>Ga0209066_10000128_pt1 | contig 112024 bp, 87 predicted proteins | sample All_14_2_FD_187198 | JGI IMG/M metagenome (GOLD analysis project Ga0209066, IMG submission 187198) | Freshwater microbial communities in response to fracking from Pennsylvania, USA - Allegheny Zone_MetaG_DW_15 (SPAdes) (version 2) ...
CTCTGCTTGCTTGAGAATGGCAATGATCTGGCTGTCTGAAAAGCGTGACGTCTTCATGTAAAACTTCCTCGGGCTGCTGTGGAGAAAATTCTACTTTTAACTGCCGCTAATTTCCGGGGGGATTACCGAATCGACCGTCCCGACGAAGGGCTCCGCTATTTGGTGCGATCCGGTGCCAAAGTTATCAATAATAGTTGGGGGGCATCTGAGGTAATAACAGGAGTCACGCGAGAGGCGATTATCAACGACCCTGTCCTTGGCGCTGTTCGCGAAGCGGTCAGCGCTGGTGCGATGATGGTCTGGGCCACCGGAAATTCATCAGAGAAGCAGCCAAGTATCCAGGCTGGCCTTCCTTATCTCTTTCCGGAGCTCGCGGCAACTTGGGTGGCGGTTAACGCGCTGACGCTGAAGGGCGAAAAAACAGTTTACGGCAACGATTGCGGTGTTGCGGCAGGATGGTGCATTTCCGCTCCCGGGGGCGATCGCGATCAAAACGGGGTTCTCTCGGTCAATGTTCCCGGTTCATTTCATGATCAGGTCAACGCTCTTTGGCATTGGTATGACCCTGTGAGATATCCGGCAGCGGGAGGGAATTACGTACACATGTCCGGCACGTCAATGGCCACGCCCCACGTTTCTGGCGCATTCGCTGTATTGATCCAGGCCTTTCCCTATCTGACCGCTGAACAGATCAAGATGGTCATGTTCACGACGGCAACAGATATCGGTGCACCGGGAGTGGATGACGTTTTTGGATGGGGTTTGCTGAACCTGGGCAAAGCGGTCGACGGCCCTGGCCAACTGACTTTCACGTGGCAAGTGGACACCCAGGGGATGTCGTCCACCTGGCGGAATGACCTCTCAGGCACGGGTGGCCTGACGAAGACCGGACTCGGGACGCTGACGCTTGCCGGGACAAATACCTATGCCGGCACCACGCTCATTAGTGGCGGCCGTTTGCTGGTCAATGGTTCCATCATCTCGGATAGCACGGTCATGAGATATGGCACACTGGGGGGTATCGGACAGGTTGGCCGCGTCCTTGTTACAAGTGGTGGCACGCTGGCGCCTGGTAACTCTCCTGGAACCCTGGTTGCCAATGGCTCGGTGGTACAGGAGGCAGGCAGCAATATCTCAATCGAAATTGACGGCGTCGGCCATGCCAATGGCGCAGGCAACTACGACCGACTAGTGCTGAACGGTTTGCAGGCTCAGTACATCGCCGGCGGGACAGCCAGTATCTTTCTGCGCGGCATTTCGGGCGATGCTACCAATACCTACAGCCCGCCCCTGGGTCAGGGGTTTCAGGTGGTCACCGCGCCTGGCGGCATCCTTGGCAGCTACAGTGCCATCGGGCAGCCGACCGATGGGCTGCTGCCTGGTACGCGCCTGGACGTGGTCTATGGCAGCCAAGTTTTGAACGTCTATGCCACGCCGGCAGCGTATAGCGATCTTGGTGCGGCTGGTGTTGTCAATAATCGTAACCGACAGCAACTCGGTACAGCCCTTGACGCCATCCGGCCCGTGGCGGGCGTGCGCGAAGACAATCCCGAAATCAAGTTGCTATTTGATAGGCTGGCACCGCAAACCACGAGCAGTTTGCCGGCTGGACTGGATCAACTCGGCGGTGTCGGCTACGCCCAGTTAATCGGGATGGGCCTTGAAAACAGCAAATTCATTGCCGACCAAACAATGCTTGCTGTTACTGGCCGGCGTCGTGTCGGAGAGCCGCGTGGCATCAAACAAAGCATCAACGAAGAGACCGGGGAGCCGGCAGAAGAAATCTGGGGGCGGGCAATCGGCCGCATGTCGACATGGCGAGGAGGCGGTACCGGCTACACCATGAATGATTCCTTGCGCGGCTTGATTGGCGGAGTGCACAAGCGAATCGATGCAGAGGCGTTGGCTGGTTTCTCGGTTGCCTACGCAGAGAGCAACCCAAGGACCCATCAGGATATGGGTAGTGGTTCGCTGCAGAACTTTGAATTGATGGGCTATGCCAGTCGCTCGTTCGAAGATGGCTCGTTCGTGCAGGGTGCGGTCGGCGGGGGCGCAGGAAGGATCGCGGCGACGCGTCCGGTCGCCATCCTCAACACCCAATACAGCGCAAATATTCACACGGCCAATCTGACGGCCTCGGCGATGACCGGCTGGGCCACCGGGGAAAATGACAGCGTGCGCTACGAAGGCTATTTGGGAGCAAGTTATCTGTCGTTGCGTAGTTTTGCATTCACGGACGGCAATCACCAGGTGGCCGGATCAATCCATGCCGACGCAACGACCAATACATCTTTCGCGGTGACGCTTGGTGGCGCTATCAGCGTACCATTCCAGACCAATGAATTTGACTGGCATTTTTCGGCGCAGGCAGCTTGGACTCGGGAACTGGCTGACACTTTTGCAACGCTTGATGCCAGTTTGCTTGGTCAGCCCTACGAAGTCAGAAGTGGAGCGATCGGGCGTGATCGCGTGATACTGGGACTCAGCCTCTTGGGGTATTTGGAGAAGCAGACCAGCATTGCGCTTGATGTCACTTACCAGTCAGCGGGTAACTGGTCAGCCACGGTAGCTACGGCCTCGATTCAGTTTGCATTCTAGTGAAGCGACGCTTCCGGTGGATTGGGTCGAGTTGCACACGTAGGCTATTCGGCGGTTGTCGCCCAGGAGCGGTCTATCGAATGGTAATTTATGGGGACAGGTGACGGACCGCTGCTGCCCGGGGGCTGACTGCCGGGATGATCACCAGAAAACTGACATTCGGTGCCAAAAGTTGTGCAAAACAGTGCCAAATATCGCGCGCGCTTGCATCACGGTTGAATTCCGTTCTCGGTGGCTACGATTCAGCTACGGCGGGCTAGAAATGAAAACGGCTTCCGCTTGGGAAGCCGCTTGAATTCTGGTGGGGCGTGAGTGATTCGAACACTCGACCTACGGATTAAGAGTCCGCTGCTCTACCAACTGAGCTAACGCCCCAGAATTTCCAACTTTGGTGGGTCGGGCGAGATTCGAACTCGCGACCAACGGATTAAAAGTCCGCTGCTCTACCGACTGAGCTACCGACCCGGCCCACACGGGAAGCGCGCATTATAGCCATGCCTCTGCCAGGCGTCAACGCTGTTCGGGAAATTGTGAAGATATGTGCCGCAACGGATTTTTTGCGGACGGACTGGATAGAATTTCCGACACATTTCCAACTGTGCTGGAGGGCATATGAAAGAAGAGGATATTTCCCGTTATCAGGATATTCTGGTGACGACCCTGACCGACGTCGGGGTCAAGGTGCTGGCTGCGATTGCCTTCTGGGTCATCGGTCGCTGGCTGATCGGCCTGGCAATTCGCCTGGTGCGTGGCGCGCTGGAGCGCCAGAAGGTCGATCCGACCTTGCTGCGCTATGTCGGCTCCATCGTCAATGTGACGTTGAACATCTTGCTGGTCATCGGCATTCTTGGCTATTTCGGCGTCCAGACGACGACTTTTGCCGCCCTGGTGGCTGGTGCCGGTATTGCCATCGGTGCAGCCTGGGCTGGCCTGCTGGCGAATTTCGCGGCCGGGGCTTTCCTGATCGTGCTGCGGCCGTTCAAGGTTGGCGATTTCGTGACGATGGCCGGGACGACGGGCACGGTGACCGAAATCGGTTTGTTCGCGACGACGATCAACACGCCGGATAATGTCTCGACGGTGATCGGCAACAACAAGATCTTTGGCGACAACATCCAGAATTTCACCAACAATCCCTATCGCCGGGTTGATCTGAAATGCCAGTTGTCCGGCGCGGCCGATCATCAGGCGGCGATTGCGCTGCTCAAGGAAAAGATTGCGGCGATCCCCAATGTGCTGGAGCAGCCGGCGGTTGATGTCGAAATTCTGGATTTCACGCTGGTCGGGCCGGTGCTGGCCGTGCGTCCGTATTGCAACAACGATCACTACTGGCAGGTCTATTTCGATAGCAACAAGGTGATTCGCGAGTCGCTGGCCGATGCCGGTTTCCCGGCGCCGATGCCGGCGCAGAGCGTGATCGTGACGCAGGCGGGGTGATGTCGTCCGGGGCCGCAGGTGCGGCCCCGTTCAGAAGCGCAGCGCGGCGGCCAGCGATTCGACTTCGCTGGCGGATTCTTCAAGAATGCTGCTCAGCGTTGCGTCGTCCACGACGGCATCGATCAGCGGAGCCGAGTCGGGTGCGCGGGTGGCGCTGCTTTCGTTGAGCGGCGAGGCAACGGCGGCCAGTTCGTTGGCCAGCAGCAGGGTGTCGCCGAGGGTGACGGGGGGCAGCGAGCGCAGGCCGTCCCACAGGGCTTCGATGGCCTGGCTGACCGGCTCGGGTATGGACAGGCGGGTGAGGATGGCACGGCCGACGGCGGGCTCGGCCTGTTCGCTCCAGTCGGCCGGTTCGCCTTGCAGCAGTTCGGGAAACTCGGTCGCCCGCGAGATCAGGTAAAAGCCGCCGATTTCGTGGATGATGCCGGCAAAGAAGGCAGTTTCCGGATCAAGCCGGGTGATACGCCGGGCGATGATCTGGGCCAGGGCGGCAACGCTTGCCGTGTGCGCCCAGAGTTGTTCGCTGACCGCGCGCAGCGCCGGTTGCGCTGGCGTGCCAGCCATCTGCCGGGTGGCGATGGCCATGGTCAGGGTCCGGGTGGTGCGCAGACCGATCCGCGATACGGCATTGCGCAAATCCGTGATGGCCTGGCCACCGCGGCTGTAAACAGCACTGTTGGCAACGGCGACGACGCGGGCGGCGAGCAGGGGATCGTTCTTGATCAACTGGACGGCGCGATCGATGTGGCAGTCCGGGTCGTCCAGTTGCTGCAGCAGTTTCAGCGAGACATCAAGCCCGGTCGGGAAAACCAGTTCTCCGTTCCGGGCTTGCTCGGCAATCAGTTTGAGGGCGTCGATGCGTTCCATCGGCAAATCTTAACCTGCGACATGCCGGATGTGTGCATCTCAGCCCAGTCGTTTGCAGATTTCGGTCGTCAGGGCTGACTGGTTCATCGAATAAAAGTGCAGGCCTGGGGCGCCGCCCTTGAGCAGGCGTTCGCACAGTTCGGTGACGAGGTCGAGGCCGAAGGCACGGATCGATTCGGTATCGTCGCCGTAGCTTTCGAACTTCTTGCGCATCCAGCGCGGGATGTCGGCGCCGCAGGCATCCGAGAAACGGGCCAGCTTGGTGAAGCCGACGATGGGCATGATGCCGGGCACGATGGGGACATCGACGCCGAGCGCGCGGGCTTCATCGACGAAATGGAAATACGCGTCGGCGTTGTAAAAATACTGCGTGATCGCCGAATTGGCGCCAGCCTTGACCTTGCGCACGAAAGCGTCGAGGTCGTCCTTCGGGCTACGGGCCTGCGGGTGCCATTCCGGGTAGGCGGCAACTTCGATGCTGAACCAGTTGCCGGTTTCGGCGCGGATGAATTCGACCAGTTCATTGGCGTAGCGGAATTCGCCGGTTTCGGCCATGCCCGATGGCAGGTCGCCGCGCAGCGCGACGGTGCGGCGGATGCCGGCAGCCTTGTATTCACCCAGGATTTCGCGGATCGAGTCGCGGCTGGAGCCGATGCACGACAGGTGCGGTGCGGCGTCGAAGCCTTCGGCAGCGATTTCCTTGACCACGGAGAAGGTGCGCTCGCGTGTCGAGCCGCCGGCACCGTAGGTTACCGAGAAGAATTGCGGATTCAGTTTTGCCAGTTCGGCGCGGGTCGACCGCAACTTTTCGATGCCTTCCGGCGTTTGCGGCGGGAAGAACTCGATAGAGATTTCAGGTTTCATTTTGTCAGCCAGATGAAGAATTCGCGGTTGCCGTCACCGCCGGTAATGGGACTGTCGAGCCAGGCTTTTGCGGTCAACCCGAGTTTTCGGGCTATTTCCAGGAAGCGTCCCTCGATTTCACGGTACAGCGACGGATCGCGCACGATGCCGCCTTTGCCGATGTTGTGCGGGCCAACCTCGAACTGCGGCTTGATCAGCAGCAGCAAGTCACCGTCGGTGGCTAGCAGCGCTGGCAGTTGCGGCAGGATCAGCGCCATCGAGATGAACGAGACGTCGCCGACGATCAGGTTGAAACCATCGGCCGGCATTGCGTCGCCGAGATCGGCCGCAGTCAGTGCGCGGCAGTTGATGCCTTCGAATGCGGTGATGCGGGCGTCGTTTTTCAGTTTACCGTGCAGTTGACCGTGCCCGACATCGACGCCGACAACACGCTCGGCCCCGGCCTGCAACAGGCAATCGGAGAACCCGCCGGTGGATTGGCCAACGTCGAGACAGATCCTGCCATCGACGGCGATGCCTGTTTTGTCGAGGGCGCCGGCCAGCTTCAGGCCGCCGCGCGAGACGTAGCGGTCGCTGTCGTCGCTGCTTACGGTCAACCCCGCGTCAGGCGGCAATTCCAGCGCCGGTTTGGTGATCGCTGCGCCATCGATAAAAACCCGGCCGGCGGCGATCAGCTTTTGCGCCTGAGTACGCGATGTCGCCAGCCCTCGGTGCACGAGCAGGGCATCGGCGCGCAACAGGCCGTGACGCTCAACCGGCGTTTTAACCGGTTGAGCGTCACGCGACCGCCCACCCTGGCGGGCATGGAATGAGTTCATGCTCATGGGGTGGTCGGCCTCGTGGCGGCTCGGCTTAGTAGCGGTAGTGGTCGGCCTTGTACGGGCCTTCCTTCGGCACGCTGATGTAGGCGGCCTGTTCGTCGGTCAGCTCGGACAATTGAGCGTTCAGCGTCTTCAGTTGCAGACGGGCGACCTTCTCATCAAGATGCTTGGGCAGCGTGTAGACACCGACCGGATACTTGTTGGAACCCTTGACGGCTTCGGTCCACAGTTCGATCTGGGCGATGGTCTGATTCGCGAAGGACGACGACATCACGTAGGACGGGTGGCCCGTACCGCAGCCGAGGTTAACCAGGCGGCCCTTGGCGAGCAGGATGATGCGCTTGCCGTCCGGGAAGATGACGTGATCGACCTGCGGCTTGATTTCTTCCCACTGGTACTTCTCGATCGAGGCGACGTCGATTTCGTTGTCGAAGTGACCGATGTTGCAGACGATGGCGTTGTTCTTCATCGCCGCCATGTGGTCGTGCGTGATGACGTGGAAGTTGCCGGTCGTGGTGACGAAGATGTCAGCCTTGTCGGCGGCGTATTCCATGGTGACGACGCGGTAGCCTTCCATCGCGGCCTGCAGGGCGCAGATCGGGTCGATTTCGGTAACCCAGACTTGTGCGGACAGGGCGCGCATGGCCTGGGCTGAGCCCTTGCCCACGTCGCCGTAGCCGGCGATGACGGCGATCTTGCCGGCGATCATCACGTCGGTGGCGCGCTTGATGCCGTCGACCAGCGACTCGCGGCAGCCGTAGAGGTTGTCGAACTTGGACTTGGTCACCGAGTCATTGACGTTGATGCCCGGGAACTTGAGTTCGCCACGCTGGTGCATCTGGTACAGGCGATGCACGCCGGTGGTGGTTTCTTCGGTCACGCCCTTGATCTCGGCCAGGCGCACGGAGTACCAGGTCGGATCGACAGCCAGCTTGGCCTTGATGGCGGCGAAGAGGATGGTTTCTTCTTCCGAACCCGGCTTGGCCAGAATCGAGATGTCCTTCTCGGCACGGGCGCCGAGGTGCAGCAGCAGCGTGGCATCGCCGCCGTCGTCGAGGATCATGTTCGAATAACCGCCATCGGCCCATTCGAAGATGCGGTGGGTGTAATCCCAGTAATCGACCAGGGTTTCGCCCTTGACGGCGAAGACCGGGATGTTCTGCGCGGCGATCGCGGCGGCAGCGTGATCCTGCGTCGAGAAGATGTTGCACGAGGCCCAGCGGACTTCGGCGCCGAGCGCGGTCAGCGTCTCGATCAGCACGGCGGTCTGGATGGTCATGTGCAGCGAACCGGTGATGCGCGCGCCCTTGAGCGGCTGGGTCTTCGCGAATTCTTCGCGAATGGCCATCAGGCCGGGCATTTCGCCTTCGGCAATGAGGATTTCCTTGCGACCCCAGTCGGCAAGGTTGATGTCAGCGATGACGTAGTCTTTGAATTCAGCCACAGTAAGCTCCTAAATAACTGTGACGGGGAGGGGAATAACGGCGTTGTTGCTCACCGGCGGCCCCCTGCGCCCGGCAGGGTTGATCAGTGAGCGCCGTTTTAAACCGAGCCTGGGAGAAATCTCCTGCAGCGCCCCTCGGTAGGTTGCGGATTATAAACCGCTTTCAGGCCGTTTCGGCAGCCCAGTAGCGGTCCACATCCTTGATGCCCCATTTTTCCGCGTCCTCGCGGCCGGCGATTTTTTCCGGACTGCGCGCAATGTCGATGATTTCCGGTCGAATGTAGGCTTGTGAACGGGTCGAAAAAAAGACACGGATCTTTGGCTTCAGTAGCGATTGTTCACCTTGCTCAACAACAACGCCCAGTTTTCCTGAAGCCAGTCTGACCAGTGAGCCAACCGGATAAATACCCAGGCTTTTGACGAAGGCCTGGAAGACGACAGGGTCGAAGTGTCCGGTCCATTCCGCCATGCGCCGGATCGATTCGGCTGGGTCCCAGCCTGCTTTGTATGGCCGGTTGGAGGTGATTGCATCATAGACGTCGCAAACTGCGCCCATCCGGGCGTACAGGCTGATGCCTTCGCCGGACAAACCCTCCGGGTAACCGCTGCCATCAAATTTTTCATGGTGATGCAGGCAGACATCCCTTGCTACTTCACTGACGCCCTTGCCATCGAGCAAGAGTTTGTGGCCTTCGACAGGATGTGTCCTGACCACGGCAAATTCCGCTTCGGTCAGCTTCCCGGGTTTGTTGAGCACGGCGCCCGGAATTTGTACCTTGCCCAGGTCGTGCAGCAGGCCGGCCATGCCGGCTTCGCGCGTCTGTCGTTCATCAAGTCCGAGTTGGCGGGCCAGCGCGATCATCAGTGCGCAGACGGCGACCGAGTGCAGGTAGGTGTAGTCGTCCGCGGTTTTCAGCCGGGCGATGCTAACCAGCGCGCCGGGGTTGCGCAGCATCGAATTGGAAATTTCCTCGACCAGTGGCGCTGCAGCCTCGGCTTCGATCGCTTTGCCCATACGGGCTTCCTGGAACATCGAGACGACCGCTTCGCGCCCTCTGGCAACGATGCGCGAGGCACGCTTCACCTCGTCCGAAAAGGCGGCCTTTTGTTGTATGACAGGTGTTGGCGCGGGAATTTCGTCGGCAGTTTCGAACGTTTCCCCGCTTGCCTCGTTGATCGCCTCGACATCAATGCCCTTGGCGACATCTATCCAGACGTCCCGGATGCTGCTTTCCCGAATCAGCACAAGATCTTGCGGGTCCTTGATGACGAAACGAGTCCGCCAGAAGGGATGATCCAGCCAGTCGCCACAAAATGCCTGCAGGTGCATGCCGAGCCGCAGATGCTCGATCGGGATTTTCTTAAGCATATGTGCCAATTTTAACAAAAATAAAAGGGGCCGAAGCCCCTTTTATCCGTGTTGCTGGCTTGAATCACAAGCCAGCGTCGCTTTTCAACAAATTTGCACGGTCAGTAGCTTCCCAGCTGAACTCCGGCTCGTCGCGGCCGAAATGCCCGTAGGCTGCGGTCTTCTGGTAAATCGGGCGGAGCAGGTCGAGCATGTTGACGATGCCCTTTGGGCGCAGGTCGAAATGCTTGCGCACCAGTGTCGTCAGTGTTTCGTTGCTGACTTTGCCGGTACCGTAGGTTTCGACCATGATCGAAGTCGGTTCGGCGACGCCGATGGCGTACGATACCTGCACCAGACAGCGCGATGCCAGGCCGGCGGCGACGATGTTCTTGGCGACGTAACGGGTGGCGTAGGCAGCCGAGCGGTCCACCTTGGACGGGTCCTTGCCGGAGAATGCGCCGCCGCCGTGCGGGGCAGCCCCGCCGTAGGTGTCGACGATGATCTTGCGCCCGGTCAGGCCGCAGTCGCCCTGCGGGCCGCCGACGACGAAGCGGCCGGTCGGGTTGACCAGGAACTTGATGTCGCCCTTGATCAGCTCCTTCGGCAGCACCGGCTTGATGATCTGTTCGATGGTCGCTTCGCGCAGGTCTTCCAGGCTGATGTCCGGCGAATGCTGGGTGGACAGCACGACAGTGTCGATCGAATGCGGCTTGCCGTCGACGTAGCGGATGGTGACCTGCGACTTGGCATCCGGGCGCGCCCACGGCAGGCGGCCGTCCTTGCGCAGCATGGCCTGGCGTTCGACCAGACGGTGCGACAGGTAGATCGGCAGCGGCATCAGCGACGGGGTTTCGTCGCAGGCATAGCCGAACATCAGGCCCTGGTCGCCGGCGCCCTGGCCGAGGTTGTCGTCGTAGGCGGCGTTGACGCCCTGGGCGATGTCCGGGCTCTGCTTGTCGTAAGCGACGAGAACAGCACAACCCTTGTAGTCGATGCCGTAGTCGGTGTTGTCGTAGCCTATGCGCTTGATCGTGTCGCGGGCGATCTGGATGTAGTCGACGTTGGCGTTGGTGGTGATTTCGCCAGCGAGAACCACCAGTCCGGTGTTGCACAGGGTCTCGGCAGCGACGCGCGAATGCTTGTCCTGGGCCAGGATGGCGTCGAGGATGGCGTCGGAAATCTGGTCGGCGACTTTGTCCGGATGGCCTTCGCCAACGGATTCGGAAGTAAAGAGATAGTCACTCATGGGTGGCTCCAGCGGTCCTTTAGTCCGGCGCTACCGGCTTCGGACCACGAGCAGGCGACGCTTTAGCGGATTTTGTGAATCGCCCCGCAAGTTGTCTGTTTAACTCGGCGATCTCATAATGATAAGCCTTTGCCGCTTTCTTTCAACCCCCGGGGTCTCATGGTTTTTCTGTTTCGCCTGCTGTCGCACCTGCCGCTTCCTGTGATTCACAGGCTGGGCGCCGTACTCGGGCAATTGACCTACCTGCTGTCGCCAACATATCGGCGCAACCTGCGCAGCAACATGGCGCAAGCCGGCATCGACGCTGCGCTCAACCGGCCGGCAGCGCTTGAGGCCGGCAAGCAGATGCTCGAGCTGTCGCGCATCTGGATGCGTACGCTTGAGGAAGCCAATGCCCAGGTCGTTGAGGTATTCGGGCAAGAGCATCTGACCGCAGCCTTGAACGCTGGCAAGGGCATTGTTTTCCTGACGCCGCATCTCGGTTGCTTCGAGATCACCGCGCAGTATCTTTCGTCGTTCGGTGACATCACCGTGCTTTACCGGCCGCCGAAGTCGGCCGCCGCTCAGGAACTGATCCTGACTGGTCGCAAACGCGCCCGACTGCACCTGGCACCGGCCGACCTGTCCGGCGTGCGCGCCCTGATCAAGGCCCTGAAGAAGGGGCAGATGGTCGGCATGCTGCCGGATCAGGCGCCGAAAACCGGTGAGGGCGTGTGGCTGGATTTCTTTGGCCGCAAGGCTTACACCATGACGCTGGCTGCCCGGTTGACGGAAACCGGTGCCGCTTCGCTGCTGACCTGGGGCGAGCGCTTGCCCGACGGACGCGGCTATCGCATCCATTTCCAGTTACCGAGTCAGCCGCTGACTGGAACGACGATCGAGCGCGCACAACAGATCAACCACGAAATCGAGGCGCTGATCCGCCAGTGTCCGACGCAGTACCTGTGGGGTTACAACCGCTACAAGCAACCGCGCGGCGCCGAGCCGCCGCCGCTGTGACGGGCTGTTATCATATGACGCGTGCAGGTCAGGGCCACGCCTGTGCCGGGATGACAATTTTCCAGGCCGAACGGAGAACATAGGTTTACAACATGAGCAGCCTGACTATCGAGATTCGCCCCGTTACCCCGCCCGATGTCCCCGCGATCGCCCTGCTGGCGCGCGAAATCTGGCAGGCCAGTTACCCCGGGATCATCACCCAGGAGCAGATCGACTTCATGCTTGAGCAGCGTTACGGGCATGAGCGCTTGTATGACGATCTGGAAGACCTGCACAAATGGCTGGATCAAGCCTTCCACGAAGGACGCCGGGTTGGTTTTGCCTTCAGTGAAATCTACAAGGGCGAGTTCAAGCTGGACAAGCTCTACATCCATCCGGATGTCCAGCGGCGCGGTGTCGGCGGCCAGTTGATCGCGCACGTTGCCGAGCGGGCAAGGAAGCAGGGCTATCCCTGCGTCATCCTGCAGGTCAACAAGCGCAATGAGAAGGCCATCAACTCGTACATGAAATACGGTTTTTCCATCCGTACCTCGACCGTCGACGATATCGGCCAGGGCTATGTGATGGACGATTTCGTGATGGAGAAAAAACTTTAGGAATTTGAGATAACCCTCTGTCTCTGTTATCCTTTTTTCAACTCAATAGCGGAGCGGTTTGTGAAGCTCAAATTTTCCAAGATGCACGGTCTGGGCAACGACTTCGTCGTGCTCGATGGCGTGCGTCAGCACGTTTCCCTGACGCCGGAGCAATTGCGCTATCTCGGCGACCGGCATTTCGGCGTCGGTTGCGATCAGATACTGCTGGTCGAGAAGCCGACGCAGCCCGATGTCGACTTCCGTTACCGGATTTTCAATGCCGACGGTGGCGAGGTCGAGCAATGTGGCAACGGTGCCCGCTGTTTCGTCCGTTTCGTCCATGAGCAAGGCCTGACCGACAAGCGCGAGATCCGCGTCGAGACGATGAAGGGCATCATCGCACCGCGTCTCGAAGGCGATGGAAATATTACGGTCGACATGGGAATTCCGCGGTTTTTGCCGCAGGAAATCCCTTTTCTCCATGACGACGATGTGCTGATCTACAACCTCGATGTTGCCGACGAGTCGCTGGAAATCAGCGTCGTCTCGATGGGCAACCCGCACGCGGTCCAGGTGGTCGACAGCGTCGACCTAGCGCCGGTCGGCATGCATGGACCGCTGATCGAGTCGCACGAACGCTTTCCGCAACGGGTTAACGCCGGCTTCATGCAGGTTGTCGACCGGCATGCGATCAAGCTGCGGGTCTATGAGCGCGGCGCCGGCGAGACCATGGCCTGTGGTACCGGTGCCTGTGCTGCAGCGGTCGCCGGCATTCGTCGCGGCCTGCTTGAGTCGCCGGTACGCGTGACCACGCGCGGCGGCGACCTGACCATTGCCTGGGGCGGTGAAGGGCGTCCGGTGTTGATGACCGGGCCGGCCATGACTGTCTTTTCCGGAGAAATCGAATTATGAGTGCCATGTTCCCCGACGAAATTGCCGACTACCTGAAGAACAATCCCGGTTTCTTCGAGCATTACGCCGATTTGATGGCGCAGATCTTCGTCCCGCATCCGCACGGCGGCCGCGCCGTTTCGCTGGCCGAGCGCCAGATGCTGACGCTGCGCGAGAAGAATCGGGCGAGCGAGAGCAAGCTGGCGGAGCTGATCGCCTTCGGCGAGGAAAACGACCAGATCAGCGAAAAGGTACATCGGCTGGCGGTCGGCCTGATCGCTGCCGAAACCTTCCAGGCGGTCATTCACCTGCTCAATTTCCACCTGCGCGACGACTTTTCCGTCCCGCATGTCGCCTTGCGCCTGTGGGACAAGCCGGCGGGGATCGAGGATTTGCCGGAATTTGCGGCGGTCAGCGAGGAATTGCAGGTGTTCGCCGAAACGCTTTCCCGTCCATATTGCGGGTCGACCGCAGGATTTGGCACGGCTTCGTGGTTTGGCGAAGCGGCACCGCATATCCGCTCGCAGGCGCTGATTGCATTGCGCAACGGGGGCGGCACGATTGGCATGGTGGCGCTGGGCAGCGAGGAAGCGCAGCGTTTTTACGCCGACATGGGCACCCTCTATCTCGAACGCATCGGCGAAATGGTTTCTGCCGCGCTGGCGCGGGTGACCAAGAGCGCGCTGTGACCCCACAACAGGCGGTTGATGCCTGGCTGGCCGAATTGGCCGAGCAGCGCCGCCTGTCGCCGCTGACCGTGGCCAACTACCGGCGCGATCTGGCAAAGCTGCTGGCAGCGGCGGGTGAGCAGCCGCTGGATAGTCTGCTGGTGCATCACGTCCGTCGCTTTGTCGCCCGTTTTCATGGTCAGGGACTGTCCGGGCGCTCGCTCGCCCGCACGCTCTCGGCATGGCGCGGCTTTTTTGCCTGGCTGGGCGAGCGCGGGCTGGTTCGTGCCAATCCCTGCGAAACCATCCGGGCACCCAAATCGCCACGTCTGCTGCCGAAGGCCTTGTCGGTCGACGAGGCGGCGCAGTTGATGCAGCCGGCTGAGAGTAGCGACGAGCCGCTGGAAGCCCGCGATGCGGCGATGTTCGAACTGATCTATTCATCGGGTTTGCGTCTGGCCGAACTGGTGGGGCTCGACCGCGATGCGCTCGACGGCATCCTGCACGAAGGCGAGGTCAGGGTGCTCGGCAAGCGGGCCAAGTTGCGTCTGGTACCCGTTGGCACCCAGGCACGCAAGGCGCTGGCGGCGTGGGCGCAGGTGCGCGAGCAACTGGCGGCGCCGGATGAGCCGGCTTTGTTCGTCAATCAGCGCGGGCGTCGCATCAGTCCGCGCACGGTGCAATTGCGCCTGGCGCAACGGGCGATCCGTCTCGGACTGCCCGGGCATGTCCATCCGCACATGCTGCGTCACTCCTTCGCTTCCCATGTCCTGCAGTCGTCCGGTGACCTGCGGGCGGTGCAGGAAATGCTCGGCCACGCCAGCATTGCCTCAACCCAGGTCTATACCCATCTCGACTTCCAGCATCTGGCCAGTGTCTACGACAAGGCGCACCCGCGCTCCCGGCGTTGAGCCTTTTGCGGTCAACGAACAAAAAGCGTAAAAAATCAAGCTGTAATTGACCTCTTCCGCCGCAAGCCCCATAATTCGCGTCTTTCAAAATTCTGCCGAAATCCGGAGTCATCCATGGCCATCAACCGTACCCGCCGCAACATTCTGGAACGCCGCTGCGTTTCCAAGTCCGTCAAGCGCCTGTTCAAGGGCCTGGGCAAGACCATGTTCAAGACCATGTATGCGGTCGAATGCCATCAGCGCAATCGCAAGCAGCTGGGCAACTAAGCAGCAACCGTCATTCAGGGCCCCGGTTATCGCAAGGTAACCGGGGCTTCTTGCATTTGCAGTCGAGGAAATCATGGCTCAGTTGATACTCATGCCCGGCAAGGAACGTTCCGCGTTCAAACAGCATCATCCGTGGTTGTTCGCCGGCTCGGTCGGGCGTCTGGAAGGGCGTGCCCGTCCCGGCGACACGGTCGAGGTGCTGGCTGACAACCTGCGTCCGCTGGGGCGCGCCGCGTATAGCCCGCAATCGCAGATACGGGCGCGTTTCTGGACCTTCGATCCGGAAGAGGCCGTGGACGATGCCTTCTTCAAGCGTCGCATCGAGGCTGCCGTCGAGCGTCGCCGGGCATTGCCGGGTTTGCGCGGCCAGCAGGGACTGCGCCTGATTCATGCGGAGTCCGACGGCCTGCCCGGGATCATTGCCGATCAGTATGGCGACACCGTGGTCGTGCAGCTGACTTCGGCCGGGGCCGACAAGTGGCGCAAGGCCATCGTCGCCGGCCTGCTCAAGGCTACCGGTTGTGCCCGCATCTACGAGCGTTCGGATTCCGAAGTGCGCGGACTCGAAGGTCTGGAGCCGACCACCGGCTGGTTGCACGGTGAGGCCTCAGGAGAACTGCTGGCAATCGAGGAAAACGGCGTGCGTCTTGCGGTCGACATCGCCGGCGGGCATAAAACCGGTTTCTATCTCGATCAGCGCGACAATCGTCAGCTGCTCGGTCAGCTATCCGCCGGCAAGGATGTCCTCAACTGCTTTTGCTATACCGGGGGCTTTTCGCTGCAGGCGCTGGCCGGCGGTGCCGCCAGCGTCCTGTCGATCGACTCCTCCGGGCCGGCGATTGCCCAGGCCCGGGCCAATCTGGCGCTCAATCCGCAATTGCCGGCGGCGCGTGCCGAATGGCTGGAGGCCGATGTCTTCCAGGCGCTGCGCGATTTTCGCCAGGCCGGCCGGAAATTCGACCTGATCGTCCTCGATCCGCCGAAATTCGCTCCGTCGGCCGCGCATGCCGACCGGGCGGCGCGCGCCTACAAGGACATCAACGTCCTCGGCTGCCGTCTGCTACGCCCGGGGGGCTTCCTGATGACCTATTCCTGTTCCGGCGGCATCGGTCTTGAACTGTTCCAGAAGATCGTTGCCGGCGCGGCGCACGACGCCGGGCGGCCCGCGCGCATCGTCCAGCGCCTGTCCGGTGCGGCGGATCATCCGGTGGCACTGAACTTTCCTGAAGGCGAGTACCTAAAAGGATTATTGGTTCAAGTCGATTAACGTCGGGTGGTGACATTTGCCGGCACCAACCGTTGCCAGAAACGGTCGGTGCATGCTAAAACAATCACTCAGCACGCGGAGTGGTCATGGTTTTCTCTTTCTTCAAGAAACAGCCCGAGAAAATGCCGGAACGGACGGCGGCCCGTCCGCGCGCGCCGCTGCCGGAAATGAAATTGGCGCCAGCGCCGGCCGAGGAACCCACGCCGCTGGCCGAACCTCTGCCCGACCTGGAATTCTCGGTAGAGAAACTGCCGACGTCAGCGAAACCCGTGGCGGGACGGCACGATTCTCTGGTTGCCGCCAGTGCACCGCAGCGAAAAATCGATCTGGCGATGGCCATCGATGATTTCGAAGCGGACTTCACCGAGTCGAGCGTCATGGCCATCGATGTCGAACATGACATCGATCCCTTGCAGGCGGACGTTGAACAGGTCGCCGTGCTGTTTGCCAATGGTCAGGATGCTGCCGCCCGGAGCATTCTCGAGGGCTTGCTGAAAGCCTACCCGAATGATGATGGTGTGCGTTTGTGGCGCTTGTTGTTCGACTTGCTGCAGATTCTCGGGGATCGTGCGGCATTCGATCGCTTCGGTGTCGAGTTTGCCGAGCGTTTCGAGATGTCGCCACCCGCGTGGCGCGATGAACAGTGCATCAAGGCAGGGCAGGTCAGTGCCGGCCAGGTTTTTGCCCTGCATGGCGTGTTGACCGATGATGACCGGAATCCCTTGCGGAATCTGGCTGTACTGCTGGCTCAGCCGGGTGATCTGCTGCTTGATTGCAGTCGTCTTGCTGGGTGCGACGACTTGGCCGCCGGCATTCTGGCGGACGCCCTGATCGCTGCTCGCGGCACACGCAAGCTGGTTGCCCTGCAAGGTGTGGATGCTTTCATCACCCGTCTCGATGAGCGTCTGAAGGCCGGCGAGCAAACCCACGAGCCGTCCTGGCGCCTGTTGCTGGAGCTGCTGCAACGCCACGGAACGCAGGCGCATTTCGAGGAGCGGGCAGTCGATTATGCAGTGACCTTCGAGCGCTCCCCGCCGTCCTGGGAAACGTTGCCGGCGGGGCTGGCCGAGAAAAAAATGCCAGGTGCTACGGCCAGCATTGCTGGCGGTGTGCATTACCTGTCCGGTGATCTCAAGAATCAGCGTTTCGAAGAGTTGTTGCCATTGCTGGAAGGCAGTGAGCAGCCCATCGTCGATTTTTCCTGTGTGCGTCGTGTCGATTTCTTTTCCGCTGGTCAGCTGGTAAACCGGCTGGCGCCGTTCAAGACGGCTGGCAAGGAAATCATCATCCGCAGTCCGAACCATCTCGTTGCCGAGTTGATGGCCGTGGTTGGTCTCAACAAGCAGGCACGCATCATCGTTCCCAAGTCTTAAAAGGGTTTTCCATGGAGCAATATCACGGCACGACGATCCTGTCGGTGCGCCGGGGCAATGTCGTCACGATAGGTGGCGATGGTCAGGTGACGCTGGGCAATATCGTCATCAAGGGCACCGCAAAAAAGGTACGTCGTCTCTATCAAGGCAAGATTCTCGCCGGTTTTGCTGGTGGTACCGCCGATGCCTTCACGCTGTTCGAGCGTTTCGAGGCCAAGCTGGAGAAGCATCAGGGCAATCTGGTGCGTTCCGCCGTCGAACTGGCCAAGGACTGGCGTACCGATCGTGCGCTGCGTCGGCTGGAAGCGATGCTGTCGGTGGCCGATCGCGAATCGTCGCTGGTCATTACCGGTAACGGCGACGTGCTTGAACCGGAGCACGGCATCGTTGCCATTGGCTCGGGCGGCGCCTACGCGCAGAGTGCGGCGCGCGCGCTGCTGGAAAACACCGAGCTGAGCACGCTCGACATCGTCACCAAGTCGCTGGAAATTGCCGGTGACCTGTGCATCTACACCAATCGAAACTTCACGCTGGAGACGCTGGAATGAGTGGCGCCACGATGACCCCGAAGGAGATCGTCTCCGAACTCGACAAGCACATCGTCGGCCAGAATGCGGCCAAGAAGGCGGTGGCCATCGCCCTGCGCAACCGCTGGCGGCGCGCCCAGGTGGCCGAGCCGCTGCGCCAGGAAATCACGCCCAAGAACATCCTGATGATCGGCCCGACCGGCGTCGGCAAGACCGAGATCGCCCGCCGCCTGGCGCGGCTGGCCGATGCGCCCTTCATCAAGGTCGAGGCGACCAAGTTCACCGAGGTCGGCTATGTCGGCCGCGATGTCGAGACGATCATCCGCGACCTCGTCGAGATGGCGATCAAGTCGAACCGCGAGCGGGCGATGAAAGCCAACCGCGCCCGTGCCGAGGACGCCGCCGAAGAACGCATCCTCGACGCGCTGCTGCCGCCGGCGCGCAGCCCGGGTTTTTATGCCGAGGATGCGGCGGCGAATGCCGATAACGCGACCCGCCAGAAATTCCGCAAGAAGCTGCGCGAAGGCGAACTCGATGACAAGGAAATCGACATCGAAGTCGCCGCGCCGTCGATGCAGGCCGAAATCTTCGCGCCGCCTGGCATGGAGGAACTGACCCAGCAGATCCAGGGCATGTTCCAGAACATTGGCGGCGGCAAGAAGAAATCGCGCAAGCTGAAGATCAGGGAAGCTTTCAAGTTGCTGACCGACGAGGAAGCGGCGAAGCTGGTCAACGACGAGGAAATCAAGCTGGAAGCGGTGAAGGCAGTCGAGCAGAACGGCATTGTTTTCCTCGACGAAATCGACAAGGTCGCCAGCCGTTCCGACGTGCAGGGCGCCGACGTTTCGCGTCAGGGCGTGCAGCGCGATCTGCTGCCGCTGGTCGAGGGCACGACGGTGTCGACCAAGTACGGCATGATCAAGACCGACCACATCCTGTTCATCGCTTCCGGTGCTTTTCACCTGTCGAAGCCGTCGGACCTGATTCCGGAACTGCAGGGTCGTTTCCCCATTCGTGTCGAGCTCGAGTCGCTGTCGGTCGCCGATTTCGAATGCATCCTGACCCAGACCGACGCCTGCCTGACCAAGCAGTACCAGGCGTTGCTGGCGACCGAGGGGGTGAGCGTCGACTTCGCTGCCGACGGTATCCGCCGGATGGCCGAGATCGCCTACCAGGTGAACGAGAAGACCGAGAACATCGGTGCCCGTCGCCTGCACACGGTGATGGAGAAATTGCTTGAGGAAGTGTCATTCGAGGCTGGCAAGGCCGGTTTTGAAAATCTTGCGGTCGACGCCGCCTACGTCAATGAAAAGCTTGGCGAAGTGGCAGCGGACGAGGATCTGTCGCGCTACGTCCTCTAGGGACATTCCCTGATCTGCGGGTGGTCTTTTCGCCCGCACAATTCCTTTTTCCCTGATTTCGCGAGGCCACACGGTGGATGAGCAAAGCCTGACCTTCCGCCTGCTGGCCATCCTCTTTCCGATTTTCGGTATCGTCGCCGCTGGCTATTTCTATGCCCGCAAGCACAAGCCGGAAATGGCCGTGGCCAACCGGCTGAACATGGACGTCTTCGTGCCGGCGCTGGTCTTCGCGGCGATGGCCGGCAAGTCCTTCGACCTCGCTGCCTACGCGCCACTGGCGCTTGGCGGTTTCATCGTGCTCGCCGTGTGCGGTCTGATCGCCTGGCCGCTGGCGAAAGTCTGCGGCGTGCAGGCGAAGACCCTGGCGCCGCCGATGATGTTCAATAACTCCGGCAACATCGGTTTGCCGCTGGCCGTGCTCGCCTGGGGCGAAGCGGCGTTGCCGGCAGCGGTGATCTTGTTCATGGTCGAGAACACGCTGCACTTCTCGTTCGGTGCCAAACTGCTTGACCCGAAAACGCGCATCCTGATGCTCTGGCGTATTCCCGTGGTTTTTGCCGCAATTGCCGGGTTGACCGTGGCAGTTCTGAAAATTCCGGTCTGGCAACCCTTGGTCATCGCCATCAAGATGCTCGGCGATGTCTCGGTGCCGCTGCTGCTATTCTCGCTCGGCGTGCGGATGACCGACGTTTCATTTGGCGAGTGGAAGCTGTCGGTTGGCAGCGCGCTGTTGCGCCCGCTCGGCGGCATGCTCATCGCCTGGGGCGTCATTCAGCTGCTCGGCTTGGAAGGGCGCGATGCGGCGATGCTGCTGGTGTTTGGTGCGCTGCCGCCGGCCGTGCTCAACTTCCTGTTTGCCGAACGCTACAAGCAGGAGCCGCAGCGGGTGGCGTCGATCGTGCTGGTCGGCAACCTGGCGGCGCTGATCTTCCTGCCGCTGGCGTTGGCAATGGTGCTTGAGTAGCTGGCTCAGAAAATAACCGGGTGCTGGTTCGCAGCGCCCCGGTTATTTTCCTGGCGCTATTCAGCGCAGGCGGGATCGTCCGGGTTGGCGACGCAGTAATCGACATCCTCGGCTTCGCATTCCCAGTGGTTACGATGACCAGAAGCCCTGTTTCCCGGCGCTTCGATATGGCCGTTGCCTTTACACCAGCCGGTGTGCTTGCCGTTGTCGCGTGCCTTGAAGTCGAAGCCGCTGTTGCTGCTTACTGCGCTGGGGTTCACGCCCTGCTTTGCGGCAACGGACGAGGGGCTGCTGGCATGAGCCAGCGGGGCTGCACAAAGCAAGGCAGCGAGAAGGTAGTTGTGAGTTTTCATGGCTTTCTCCGTGGGTGGCCTTAAACAGCGCTTCTGCTTGTAGCTTAGGCAGTCTCTGCCCCAAATGCGTAAATTTTTGTAATTGGCTACTGGCGGCCTACCTGGCCAAGCCGTCGCCGGTCGCGCTTGGTCGGGCGGCCGTGGATCTCGGCGGCCGGTTCGTTGGTGAGCTTGCGCCGCATCTGTTCTGCCTCACGCGCGGCGATGCTGTCCGGCGTTTCCTCGTAGAGGTGCCGCGCCTCGCTAGCCGGGCCACGTTTTTCCGACAGACCGAGAACGATCACTTGCCAGCGTGTTTCGCCGTTGAAGATGTCGAGCCGGTCGCCAATCTTGACGTCGCGTGCCGGTTTGGTCGGCGCGCCGTTGAGTCTGGCCTTGCCGCCACTGATGGCGTCGGTGGCCAGGCTGCGCGTCTTGAAGAAACGCGCGGCCCACAGCCATTTGTCGATGCGGATGCCGCTCACTGCGGCAGGACGGTTTCGCCGGCGTAAAGCTGTTCAACCGTCTCGCGCTGACGGATGACCTGAACCTGCTCGCCATCGACCATGACTTCGACGGCACGCGGGCGGGTGTTGTAGTTCGACGCCATCGCCATGCCGTAGGCGCCGGCCGACATCACCGCCAGCAGATCACCTGCTTGCAGGTTGAGCGGACGGGCCTGGCCGAGGAAGTCGCCGGTTTCGCAGACCGGGCCGACGACGTCGTAATCGCGCGTCGCGCCTGCGCGCGGTACGACCGGGTCTATGTCGTGCCAGGCTTCGTACAGCGCTGGCCGCATCAGGTCGTTCATGGCCGCATCGATGATGGCGAAATCCTTGGCTTCACCATGCTTGAGGAATTCGACGCGGGTCAGCAGCAGGCCGGCATTGCCGACCAGGCGGCGACCGGGTTCGAGCACGACCTGCAGGCCACGGCCCAGCAATTTGTCGAGCAACGGATTGAGATAGGAAGCAACGGTTGGCTGGACCTGGTCGGCCTTGTACTTGATGCCAAGGCCACCACCAAGATCCAGGTGGTGAATGTGAATGCCTTCTGCGGTCAACTGGTCGATCAGCACCAAAATGCGGTCAAGCGCCTCGACGAACGGCGACGGATCGAGCAGTTGCGAGCCGATGTGGCAGTCGATGCCGGCGATGGCGATGTTCGGCAGCGCGGCGGCGCGACGGTAGAGTGCCAGCGCGTCGTCGTAGGCGACGCCGAACTTGGCTTCCTTCAGGCCGGTCGAAATATACGGGTGCGTCTTCGGGTCGACGTTCGGATTGACGCGCAGGCTGATCGGGGCTTTCTTGCCGCTGCGACCAGCCACCTCGTTAAGGCGCTCAAGTTCCGGGATCGATTCGATATTGAAACAGAAAATGCCGACATCAAGGGCCTGAAGCATTTCTGCAGCTGTCTTGCCAACGCCTGAAAAGACCACTTTTTTCGGATCGGCACCGGCAGCCAGCACACGCTTCAGTTCGCCACCGGAAACGATGTCGAAACCGGCGCCGAGGCGGGCAAACAGGTTCAGGATCGCCAAGTTGGAATTGGCCTTGACCGCATAGCAGACCAGTGCATCAGTACCGGCTGGATGGGCGCCGAGGACATCCTGGAACTCGCGCAGTGATTCGGTCAGCGCTGACCGCGAATAAACATAGGCCGGGGTGCCGAATTGTTCGGCAATTGCCGGCAGGGCAACGGATTCGGCGTGCAGTACGCCGTCGTTCAGGACAAAGTGGGTCATTGGGTATTGCTGCGTTGAGCCGTGCTAACATCCCCGGCACCGGCAGATGCCGGCTTGCCGGCTTGTGGCGGCAATTCGAGCGGGCCTTTCATGCCACAGGCGGCAAGGCTCAGGATGATCAGTACGGCTGCGATTCTGGACATGATTCGGGTCGCGGTCTGCGGAATTCGGGATGGTAGCACACGATGGATGACAGCGAATTCAATACCCTGGCCGACCAGACACTGAGCCGGATCGATGCCGCCCTTGAGGCCTGTACGGCCGATATCGACTTCGAACTGGCAGCAGGCGGTGTACTGGAAATCGAGTTTTCCGACGGCAGCAAGATCATCGTCAATCGTCACGGCGTCGCCAGGGAAATCTGGGTCGCTGCGCGTGCCGGCGGCTTCCACTTCCGCCGGGATGGTGAAGTGTGGCGGGATACCCGGGACGGTGCGGAACTGATGGAAAAACTGTCGAGACTTGCCAGCCAGCAGGCCGGCGAGCCCATCGTCCTTGCCTGATCAGTTTTCGCCGGCCAGGTGACGTAACTCTGCCGGCCAGCCGTTAGCAGGGGGGACCGTGCCGCCTTGTTGCCCCGGTGCTGGGGGCGTTGCTGGCGGGATGGTGTCCGGGATTTGCGGCGGCGTCCTGGGCAGGTTCTCGGTATAGATGAAACTGCCGCCTTCTCCTGCTGCGTCGGTGACGGTGCTGAGTCCTGACGGAGCGGCTGGAACCTGGTGCGGAACATTTTTCAGGGCAGTAGTCATGTAGCCGATCCAGATTGGCAGCGCAGCAACGCCACCGGTTTCCCGGCTGCCAAGCTTTTTCGGCTGATCAAAGCCAACCCACGCACATCCGGCAACTGTCATCTGATAGCCGCAGAACCAGGCGTCTACATATTCGTTGGTCGTTCCGGTCTTGCCTGCCAGGTCACGTCGTTTCAATTGGGCGGAAGCGCGGCCGGCCGTGCCGTAGATGGTGACGTCGCGCATCATTGAATCCATCAGGAAAGCGTTGCGCGGATCGATCGCACGGTTGGTCTCATCGCCGGCTTGTGGTGCATTGGCCATGGCCACAACCTGATTCTTTTCATCGCGGATTTCCCGAACCACATAGGGGGTGATGCGATAGCCTCCGTTGGCAAAGATCGCGTAGCCGGCAACCATCTGCCAAGGCGTAACCGAGCCGGCACCCAGTGCCATCGTCAAATAGGGCGGGTGTTTGGCGGCATCGAAACCGAAGCGGCTGACATAGTCCTGGGCATATTGGGGGCCGATCGCCTGCAGCAGGCGGATGGAAACCATGTTTTTCGATTTGGCGAGGGCGGTCCGCATGCTCATCGGGCCATCGTACTTGCCATCATAGTTCTTGGGTTGCCATGCTTGGGATCCAGTTTCTCCCGCCGAAATGACAAGGGGTTCATCCTCGATCATGCTGCCCGGGTGAAACCCCTTTTCCAGCGCCGCCGAATAAATGAACGGCTTGAAGCTCGAGCCTGGCTGGCGCCATGCCTGGGTGACATGGTTGAATTTGTTGCGGTTGAAGTCGAAGCCGCCGACCAGCGCGCGAATGGCTCCGTCGCTCGGGTCGACCGCGACAAAGGCTGATTCCACTTCCGGCAACTGACTGATCTGCCATTTGCCGTTGCCATCCTTCTGGACGCGGATGATCGCGCCTCGTTTGATGCGCTTGTTCGGCGGGGCCTGCTCTTCCAGCATGCGGGCGGCAAATTTGATGGCGTCGCCGCTCAAAGTGGCTGTTTCTCCTCCCTTGATGTAGGCCTGTACCTGCTTTTTGTCAGCCCGCATGACGAGCGCCGGGAGGAGATCGCCTGCATCGTTGACGTCCTGAAGCATGACGTCGATGGTCTCGTCATGCTCCGAGGTGATGTTCTTCATGTCGAGGTAGGATTCCGCCCCGCGATAGCCATTGCGCCGGTCGTAATCGAGCACTCCCTTGCGCAGCGAGCGATAGGCTGCTTCCTGGTCGGCCTTGATCAGGGTTGTGTAGACCTTCATGCCCCGGGTGTAGACATCTTCAGGGAAGCTTTCAGCCGCAATCTGGCGGGCCATTTCAGCTGCGAATTCGGCGTTTACCGCATATTCGGAAAGCTCGCGCTTGATGACCAGCGGTTCCTTGAGGGCCTGTTCGTGCTGTTCATTGGAAATGAAAGACAGCTCGTGCATCCGGCGCAGGACATATTGCTGCCGGATTTTTGCCCGGCGCGGATTGGCAACCGGATTGTAGGCTGACGGTGCCTTGGGGAGGCCGGCCAGCATTGCAGCTTCGGCAATGGATATCTGCTGGAGAGGCTTGCCAAAGTAAATCTGGGCCGCAGCACCGAAGCCATAGGCGCGCTGACCGAGAAATATCTGGTTGATGTACAACTCAAGAATCTGGTTCTTGTTCAGATTGCTTTCAATTTTGAGTGAAAGCAGCGCCTCGTAGAGTTTTCTCGTGTATGTCTTTTCGGTTGTCAGGAAAAAATTGCGGGCCACCTGTTGGGTAATTGTCGATGCCCCCTGTTTTTTTCCGCCGCTAAGGATATTTGAGCTGGCTGCGCGTATGATGCCGGTATAATCGATTCCGATGTGTTGGTAGAAGCGGTCATCCTCCGCAGCCAGAATGGCTTGTTTCATTATCTCGGGAACTTCCGTAATAGAGACTACTGCCCGCCGTTCTTCGCCAAATTCGCCAATCAAGTGACCGTCGGCGGTGTAAACGCGCAAAGGAATCTTGGGGCGATAGTCTGTCAATACTTCAAGTGACGGTAAATTGGGGTAGGCGAGTGCGATGACGATGGCGGCTATGGCCATAGTAATGGCGATGAGGCCACCGAGGACGATCAGAGGGTAGGTGAGTAGTCGAAGCGAGGGTGGCATCAGGCGTAGTGGTGATTCATGATTGTGGCAAGCTCGCTTGCATTATACGCTGAGGCCTTTCGGGGGGAGTAAAAGTGCTTTACAGTGCTTAAACTTGTTGTTAGCATCTGAAGTGAATTATTGCTTTTTCGTCTAAGATCGTAATATCTAAGGACTTTTTGGGGGTGTGGTGGGCTTCGATATCTCCGCTTTGCTAAATCCCAAGGCGCGCCCTTTGCTAGGGCTCGACATCAGTTCGTCAGCAGTTAAGCTGGTCGAGCTGACCGCCAACGGTAAAGAAGGGTATCGCGTCGAGCGCTACGCCATTGAGGTGTTGCCCAAAGATGCGGTTTCAGACGGCAATATTGCCAATCTCGATGCGGTTGTCGATGTCGTCAGGCGTGCCTGGAAACGCTTGGGAACATCTACCAAAAATGTCGCCATGGCATTGCCTGCATCGGCAGTGATTACAAAAAAAATCATTGTTTCAGCAGGCCTGCGCGATGAAGAGCTTGAAGTTCAAGTCGAAACCGAGGCGAATCAGTACATCCCGTTTTCGATTGATGATGTAAACCTCGATTATCAGGTTTTGGGCCCCGCCCCATCGCTTCCTGATGAAGTTGAAGTGCTGATTGCGGCCTCTAAAAAAGAACGTGTCGAAGATAGGGTTGCGGTCGCTGATGCTGCTGGGCTTAAGGCGGTAGTAGTTGACGTCGAGTCATTTGCTACCTTGGCCGCGTTCGAACTTATAGAGCGCCAGTTGCCTGATGGTGGAAAAAACCAGGTTGTCGCCTTGATTGATGCGGGTGCCAACTTGTTGAATCTCACCGTCATGCGCAATGGTCAGCAAGTGTATGCACGAGAGCAGGCATTTGGCGGTAGTCAGTTGACCCTTGATATTTCACGCCATTACGGAATGACGCTTGAAGATGCTGAGGCTGCTAAGCGATCAGGTAATTTGCCTGAGGGCTATGAGGCAGAATTGCTGAGTCCGTTCATGGAAAATTTGGCCCTTGAGGTGTCGCGAGCGCTCCAGTTCTTTTTTACGTCGACTCAATTCAATCAGGTGGATCACATCGTTCTGGCGGGTGGCTGTGCTGTTATTCCGGGAGTGGACGAGGTTGTTGCGACAAGGACGCAGTTCAATACGTTGCTTGCCAACCCGTTTGCTAACATGCTTTTGTCCGATAGGGTGAGAGCGCGCAATCTGCTGGCAGATTCTTCTTCCTTGATGGTTGCTTGTGGCCTCGCATTGCGGAGGTTTGATCCAGCATGATACGCATCAATTTATTGCCGCACAGAGAAGAGGCTCGTAAGGTCCGACGTGAGCAGTTTTACGTTTTGGCTGGTCTAATTGTTGTACTCGCCGCTGTTGTGGTTTTTGCGGTTTACTCTCTCATTGATGCGCAGGTGCAGAATCAAAATGGTAAGAATGACTTTCTGAAGCAGGAGATTGCTGTTCTGGACAAACAACTTGATCAAATCAAGCGTCTCAAGGAACAAACTCAGGCACTGTTGGCGCGGAAACAAGTGATTGAGAACCTGCAGAGAGATCGTGGCGAGACTGTTTATCTCTTAAGTGAATTGGTTAGGCAGGTTCCCGAAGGTGTTTACCTAAAATCCCTGAAGCAGGATGGCTTGAATATCAATATTACGGGCTATGCTCAGTCGAATGCACGGGTCTCTGCGCTAATGAGGAATATTGATGGTTCTCCTTGGATGGAAAATCCTCGGCTGATCGAAACAAAAGCTGTGGTTTTGAATGGGCGTAGGGTAAACGAATTTGGAATGGATTTCACTCTGAGTCGTGCGTCCGCCGAGGAGAGCGAGCAATGAAAGCGAAGGTACTCGCATTGCCGGAAAAGGTATCGAAGGTGAATTTCCAAGCAATATTGGATGATTTTCGCTACATGAACCCGAATGATCCGGGTGCGTGGCCGATCATTCCAAAAATGTCAATTCTCCTTGGGGTTTTTCTGGCGCTCCTTCTTGCTGGTTGGTGGTTTTTCTGGAATGACCAGCTCAGCACACTTGATAATGCTCGGCAAGAAGAGTTGACCTTGAAGGATCAATATCTACTTAAGAAGCGCCAAGCTGTCAATCTTGATTTGTACACTCAGCAGCTGGCTGAAATTGACCGTTCTTTTGGTGCTCTGTTGAAGCAGCTTCCCAACAAGTCAGAAATTGAAGCGCTTTTGATTGAAGTTAATCAAGCGGGACTCGGGCGGGGCTTGCAGTTTGAGCTCTTCCGGCCCGGGGCCGAGCAAATCAAGGATTTTTACGCCGAATTGCCTGTTACGGTAAAAATTAACGGCTCTTATCATGATATTGGGACATTTGCTGCCGATATTGCCAGATTGCCACGAATCGTAACGTTAAACGGAATTTCTGTGGCTCCCCTCAAGGCTGGAGATTCATTGACGCTTGATGCAACTGTGAAGACGTTCAGGTATCTCGATGAAAACGAACTCGCCCAGCAAAAGCGCCCGGCGCAAGGAGGGGGCAAGTGAAACGATTGATACCCGTGATTTTATGCCTGTCTTTGGCTGCGTGCTCGAGTGAAGAGCATGGTGATCTGAGACAGTGGATGGAAGACAACTCCCGCGATTTGCGTGGCAAAGTTGCGGCGCTTCCTGAAGTGAAACCCTATGAACCTGTTCCGTACGAACTGGAGGGGTTCGCAGATCCTTTTCGTGCAAGCAAACTTGAGCCGGACTCCAAGTTCAGGCAGGGGGCTGGTAAGGGCGGGCAATTTCAGCCCGATTTCGAGGCAAGGGAACTCCGAAACAGCATTCTCGAAAAATATCCTCTGGAATCACTCTCGATGATCGGGCGGTTGGTGGTGAATAATAGCCCATTGGCCGTAATTAAATACGAAGAAAACGTCAGGCAGGTGAAGGTGGGAGATTATCTCGGGCTGGATTTCGGTGTCGTGACCGAGATTGGTGAAAATGAATTGAAATTGCGCGAATTGATTCAGGATTCTGCTGGAGAGTGGAGCGAGCGCCAAAGTTCGCTACATCTGCAGACCACGGAGGGGAGCGGTAAATGAAATTGTTCAACTACGCAGTCGCCGTCGCGACCGCCTGCATTGCGATGGTATCTCCGTTAGGGGCCGAGACGGTAGCGGTAAATGCCATTGAGGCAGTAAACGTCGCACAACAAGGCAATGAAATTGCCGTAAAAATAGAGCTGCGTGAGGCGTTGATGTCGCCGCCTGCAGGTTTTGCTGTGGCGAATCCAGCAAAAATCGCATTTGATTTCCCGGCAACCGGGAATGCACTCGGGAAAACTACTCAGGTGCTAAATGAGGGGGATTTGCGTAGTTTGAATGTTGTGCAAGTGGCGGATAGGACCCGTCTTGTTCTAAACCTTGTCCGAAATATGAATTATCGGACCCGGTTGGACGGTAAATCTCTGTATGTTACGCTTTCTCCAATAGAGCGATTGAGCGATGTAGTAGCCGAAAGGTCGGTTCGTTTCGCAGAGGAAAGTTTGGTTGGTTCAAAGCACTCGGTCCGTGATGTGATGTTCCGTAGAGGAAAAGATGGGGAAGGGCGGGTTGTCGTTGATCTTAGTGATGCGGGGACTGGTATTGATATTCGCAAGCAAGGGCCAAACCTGATTGTTGATTTCATGAAAACCAGCGTGCCGGACCATCTTCGCCGCAAACTGGATGTGACGGATTTTGCGACGCCGGTTCTGGGAGTAGAAACTCGCAGTTTGGGTGAAAACGTACGCCTGATTATTTCACCGAAAGGTTTGTGGGAGCATAACGCGTATCAGACGGATAACCAGTTCGTGGTTGAGGTCAAGAAAATCGTCGAGGATCCAAACAAGTTGGTGCAGGGAACCAAGACCGGTTATCAGGGGCCGCGCGTCAGCATCAATTATCAGAATGGTGACGTTCGTGCCTTGTTGCGTTTGATGGCGGAAGAGCTTGGTTTGAATGCGGTAATAAGCGAAACTGTCACTGGTACTACGACCCTTGTTCTCAAGGATGTGCCAGCAGATCAGGTTGTCGACATTATTTTCCAGCAAAAGGGGCTGGATATGCGGAAAAACGGCAACATCATCATGATTGCACCGCGTGATGAAATTGCAACCCGCGAAAAGCTTGATTTTGAATCTCGACAGCAAATCAGTGAACTAGAGCCGCTGCAGATGGAGCAATTTGTGCTGAATTATCAGCGTGCAGGCGATGTGGCGCGCTTGTTGTCCGGCGCAGAGCAACAAGGAGGTGGTGCTACGGAAGGTGGTGGCGCAGTTGCCACGCAGCAAATCCTGAGCAAGCGTGGAAGAGCGGTGGCTGACCCACAGTCAAATATACTTTTCGTTACTGATATTCCAGCGAAGCTTGAAGAAATCCGCTCGTTTATCAGAACTATTGATGTCGGTGCTCGCCAAGTAATGATTGAGGCGAGAATCGTCGAGGCTCAGGATAGTTTCAACAGGGAACTGGGAGCAAAGATCAATTTTATCAACTCTAAGGCGGTTCAGTTGGGGGGGTCAGGTATCTACACAGCTGGTGGGCAGATGAATCCGGCTGTTACAACTGGCACTACGCCAACACCGGCTACGCTGATCCAGAATCCCATGTTGGGGATGAATCTCCCATCCTATTCGTCGACCGGGGGCACTTTTGCACTTAGCTTGTTCAATGCTGCAGCGACAAGAATCCTCAATCTTGAGCTTGCTGCGTTGCAGAGCGATGGTTTGGGTAAAATTATTTCAAGTCCGAGGGTTGTGACTGCCAATAATATTGAAGCGAAAATCGAAGATGGTACAGAAATCCCATACGTAACTCCCGCAAGTGGAAATTCTCCTCCAACGATTACCTTCAAGCCTGCAAAATTGATGCTCACAGTGACACCACAAATCACACCAGAAGGTACGGTAAAAATGAAGCTGGAGGTAAAAAAAGAGGAGCCGGATTGGACTAAGGCGGTCGCGGTAACGGGCACGAATGGGATTTCGTATCTCAATCCCCCGATCAAGAGTTCTGTGGTGTTGACAAATGCAGTCGTAGAAAATGGGGGGACTGTTGTTGTCGGTGGTGTCTTTATCAATGATTCGCAGAACAGCATCGAGAAAGTGCCATTTTTTGGTGATTTGCCAGCTCTCGGGTGGCTCTTTAAGTATAAGAAAGAGCAGGGTACGCGTCGGGAGCTGCTGGTATTCATCACGCCGCGGATTATTTCCGAAAAATTGCGTCTCGATTGAGCGCTGTCTGACAGATGAAAAGGGCCGGCAATGCCGGCCCTTTTTTTGTCCCTTGGCTGGAGTCAGCTAGAATCGCGCCGTGGATACTCATACAAACATCTATCTGGTCGGCCTCATGGGGGCTGGCAAGACGACCATCGGGCGGCAACTGGCCAGGCGTCTCGGGCGAAATTTTCATGACTCCGATCACGAAATCGTGGAGCGGACCGGGGTGCCGATTCCGACGATTTTTGAAATCGAAGGAGAGGATGGATTTCGACGTCGTGAAGTGCAGACCATCGCAGAACTGACGGCGATGAGCAACATTGTCATGGCAACAGGTGGCGGTGTCGTGCTTGATCCGGAAAATCGGCAGCGTCTGCACGATACCGGTTGGGTCGTTTATCTGAATGTTCCGCCGTTCATGCTGTACCAGCGAACCCGTCATGACCGGAATCGGCCGCTGCTGCAGGTTGAGGACCCGCTGGCGCGCCTTGAAGGTTTGCATGCTGCGCGCGATCCCTTGTACCGTGAAGCTGCGCATATGGTGGTGGAGGGCGGGCAACTTGTTGCCTCGGGGGTTGTTCAATATTTGATGAGGGAATTTGGTCGTCTATGTGCAAAGACTTGATGCATACCTTACAGGTTTCCCTGGGTGAGCGCAGTTACCCGATCCATATTGCCTCCGGCTTGCTTGATCGCGCCGATTTGATCGCGCCGCATGTCAAGGCTGCACAAGCGGTGGTGGTAAGCAATGAAACGGTTGCGCCGCTTTATCTTCAGCGCTTGAAAAACACCCTCGAAAAAGCCGGAGTTTCAGTAATTCCGGTCATCCTGCCAGACGGCGAGCGTTTCAAGACCTGGGAAACGCTCAATCTGATATTTGATGCCTTGCTCGGCGCTCACTGCGAACGGAGCACCCCGCTCATCGCGCTTGGTGGTGGTGTCATCGGGGATATGGGTGGGTTTGCAGCTGCCTGCTACCAGCGAGGCATGCCTTTCATACAAGTGCCGACAACCCTGCTTTCGCTGGTGGATTCATCGGTTGGCGGCAAGACCGCGATCAATCACCCGTTGGGCAAGAACATGATCGGCGCTTTCTATCAGCCGAGGCTTGTCCTGGCTGATATTGCGACCCTGGATACCTTGCCGGAGCGTGAGCTGAGGGCTGGCTTGGCAGAGGTCATAAAATACGGCCTGATTCGTGACCCGGCCTTCCTGGTTTGGCTGGAGAGCAATCTGGAAAGACTTCTTGCCCGGGATAAGGAGTCGCTGATCTACGCCGTTCATCGCTCCTGTGCCAACAAGGCCGAGGTGGTTGCAGCGGACGAGCGGGAAAGTGGCGAACGTGCCCTGCTGAATCTCGGTCATACATTCGGGCATGCCATCGAGACCGGAATGGGGTACGGGGCGTGGTTGCATGGGGAGGCGGTTGCTGCGGGCACGATGATTGCGAGTGAGCTTTCCAGGCTTCTTGGCTGGTTGACCGCAGATGACGTGGAAAGAGTGCGCAGAATTTTTTCCCGGGCCGGTTTGCCGGTTGTGGCTCCCCGGCTGGGCGTGGCGCGCTATCTTGAGCTGATGCGCCACGACAAGAAGGTGCAGGACGGTCGTTTGCGCCTGGTTCTGTTGCGCAGTGTCGGGCAAGCGGTGCTTTCCGATGTTGCCAGGGAGGATCAGATTGGTGAGGCAATAGAGTTGATGTGCACCTGATTGGGTTTGGTAGCGAAAAGATGCGCACGACATTGGTGCGGCGCAGTTGGTTGAATTGCAAGGGGTATATCCGCTACAATCGACGGTTGCCTATTATTTCGTACAGGCCGTAGCGAAGGAATCGTCGCTCGGCTTTTTCATGATTGGCCAGCCTAAAGGCCGAATTAATTGAAGGAACGCGTGTGATGGAATCGGCTGTACCTGATCGGCAGGGTTTGTACGACCCCGCCAACGAGCACGACGCCTGTGGCGTGGGCTTCGTTGCCCATGTCAAGGGTCAGAAGAGTCACGGCATTATCGAGCAGGGTCTGCTGATCCTGAAAAATATCGATCACCGTGGCGCGGTGGGGGCCGATCCGTTGCAAGGCGATGGCGCCGGCCTGCTGATCCAGATCCCGGACTTGTTCTACCGGGAAGAAATGGCGCTTCAGGGCATCGAATTGCCGCCGGTTGGCGAATACGGTGTCGGCATGGTTTTCCTGCCCCAGGAAGCAGCGTCCCGCCACGCCTGCATGGAAGAGATCGAGCGCTCCATCGCTGCGGAAGGCCAGCGCCTGCTTGGCTGGCGTGATGTTCCGGTCAATCGTGACATGCCGATGTCGCCGGTGGTGCGTGCCACCGAGCCGGTGATCCGTCAGGTTTTCGTCGGGCGCGGTCCGGATGTGTTCGTTACCGATGCGCTTGAGCGCAAGCTTTACATCATCCGCCGCCGTGCCGCGAACGCCATCAAGTCGCTGCACCTCAAGCACGGCCAGGAATTCTACGTGCCGTCCTTCTCGGCGCGCACGATCAACTACAAGGGCCTGCTGCTGGCCGATCAGGTTGGCGTGTACTATCTCGACCTGCAGGACAAGCGGACGGTTTCGGCGCTGGCGCTGGTGCACCAGCGTTTCTCGACCAATACCTTCCCGACCTGGGACTTGGCGCATCCGTTCCGCTATATCGCCCATAACGGCGAAATCAATACGGTGCGTGGCAACGTCAACTGGTTCAAGGCCCGTGAACAGGCAATTTCTTCGCCGATCCTCGGCGATGATCTGAAGAAGGTCTGGCCGTTGCATTATCCGGGTCAGTCCGACTCCGCCGCATTCGACAACGCGCTCGAACTGCTGGTCATGGGTGGTGGCTACTCGCTCGCTCAGGCCGTCATGCTGATGATCCCGGAGGCCTGGGAAAAGCATTCGACGATGGACGAGAATCGTCGCGCCTTCTACGAATATCATGCTGCGATGATGGAGCCGTGGGACGGCCCTGCCGCCGTGGCCTTCACCGATGGTCGCCAGATTGGCGCGACGCTCGACCGTAATGGTCTGCGTCCGGCGCGTTACCTGGTGACCGATGACGATTTCGTTGTCATGGCTTCCGAGTCCGGCGTGTTGCCGATTCCAGAGAAGAAGATCGTCAAGAAATGGCGTCTGCAGCCGGGCAAGATGTTCCTGATCGACATGGAGCAGGGCCGCATCATCGACGACAAGGAACTCAAGGATTCGCTGGCCAACGCCAAGCCGTATCGCGAGTGGATCGACAAGATCCGCATCAAGCTCGACGAAGTGCCGCCGGCTGTCGAGTCGTGCAATGCCACCAGTGCCAGCCTGCTTGATCGCCAGCAAGCCTTCGGCTTCACCCAGGAAGACATCAAGGTCATTCTGGAACCGATGGTCCAGAACGGTGAAGAAGCGACCGGTTCGATGGGGACGGATTCCGCGCTGCCGGTGCTGTCGGCGAAGAACAAGACGCTCTACGCCTACTTCAAGCAGTTGTTCGCCCAGGTGACCAATCCGCCGATCGACCCGATCCGTGAGGAACTGGTCATGTCGCTGGTGTCCTTCATCGGGCCGAAGCCGAACCTGCTGAACACCAACGACATCAATCCGCCGATCCGTCTCGAGGTTGCCCAGCCGGTGCTGACCTGTGCCGACATGGAAAAGCTGCGCAATATCGAGAAGTACACCTCGAACAAGTTCCGTTCCTTCGAGCTGGATATCTGCTATCCGGTTGCCTGGGGCAAGGAAGGTATCGAGGCGCGTCTCGCCTCCCTGGCGGCCGATGCGGAAGACGCCGTGCGTTCCGGTGCCAATGTGCTGATCGTTTCCGATCGCAAGCTGGATGCCGAACATGTAGCGATTCCGGCGCTGCTGGCGACTTCCAGCATTCATCAGCACCTGGTCAAGCAGGGGCTGCGCACCAGCGCTGGTCTGGTCGTTGAAACCGGCTCTGCGCGTGAAGTGCATCACTTTGCCCTGCTTGGCGGCTTTGGTGCCGAAGCCGTGCATCCGTTCCTGGCGCTGGAGACGATCGAGTCGCTGGCCAAGGGCGATGCCGAGAAGGCCGACAAGTACGTCAAGAACTTCATCAAGGCGGTTGGCAAGGGCTTGTGCAAGGTCATGTCCAAGATGGGCATCTCGACCTACATGTCCTATACCGGGGCGCAGATTTTCGAAGCCATCGGTCTGAAGAAGGACTTTGTCGAAAAGTACTTCACCGGTACGCCGTCGAACATCGAAGGCATCGGTCTGTTCGAAGTTGCAGAGGAAGCCATCCGCATGCACAAGGATGCCTTCTCGGCCGATCCGGTGCTGGCCAGCATGCTGGATGCCGGTGGCGAATACGCCTTCCGCATCCGCGGCGAAGAGCACATGTGGACGCCGGATTCGATCGCCAAACTGCAGCACGCAACGCGTTCGAACAAGTACGAGACCTACAAGGAATACGCCAAGCTGATCAACGACCAGACCAAGCGTCACCTGACGCTGCGCGGCCTGTTCGAGTTCAAGCCGCAGGGTGTCGCGATTCCGCTGGATGAAGTCGAGCCGGCCAAGGAAATCGTCAAGCGCTTTGCGACTGGCGCGATGTCGCTCGGTTCCATTTCGACCGAAGCGCATACGACGCTGGCTGTTGCCATGAACCGTATCGGCGGCAAGTCGAATACCGGCGAAGGCGGTGAGGATGCCAAGCGCTTCCAGCCGCTGAAGGCCGGGCAGACGCTGGCGGAAATCGTCGGTGCGTCGCGCATCGAGCGTGACTACGTATTCAAGGAAGGCGATTCGCTGCGTTCGGCGATCAAGCAGGTTGCTTCGGGACGCTTTGGCGTGACTGCCGAGTATCTGGTCAATGCCGACCAGATCCAGATCAAGATGGCGCAAGGCGCCAAGCCGGGCGAAGGCGGCCAGTTGCCGGGGACCAAGGTCTCCGAATACATCGGCAAGCTGCGTCACTCGGTGCCGGGCGTGACCCTGATCTCGCCGCCGCCGCACCACGACATCTACTCGATCGAAGATCTGGCGCAACTGATCCACGACCTGAAGAATGCCAATTCGCAGGCTTCGATCTCAGTCAAGCTGGTTTCCGAAGTCGGCGTCGGTACGGTGGCCGCCGGTGTTGCCAAGGCCAAGGCCGATCACGTCGTGATCGCGGGTTTTGACGGTGGTACCGGTGCATCGCCGGTGTCGTCGATCAAGCACGCCGGTACGCCGTGGGAACTCGGGCTGTCCGAAACGCAGCAGACGCTGGTGCTGAACCGCCTGCGTTCGCGTATCCGCTTGCAGGTCGATGGCCAGATGAAGACCGGCCGCGATGTCGTCATCGGTGCGCTGCTCGGTGCCGACGAGTTCGGCTTTGCCACGGCGCCGCTGGTTGTCGAAGGTTGCATCATGATGCGCAAGTGTCATCTGAACACCTGCCCGGTCGGCGTTGCGACGCAGGATCCGGAGTTGCGCAAGCGCTTCTCCGGTCAACCGGAGCACGTGGTCAATTATTTCTTCTTCGTTGCTGAAGAAGTGCGCGAAATCATGGCCGAACTGGGCATCCGCAAGTTCGACGATCTGGTTGGCCGGGTCGACCTGCTCGACACCCGTCCCGGTATCGAACACTGGAAGGCCAAGGGCCTGGATTTCTCCAAGGTCTTCCACCAGCCGAACGTACCTGCCGATGTGCCGCGGCGCCACACCGAAGGCCAGGATCACGGCCTCGACAAGGCGCTCGACCACAAGCTGATCGAGCAGGCCAGGCCGGCGCTCGAAAAGGGGCAGAAGGTCCAGATCGAGACGAAGATCATCAACGTCAACCGGACCTGCGGCACCATGCTGTCGGGCGAAGTTGCCAAGCGCTACGGCAATGTCGGTCTGCCGGACGACACCATCCACGTCAAGCTGACCGGTACCGCCGGTCAGGCCTTCGGTGCCTTCCTGGCCCGTGGCGTGACGCTGGAGCTGACCGGCGAAGGCAATGACTACGTCGGCAAGGGCTTGTCGGGTGGCCGGATCATCATCAAGCCGAGCCCGGACTTCCGCGGTGATACGCAGCACAACATCATCTGTGGCAACACCGTGATGTATGGCGCGACGGATGGCGAATCCTTCTTTGCCGGCGTCGGTGGTGAACGCTTCTGCGTGCGCAATTCCGGCGGTACTGCGGTGGTCGAAGGTGTTGGCGATCATGGTTGCGAATACATGACCGGTGGCACCGTGGTCGTGCTCGGCATGACCGGGCGGAACTTCGCTGCCGGCATGTCGGGTGGTATCGCCTATGTGCTGGATGAGGATGGCAGCTTCAAGCATCGCTGCAATCTTGCTCAGGTGGCGCTGGAGAAGGTTGTGCCAGCAGGCCGCCATGTTGCTGGTGAGCCGTTGCACGGCAATCAGGCCGACGAGACCCAGCTCAAGGAGCTGATCACCCGTCAAGCCGAATACACCGGCAGTTCAACCGCCAAGCGAATTCTTGCCGACTGGGATGTCTACCGCGAGAAGTTCGTCAAAGTCTATCCGCACGAATACAAGCGCGCCTTGACCGAAATGGCCGCTGCTGCACGGAAGGAGGCCGCATAATGGGCAAGCCGACTGGTTTCATGGAGTTCGAACGTCTCGAAGAGGCTTACGAACCGGTTGAGAAGCGTCTGACGCACTACAAGGAGTTCGTCCAGACCTTGTCCGACGACGCTGCCAAGACACAGGGCGCGCGCTGCATGGATTGCGGCATTCCGTTCTGCAACAACGGTTGCCCGGTAAACAACATCATTCCGGACTGGAATGATCTGGTTTACAAGGGCAACTGGAAGCAGGCGCTGGATGTCCTGCACTCGACCAACAACTTCCCGGATTTCACCGGCCGCATCTGCCCGGCCCCCTGCGAAGCTGCCTGTACGCTGGGCATCAATGCAGCGCCGGTCGGCATCAAGTCGATCGAGCATTTCATCATCGACAAGGGCTGGGAAATGGGCTGGGTCGTGCCGCAACCGGCCAAGACCAAGACCGGCAAGAAGGTTGCCATCGTCGGCTCCGGCCCCGCAGGCATGGCTGCGGCACAGCAGTTGGCACGCGTCGGGCACGCCGTTACGGTGTTCGAGAAGAGCAGCCGGGTGGGCGGTCTGCTCGGCTTCGGCATTCCCGACTTCAAGCTGAACAAGTCGGTGATCGACCGTCGCGTAGCGCAGATGGAAGCCGAAGGTGTGGTCTTCCGCACCAAGGTCATCGTCGGCGACAGGAATCTCCCGGCCGGCATCAACAACGATGCGACCGAGACCATTTCTGCCGAACAGCTGAAGAAGGATTTCGATGCCGTCATCCTTGCTGCCGGTTCTGAAGTTCCGCGCGATCTGCCGGTTCCGGGGCGTGAATACAAGGGTGTTTACGCTGCCCTGGAATTCCTCATCCAGCAGAGCAAGGAAGTCCAGCAGGGCATCAAGAATCCGATCAGCGTCAAGGGCAAGCACGTCATCGTCATCGGTGGTGGCGATACCGGTTCCGATTGCGTCGGCACCAGCTACCGTCACGGTGCGGCGTCGGTGACCCAGTTCGAACTGATGCCGGCACCACCGGAGCAGGAAAACAAGGCGCTGACCTGGCCGTACTGGCCGCTGAAGATGCGTACTTCGTCTTCCCACAAGGAAGGTGCGACGGTGCGTGAATTCGCGGTGGCGACCAAGGCTTTCGTCGAGGACGGCCAGGGTAATGTCAAGGCACTGAAGGGCGTGCGTGTCGAATGGAAGGACGGCAAGATGAACGAAGTCGCCGGTTCCGAATTCGAACTGCCTTGCGATGCTGCCTTCCTGGCAATGGGCTTCGTCAATCCGGTCGGCAGCCTGCTCGATGCCTTCGGCGTTGACAAGGATGCCCGTCAGAATGCCAAGGCGACGACCGATGGCGAAGGCTGTTACCGCACCAGCGTCGACGGCGTTTTTGCTGCTGGCGACGTGCGTCGTGGTCAGTCACTGGTGGTCTGGGCGATTCGCGAGGGCCGTCAGGCTGCCCGTGAGGTTGATGTCTTCCTGATGGGATCTTCGACCCTGCCGCGTTGATATTTTTGTGGCAGACAGCAAAACCCCGCCGGTTTCGTCCCGCGGGGTTTTTGTTTATGTGAAAATATGCGATCGATCGAAGGGGGAAGTCGATGTCGAATGAATTGCAGGCGGCATTTCAGGTCAGCATGCCGAGTGGTGCGTTGGATGGACATATGCTGCTGATACTTGCCATCATGTTGTTGGCGGGAATTCTTGGTGGTATTGCCAATTATTTTCTGGCCGAACGGCAGGGGCATTCCCATGGCAGAGATTGGATCAAGTATCCGGTTTTTGGCATGGTTGCGGCGTTGACCGTGCCATTGTTCCTGAACATGATTTCAAGCACGCTGCTTGAGGGCGCGCGGACCAAGCCGGTCGATTTCTATGTTTTCGCCGGTTTTTGCCTGATCTATGTTGTGGCCTCGAGGCGATTGTTCGAAAACATCGCCCAGCGCTTGCTTGGCCAGATGGAACAGGTTCGGCGTGATGTCGGGCAACTGAACCAGAAACGTGAAGAGATCGTCGTTGCCAGGACCGAGCCGTTCAAATCGCAGGAAGTTGATCCCCGGGAAGTCCTGTCCTACAACGACCTTGAAATATTGCGTGCCTTGGCTGAGGAAAGCTTTGTTTATGGCAACCTGGCAGCCATTTGCGAGAGCACAGGCCTGCCGAGAGATCTGGTCAGCCAGCGGCTCACTGTCATGAAGGGCTTGGGCGTCATTGAAACCCGGATTAACGACAAGAGCGTTCTCCACTGGTTTGTCTCTGCGCGTGGCAAGGCGGTACTCGATGAACTGGTTGGTGCTGCCGCCGACAAGAAAATCGCCTGATACCAAACTGTTCCTGTCATTTTCACAGATCAATCTCAATGAACATTGTCATTCTCGCTGCCGGCCAGGGCAAGCGCATGCATTCCAATCTGCCCAAGGTCCTGCACCCGGTTGCTGGCAAACCGCTGGCCGGGCATGTCATCGATACCGCGCGTGGTCTGGCGCCGGAAAAACTGGTGGTGGTGTATGGCCATGGCGGCAGCGTCGTGCGGTCGACCCTCGCCGCCGACGATATTTGCTGGGCCGAGCAGGCGCAGCAACTGGGGACCGGGCACGCCGTGGCGCAGGCCATCCCGTTGCTCGGGCCGGGCGCGCAGACGCTGGTGCTTTATGGCGATGTGCCGCTGACCACCGCGGCTACGCTGAAACGCCTGTTGCAGGCGGGCCGCGACGGCCTGTCGATCCTTACCGTGGACCTTGCCGATCCGTCTGGTTACGGGCGCATCGTTCGTGATGCTGACGGCAAGGTGCTGTCGATCGTCGAGGAAAAGGATGCCTCGCCAGCGCAGAAGGCGATCCGCGAGGTCAATACCGGGATCATGGCGATCCCGACGGCGCGCCTGGCCGACTGGCTGGGGCGGCTGAAGAACGACAACGCCCAGGGCGAGTACTACCTGACCGACATCGTTGCGCTGGCCGTCGCCGAAGGCTTGCCGGTGCATACCGCGCAGCCGCAGGGCGAGTGGGAAGTGCTCGGCGTGAACAGCAAGGTGCAACTGGCTGAACTGGAGCGCCAGCACCAACGCAATATCGCCGACGGGCTGCTGGTCGCCGGCGTCCGTCTGGCCGATCCGGCGCGCATTGACGTGCGCGGTGAGCTGAAGCATGGGCGCGATGTCGCGATCGATGTCGGCTGCGTTTTTGAAGGCAGTGTCGAGCTGGGCGATGCCGTCGATGTCGGGCCTTACTGCGTGCTGAAGAACGTCAAGGTTGGTGCCGGGACGCGGATTGCCGCGTTTTGCCATTTCGAGGATGCGGTGATCGGGCCGGACGGAGTGCTGGGTCCTTACGCCCGCCTGCGTCCGGGGGCCGAACTGGGGCCCGAGGTCCATGTCGGCAATTTCGTCGAGATCAAGAAGAGCCGCATCGGCGCGCAGTCGAAGGCCAATCACCTGGCCTACATCGGCGATGCCGAGATCGGCGAGCGGGTCAATGTCGGTGCCGGTACGATCACCTGCAATTACGACGGGGTGAACAAGCACAAGACAGTCATCGAGGACGATGTCTTCATCGGCTCCGACACGCAACTGGTGGCGCCGGTGACCGTCGGTCGCGGGGCGACGCTCGGCGCCGGTACGACCCTGACCAAAAATGCGCCGCCGGACGCGTTGACCGTATCACGGGCAAAACAGGTCACGCTGGCCGGCTGGCAGCGACCGCAGAAAGTGAAGAAGTGATGGATATCTGGTTCACCTTGTTCGTCACGCTGGTGGCGCTTGTCGTCGCGGTCGGCGGGGCGCTGCTGCTGGTCGGCTACCTCGGCACGTTGCCGGCGTCGTTCGATCATGGCTGGCGGGTCTGGGTGCCGACCGTCCTGCTGCCGATTGCCGGTCCGTTGTGGTTCGTCCGGCGGCAGTCGCCAGAGTTCAACCGGCCCGGCCTGCAATTGCTGCTCGGGGTCATCCTGCTGGTCATTGCCGGCGCCCTCCTGCTCGGCTTCGGCCCCTATTTTGTCGAACGCATGATGCCGGGCGTAAAATGACCTGAAACGCTTTTCAGCCATAGAGGGAGAACAAGAAAATGTCCGGATATGCCACCGCAGCCCTTCGTTCAATCGCACTTGTCGGCCATGGTGCCGCCGGCAAGACCTCTCTGGCAGAAGCCCTGTTGCATGCGGCGGGCGCGATTCCCGCCAAAGGCAGTATCGACAGGGGCAACACCGTCTGCGACTTCGATCCCCTGGAAAAGGAAGCCGGTCACTCGCTGAATTCTGCGCTGGCCGGCTTTTCCCTTGCCGATACGCGCGTGCATCTGGTCGACACGCCGGGATATCCCGATTTCGCCGGCCCGGCGATTGCCGCGCTGGCCGGCGTCGACACCGCACTGATCGTGATCAATGCCCAGGCCGGCATCGAGGTCATGAGCGAGCGCATGATGCGCCATGCCGGCGAGCGCAAGCTGTGCCGGATGATCGTCATCAACCGCATCGATGCCGACAATCTCGACCTGCCCGGGCTGGTCGCCGACATCCGCGAACGTTTCGGCAAGGAGTGCATGCTGCTCGACTTGCCGGCACATGGCGGCGCCGATGTCGTCGAAGTCCTCGAGCACGAGGCCGGCGATGCCGATTTCGCCTCGGTCGCAGCGGCGCACCGGGCGCTGATCGACCAGATCGTCGAGGAAGACGAAGACCTGCTGGCGCAATACCTGGAAGACGGTGCCGATCCGGCGCTTACCCGCTTGCATGCACCGTTCGAGAAGGCGCTGCGTGAAGGTCATCTGATCCCCATCCTGTTTACGTCGGCCAAGACCGGCGCCGGCATCCGCGAACTGCTGCATGTGTTGACGACGCTGGCGCCGAATCCGGTCGAGGGCAATCCGCCGCCTTTCTTCCGCAGCCAGGCGGGCAGCGCGAGCGAAGCTTTCGCCGCCGAACCGGACCCGGAAAAGCATGTGCTGGCGCATGTCTTCAAGGTTGTCGCCGATCCCTACATGGGCAAGATCGGCATCTTTCGCGTACATCAGGGGACGCTGAAAAAAGACATGCAACTGTTCGTCGGCGACGGCAAGCGGCCGTTCCGGGTAACCCATCTCTATCGCCTGCAGGGCAAGGACAGCATCGAGGTCGAGGCGCTGTTGCCGGGGGATATCGGGGCCATCGCCAAGGTCGATGAAATCGAGTTCGATTGCGTCCTGCACGATTCGCACGACGAGGATCACATCCACCTGGTGCCGCTGGAATTCCCGCGGCCGATGGCCGGGCTGGCGGTCGAGACGAAAAAGAAGGGCGACGAGCAGCGCCTGTTCGACATTCTCGGCAAGCTGGCGGCCGAAGATCCGACCTTCATCGTCGAGCGTCATCCGAACAGCAACGAGACGGTCATCCGCGGCCTCGGCGAAATCCACCTGAAATCCAAGCTGGCGCGCATGGCCGCTCAGTACAAGCTGGAAGTCGACACCCGGCCGCCGCGCATTCCCTACCGCGAAACCATCACCGGCCACGCCGAGGCGATGCACCGGCACAAGAAGCAGTCGGGTGGTGCCGGCCAGTTCGGCGAGGTGCATCTGCGCATCGAGCCGAAAGCGCGCGGCGAGGGTTTCGAATTCGTCGATGCGGTCAAGGGCGGCGTCATTCCCGGCGTCTTCATGGCGGCCGTGGAAAAGGGCGTGCGTCAGGCACTGGACGGCGGTGTCGTTGCCGGCTATCCGGTCGAGGATATCAAGGTCACGGTGTTCGACGGCAAGACGCATGCGGTCGACGGCAAGGAAGTGGCATTTTCCATCGCCGCCCGCAAGGCAACGGTCGACGCCATCCGCAACGCCCGGCCGATCGTGCTCGAGCCGATCGTCAGTATCGAGATCGTCCTGCCGGAAAGCGCCATCGGCGATCTGAGCGGCGATCTGGCCGGTCGGCGCGGCCATATCACCGGTACCGACGGGCGCGGCCACGGCATGGCGGCGATCACCGGCGAAGTGCCGCTGGCCGAACTCAACGACTACCAGTCACGCCTGAAATCGCTGACTGGCGGCCAGGGCAGCTACAGCATCGAGTTCTCCCGCTACGCCGCGGTGCCGCCGAACATCCAGCAGCAACTGGCCAGCCGCTTCCAGCTGCACGACGAGGACGACTGAGGCCAGCCCTCAGGCCGGGGTATCCCCGGTTTTTGGCTCATCCGACCAGTCGACCGCAGCCAGGAAGAGGTAGCCGGCACCGTAGACCGTCTTGATGAACGACGGGCTCTGCGCATCCGGCTCCAGCTTGCGCCGCAGCCGCGAGATGCGGACATCGATGGCGCGGTCGCTGGGGCTGACGTCGCGCGTGCCCATCAGCTTTTCCCGTTGCAGGATGCGGTTCGGATGCCTGACGAAGACCTTCAGCAATTCGGCTTCGGCAGTGCTCAGCAGATGCTCGTCGCCGGCCGGACCGGTCAGCGTGTTGTTGCCGAGGTTGAAGCGCCAGCCGGCGAAAGTGGCGGTCTGGCTCGGTGGATCGTCGCTGACGCTTTCGCGCCGGCGCAGGATGCTGCGCACGCGGGCGACCAGTTCGCGCGGTTCGAACGGCTTCAGCATGTAGTCGTCGGCGCCCAGCTCCAGGCCCATCACGCGGTCGCTGACGTGCGCCCGGCCGGTCAGGATCATGATGCCGCAGGCGGTCTGCGTGCGGACCCGCTGCATTGCCTCGATGCCGTCCATGTCGGGCAGGCCGAGGTCGATGATGCACAGCGCTGGCGCCAGGTTGCGCAGGCGCCGCAGCAGGTCGCCGCCGCTGCGGCACCACAGTGTGCGGAAGCCGAAATCGGCGAGGACCTGTTCGATGATGCGGGCGACGTCGGGGTCATCCTCGACGATGGCGATCAGCTTGCCGCTGTCGTTCTCTTTCATGCCTTCTCCTTGCTGGCCGAGCGCTGCAGGGCGCGGGCCAGATCCTGGCGGACGAAGGGCTTGGCCAGGAGCGGCCAGCTTTCGATCACGCCTTCTTCGTCGGTGTAGCCGCTCATCAGGACGATCTGCATGTGCGGGTATGCCTGTTGTATCCGTTCGGCCAGTTGCCGGCCGTTGAGTTCGCCCGGCATCAGGATGTCGCTGACGACAATCGCGATGTCGGGAATCTGCGCCACCATGGTCAGCGCCTGGTCGGCATCTTCCGCCTCGATCACCGGGTGGCCGAGATCGATCAGTTGCTGGCGGACGACGCGGCGGACATTTGCGTCGTCTTCGACCAGCAGCACCAGCGCGCCGTCGGCGTCGGGCAGCAGCGGTTCGTCGATCGGCGAACTGGCGGTCGACGGCGTGGTCTGCGGCAGCACGACGGTCACCCGGGTGCCGTGCCCCGGTTCGCTGTCGATGCGCAGGCCGCCGCCCGACTGGCGGATGAAACCGCAAGCCATCGGCAGGCCGAGGCCGCTGCCCAGGCCGAGGCGCTTGGTCGTGAAGAAGGGCTCGCAGGCGTGGGCCAGCGTCTGTGCATCCATGCCGCAGCCGTTGTCGCTGACGGTGACCCGGACGTAATCGCCGGGAGCGACATCGAAGTCGGCGGCATCCGTCGCCAGCGCGTACGGGGCGGCCGAAATTTCCAGCTGGCCGCCGTCGGGCATGGCATCGCGGGCATTCAGGGCGAAGTTGAGCAGGGCGCTTTCGAACTGCGCGGGATCGACGCGGGCGTGCAGCAAATTTCCCTCGAAACGGCTGTCGACCGCAATATTTTCCGGCAGCGAACGCCGGATCAGGCGGGTCAGGTCGCCGATCAGCTGGCCGATGTCGACCGCCTGCGGTTCCAGCGGCTGCTGCCGGGAGAAGGTCAGCAGGCGTTTGATCAGTTCGGCGCCGCGGCGGGCGGATTGCAGCGCGGGGGCAACGAAATCGCCGATCGCCGGATCGTCCGGCCGTTGATCCTGCAAGGCTGCCAGATTGCCGATGATGACCGTCAGCAGGTTGTTGAAATCGTGCGCCAGACCGCCGGTCAACTGGCCGATTGCTTCCATTTTCTGGGCCTGCAGCAGCGCGGCCTGCATGCGTTTCTGTTCGGTGATTTCGTAGGAAAAGACAAAGAAACCCAGGGTGCTGCCGTCGCTGCCGATCTCCGGAACCAGCGTGCTGCGGGCGAATGCCGGCTGGCCCTGGCGCAACATCCGGTACTCGTAGGTGACCTGCTGTCCGGACAGCGCCTTGCGCACCGAATCGACCACCTGCTCGTACACCTCGGCACCGGTGACCTCGTGCACGGCGCGGCCGGTGACGCTGCCTTCCGGCAAGCCGTACCAGTCCGAGTAGCTCTTGTTGGCGTACTGATAGACCTCGTTGTGATCGACGTAGCCGATCAGGATCGGAATGGTGTCGTTGATCAGCCGCAGGCGGGCTTCGCTGCGCCCGAGCGCGGCGGCGATCCGGGCGTTGTCGGCGTTGGCGCGGCGCAGGTTGGCGTTGGCGTTTTCCAGCTGGGCGGTGCGCCGGCGCACGCGTTCGTCGAGCTGGATGTTCTGGTGTTCGGTCAGATGCTCGAGATAACGTTGCTCGGTGATGTCGCTGTACAACGTGACAAAGCCACCATTCGGCAAAGGTTCGCCGCGCAGCAGCAGCAAGCTGCCGTTCGGACGCCGGCGTTCGCGGATGTGGGCCTGGAAATTCCGCGCCTCGGCCAGGCGCTCGGCAACCTGGGCGGCCGGGTCGCCGGGTCCGTATTCGCCGCGTTCGGCGTTGTAGCGGATGAAATCGACGAAGGGCGTGCCGACGCGGGCCAGGCTGGCCGGAAAGTCGAGCAGTTCGAGAAACGGGCGATTCCAGGCAACCAGCCGCAACTCGCCGTCGAACACGCTGATGCCTTGGTCGAGCAGGTCCAGGCCGGCCTGCAGCATGTCCTGGCAGCGTGAGGGATCGGCAGTGGGTGGGAAATGCGGCATCGCAGGATTCTAGATCAAGCGGGTACGGGTGTTCGAGTGTGCAATGATTCGTTACATTGCACCAATAGTTGCGCAAGAGTGTTCTGCGATGCTTCGGCCAACAAAAAAGAATGCTTGCGTAAAAGGAGAACAGCACTCCAGCAAGTGTCGAGAGGAGATAGGCCGGGCCATCAGGTCCGGCCATCCTTTTCAGTCAATTTCGTAGTCGGGCCCGCGCGAGGCGGGCATCCGGACGTCTGTCCCCCGGACGTCGCCTACCCTGAAAGGAAGCTGTAAATGAGTACTTACATTGCCCCGCTGCGCGACATGCAGTTCATTCTCAACGACGTGGCCGGTCTGGACGAAATTTGCGCCCTGCCGGGGAACGAGGAATGTTCGGTCGATCTGGTCGAGTCCATTCTCGACGAAGCGTCCAAGTTCGCCACCGGCGTGCTCGATCCGATCAACCGCGCCGGCGACACCGTCGGTTCCGTCTGCAAGGATGGCGTGGTGACCACTGCACCCGGCTTCAAGGATGCCTACAAGCTGTTCTGCGAGACCGGCTGGAACGCCATGCCCTTCTCGCCGGAATTCGGCGGTCAGGGACTGCCGGCGGTCGTCACGATGGCGGTCAATGAAATGTGGAAGTCGGCCAACATGGCCTTCGCGCTGTGTCCGATGCTCACCGGCGGCGCCATCGAGGCGATCGCCCACCATGCTTCCGACGAACTGAAGCAGAAATACCTGCCGAAGATGGTCGAAGGCATCTGGTCCGGCACGATGAACCTGACCGAACCGGCCGCCGGCTCCGATCTCGCCGCCATCTCGACCAAGGCCAAGGCAGTCGGCGACGGCACCTATCTGGTCAGCGGCACCAAGATCTTCATCACCTGGGGCGAGAACGACTGCGCCGAAAACATCATCCACCTGGTGCTCGCCCGCTTGCCGGACGCGCCGCCGGGACTGAAGGGCATCTCGCTGTTCCTGGTGCCGAAGTTCCTGGTCAATGACGACGGTTCGCTGGGCCAGCGCAACGACCTGATCTGCGCTTCGATCGAACACAAGATGGGCATCCACGGCAGCCCGACGGCAGTCATGTCCTACGGCGAGAAGGAAGGCGCTGTCGGCTACCTGATCGGCGAGGAAAACAAGGGCATCGGCTACATGTTCACGATGATGAACCACGCCCGCGTCAATGTCGGCCTCGAAGGCGTCGGCATCGCCGAGCGCGCCTACCAGCATGCGCTGTGGTACGCCCGCGAACGCATCCAGGGGGCGATCGTCGGCGACAAGTCCGGCGTCAAGAAACCGATCCTGCATCACCCGGATGTCCGCCGTCTGCTGATGGACGTCAAGGCGCGTACCGAAGCGATGCGTACGCTGGCCTACTACGCCGCTGCCCAGATCGACAAGGCACATGCCGGCGATGCCGTCGCCCAGGCCCGCATCGACCTGCTGACGCCGGTGGTCAAGGGCTGGAGCACCGAGCAGGGGGTCGAACTGTCGTCCGCTGCGCTGCAGGTTTTCGGCGGTGTTGGCTTCATTGAAGAAACAGGTGCCTGCCAGTACTACCGCGATTCGCGCATCACCACCATCTACGAAGGCACGACGGCGATCCAGGCGAACGACCTGGTCGGCCGCAAGCTGGCCCGCGAGAAGGTGCCGGGCGCCGGCATGAAGGCAATGCTGGCCGAAATCAACGCAACCGCTGATGAACTCGCCGGCAATCCGGCGCTGGCGAATATTGCGGTCAACCTGAAAAACGGGGCAAATTCGCTGTCGACCGCAACCGACTGGATCATTGCCAATTACGAGAGCAATCCGCAGGCCGTGCACGCCGGTTCGGTGCCCTTCCTCCACCTGACCGGCATCGTTGCCGGCGGCTGGCTGATGGCCAAGTCGGCGGCCATCGCCGCGCAGCGTATTGCTGCCGGTGACAGCGACGCCTTCTACCAGGCCAAGCTGGCGACCGCCGAATACTTCGCCACGCACCGCCTGCCGTTCGCGGCGGCTTACGCCAGCGAAGTCACCGGTGGCGCGGCGGCGGTATTCGGCTTGCCGGAAAACCTTTTCTAAGGCGCCATCATGCGGACTGATCGCGATGCGATGGAATACGATGTCGTGATCGTCGGCGGCGGCCCTTCGGGGCTGTCCGTGGCGATCCGCGTCAAGCAACTGGCGGCCATGGCCGGTCGTGAAGTTTCGGTGTGCCTGCTGGAAAAGGGCTCGGAAATCGGGGCTCACATCCTCTCCGGCGCCGTCATCGAAACCCGGGCGCTGGCCGAACTCTTCCCGGATTGGCAGGAGCGCGGCGCGCCGCTGAACACGCCGGCCGCCGAGGACCGTTTCCTGTTCCTCACCGAGGGCGGCTCGTTCAAGCTGCCGACGCCGCCGCAGATGGCCAACCACGGCAACTACATCGTCAGCCTGGGCAACTTCTGCCGCTGGCTCGGCGAGCAGGCGGAAGCGCTCGGCGTCGAGATCTATCCAGGTTTCGCTGCCGCTGAAGTCCTCTACCACGAGGATGGCTCGGTCAAGGGCGTTGCCACCGGCGATCTCGGCATCGGCAAGGACGGTCAGCCTGGCCACAACTTCCAGCCGGGCATGGAACTGATCGCCCGCCAGACGATTTTTGCCGAAGGCTGCCGCGGTTCCTTGACCGGCCAGCTGTTCGAGCGCTTCAAGCTGCGCGATGGCGCCGATCCGCAGACCTACGGCATCGGCATCAAGGAATTGTGGGAAATCGATCCGGCGAAGCATCAGCCGGGCCTGATCGTGCACTCGGTCGGCTGGCCGCTGGCCAACGACACCTACGGCGGCTCCTTCCTGTATCACCTGGAAAACAACCTGGTCGCTGTCGGCTTCGTCGTCGGCCTCGACTACAAGAATCCCTGGCTGTCGCCGTACGAGGAATTCCAGCGCTACAAGACGCACCCGGCGATTCGTGGCTTCTTTGAGGGTGGCCGGCGTATTTCCTATGGCGCCCGGGCGCTGTCCGAGGGCGGCATCCAGTCGGTGCCCAAACTGACTTTCCCCGGTGGACTGCTGGTCGGTGATACCGCCGGCTTCCTCAATGTGCCGAAGATCAAGGGCACGCACATGGCCATGCAGTCAGGCCTGCTTGCTGCCGATGCCGTTTTTGCCCTGCTGGAAAAGGAAGACTGGGGCATGGAAGCGGTCGAATACAGCGGGCAACTGAAGAAGAGCTGGCTGTGGGACGAACTGCACGGCGTGCGCAACATCCGCCCGGCGTTCAAGTGGGGCTTGTGGGGCGGCCTGGCTTACGGCGCGCTCGACACCTTCGTGTTCCGCGGCAAGGCGCCGTGGACCATGGGGCATCACGACGATCACAGCCAGCTTGGCTACAAGACGGCCTACGCGAAGATCGATTACCCGAAGCCGGATGGCAAGCTGACTTTTGACCGCTTGTCGTCGGTTTTCCTGTCGGCGACCAACCACGAGGAAAACCAGCAGTGCCACTTGCGCCTGAAGGACGAGTCGGTGCCGGTGTCGCTCAATTACGCGAAGTACGGTGCGCCGGAAACGCGTTACTGCCCGGCCGGCGTCTACGAAATCCTCGGTGAGGACGAAGGCCAGCCGCGACTGCAGATCAACGGCCAGAACTGCCTGCACTGCAAGACCTGCGACATCAAGGACCCGACCCAGAACATCGTGTGGACGGTGCCGGAGGGCGGCGGCGGGCCGAATTACCCGAACATGTAAGCGTACTCTGCGTAAGAGACCAGGGAGAACAGCAAACGACTTGGATCTCTTTCCTTTCGGGGCCTTCGGGCCCCTTTTTTTGTGTCATTTTTTACAAAAATTGATCAATCGATCGATGCCGGGGATTAAGATACGAACCCGGTCATAAGCAGGCAATAAAGGCCTTGAAAATGCGCATGTTGAACAACCCCAGCCAACTTCGGGTGCCAGGCCTGCTTGGCAAACTCGGGGTGATGACTTCGATCCGTGATACCGAGCTGCTCGAGCAAAGCCTGTTGCGTACGCTGGGACCGCTGCTCGGTGTTCTCGACACCTCGCTGTACCGGCTCGACGATGGCCAGTTGCTGGCGCGCGTCATCCACTATCATCGTTCCAAGGTGGTGGATGGTGACGGGGTTGCGCGCATGGTCGAGCGCATCGAGGAAATCGTCCAGCTATCCGAAGTGCCGCCTGAAGTCATTGCCCTGACCGAGAATGTTCGTCTGCTCGGCAAGCCGTGCACGCGCGCGCTCGATGGCCAGATGCTGATTGCCTATCCGTTGCTGGGAGGCGATGAAGTGTGCGGTTACTTCGTTTTCCAGCGTGACCGGGAGGCGTCACCAAACGAAGATGCGACGATACGTGGCGTCCTCGAAGTGTTCTCGAATTACTACGCGCTGCTCGATGTCAGCCAGCGTGACCGGCTGACCGGCCTGCTCAACCGCCAGGCGCTGGAAAACAATTTCGAGCGCATCTGGTCGGCAATGGTTCGTCCCGATGCCTTCAACGAGCGCGAAGACGGTCGGCGCAGCCAGTTGCCCGACAAGTTCTGGCTGGCAGTCATCGACATCGACCATTTCAAGCGGATCAACGATACCTTCGGCCACATGGTCGGTGACGAGATCCTGTTGCTGGCTGCGCGCCTGATGCAGACCACCTTCCGTTCTTCGGACCTGCTTTACCGCTACGGCGGCGAAGAATTCGTCGCCATCATCTCGGCCGAGAACGAGGCGATTGCCCGGAATGTCTTCGAGCGTGTGCGCCTGGCCATCGAGGCGCACATTTTCCCGCGGATCGAGGCGTTGACCGTAAGTATCGGCTACGCCGAGGTCGATGCCACGATCCTGCCGGTCGAGGTTCTCAGCCGTGCCGATCGCAGTCTCTACCAGGCGAAGCAGGACGGACGGAACCGGGTGTACGATTTCCACGAACTGGTCGAGCGCGGCACTTTCGCCAATCCGACCTACGGCGACGCCGAGCTTTTCTAGTCGTTGGCGGGGGCGTCGATGGGCAGCCAGATGCGGAAGCAGGTGCCCTTGCCCGGTTCGCTGCGCACATCCACCCGGCCATGATGTTTCTTGACGATGATGTCGTAGGAAATCGACAGCCCGAGACCGGTTCCCTTGCCGACCGGTTTGGTCGTGAAGAAGGGTTCGAAGATGCGATGCCGGGTTTCTTCGCTCATCCCGCTACCGGTGTCCTCGATTTCAAACCAGACATGATCGCGCTCAAGTCCTGAACGGACGAAAATCTTGCCGCGTTCGGGAATGGCTTGGGCGGCATTGACCAGCAGGTTCATGAAGACCTGGTTCAACTGTGCCGGAACGCAGTCGATCTCTGGAATCTCGCCAAGTTCGATGATGACGTCGGCTTTGTATTTCAGTTCGTTGCGCACGACATTGAGCGTGCTGTGCAATGCGGCATTGAGATCGGCGCGCTGCCGCTCGGCCTGATCGACGCGGGAAAAATCCTTCAGGTCCTGGACGATGCGTGTGACCCGGTCGAGCCCTTCCTGCGATTCCGCCAGCAGCGACGGCAGGTCTTCCCGCAGGAAATCCAGGTCGGCCTGGCGCTTTGCCTCGGCAATTGCTGCCGCTTGACCGGATTCGTAGGCATCGATCAGGTGCAGTAGATTGGTCGTGTAGGTTTTCAGCGAGCCCAGGTTGGAATTGACGAAACCGATCGGGTTGTTGATTTCGTGGGCGACGCCGGCAGCCAGTTGGCCGATCGCCGCCATCTTCTCCGATTGCAGCAACTGTTGCTGGGCTTCCTCGATCTTGCGCAGCAGGTTGGTCAGCTCCTCGTGTTCCTTTGCCAGTTGCTGGTTGGCCCGTGCCAGTGCCTGCGTACGGCTTTCCACCTGGGCTTCCAGTTGCCCCTGGTATTGCAGCAACTGTTCTTCGGCCAGGCGACGCTCGGTGACATCCTGCAGGGTTTCGATGGCACCGATGATCTTGCCGTCACTGTCGCGGATGGGGGCTGCGGTAAAGAACAGCCAGCGGCCGCTGCTGCCGAGATGCGGGAAGAAGTTCTCGGCCTCGAAGGCGTCGGCGATGGTTTTCGAGCGCCGGAAAAGGTTGTGGTAATAGTTGTCGAAACGTTCCTCCAGGCTGCCGTCGACGATCAGGTCGGCCATGATCGGGCGCGATTCCGGGTAGAAAGCCTTCCACTGGTCCCAGGTGCCGACCATCTGTTCCGCCGGCAGGCCGCTGATTGCGGCGCAGGCCTTGTTCCAGTGGGTGATGCGGTGGCTGGCATCGATCACCAGTGTCGGTACCGGGTCACCATCGATGATCTGGGAGAGGAAAAGCTGCAGGTTGCGGCGGGACTCGCTGGCCCGTTTGTGCTCCGATTCGAGGAGCTTCCGGTTGCTTTCCTTCAGGGCGTTGGTGCGTTCGACGACCTTGTCCTCAAGATTGCGGTTCAGTTCCGTCAATGCATCGTTACGCGTGCTGATGATGCGGTACAACGCGGCCATGGCGTCGAGCATGCTGGAGGTTGCCGGATCAGTGGCGTGCTGTGCCTCTTCCTCGTAGGCGGTCTGGGCGCTGGCGCCGGCGCGGATACGGGCGATCTGGCGGGCCATCGCCTTGTCCATGCCGAGAATGTGCTGGGCCAGCCAGCTGGTCAGATAGTTCAGCAACTGCTCCAGTTCGACGCTGCCACCTGGCATTGCGCGCAATTTGCTTACCTGTTCGGCAAAGCTGCGATGGATGGCCGTGTGCCTGGCGGTGAAGCGCGGATCGCAGCCGCTGGCGACCATCAACTCCTCTTCATGGGCAAAGTGCACGACAGCGTATTGCACAAGCTGGTCGAGCACGCCGGCGACGGTTGCCGTATCGGCGTATTTCGACTGCAGTTCGATGATCGTGTTAATCAGGCGTACCAGTTCCTGGTGCTCGCCGTCGACGAGGGTTTCTCCCGTCATGTAGCGCTGGTCCCAGACGAAGGCGTCCATGGTCATTCCTCTCCTGCCTGCGGGCCGAGCACACGCAGGACTTCCTCGAAAGTGGTGGCGCCGGCGGCGATGCGTTCGGCGGCGTGGTGGGCGATGTTGCGCAGCCCCTTCTGGCGGACCAGGCGGCGGATTTCCAGGATGCTGGCGCTGCTGCCGATACGGTCGCGCAGGTCATCGTCGAGTGTCAGCACCTCGTAGATGCCGACACGGCCCTTGTAACCGCTGCCGTGGCAATTGTTGCAGCCGGCGCCGTGACTGGTTTCCACGATGCTGGAAAAGACGCCGCCGAGGCGGGCCCGCAGCAGCGGGTCGGCGGCTTTGGTCGTGCTGCATTCGGGGCAGACGCGGCGGACCAGGCGCTGGGCGATGATGCCTTCCAGCGCGGTGGCGATGACATAGGGTTTCAGACCGAGATCGAACAGGCGGGCGATGGTGGCAATGGCCGAGTTGGTGTGCAGCGTCGAATAGACGAGATGGCCGGTCAGTGCCGCGTGAAAGGCGACTTCCGCGGTTTCGAAGTCGCGTATCTCGCCGAGCAGGATGACGTCCGGGTCCTGCCGCAGCAGGGCGCGCAGCACGGCCGGAAAGGTCAGGCCTATCTTTTCCCGGATCAGCACCTGGCCGGCCATGTCGAGGTAGTACTCGACCGGGTCCTCGATCGTCACGTAGTTCTTTTCCGGGGTCGCATCGTGCTGCAGCAGCGAGTACAGCGTCGTCGTCTTGCCGCTGCCGGTCGGGCCGGTGGCGAGGATGATGCCTTGCGGTCTGGCCACCATGTCGGCGACACGGCGCTGGTCGCTGGCGGCAAAACCGAGCCGGTCGAGCGAGTGCACCGCAGCATTGCGGTCGAGGATGCGCATGACGATCTTTTCGCCATTGATCGTCGGCAGCGTCGAGATGCGCAGGTCAACCATGCGCATCGGGGTCTTCACCGTGATTCGTCCGTCCTGCGGCCGCCGGCGTTCGGAAATGTCGAGCTCGGCCATGATCTTCAGCCGCGACACCAGCGACTGATGCAGCTGGTGCGGGATCTGGATCTTGTCGGTGAGCACGCCGTCGATGCGGTAACGGACGACGACGCTCTTGGTTCTCGGCTGGATGTGTATATCGGACGCGCCCAGGCGAATGGCTTCGAGAATGATCGCATTGGCCAGGCGGATTGCCGGCGGTGCCTCGGTGTCACGCAGCAGGTCCTCGAGGCGGGCATCGTCGCTGTCCTCGATGACGATCTCGATGCCTTCGTACGGATCGGGAGAGCCGACCAGGGTTTCCAGATCCTTGAAATCGACGTCGTCGCCGCCGTAGATTTCGTTGATCTTCTTGCGGATCGCAGCGACGTCGGCAGTTACTGCGTCGATGTCGAGGCCGGCGGTGAAGCGGACTTCGTCGATCAGGCCCTCGTCGAGCGGATCGGCCATGGCCAGCAGCAGGCGGCGTCCCTGCAGTTTCAGCGGCACCACCAGTTGCCGGCTGCAGAAACTGTGCGGAATCAATTCGGTCAGCGCGCTGTCGACCTGGAACTCCGGCAACTGCACCTCGTCGATCAGCATTTCGCTCTTCAGCAATTGCCGGATGCGCCTTTCCGGGACCCAGTCCTTTTCCAGCAGCAGGACGATCAGTGATTCCTTGCGCCGTTCCTGGAGCTGGCTGAGTTCCTGCAGTTGCGCAGAGGACAGCAGGTTCTGCTTGTGCAGCATGATGCCCAGGCGGCTGCGGTTCGACGCGGCGAGGCGGGAAAGCGCCGATATCTCCTTGCTCTTCTTGTCGTTCTCGGCCTTCAGCGCGCGATTGCGGCTGATCAGGTCGTGCTGTTCGAGGGCCAGGGCGACCGTGATGCGCAGGTCGTCGTCGTTCCAGGGTTTGAGAATGAACTTGTAGACGGCCCCCTCGTTGATTGCCCCCATCACCGCATCAGTGTTGGCATGGCCGGTGAGCATGATGCGGATGGTGTCCGGCGAGCGCTGCTTGACCTCGCGCAGGAAGCGGGCGCCATCCATGCCGGGCATCATGAAGTCGCTGATCACCAGATGGAAGCTGCCTTCGGCCATGCGTTGCAGGCCTTCCTCGCCGTTTCCGGCAGTGACCACCTCGTAATTTTCCTGGCGGAAGACGCGGCTCAACGCGCGCACGATGCCTGGCTCGTCATCGACCAGCAGCAGGCGGTAGCGCGGTGGTGTCAGATGGCTTGCCGGGGCCTGGGGGGCCGGCGTCTTGCCGGTGAACAGGGCTGAATAATCGGTCATGGCGGGGCCGGAAAGGTCATCGTGACGGTGGTGCCGGCATCCGGCTGGCTGCTCAGCGAAACTGTTCCACTGTGCGCGAGGACGATGCTGCGGGCGGTGGACAGCCCGAGGCCGACGCCATGGCCGACCGGTCGCGTGGTGTAGAAAGGTTCGAAGGCATGTTCGATCTGCTCCGGGCGCATGCCGATGCCGGTGTCGCGAATGCGGATGTACAGTCCGCTCACCGTGGCTTCCGAACTGACCTTGATGGTGCCGGGCTGGCCGCTGTCGGTGATCGCCTGCATGGCATTGCGCAGAATGTTGAACAGTGCCTGCTTGAGATGGCCGGGCAGGCAGACGATGGACGGCAGCGGCAGCAGGTCGAGTTGCAGGCTGATGCCGGCGGGCAGCTGGGCTTCAATGACGGCTGCTGCCTGGCGGATGCAGTCGTTGGGATCGGTGAACGCCTCGCTGGCGCGGTCGACATTGGAAAAAGCCTTCAGATCGCCAACGATGCGGGCAATACGCTCAAGCCCCTGATCGCTCTCGCGCAGCAGGTCGCCGCCATCTTCCACCAGGAAATCGAGATCCAGTTCCTGCCAGGCTGCCAGATCAGCGCTCAGGCGCCCGCGCAACGCAGCGAACTGCGTCAGGTAGCGCTGGAAGCTGGCCAGGTTGCTGCGCACGAAGCCCAGCGGGTTGTTGATTTCATGCGCCATGCCGGCAGCGAGCTGGCCGACTGACGCCAGTTTTTCCGCCTCGTAGAGCATCTGCTGGCGCTCTTCCAGTTGCGCCACCTGTGCCTTGACGCGCGCATCGAGTTCAGCGGCGAGCTTGCGGTAGCGGGCTTCCGATTCAAGCAGGTGGGCATGTTCCCGCTTCAGCGATTCGAAATCCTCGGCGATGGCTTCAAGGTGCAGCGCCGATGCCATGCGGAAGCGGACCTGGGCGCGCAGCACGGCGTGCAGCAATTCGCCGGCAGCAGCGAGTTGCCGGTCGTCGGCACTGGCACTGTGGAGGATGGCCACCGGTTCCAGTTCGAGGGCGATGGCCTGGCGTCGGGCAGTCGGTGCAATGTGGCCGAGCAGCGGCTGCCCGTTGCCGTCGGCGATGGCGCAGTCACCGCCAAGGAGGCTGGCGAGGGCTGCGCCGAGGCGGCTCAGTTGCGCGCTGTCGAGCAGTTCGCCAAGTTGCCATTCGCGGTCGAAGCCGGACGGATTCATGCTTGCCCCAGCAAACCTGCGACAAAAGCCGCTTCACTCAGGCCATGTTGTTCGGCCAGGGCGTACTCGGCATTCTGGCGCCGGTAGAGCAGAGCCAGCAGGGTGGCGAAACTTTCGCGTACGCCCAGCCCGTTCAGTGCCGAGGCAAATTGCAGCGGCCACGGGGTGCTGCCCCAGCGGCTACGGATTTCGGCTTCGGGGACGGCCGTCGGCAGGTCGCATTTGTTGAACTGGACCAGCAGCGGCAGGTGTTCGATGTCGATGCCGACGCGGGCGCAGTTTTCGGTCAGGCTGCGGAAAGACTCGGCATTGTTGGTTTCCTGGCTGCGCTGGTTGTCGGCGATGAAGGCAACGCCATCCGCCCGCGACAGCACGGCCTTGCGCGTGCCGTCATGGGCGACCTGGCCGGGTACGGTGAACAAGCGGCACTTGATCAGCAGGCCGGATGGGGCGCGAAAGCCGAGGGGCAGCAGGTCGAAGAACAGCGTGCGGTCGTCCTGTGTCTCCATGGTCATCACCTCGCCCTTCATTTCCGGCGCCAGCAGGTCGTGCAGACGCAGGAGATTGGTCGTCTTGCCGCTCTGCGCCGGGCCGTAATAGACCAGCTTGAAACTCAGGCGCTTGTCGTCCAGTTCGGGCATGCGTCAATCCACGCCGGGGTCGAGCACCACTGAACCATCGGCGCCCCAGTTCACCTTGGTGATACCGGGTTCGAGGCGTTCCAGGCGTTCCGCTTCCAGCTGTTCCGCTGTCTTGTCACCCATTTCCAGGCGCACCAGATCGGCCAGCTGGCGATTTTCCAGCAGCAGGTCGCGATGGGCCAGGGCCTGGCCGATCGCTGACATCAGGTCGTAATCGTTCCACGGTTTGCCGATGAAACGTTCGATGCCGACTTCGTTGACCGCGCGCACCAGTGCGTTGAGGTCGGCGTAGCCGGACAGGATCAGGCGCGCCGCATCGGGCTGGATCGCCTTGGCCGCCTTGAGGAATTCGATGCCGTCCATTTCCGGCATGCGGTAATCGCTGATGAACAGGTCGAAATCTTCCTGGCGGGCGATCTTCAACGCCTCCAACGGAGAATTGGCAGCGACCACGTCGAGCGTGAACTGCTTGCTGCCGTACGTGCATGGCGCGACGCGCAGCAGTCGCTGCAGGGCTTTGAGAATGGAGGCCTCGTCGTCGACGATCAGGATGCGGCTCATTTTTCCTCCTGGCGGATGTAGACCGTAAGATTCTGTTGTTCTGCCTGCTCGAGGCGCAGCAACTGGCCGATGATTTCGGCGTTGAGGACGCTACCGGTGGCGAGCAGCAGGTAGCCGTCCCGATGCATCAGGTCGCGACTCACCGTCATGCCCGGCTTGAGGTGCATGGTGCGCAACGGGAGTTCGATCGGGCCGGTTTTCAGGGTTTCGGAAATCAGCTTGACGAAGACGTCGACCGCAGCAGGGTCGTAACGCTTGCCCCGGTTCTCGATCAGGAAGTCGATGGCCTCGGTCGGCTTCAGCGGGCGCTGGACCAGCGTGCCGATCTGCAGTGAATCATATTCGTTGACCACCGTCAGGATGCGCGCGCCCTGGGGAATGGCGATGCCGGCGATGCGGTCCGGGTAGCCGCTGCCGTCGTAGCATTCGTGATGGTGGCGGACGATCAGCGCGGCGTCCTTGAACTTGTCGATACCGATCAGGATGTTCTGGCCGATCACCGGGTGCTTCATCACCAGCGCACGCTGCTCGGCGCCGAGCATGTTGTAGGGTTTGCCGAGCAGGTCGTCGGGCAGCCCGAGCTTGCCGATGTCGTGCAGCAGGCCGGCGAGCATGATGTTCTGCACTTCGCTGTCGTTCAGTCCCATGCGTTTGGCGACGGCGCGCGCATGCTCGGCCACGCGTCGGCCATGGCCGGCCAGCTGTTTGCCGACCGGGCCGCTGCGCAGTTCGATCAGGCCGGCGAAGACCTGGACGCTGGTCATGAAGGATTTCTTCAGCTCGCCATGCGCCTGTTCGACGAAGCTCAGCGCCTGGCGCAATTCGGCTGTGCGTTCGGCAACCTTCTGTTCGAGGCTGGCGTTGAGCGATTTCAGTTCCTCGTTCTGCGCCTGGGTCAGGGCGGTCAGGCGGCGGTTTTCGGATTCCAGGCGCTGCCGCTCGGTCGCCTCGCGGACGACGGTGAGCATTTCGGTATCGTCCCAGGGCTTGGCGATGTAGCGATAGATCTCGCCTTCGTTGATCGCCGATACCGTCGAGGTGATGTCGGCGTAGCCGGTGAGCAGGATGCGCATCGCCTGCGGCCAGCGCTGGCGAACCTGCTTGAGGAAGGTGGCGCCATCCATTTCCGGCATGCGCATGTCGGAAATGATCAGGTCGATGCTTTCCTGTTCCAGGATGGCCAGTCCGGCAGCACCGCTTTCGGCGGTGAAGATGCGGTAGCCGTGGGGCCGGAACAGCCGGCGCAGGGCTGACAGGATGCTCGGCTCGTCATCGACGAGGAGCAGGGTGGGCGCGTCGCTCGCCTCGGTCATTGTGGATTCTCCTGTGCGGCGCTGGTGGTCGGGTGGATGGGCAGCGTGATGCGGAAGGTGGTGCCTTGTCCGGGAATGCTGTCGACGGCAATTTCGCCTTGATGCCGCTGGACGATATTGTAGGAGACCGACAGCCCGAGGCCGGTGCCCTTGCCGATCGGTTTGGTGGTGAAGAAGGGTTCGAAGATGCGGCGCAGGTTTTCCGGGTCGATGCCGTTGCCGGTATCGGAAAACTCGATGCAGACCTTGTCGTCGCCAGCCCGTTGCGTACGGATGGTGATCGTGCCCTTCTTTTCGATGGCGTGCCCGGCATTGACCAGCATGTTCATGAAAACCTGGTTGAGTTGCGATATCAGGCAATAGACCGGCGGGATGTCGCCATATTCCTTGATCACCTGACACTTGTACTTGAGTTCGTTCCAGACGATGTTCAGCGTTGAATCGATGCCCTGATGCAGGTCGGCTTCCTGCCATTCCTGTTCGCCGACGCGCGAGAAGGTTTTCAGGTCCTGGACGATCTTGCGTACCCGGCCGATCCCGTCCTTGGACTCGGCGAGCAGTTTGAAGATGTCTTCGCGCATGAAGTCGAAATCGCGCTCTTCACGCAGCTGTTCGATGGCCCTCAGGTTCGGGCGGCTTTCGTCCTGCTGTTCGGCGGCCGTGGAGTAGGCATCGACGATGGTCATCAAGTCGTGGAGATAGCCGTCCAGCGTGCCGAGATTGGAATGGACGAAGCCGATCGGGTTGTTCAGCTCATGGGCAATACCGGCGGCGAGCTGGCCGATCGAGGCCATTTTTTCCGACTGCAGCAACTGGTTGTTGGCTTCTTCCAGGCGCTTGTTCAATTGCCGCTGGTGGGTCAGGTTGTCGGAAATCAGCAACTGCTGCTGCTTGCGTTCGGTGATGTCGGTGAGCACGCCATCGTAGAACACCGGCAGGCCGTGCTCGTCGCGCGTCACCTTGGTGCGGTCGACGACCCAGATCACCTTGTTTTCTGCGGTGATCAGCCGGTATTCCTGTTCGTAGCCGTGGGCGCCGGCGACCGTGTGTTTCATCACTTCGTCGGCGATGCGGGTGAGGTCGTCAGGATGGACGATGCTGGCAAAGTCCGGCTGTCCGGATTGCAGCTGTTCCGGGGTGTACCCCCACTGGCGGACGTTTTCCGAAACAAAGACGACCGGCCAGCCATTGCTGGCCGCCCAGCGGAAACAGACGACCGGGCTGGCGTTGACCACCTGCATGGCCAGGCGCAGTGCCTTGTCGGCCCGCTGGCGGCGGACGATCCGCCAGGTTTCGTTGCCGATCAGCTGGACGGTTTCGATGTCGTAGGTGGTGTAGTTCTCGTCCTTGTTGCCGACGCCGGTCATCATGCGCACGATGCCGTTTTCGATGACCGGCACGCTGAGCAGGCGGGTCATTTTGGAGTGGCCGTCGGGCAGTCCATGTCGACTGGTGGCAGTGGCGTAGTCATTCACCATCAGCGGTTCGCGCGTGCGCGCCGCATCGGCCCAGATGCCGGCTTTGCTGAGCGGGTAATGGCTGTCGGCAACGGCCGTGCAGTATTTTTCCAGCGTGTTGCGCGACCAGGCAATCAGTTCGATGCTTTCGCCGTCATCGTTGATGAAATGCATGAAGCCGATGCGGCTGCCGGTCAGGGATTCGGCGCGCTCCAGTGCGTATTGCATGAAGTCGTGCTCGTCGAGGGTTTCCGCCTTCTGCGGCAGTTCGATCAGGACCATCGAGCGATCGACCTGGTTGGCGAACTGCTTTTCCGCCAGCTGGCGCTGGGTGATGTCCTCGATGACCACGGTGAAGTAGTCAACCTGCTTGTTGGACAGGCGGATCGCTTGCGCCGCCAGGTTGACGAAGACGACGCTGCCGTCGGGGCGCAGGAAACGCTTCTCCAGCGTGAACCCGTCACGTTCACCGCGCAGAACGGATTCGAACAGCTGGATGTTGGTCTGGCGGTCGTCGGGATGCGTCAGGTCGATCCAGTCGCAACTGGTCAACGCTTTGGCCGAGTACCCGAGCATCTGGCACAGGGCTGGATTGACCTCGATCCAGCGTCGCTCGACCGACGAGCGGGCCATGCCGACCATGGCGTTTTCGAAGATGGCGCGGAAATGTTTCTGTTCGCGATGCAGGCGGGCCAGCAGGGCACCGGGCAGCAACAGGGCCATCACGCCGATCAGGGCGATGACCGGCCAGTGGGCCTCGAAACCGGCTGCCGGCATCAGTGTTCCTCTCCTGTATCGCGGCGCTGGTTTTCCTTGGCCAGCCGGAATGCCTGGCGGACTTCCTCGCGCAATTGATCATCATCCCAGGGCTTGGTCAGGAACTTGTAGATGGCACCGCGATTGATGGCGCCGGTGACCGAATCGAGGTCGGTATAGCCGGTGAGGACGATGCGGATGGTATTCGGGTAGAGCTGGCGAACGCGCGAAAAAAACTCGGTGCCGGACATTTCCGGCATGCGCTGGTCGGAGAGGATGACGTGAACCGGTTGCTTGGCCAGATGCTCGAACGCATCGAGTGGCGAGGTCGCAGTCAGGATCTGGAAACCTTCGCGGCGGAGCAGGCGCGACAGGGCATTGAGAATGTTCGGCTCGTCGTCGACGATGAGCAGCGTCTGTTTTCCATCTGATGGCAGGTCGGCAATCGGCAGGCTGGTTCGTCCGGCCAGCAGTTGTTCGAATTCGGCAGCGGGCAAGGCCGGGCTGAACAGGTAGCCCTGGATGGCGTCGCAGCGTCGCCCGCGCAGGAAGCGCGCCTGGGCTTCGGTCTCGACGCCCTCGGCAAGGATCGACAGGTTCAGGCTGCGGGCCATGACGATCGCCGAGGTGGCGATTGCCGCATTCACGGGGTTTTCGATGATGTCGCGGACGAAGCTCTGGTCGATCTTGATCTTGTCGAAGGGAAAGCGCGAAACATAGGACAGCGACGAGTAGCCGGTACCGAAATCGTCGAGCGAGAGCTTGATGCCGAGTTTCTTCAACTTGTGGCACATCGCAATCGCTTCATCGACGTCGTCGATGAAGGCGCTTTCAGTGATTTCGAGTTCCAGGGCGTTGGCCGGCAGGCCGCTTTCGGCCAGTGCCCGGGCAACCGTCTGCGCCAGGTCGGCCTGGCGAAATTGCCTGGCGGAGAGGTTGACCGCAAGACGCAGCGGCGAGGCCAGACCCAGGTCATGCCAGCGCCGGGCCTGGTGGCAGGCGGTGTGCAGGACCCATTCGCCGATCGGCAGGATGAGCCCGTTGTCTTCCGCCAGCGGTATGAATTCGGCCGGCGAGACCGAGCCGAATTGCGGATTGTTCCAGCGCAGCAGGGCCTCCATGCCGATCACCTTGCCACTGTCGAGGCTGACTTGCGGCTGGTAGAAAACGGCCAGCTCGTTGTTGGCGAGGGCATCGCGCAAGGCCGTTTCCAGGCCGAGGCGACGGGCAGCATCGGCATCCATCTCGGGTGAATAGAAGCGGAATGTATTGCGGCCGGCGTGTTTGGCGCGGGCCAGCGCGATATCGGCGGTTTTCAGCAGTGTGTCGGGGGTGTCGCCATCGCGCGGGGCGAGGCTGATGCCGATGCTGGCGGTCAACAACAGTGACTGGCCGTTGGCGGAAAAGGGAACAGCGATGGCTTCCAGCAGGCGCTGGGCCAGGGCGAAGGCATCGCGTTCGTGGCCCATGTTGGCCATGACGAAGCCGAACTCGGTGCCGGAGCGGCGACCGACGGTGTCGCCATCGCGCACCTGCAGCATCAGGCGGCGGGCAACTTCCTGCAGCAGCGAATCGCCGACCGGTGGGCCGAAGCTTTCGTTGACCAGGCGGAAACGGTCGAGGTCGAGCAGGATCACGGCCGTCTGCCGGTCGAAGCGGTTGGCGTTGATCAGCGCCTGCGACAGACGGTCAGTCAGCAGGTTGCGGTTGGGCAGGTCGGTTAGCGGGTCGAAACTCGACAGGTACTGGATGCGCTCGGCGGCCTCCTGGCGTTCCGACAGATCGCTGAACAGGCCGACATAGTGGGTCAGGGATCCGGCCTTGTCGCGGACGGCCGAAATGTTCAGCCATTCGGTGACCAGTTCGCCGTCCTTGCGCCGGTTGGTGATTTCCCCCTGCCAGTTGTCCTGCTTGTTCAGGGTTTCCCACAGGCCTTGGTAGAAGGCGGTGCCGTGCTTGCCGGATTTGAGCATGGCAGGGGTACGGCCGATGGCTTCCTGCGCCGAATAGCCGGTGACACGCATGAAGGCATCGTTGACCGTCAGGATGCGGGTGTCGCGATCGGTAATGCAGATGCCGTCGCTGATGCCGGTAAATACGACGGAAGCCAGTTGCTGCTCGATTTCAACCTGCTTGCGTTGGCTGATATCGGAGATCGTGCCGGCGGTCAGCAGTGTTTTTCCCTGGCTATCCAGGTGCAGGGCCTGGCCGCGTCCCTCAACCCACAGCCAGTGGCCGTCGGCGTGCTGCATGCGGAATTCCTCTATCCGGATTTCGGCGCCTGGCGGCGGTGGGTGGCGCATCGCCTGTTCGATGCGCGCACGGTCTTCCGGATGGATGTGCTCGAAGCTTTCGGCCAGTGTTGCGGGAGAGCGCTCGAGTCCGAGCATCTGGCAGAGGTCGTGATTCCATTCGATGCGATCGCTGGCGTAGTGGTATTCCCAGATGCCGAGTCCGGATGCGGACAGGGTGAGCTGCAGCCGGGTGGCAAGTTGCTGGTTTTCCAGCAGGCGGCGTTTCACTTCCTGCTCCAGCCCGGCATTTTGTCGGGCCAGCTGGTCGCGTGCACGCTTCAGTTCGAGGTGGTTCTGCACCCGGGCACGAAAGACAGCGGCCTGCAGCGGTTTGGTGATGTAGTCGACGGCACCTTCGAGCAATCCGGACTGCTCGTCGCTGGGTGAGTCGAGGGCAGTGACGAAAATGACCGGGATGTTCCGCGTGGCGGAGTTGGCACGCAGCCGGGCGAGTACGGTATGCCCGTCCATGCCGGGCATCATTACGTCGAGCAGGATCAGGTCCGGCTGCGGTTCCAGTTCGGCATAGCGCAAGGCGCTCGGCCCGTCTTCGGCCAGCCGGATATCGACATCGAGCGCTTCCAGCATGGCCGAAGCGACAGCCAGATTGGCCGGCACATCGTCAACCGCCAGCACGACCGGTCGTTGCGGCTTGCTGATTCGGTCAACTGGATCGGTCATTTGGTGCCTCTTGTGAATTTGTTGATATTGGCATTTTGTCTCTGGGTTTCGGCGATGGCAAGTACTAACGGTTAAAATACGCTTTTTTGTTTGTCATGGGCAGTCAGTAGCTTGAAGGTGCTTTGCCCATCACTTTTTTGCGGGAATCCCCATGCTGCAGAAATTCGCCCCCTTTCCCGGCATTGCCGGTCCGGTCGTCGTCATCGTCATGGATGGCTATGGCTTGCCGAAAAGCGACGTCGGCAGTGCCATTGCCGCCGCGCAGAAGCCCAATCTCGACCGTCTCTTCGCCAGCTGTCCGAATATCCGGTTGCGTGCCCACGGTACGGCCGTCGGCATGCCGTCCGACGACGACATGGGCAATTCCGAAGTCGGCCACAATGCCATCGGCGCCGGCCAGGTCTATAGCCAGGGGGCGGCACTGGTTGCCGATGCGATTGCCGCCGGGGCCATCTGGCAGGGAGAGGCGTGGCAGCAGGTCGTTGCCGGTGCGCAGGCCGGGCGCGGTGTGATCCACTTCATTGGCCTGTTTTCCGACGGCAATGTGCATAGCCACATCGATCACCTGAAGGCCATGGTCCTCCGTGCCAAGGAGGAAGGCGTTGCCTGCGTGCGCATTCATGTGTTGCTCGACGGTCGCGATGTGCCGGAAACCAGTGCGCTCGACTATGTTGTCCCCTTCGAAGCCTTCCTCGCCGGGATCAGCGATGCCGGCTTCGATGCCCGCATTGCCTCCGGCGGCGGTCGCCAGTACATCACGATGGATCGCTACGACGCCAACTGGGCGATGGTCGACAGGGGCTGGAAGACGCACGTGCTCGGTCAGGGGCCGCAGTTCGCCAATGCGACTGCTGCGGTCAACGGCCTGCGCGAGCAAAATCCGGGGACGATCGACCAGGATCTGCCGGCATTCGTCATCGCCGACGATGGCCAGCCGATCGGCACCATCGAGGATGGCGACTCGGTTGTCTTCTTCAACTTCCGCGGCGACCGCGCGATCGAAATCACCCGCGCCTTCGTCGAAGCCGATTTCGACCGCTTCGACCGTGTCCGTCATCCGCAGGTCACTTTCGCCGGCATGCTCCAGTACGACGGCGACCTGCAGTTGCCGAAGCGTTTCCTGGTGGCGCCGCCGGCGATCCGTGACACTTCCGGCGAGTGGTTCAGCAAGATGGGGCTGGCCCAGTTCGCCTGCTCCGAAACGCAGAAATTCGGTCACGTCACCTATTTCTGGAACGGCAACCGCTCCGGCAAGTTCGCCGGTGAAACCTGGCAGGAAGTGCCGAGCGATGTCGTCCCTTTCGAGCAGCGGCCGTGGATGAAGGCTGCCGAAATCGCCGATGCGATGATCGCGGCAATCCAGTCCGGCAGCTACAAGCTGCTCCGCTGCAATTTCGCCAACGGCGACATGGTCGGCCATACAGGTAACTTCCGCGCCGCGACGATGGCTGTCGAAGCCGTCGATCTGGCGCTCGGCCGCTTGTTGCAGGCCGTCGAAGCTGCCGGCGGGGTAGCGTTGATCACGGCCGATCACGGCAACGCCGACGAAATGTTCGAGCTGGACAAGAAAACCAGACAGCCGGCGCAGAACCCGGATGGTTCGTTCAAGGCCAAGACCGCGCACACGCTCAACCCGGTGCCGCTGATCTTGTTCGATGCGGCGACGGGCGGCAGGCTTGGGCTGCAGCAGACGGAAACCTGTGGCTTGTCGAATATCGCCGCGACCGTGGCCAATCTGGTCGGCTACCAGAAACATCCTGTCTGGGACGAGAGCGTGTTGACCGTCGCCTGAAGCGAAGCATGACTGCAGAGATTTCGCGCCATCAGCCTGGTGACCTCCAGCGCCAGGTCGAAACGCACGAGCATCCGCGCCGGCGCGAACAACAGCTGCAGAGCATTCTCGACAATGTTCCGGCAAAGATCGGTTACTGGAACCGCGAATTGCGTAACGGTTTTGCCAACAATGCCTATCGTGCCTGGTTTGGTCTGGATCCGGCAACGTTGCCGGGAAAGCATATCCGTGAGGTGATCGGGGAAGAGCGTTATCTGGCAAATCTACCGTACATCGAGGCGGTGTTGCGGGGTGAGGCGCAGTTGTTCGAACGGGAGATTCCGTCGCCCGACGGCCGGCACATGCGGCATTCACTGACCAACTACATTCCGGACGTCGTCAATGGCGAGGTATGCGGATTTTATGTCCTGGTTTCCGATGTGACCGTGATCAAGGAGACGGAGCGTCGCCTGCAGGTCAGTGAGGCGCGTTACCGGGCCGTGCTGGAGGATCAGACGGAACTGATTTCCCGCTTGCGCGCCGATGGTGGCTTCCTGTTCGTCAATGAAGCCTACTGCCGTTTCTTCGGCAGAAAGCGAACCGAGCTGATCGGGCGTCACTGGCACCCGGTTGCCCATCCGGATGATCTGCCGATGATTGAACAGGCGCTGACCCGCTTGTCCCGGGATTGTCCGGTCGTGACGGTTGAGAACAGGGTCTTTGCAGCTTCTGGTGAACTGCGCTGGATGCAGTTCGTCAATCGCGGCTTTTTCGATGCAGCAGGCAAGCTGCTGGAAATCCAGTCGGTAGCCCGGGATATCTCCGAGCGCAAGGCTGCCGAAGCGCAAGCCAGACTGGCGACGGAGCAACTGGAGCAGCGGGTGGCGGAACGCACCGAGCAGTTGCGAAAACTTGCGGTCGACATGACCCTGGCGGAAGAAAAGGAACGCCAGGTGATCGCCAGTGATCTGCACGACGATCTCGGGCAACTGCTGCACGTCGTCAAGATCAAGCTGGAAATGCTGATGCCACAGCAGACAACTGAAGATGGCGAGAGTCTGGTCCGTCAGATCGATCATCTGGTTCGTGACGCGAGTTCGCGGGTTCGCTCGTTGACGGCCCAGCTCAGTCCGCCGGTACTCGAACGTCTCGGGCTGGTGCCTGCGCTTTACTGGCTGGCGGCGGAATTCGGGGATGCCTACGGAATCGACATCCAGGTACTTGACGATGGCTTGCCCAAACAATTTGCGCCGGTTCAGGCATTCATATTGTTTCGCTGCGCCCGGGAACTGCTGGTCAATGTCGCCAAGCATGCCGCGTGTTCGGAGGCTCAGGTCGAGTTGACCTCAAATGAAGCCTCGTGGGTGTTGCATGTCCGTGATTCGGGCAAGGGCTGTCCCGATCTTGACGCGGCGGCAGCGGCTGGCGGGGGGTTTGGCCTGTCCAGCATTCGCGAGCGGATCGCTTACCTGAACGGGCAAACCCGCTATCGCTCGGTGCCGGGAGAAGGTAGCGAAGTGACCCTGAGCATCCCGCAACGATGGGAGACGGATTGATGAAACCGATAACGATAGTGCTTGCCGATGACCACAAGATGTTTCGGGAAGCCCTGAAACTGTCATTGAGTTCTGTTGCAGACATCCTGCTGGTCGGTGAGGCGGGCTCTGGGGCTGAAACGCTGGCTGCAGTCACAGCGACCCGGCCGGATGTCCTGATCCTTGATATCGCCTTGCCGGACATGAATGGTATCGAGGTGGCAAAAGAACTGAAACGAAGTTTTCCGGCGTTGGGGATCGTCGCTCTGTCGGGTTATGCAGACCGGATGTTTGTCGAGGAAATGCTTAAGGCCGGGGCGGCTGCCTATGTCGTCAAGTCGGCCGGCGCGGATGAACTGGTGGCAGCCATCCGGGCGGTGGCGCTCGGTGAGCGTTACATGTCTTCCGATGCCCAGAACAGCGTAATGCAGGGGCTTGTACAGAAAGACACGCCGCCGCGCCGTGTGCTCAGTCCGCGGGAGCAGCAAGTGCTGCGCCTGCTGGCAAGGGGCATGCGCAGCATGCAAATCGCGCAGGAACTCGGCATCGCAGCGACAACGGTCGAGGTGCACCGCAGGAACATCAAGGAAAAGCTGGGCTTGCATTCGGTGGTCGAGTTGACCCGCTATGCGATCCGCGAAGGCTTGGCCGTTGCCTGATGCAGGCATTCGATCCGGATGCCTGGACATCCATCGTCGGCGCCAATCTGGCGATATTGTGCAAAGACAACAGTCAATGGAGCGGGGGCGATGCCAGCCACTTGTTGAGCGTGGCGAACAGGTCTTCCGGCCGAACCGGCTTGGCGATGAAATCGTTCATGCCGGCCTCGAAGCAGCGCGCTTTATCCTCAACGAAGGCATTTGCCGTCATTGCCAGGATGGGTGTATTGGCGTAGCCCGGCAATTCGCGGATGCGCCGGGTGGCTTCCAGTCCGTCCATGTTCGGCATCTGCATGTCCATCAGGATCAAGTCGTAGCTCTGGGCTGACGCCATGCGCAGGGCCTCGCGGCCATCTTCGGCGCAATCGGCATGCAGGCCGATTTCGTCGAGCAGTATCTGGGTGATTTCGCGGTTGATCGGCTCATCTTCGGCGAGCAGTACGCGGTGCTGGCGCGAAGACAGCGTGCTTGCGGCCAGTACGCTATGTTCCGGTGCTGCGCCATTGCCGGCAGCCTTGTCGCGGCGCAGGCGAGCGGTGAACCAGAAGGTGCTGCCGTGACCCGGGACGCTCTCGGCGCCTGCCTGTCCGCCCATCAACTCCGCCAGCTTGCGGGTGATGGCCAGACCGAGGCCGGTGCCGCCGTATTTACGGGTGGTTGTGTTGTCGGCTTGTTCAAATGCCGAAAACAGCCGCCCCAGTGCATCCGGATCGATGCCGATGCCGGTGTCGGTGACCGTGAAACGCAGCAGTACCGAGTGTTCGTCGCTTTCCTTGAGCTCGGCTGACAGGCGGACGCTGCCTTGCTCGGTAAATTTGACGGCGTTGGTGGCGTAGTTGAGCAGGGCTTGTTGCAGCCGGGTGGGGTCCCCGTGCAGGCAGTCCGGCAGCCCCGGGTGTTCGACCAGCAGACGGATGCCCTTGCTGTCGGCGCGAGACTGCAGCATCGAGACAATGTTGCTGAAGAGACTGTCGACGTTCAGCGGCAGGTCTTCCAGCGTGAATTTTCCGGCTTCGATCTTGGACAGGTCGAGTACCGCATTGATGATTTCCAGCAGGTGGGTACTTGCTGTCTCCAGCTTTTCCAGGCGCAGGTTCTGTTCTTCCGTGAGTCCGGCGCGGCGGATCAGGTGCGCCATGCCGGTGATCGCATTCAACGGCGTACGGATTTCATGGCTCATGTTGGCGAGGAAGGCGCTCTTCGCGATATTGGCGCTTTCGGCGGCTTCCTTGGCAATTTCCAGTTCGCCGGTGCGGCGGACAACCAGTTCTTCCAGGTGTTGGCGGTAATGCGCCAGTTCGGCTTCGGTCTGTCGTGCTTCCGTGACGTCGCGGGCGATCACCATCAGGGCGAGGCGTGCGCCATCCTCGGTGAACAACGGGATTTTCCGGACGTCGCAGATGCGTTGCGCCTCGTTGCCGGCATTCAGGTATTCGATGCTGTGCGCAATGCTGCCGGTGCGCCAGGCTTTTTCATCGGTGATCGCGGCATTTTCGTGGAAGGCCCGATAGGCCGGCCGCTCGCTGGCCAGTTCCCGATTGCTCTTGCCCAGCCAGGGAAAGTTTCGCAGTCCGAGTACCTTTTCTGCCGCCGGGTTGATCTGTTGCCAGCGACCCTTGCCGTCCTTGAGCACGACGATGTCAGGCAGGGCGTCGATGAAACTGGAGAGACGGGCATTGCTGTCGCGCAGTGCGGCAGTGGCCTGGTGAATGTCGGTAATGTCGCGGAAGGCCACTACCGAGCCGCAGTGTTCTCCCTCCCGCCACAGGGGATTGATAGTCACGATCACCGGAAAGCAACTGCCGTCCTTGCGCCAGAACCACTCGTCACCACTGCGCCGGATGCCGTCCATGCTCGTCTTGTGCACGGGGCATTCGCTGCTCGGGTAGGGCGTACCGTCGTGGCGGCTGTGATGGAACAGCGCGTGGATGTCGGCGGCAAGGATTTCTTCGGCGCTGTAGCCCAGCAATTCGCAGGCGGTCGGGTTGACGAAGATGCAGCGCTGTTCGGCATCCAGACCGAAGACGCCCTCACCCAGGGCTTCCAGGATCGAGTGCTGACGGGCGAGGTGGGTGGCCAGTTCGTCGACCCGGGCCTCGATGGCGCGGGCCATGACCGAGAAGTTCTGGCTGAGTTCACCGATTTCGTCGGTACCGGTCAGCGGGAGGGGGGCCCGGAAATCGCCGGCGGCGATGCGGCTGCTGGCGGCGGCCAGTGTCGTCAGGTGGCGGGTCAGCCAGTAGCCGACGGCAAAAAGCACGAGTGCAGTCAGCAAGATGCCGGCGAGAGCAATCAAGACGCCCTGCAGCAACAGTTCCCTGCGCGCCTCGGCAAGAAATTTCAGCGACAGGCCATATTGCAGTTCGCCATAGTGTTGACCGTAGATTTCGATGGGAAAGCGCGTATGCAGGATGCCATCGTCCCGGACATCGCTGCCGGGTTCCGGCAGTGCCTGGGTTTCCGGCCAGCGGCTGCTGGCCAGGCGGTGTCCCTGCGGATCGCTCAGCACCAGGTACTCGATTTCCTCGTTCTGCTGCCAGCCATCGAGGATGTCGCGCAGGGTGGCGTAGTCGCGCGTGGCCAGCGGTACCGCAACGGCGACCTTGTAGGCTTGCTGGATGGTTTCCTGGTGGCGCAAGGTCTGTTCGCTCAGGCGCTGGTCGATCAGGCGCAGGCCGTTGCCGATCAGGATGGTCAGCACCAGGATCTCGATCGCCAGACTGGCGATCAGCAGGCGGAAGCGCAGACTGCGGGTGAAGGCCGGGAGTTTCAAGGCATCTACCTCATCATCCGGACGGTCAGGTCGATGAAGGGACGGAGTTTTTCCAGGTCATCCGGCGAGACGGCAACATAACCCCGGTAGCCGGTGTCGCGGAAAAAGGCCTGGCCGGCTGGTGTCAGCGGGAACTCCGCCAGCGCCTTGCGGATGCGTTCGATATCGCGGCTGCCCAGGCGGGCGTGGGCCAGCGTCATTACGTGGGGGACGTTGATGTCGCTGCCCAGCAGGCGGGTGCGGGCCCGGATGTCTTCGGGCACCTGGCGCAGCGGTGTGTGCGTGGTGATCGCGGCGTCGGCCTCGCCGGCAGTGACGGCCGCGACTGCGGCTCCATGGGAGTTGTATTCGACGACGCGAAAATCGCGGGCGAGCAGGAAACCGTGATCCTGCAGCCATTTGACGCCACCGATCGAGGCAATCGACAGTCGGCTCGACAGTGCCAGGGTCTTGCCGCGCAGATCGGCGGCCGTGTGGATGGCCGAATCGGTGCGGACGACGAAAATCGGCTGCAGTTCGATGGCGTAACGGTAAAGCAGCAGCATGTCCTTGTCTGCAGCCATGGCACCGAAGTGTGGCCCGGTGATGGCCAGGTCGAAATCGCCGGCGAGCAACTGGTTGATGTGGGTGAAGTAATCGGGTGAGGTATGGACAATGATTTTCCTGCCCAGCGCCCGTTCAAGATGCGCGGTCAAAGGCTGGTGGGTCTTGATCAGTGCCAGCGGACTGTTGAACGGCATGATGCCGAGTTTCAACGGGAGCGGGTCGGCGGCGATGGTGTGTGTGGCTGCCAGCAGGCAGAGCAGTGCTGCTCGACGCAGGATGCCCGTAAGGCGAAACAGTGCTGGCATGGCAGTATCCATGGAGTGGGTGAGGGAATTGTGGCGCAGAGCGGGGATTCGGGCAATGTCTCGCCATACTGTTTCCTGAAAATTGTATTTTCAGTGCTGCCGTGCCTCCCACCGGCGCCGGTAATGGGCCGGGGCCATTCCAGTCCATTCGACGAAGGCCCGGTAGAAGGCCGAGGTGTCGGCGTAACCGAGATCGGCAGCGACCCGGGCGATCGGGTCGCGGGTCTTGGCAAGGCGGGCGAGTGCCATGTCACGGCGCAGCGCATCCTTGATGCTGCGAAAGCTTGAACCTTCCTCTTCCAGGCGGCGGTGAACGGTGCGCGGTGACAGGTACAACTGCCCGGCAATGTCGTCCAGGCTGAGGGTTTCCGGGAGGGCTGCGCGCAGCAGGTCGCGGACACGGGTGACCATTTCCCGATCGCGTCGGTACAGCGTCGTGATCTTGCCCGGGGCGCCGTCGAGAAAGCTGTTCAGCGCCGCTTCGTCGCGGCGGATTGGCAGTTCGAGCAGATTGGCGTTGAAGGCGGCGACCAGCGTGCCGGTGCCGCCCGGCACGGTCGGCGCGAAGCGGGAATCCTCGGTGAAGATCAGTGCGTAATCGGCAAAATGCGCCGGTTTGCGGTAGGGGAAGATGACGCTGTCGAGTGCCAGGCCGCGTCCGGCAAGCCAGCACGAAAGCCCGTGCAGCAGGCGCAGCAGCCACTCGAAGGCGAAGATGCGACCGGGATCGTCGGGGTTGTCGGACAGCTTGCGTGTTTCGCTGATGACCAGTTCGGCGTGGCCGTGCGAACGGCGCACGCTGACGGCGAGATCGGGCAGCACGACATGCAGGAAGCGGCAGGCGCGCTGCAGCGCTTCGGCCAGCGTCGGTGCCGAAAGGCAGCCACGACAGAGGAATTCGAAACTGCCGACCCGCATCGGCTGGGCGAAGAGGCCAAAACCTTCATCATCGAGTTCGCGGTTGAGCAGGTTGTACAGTCTGGCATAGCTGGCAACGGGAATCCTTCTGGCGGTGTCTGCAATATCGATGCCGCTGCTGGCAAGTAGCGCCTGTGGATCAATTTTGCGCCGCTGCAGGCCGGCCAGCATGCCGGTGACAAATCCCATTGCGACAGTAGCTTGCGTTCGGTTTCCGGCGGTTTGCATGTTGCACTGCAGCATTATTGCTGCTTCTGGAAGGTTGACCGCAACAGCTTATCACCTTGGCGGAATTTGCACGATCGACGTCAATCCCCACAATGGTGCGAGGGGGAAAGCGGCCTAAGATGAAGCCCTTTCCATCCGCATTGCCGAGGTTGCCGTCATGACCGATCTTTCCGTTGCCAAGAAGCTGCTTCCCTACAAGCCGAAGAACAAGGTGCGTTTTGTCACCGCCGCCTCGCTGTTCGACGGCCACGACGCATCGATCAACATCATGCGGCGGATCCTGCAGTCGACCGGTTCCGAGGTCATCCACCTCGGCCACAACCGCTCGGTGCAGGAAATCGTCAACGCGGCGCTGCAGGAAGATGCCCAGGGCATCTGCATCACCAGCTATCAGGGCGGCCACGTCGAGTTCTTCAAGTACATGATCGACCTGCTCAAGGCCAACGGCGGCGAGCACATCAAGGTCTTCGGCGGTGGCGGTGGCGTCATCGTGCCGTCCGAGATCAAGGAACTGCACGCTTACGGCGTGACCCGCATCTACGCGCCGGAAGACGGCGTGCAGATGGGCCTGCAGGGGATGATCAACGAAGTCGTCGAACACTCCGACTACGATGTCGCCGACCAGGGCGTGCCCAGTGCCGAGCAGGTGCTGGCCGGGCTGCGTGCCGGTGATCGCCGGCTGCTGGCGCGGGTCATCACGCTGCTCGAAAACGGTTCGGCGCCGCAATTGAAGGAGCCGCTGCTCAAGGCTGCCGCCGAAACGACGATTCCCGTGCTCGGCATCACCGGCACTGGCGGCGCCGGCAAGTCGTCGCTGACCGACGAAATCGTCCGCCGCTTCCGTCTTGACCAGGGCGATACGGTGAACATCGGCATCGTCTCCATCGATCCGTCGCGCAAGCGCACCGGTGGCGCATTGCTCGGCGACCGCATTCGGATGAACGCGATCGAGCATCCGAACATCTTCATGCGCTCGCTGGCCACTCGCGACACCGGCAGCGAAATTTCCGCCGCGCTGCCCGAGGTCATCGCCGCCTGCAAGCTGGCCGGTTTCGATCTGGTCATCGTCGAAACTTCCGGCATCGGTCAGGGCAACGCCGCCATCGTGCCCTACGTCGATCTGTCGCTGTACGTGATGACGCCGGAGTTCGGCGCTGCCAGCCAGCTCGAGAAGATCGACATGCTCGATTTCGCCGATTTCGTCGCCATCAACAAGTTCGACCGTAAAGGTGCCGAGGACGCGCTGCGCGACGTGCGCAAGCAGTACCAGCGCAATCGCGAAGCCTTCATGACGCCGACCGAAGACATGCCGGTGTTCGGCACCCAGGCTGCGCGCTTCAACGACGATGGCGTCACTGCGCTGTATCAGGCGCTGGTGCCGGCGCTGAGCGAACGCGGCCTGAAACTGGCTGCCGGCAAGCTGCCGCAGGTCACCGTCAAGCAGTCGTCCAGCCGGCGCGCCATCGTGCCGGCCCAGCGCGTGCGATACCTGGCCGAAATTGCCGACGCCGTCCGCGGTTACCACGCGCATACCGGCGAACAGGTGAAGATTGCCCGCGAACGTCAGTCGCTGCGCATCGCCAAGGGCATTTTTGCCGCCTGCGACAAGTCGACCGCAGATTTTGACGAAATGGCCGCGTTCAAGGACGCCCAGCAGGACCCGAAGGCGAAGAAGCTGCTCGACATGTGGCCGCAGACTGTCGAAGCCTACAGCGGCGACGAATACGTCGTGAAGATCCGCGACAAGGAAATCCGTACCCAGCTGACCAGCCAGTCGCTGTCCGGCACGAAAATCCGCAAGGTGATCCTGCCGACCTTCACCGATGACGGCGAGATCCTGCGCTTCCTGATGAAGGAAAACGTCCCCGGTTCCTTCCCCTACACCGCCGGCGTCTTCGCCTTCAAGCGCGAGGGCGAGGACCCGACCCGGATGTTCGCCGGCGAAGGCGACGCCTTCCGCACCAACCGCCGCTTCAAGCGTGTCTCTGAAGGCATGCCGGCACACCGCCTGTCGACGGCCTTCGATTCGGTGACGCTGTATGGCTGCGACCCCGACGAGCGCCCGGACATCTACGGCAAGATCGGCAACTCCGGCGTCTCGATCGCCACGCTCGACGACATGAAGGTGCTCTACGACGGCTTCGACCTGGTCTGCCCGACCACTTCGGTGTCGATGACGATCAACGGCCCGGCACCGATCATCCTGGCCTGTTTCTTCAATACCGCGATCGACCAGCAGCTGGCCAAGTTCGAGAAGGACAACGGTCGCCAGCCGACCGAAGACGAAGCCGAGAAGATTCGCGAATGGGTGCTGAAGTCCGTGCGCGGCACGGTGCAGGCCGACATCCTCAAGGAAGACCAGGGCCAGAATACCTGCATCTTCAGCACCGAATTCGCGCTGAAGATGATGGGCGACATCCAGGAATTCTTCGTCCATAACCAGGTGCAGAACTTCTACTCGGTATCGATCTCCGGCTATCACATCGCCGAAGCCGGCGCGAACCCGATCAGCCAGCTCGCCTTCACGCTGTCCAACGGCTTCACCTACGTGGAAAGCTACCTGGCGCGCGGCATGCACATCGACGATTTCGCGCCGAATCTGTCGTTCTTCTTCTCCAACGGCATGGACCCGGAATACTCGGTCATCGGCCGCGTCGCCCGCCGCATCTGGGCGGTGGCGATGAAGAACAAGTACGGTGCCAACGAGCGCAGCCAGAAGCTGAAGTACCACATCCAGACGAGTGGGCGTTCGCTGCACGCGCAGGAAATGGACTTCAACGACATCCGCACGACGCTGCAGGCGCTGATCGCCATCTACGACAACTGCAACAGCCTGCACACCAACGCCTACGACGAAGCGATCACGACGCCGACCGAGGAATCCGTGCGCCGCGCGATGGCCATTCAGCTCATCATCAACCGCGAGTGGGGCGTCGCCAAGAACGAAAACCCGAACCAGGGTGCCTTCGTCATCGACGAACTGACCGATCTGGTCGAGGAAGCCGTGCTCAAGGAATTCGAAGCCATCGCCTCGCGCGGCGGCGTGCTCGGCGCCATGGAAACCGGCTACCAGCGCGGCAAGATCCAGGAAGAGTCGATGTATTACGAGCACAAGAAGCACGACGGCTCGTACCCGATCATCGGCGTCAATACCTTCCTGAATCCGAAGGGCATGGCGCAGCAGGAAATCGAACTGGCGCGTTCGACCGAAGAAGAAAAGCAGGGACAGATCCAGCGCCTGCGCGACTTCCAGGCCCGTAACGCTGACCAGGCACCGGCCATGCTGGAGAAGCTGAAGCAGACGGTGATCGAGGATGGCAACGTCTTCGCCGTGCTGGTCGATGCGGTGAAGTATTGCTCGCTCGGTCAGATCAGCAGTGCTCTCTACGAAGTTGGCGGTCAGTACCGCAGAAGCATGTAAGCAAGCCCCGAAAGGGGAACAGCAAACCATCCCGGACCCGTCAGGGCGGAGGAGCAACAACGCGGCGAGGCTATGTACCTCGCCGTTTCTTTAGGTCACTGTTGGTGTGGTTGCGTCGTAATCGCGCGCAGGGTCGGGGGGGAGCGAGTGCGCGAACGATTGCAGCATCTGTTGCGCGGCCATGGGGCGCGCGAACAGGTAGCCCTGGCCGTAGTCACAACAAGCTTCAATCAGCAGGTCGCGCTGCTCGATAGTTTCGACGCCCTCGGCGACGACCTTCAGACCGAGCTTGTGGGCCATCACGATGATGGCGTTGACGATGGCGGCATCGTTGGGGTCAATGGCCATGTCGCGTACGAAGGAACGATCGATTTTGAGAAAATCGATGGGGAACTTCTTGAGGTAGGCCATGGCTGAATAACCCGTGCCGAAATCGTCGAGCGAGATACCGATGCCGGCAGCGCGGAAGCAGGCAAGTTTCTCCGCAATATCCGGGCGGTCATCGAGTAGCAGGCCCTCGGTGATTTCAATCACGAGACAGGCTGGAGGCAGGCCTATCTCGGCCAGATGGGCGATCCAGGTTTCGTGTGTGTTGCCAACGAAGAATTGGCGAGGTGATTTATTGACGCTGATCTGGATCGGCCCGTTGCCATTGGCGATCTGGTTCCAAGCCTTCGCCATGCGCGCACTTTCGCGGAACACCCAGTCGCCGATTTCATCGATCATCCCGGTTTCTTCCGCTATCGGGATGAATTGTGCTGGGCTGACCTGCCCCTGCTGTGGGTGAGTCCAGCGTAGCAGAGCCTCGGCTTTGGCGATGCGCCCGCTGGCCAGTTCGACAATCGGTTGCAGATGTAGCTCGAACTGGCCCGCTGCCAGCGCACCGCGTAGATCGTTTGCCAGTTGCAGGCGTTCCTGCGCAAATGTCTGCATCGAGGCGGTGAAATAGCTGAATCGGCTGCGGCCTGCTCCCTTTGAGGCGTACATCGCCTGGTCGGCGTTCTTCAGGAGGGTGTCAACATCAGCGGCATCGTTGGGGAAAATGGTGATACCGATGCTGGCCGAGACGTAAACAGTTTCGCCATTGATGCTGAACGGCGCAGTGAGTGTCTGTAGCAGTGATTGGGCGACCTTGTCGACTGGATTGTTGTTGGTCAGATCGCTCAAGATGATGGTGAACTCATCGCCACCCAGGCGTGCCACGGTATCGGTGGCGCGTACGCAATCACTGATACGGCGCGCGGCATCGATCAGCAGGCGGTCGCCTGTGTGGTGGCCGAGCGTGTCATTCACTTCCTTGAAGCGGTCGAGATCGATGAATAGCACAGCCACCTGCAGGCCAGAGCGGACTGCCTTGCGCACCTCTTGTTCGAGCCGGTCGCGGAACAGGCGGCGATTGGGCAGTTCGGTGAGTGGATCGTAGTTCGCTTGGCGCCAGATGGTTTCCTCGGCGCGTTTCTTGTCGGTGATGTCGGAAAACATGGCGATACGCCGCAGCACCTTGCCGTCGCTGTCATAGATGGTGTTGATTGACAGCCATTCCGGATATTCTTCGCCGTTCTTGCGGCGGTTGCAGATTTCGCCCTGCCAGCGGCCTGTGGTTTCCAGTACCAGCCACATGTCGCGATAGAATTTCGCATCGTGCTGGCCGCTTTTCAGCAGGCTGGGTGTCTGGCCGATGGCCTCCTCTGCGGTATAGCCTGTGAGCAGGGTAAAGGCCGGATTGATGGCGATGATGCGGTTGTCAGCATCGGTGACGGTAATTGCTTCGCCAATCGCCTGGTGCACCGAGGCGGCGATCTGCAATGCGTTTTCAGTGCGTCTTCTTTCCACCACCAGCGCCGCCAGTCGTACGGCTTTCCGGATCAGCATCAGGTCGCCGACCGCAGCATCGCCCGGTTGGTAGCGGTAGCAGACAAAGACGCCGAGCACCTGCCCGTCAATGGCATTCAATGGCTCCGACCAGCACGACACCACACCGTTCGGTGGCACGGGCTCATTTTTCGGCCAGCAATCAGTACACTCGGGGTGGGCGTGGATGTTTCCAATGCAAGCCGATCTGCCGTCTCGGGCGACGCTGGTGCAGCCAAGATGATCGGCGTGGATCAGGCGTACCATCGGGCTGTCACCTTGTTTCAGGTACGGGGCAGCACAACGGATCAGCTTGTCGCCGAATTCGTCCACCAGCAAGATGGCGCAGCGGATACCGGTGACCTGTTGTGCAGCACTGTTGGCAATCTGCTGCAAGATCGCGTGCAGGGGCGTGCCGTGGGTGAGTTCATCCATGACCGCTGCGCGCGTGCGCTCCCAGGCTTCGTTGCGCTTTCTTTCGGTGATGTTGAGATTGTTGCCTAGGTAGCCAACGATATCGCCGCGCACGGTGCGCAGTGGCGTCGTGCTCCCGCTTATCCAGGTCACCGAGCCATCGGGTCGCAGAAAACGGAAATCGCCTGACCACGGCTTGCCCGAATCCCTCGCTGCCTGCCAGGCGGCGACCAGAGAGTCACGATCTTCCGGATGCAGGGTACGTGTCCAACCTTCTCCAGCCGCTTCTTCTGCCGATAAACCGGCATCGGCGCACCAGCCGGGATTGACGAACTGACAGCAGCCATTTACATCCACTTCATAGATGCCGACCGAGGCGTGGGTAACCAGTTGGCTAAAACGTTCCTCGCTGTTCTTGAGCTGGACGGCGCGGTCATGCACCTTGACTTCGAGGCGACTGCGGTGCGCTTCCAGTTCGCGGCGCTGCTGGTAGAGCTCGCAAAATACCCGTACCTTGCTTTTCAAAATATGGGGGTCGAAAGGCTTGATCAGATAGTCCACAGCGCCCAGATCGTAGCCTTTGAACTGAAGCTGGGTGTCGTTCATGCCGGCGGTGACGAAAATGATCGGGAGGTGGCGCGTCTTCGGGTTGGTGCGCATCAGTTCGGCCGTTTCGAAGCCGTCCATGCCAGGCATCTGCACATCAAGCAGGACCAGCGCGAAATCGCGCCTCAAGGTCTGGCGCAGGGCATCGTTGCCAGAACCAACCATGACCAGTTCCAGTTCCTCCTGGTCGCCGAGAACGGCCTTGAGGGCGACCAGGTTTTCGGGGTGGTCATCGACCAGCAGCAGGGCGATACGGCTATGTGGCACGACTGACTCCTCGGGTTCCCCTGGTATTTTTCGGGCTGCCCGCCAGTGTTACCAGCAAGGCCGGCAAATCGGCCAGCGGGACGACATGATCAAGCGCATTGTTCTCCATGGCTGCCAGCGCAGCAATGGCAGCCAGGGGCATCTGCGGCGCTTCGGCATCGGTCGGGTCCTGGACGATGGCCAGGCCGCCGCGGGCCTTGATGCGCGCCAGTCCCCGGCTGCCATCGTGATTGGCCCCGGTGAGGATGACGCCGATCAGCCCCGCTCCCCAGGCTTCGGCGGCGGTTTCAAACAACACGTCAACGGAAGGTCGCGCATAACTTACTGGCAGGTCGGCGGAAAGCGCGAGATGGCCGTCCGGCTCCACCAGCAGGTGGTAGTTCGGTGGCGCCAGATAGACGTGGCCAGCAATGGGCAACTCCATCTCGTCCGCTTCCTTGACGCGCAGCGGGCCATGCGCGTCGAGTAGCCGCGCCAGACCGTCACCGGCCTCCGGGCTGATGTGCTGGACGACAACAATGGGTAATGCAAATTTTGCAGGCAGGGCGCCGAGCAGGGCCGAGAGGGCCTGCACGCCGCCGCTGGAGACGCCAATGACGATGGCTCGAAATTCACATCGTGCGGTCATAGTTCTTCCGGTAGATGCGCATACCCGGTACAAGCTCGGGATAGCGTTCATGCGGCAGACGCCGCTCCAGGCTCTCCTTCATGCCAAGGCAGAGAAACCCGCCAGGTAGCAGGCTATCGTCGAACAGGCGCAGGCAGCGTTCCTTCAGCACGCTCTTGAAATAGATCATGACGTTGCGGCACAGCACCAGATGCATTTCACCGAATTCGGCATCAATGGCCAGATTGTGCGGGGCGAAGACGATATCCTTGCGCAGTTCGGCAGCCAGAATGGCCCGGTCGTAGCGTGCCGTGTAGTAGTCGGCGAAGGAGCGGGTGCCGCCGCTTCTCTGGTAGTTTCGTGTGTACCGCTGCATGTCGGCGATCGACAACACTCCTTCGGCAGCCTGCTGCAGCACGTGTTCGTTGATGTCGGTGGCGTACATGCGGAAACGCCCGGCAAGTCCTTCCTCGTGCAGCAGGATGGCCAGCGAATAGGCTTCCTCACCTGTGGCGCAGCCGGCATGCCAGATTTTGACAAACGGGTAGGTTTTGAGAAACGGTACCACCTGTTCGCGCACGGCCTTGAAGAACAGCGGATCGCGGAACATTTCGGTCACATTGACGGTAATGCCGGCGAGCAGTGCCTCGAACAGTGGCCGTTCGCGAAGGATCTGTGCCTGTGCTTCGGAAAAGTTGGCGAACGGCGATTCGGACAGCCAGTGATTGAGCCGGCGCCGGATCGATGCCTCCGCGTAGTCACGGAAATCGTAACCATAGACGTGATGGACGCCTTCCAGCAGGAGGCGGACTTCCACGTCTCGGATTTCATCGTCATTCATGGTTAGTTACGCTGAAACAGCCAGACGCGGATCAGTGAAAACAACTTGTCTACGTCGATCGGCTTGGCAATGTAATCGCTGGCGCCGGCAGAGATGCATTTTTCCTGGTCACCCTTGAGTGCCTTGGCGGTCATGGCGATGATCGGCAGTGCTGCGAAGTTGGGGTTCTTGCGGATTTCGCGCATGGCCGTGTAGCCATCCATTTCCGGCATCATGATGTCCATCAGCACGATGCCGATATCCGGGTGTTCGGCCAGTCTGGCCAGTGCTTCGCGGCCATTCTCGGCCTCGATGATTTCCATGTGCTTTTCGGCCAGCACGCTGGTGAGCGAGAAGACATTGCGCATGTCGTCATCCACCAGCAGCACCTTGCGCCCTTCGAGCATGGCTTCCTTGTCGAGCGCGGTACGGATCATGTGCTGCTTGCTCGGATGCAGTTTGCTTTCGACCAGATGCAGGAACAGCGAGACTTCGTTGAGCAGTCGTTCCGGGCTTTTTGCACCCTTGATGATGATGCTCTCGGCAAAGCGCCGCAGTCGCCTTTCATCGTCATGGTTGAGGTCCTTGCCGGAATGGATGATCACCGGTGTACGCCGCAATTTGTCGCCTGTTTCCAGGGCCTGCATCCGCTCGAGCAGATCGAAGCCTGACATGTCGGCCAGCCCTAGGTCGAGTACCATGCAATCGAAATCCTGCGCAGCCAGTTGCATGATGGCATCGTTGCCGCTGGCGGTGACGACAATCTCGACACCATTTTCTTCCAGCAGGGCGACCATGCTCTTTGCCTCGTCGACATTGTCCTCGACGATCAGCAGGCGCTTCATTGAGCGTGCCAGTGAGTCCTCGATCGAGTGAAGAATCTCGTCGAGTTTGTCGGCGCCGACCGGTTTGGTGGCGAAGCCGATTGCACCCATGGTCATGGCCTTCTGGCGGTCTTCAAGGCAGGTGATGAAATGCACGGGAATGTGGCGCGTGCGCGGGTTGTCCTTGAGCCGACGCATGACACCCCATCCGTCAAGGCCGGGCAGCATCACGTCGAGCACGATGGCGCTGGGCTGATGGCGTTCGGCCAGGGCGAGGCCGCTTTCACCATCGCCTGCCGCGTGGACTGCGAAGCCGCGGGCGCGAATCATGTCCTGCAGGATGGCCGAGAATTTCTCGTCGTCTTCGATGACGAGGATGGTTTTTTTGTTGCTGCCTGGTTCGTCGATTGTCGGCTGGGTGTGCGCTGCGGGAGCGATAACCGGGTGCGGATCGACGACACGGGTGACCGTCTTTGTCGTCGCTTCATCTGATAATAGCGGCAGGTACAAGGTGAAAGCACTGCCTTGCCCTTCCTCACTTGTCATGCGCAAATCACCGCCCATGCCGCGTGCCAGTTGCAGCGAAATCGACAGCCCCAATCCGGTGCCGCCATACTTGCGGCTGACCGAGCCATCGGCCTGGCGGAAGGCGAGGAAGATCAATGCCTGCTTGTCGGGCGGAATACCGATGCCGGTATCGCTGACGGTAAATGCCAGTGCCGGCCCAGGCAATGGGTTGTCTTCCCCTTCGATACGTGCAACGCGCAGTGCTACTGCGCCGTGCTCGGTGAATTTCTGGGCATTGGACAGCAGATTTTTCAAGACCTGTTGGATGCGCTGCTCATCACCGATCAGTCGTTCGGGCACGGCTGGATCAATCTCGATACGCAGCACCAGATCTTTCTGCTCGATAAGCGGTGCGAACTGGGCATGCAGGCTGGTGCACAGTTGTGCCACTGGCACATCGGCCTGGTGGAATTGCATCTGGCCGGCTTCGACCTTGGACAGATCGAGAATGTCGTTGATCAGATTGAGCAGATCTTTTCCGGCAGACTCTATGGTGGCCGCATATTCGACTTGTTTTGCCGTGAGGTTGCCTTCCTTGTTCTGCACCAGAAGACCAGAGAGGATCATCAGGCTGTTGAGCGGCGTACGCAACTCGTGTGACATGTTGGCAAGGAATTCCGATTTGTAGGTGCTGGTTTGCTCCAGTTCCTCTGCTTTCTGGCGCAACGACTCGGCCACAGCCTCAATCTCGCGGTTCTTGGCGCGGATGCTTTCGCGCTGCTCTTCGAGCAATTGGGCGCGTTCTTCGAGTTCCTCGTTGCTTTGTTGCAACTCTTCTTGCTGTACGCGAAGTTCTTCGGTCTGCTGCTGGGTTTCTTCGAGTAGTTCGGCCAGGCGCAGGCGCGACAGATTTGCGCCCAGGCCGATGGCGATGTCTTCGGCGGCGCGTTCGATGAATTCTCGTTCAAGCGGCGTAAATTCATGGAATGTGCCCAGTTCGATAGCGCCTACCAGCCGTTCATCATGTAGCAGAGGAACGGCCAGGATCTGCGCAGGGGGCGATGCGCCGAGCGCCGTGGTAATCGATAGATGACCGGATGGTACGTTGGATAGCACGAGCGTACGGCGTTCGGCGGCGGCCTGACCGATCAGCGTCGTGCCGACACGAATGCGCTCGTTGCTTGCCTGGTTTCGATTGCCCGCGTAGCTGGCGGTCAGCCGCAATTCGTTGCTGCGTTCGTCGTGCCGATAGAGTGTGCCGATACCGGCTTCTAGATACTCGGCGAGAAAGATCAGGGCTTTGTCGGCCAGTTCGGCTGGGCCTTGTTCGCCGCGCATGCGCATGTTGAGATTGTTCAGGCCACTTTTCAGCCAGTCGTTGTTTGCTGCCGCAGCATGGCTGTCGCGCAGTGCCCGTGTCATGGCGCGCAAGGCCTCATCAAGGGCGGCTTGCACTTTGGAAAGCTGCACGGCAGTTTTCAACAATGCGCCTGACTCATCCTCCGGCAATTTGTTCAGGTCGATCTTGAGCGGAGCCCGCGCCACTATCTCGTGACTAAAGTCGCCAGCGGCGATTGCCTCGGCCACGCGAATCTTTTCCGCTCCGCCTTCGATCAGCTCATGCACCGAGCTGATCGCCTGGTGCAGTGAGGTGCGTACGCTGCGCGTGATGATCAGGGCCAATGCAAGGCCGGCGCCGATGATCGTCAACAGCAAAAACAGCAGGATACGTACCGTTTGCTGACTTTCCTCCGTGGCGGCTTGCTGCAGTTTGGCCGCCCGCTTGGTGGCAAAATTTGCCACCGTGTTGACGTGGCCCAGAACGATTTCGCCCAATTGGTGATTGCGTCCATCATTGCTGGCAATTGCCTCGGCATTCCGTCCCGTACGCACCAGTTCAAGGGTTGCCGAGCGGGCACGCCGCAGTTCTTGCAGGGCCTGCTCGATTTGCCGGATATCGGCCTGTTCGCCCAGATAGCGTTCGCGCACCTTGAGCAAGTGCTGATCGACACGACTGATACTCTGCTGCAGGTAGTCCTCAGTGGCTGCGAGTGTGTCGGCACCATGTACCAGCCGGGTCATCCGGGTTTGAGCCTGCAGCACATCGGCGCGTACTTCGAGAATGTGCGTCGAAACCGTAAACGGATGCTCGTAGATATCCGTGGCCATTTCCGAGATGCGCAGCAGATCACGTGCGCCCAGTGCGCCGAGCAAGGCTGTGCCAGTTAGCAACAGGGCAAAACCCGCCAGCAGACGGGTGACGATTCGGGTGCGACTCAACATCCTGCAATCCATTTCGATAGGTGGAGTTCGCAGATTACCCATATTTCACGCGGATTACCCATATTCCCATGTGGGTTATCGCTTCGGTTATGACTTTCGTGATAGATTTTAAGGCTACGAGCTATTGAGGTTGTCCGGCCGTGCCCTTTGTTGCCAACGAAAAAACCATACCCAGGGTCCATCTGGCCGGTACCTTGCTCATCGTCGTTTTGCTGGCGCTGGGGCTGGGCGGTTTTCTGTCCTGGAAACATCTCAGCGAAGGCCAGGCATCGCTGCAGCGGATTGAGCAACTGGCCAGCCAGCAGGTTCGCAACCGTCTGCAGGCGGAAATGGACAGTGCCGTCAGCTTCATCGATTTCACCCGCCAGCGAACCGAGGAGGTCCTGCGTCGCAGTCTGGTGGCGCAAGTCGATACGGCCTTGCAGATCGTCGAGGCAGTGCATGCCCGTGAATCGGGACGGCGGCCACCGGCCGAGGTCAAGCGGCTGATCGTCGAGTCCCTGCGCTCGGCGCGCTTCTATGATGGCCGCGGTTATTACTTCATCGATGACATGCAGGGGCAGTTCATCCTGTTGCCAACCGCGCCACAACTGGAAGGAACGACCAATCTGGACAACCGGGACGATACCGGTCATTACATCATGCGCGGCCTGATCGAGGCTGCCGGCAAACCCCGCGGCGAGGGTTTTTCCCGCTATCGCTGGTACATGCCGGACAAGCCGCAGGAAATGGCCGACAAGCTGGCTTATGTCCGGTATTTTGCGCCCTACGACTGGCTGATCGGGACCGGTGACTATCTCTATCAATGGGATGCCTTGCAGCAGCAGGAGGCGTTGGCCCGCCTGCGCGCCCTGCGTTTCGGCAACAGCGGCTACATCGGGGTCATCGATCGCAACGGGGTCGGGCTGTTGTCGCCCGCCATCCCCGAAATCGAGGGGCGGTCGGTGACCGAGTTGACGCCGGAGCAACGCGTTTCAGTCGAGCGGATTGTTGCTGCGGCGACGCGGGAGGGGGCGTTCGTCCGTTATGACTGGCGCAATCCGGCGACCGGTGCCTTCGAGTCGAAAACAGCCCAGGTCCGGGTCGTTGAGCCCTGGGGCTGGATCGTCATCGCGACGATGTACGACGACGAGGTGCAATCGGCACTGGCCGAGGAGTTGCGCCGCAATACGGATGCCGGATTGTCGAACTGGAACGAATTGCTGATTGTCCTGCTGGGTATGCTGGTTGTCGGGGTCGTTGCCTCGCTGCTTTTTTCCCGGTGGACGCAGCGCTTCTTCCTGGAATATGTGGCTGCCCGCCGACAGGCGGAAGCTGCGCTCGAGGAGCACCGGCAGCAACTGGAAACCCAGGTCAGCCTGCGTACTGCCGAACTGGCCGAGGCCCGGGATGCGGCGGAGGCTGCCAGCCGGGCGAAAAGTGCCTTCCTGGCCAACATGAGTCATGAAATCCGGACGCCGATGAATGCCATCATCGGCCTGACCCACCTGTTGCGGCGCGATGAGGTGGATGATGGCCGACGCATCCGTCTGGGCAAGATCGGCGATGCTGCCCAGCATCTGCTGGGGATCATCAACAGCATTCTCGACCTGTCGAAGATCGAGGCCGGTCAGTTCGGGCTGGAGGCGGTGGAGTTTTCCCCGCAGGCGCTGTTTGACAAGTCGCTCGACATGCTCGACGAACGCGCCGCCGCCAAGGGCTTGCGTCTGAGCTTGCGCATCGATCCGGCAGTGCCTGTCCGTCTGCTCGGCGACGCCTTGCGTATCGAGCAGGCGCTGGTCAATTTTGTCGGCAATGCCATCAAGTTCTCGGATCGCGGTGAAATCCGCATTGCCCTCGAACGGTTGCCGGATGTTGGCGAACGCGTCTGCCTGCGCATGGTGGTCGAGGACGAGGGGATCGGTCTGAGCGAGGCCGAGCAGGCCCGGCTGTTCACCGCCTTCGTCCAGGCTGATGGGTCGACGACGCGCAAATATGGCGGCAGCGGGCTCGGGCTGGCGATCAACCGGCATCTGGCGGAAATGATGGACGGCGAAGTCGGCGTCGATAGCCGGCCGGGTGAGGGCAGTCGTTTCTGGATGCGCTTCTGTGTCGATCCGGTCGATCCCGCGCCGCAGGTGTGGCACGACAACGGTGGGGTGCCGGCGCTGGAGGTGCAGATTGCCGGCCTGCATGCCGGCAAGCGGGTGTTGCTGGTCGAGGACGAGCCGATCAGCCGGGAAGTGGCGGTCGATTTGCTGGAACTTGCCGGACTGCTTGTCGATACCGCCGAGGACGGCAGCGAGGCGGTGCACAAGGTGGCGACGGGCGATTATGCGCTGGTGCTGATGGACATGCAGATGCCGGTGATGGGCGGGCTGGAGGCAACGCGTGCCATCCGTCTTCTGCCGGGCAAGGCGCAGTTGCCGATTCTGGCGATGACGGCCAATGCCTTCGACGAGGATCGCCAGGCCTGTCTTGCTGCCGGCATGAACGATCATGTCGGCAAACCGGTCGATCCGGACATCCTGTACGCGGCGCTGTGGCGCTGGTTGTCGGCCGAGCGCTGAATTTTCCCTGATTCCTGCGGTCGACCGCAGGAATCCAGCACTTTCTCCGCGGCCCCTTTTGCCGGACAATCGGTGCTTGTCGCATAACAGCCAAGGAAATCGCCATGCATGAGTACGACGAACTCGCCGCCAGCCTGCAACGCAATTGTGTGACCCGTCGCCAGGTGCTCTGGCTGTTTGGTGCAGCGGCCCTGTCCGGTTGTGCCCAGTCGCCGGTTGGTGGCAAGTCGATCCTGGTCGGCATGAGCGAAGCGCAGGAAAAATCCGTTGACCAGCAGGTGGCGCCGCAGCAGTTTTCCCAGGACCTCGGCCCGGTCCAGGATGCCCAGGTCAACAATTACCTGAGTTCGGTCGGCCAGCGTCTCGACAAGCTGACGCATCGCCCGCAGATGCCGTATTCCTACCGCGTGCTCAACGCCAATTACGTCAATGCCTACACCTTTCCCGGCGGCGCCATGGGCGTCACCCGTGGCATCCTGGTCGACCTGAACAACGAAGCCGAACTGGCGGCGCTGCTTGGTCACGAGATGGGCCATGTCAATGCCCGCCATGCGGCGCAGCGCCAGGGCCAGGCGATGGTCGCGCAGGTGGCGGTGATGGGGGCCAACATTGCCGCTTCCAGCAGCGAGTGGGGCGGCCTGGTCGCCATCGGCAGCCAGCTCGGCGCCAGCGCGATGCTCTCCAGCTATTCCCGCGACAACGAGCGTGAAGCCGATGAGCTGGGCCAGGAATACATGGTCCGGGCCGGTTATCCGGCCAGCGGCATGACCGGCCTGCACCAGCTGCTGGTCAATCAGCAAAAGGAAGAGCCGGGACTGCTGCAGACCATGTTCTCGACGCATCCGATGAATCGCGAGCGGCGCGATACCGCGCAACGCCTGGCCGAAACGAAGTACGCATCGACCCTGAAACGCGATGTCGGGCGCGAGCGTTTCATGGACAGCACCGCCAGCATGCGCCGCATCAAGCCGACCATTGCCGCCTGCCAGAACGGTGAAGTGGCGATGGCCGGCAAGCAGTACGGCAAGGCCGAGGGCGAGTTCCGCTCGGCGCTGCAGAAGACGCCGCGTGATTACGCAGCCAATGTGCTGATGGCGCAGTGCCTGCAGGCGCAGGACAAGGATCGCGAGGCGCTGGGCTACGCCGAAGCGGCGAAGAAGATCTATCCGCAGGAAGCGCAGGCGCACAAGCTGTCCGGCGTGCTGGCGCTGGGGCTGAAAGACCCGGCTGCCGCCTATGCCGGCCTCGATCGCTACGACCGGATGCTGCCCGGTGACGCCGGCGTCGGTTTCCTCAAGGGCGTTGCGCTCGAGGGCATGGGGCGCCGCCAGGATGCGGCCAGCCAGTACGCGGGGTTCCTGCGCAACAATCGCCAGGGCAAGGCGGCCGAGTATGCCTACAGCCGCCTGAAGGGCTGGGGTTACGTGAAGTGAAGCGGATTATTGCGGTCGACGCCGGTCGACCGCAATAAATCAGTCGCCGAAGCTGCGCAGTCCGTCGAGATCGATGACGTTGATGCCGCCGTATTCGCTGCGCACCAGGCCAGCCTCCTCCAGCACCTTCAATCCCTGGTTGGCGCGCTGGCGCGAGACGCCAGCGAGGTAGCCGAGTTCTTCCTGGGAAATCTGCAGCAAGCGGTTGGTACCCGGATAGAGCACCGGGTTGAACAGCGCCGCGAGAACGCGGGCAATGCGCGTGTCGATGTCGAGCATGCGCTCGTTTTCCATCATGCCGATGAACTGGCCGAGGCGTTCGTTCAACTGCGCGATCATGTAGCGGTTGAAGGGAATGCTGTGATCGAGCAGCCACAGGAAGGTGGCGCGGTTCATGAAGGCAACGCGCGTTTCACGGATCGCCATGACGTCGTAGCGGCGCGGCTCTTCCTTGAGCAGCGAGCCTTCGCCGAACCAGCCGCCGGTACTGATGCCGGTCAGCGACGTGGTCTTGCCGGTGGTCCAGTGGCTGGCCATCTTGCCCAAGCCATCCACGATGCCCATCCAGTGCGACACCGGTTCGCCCTTCATGCAGATGAAGGCGCCCGCGGCGTAGCTGCGCTCCATCGTGCCGGCCAGCGCCCGCTGCATCTCCTCTTCGCTCAGCGCCTGTCCCCACTGCGAGGTTCGCAGCAGCTCCTCAGCGTTTTTCATTTTTTTCCTGGATTGTCTGCTCAATGACAATTATACGACGCCCTTGTCCCTACACTGGACTGCAAATGTGGGCGTAGGGCTTTGTGCACCGCAAGGTTTACGGGCCTGGCAGTAACACCCACAATGCTTCAAACGAACGTTAGACCGCGTTACCCAGAAGCGCGGCAAGAGGAGACAAATATATGCCCACGCAGGCGAACTACGCCGCGCTGGATGGTTTGCACACCTTCCCGCGGCTGATCTTGCATCATGCAATAACCCGTCCCGATGCCCCGGCGATCCGCGAGAAGTCGCTGGGTATCTGGCAGACCTGGACCTGGTCGGATGTCGCCGACCGTGTCCGTGCGCTGGCTTGCGGCCTGTCGGCGCTGGGTTTCAAGCGCGGCGACAACCTGGCGATCATCGGTGACAACCGGCCACACCTGTACATGATGATGGCGGCTGCCCAGAGTGTCGGTGGCGTGCCGGTGCCGCTCTACCAGGATGCGGTGGCCGGTGAAATGCTCTTCGTGCTGCAGGATGCCGAAGTGCGTTTCGCGCTGGTCGAGGATCAGGAGCAGGTCGACAAGCTGCTGGAAATCAAGGATCAGTTGCCGGCCCTCGAACACATCGTCTATGACGATCCGCGCGGCATGCGCCATTACACCCAGACCTTCCTGCATGACGTGCATGAACTGATGGAGATGGGCCGCATTCACGACCGCAACCATCCGGACTTCCTCAATGGCGAGATCGAACAGGGGCATTTCGACGACGTCTCGGTGATGCTCTACACCTCCGGCACCACCGGCAAGCCCAAGGGCGTCTGCCAGACGCACGCCTCCTTCATCGCCGCCGCCCGCGGCGGCATCGAGGTCGACCGGCTGACGGCCGACGAGGACATCCTTTCCTACCTGCCGATGGCGTGGGTCGGCGACCATCTGTTCTCCTTCGCCCAGGCCACGGTCGCCGGCTTCACCATCAACTGCCCGGAATCCGGCGAGACGGTGATGACCGACCTGCGCGAGATCGGGCCGACCTATTACTTCGCCCCGCCGCGAGTGTTCGAAGGCTTGCTGACCTCGGTGATGATCCGCATGGAAGATGCAGGCAAGATCAAGCAGAAGCTGTTTCACCACTTCATGGCGGTGGCCAAGCGCTGCGGTGCCGACATTCTCGACGGCAAGCCGGTTTCCGGCGCCGATCGTCTGCAGTACTGGCTCGGCAACCTGGTGATCTATGGTCCGCTGCGCAACGTGCTCGGCATGAACCGCATCCGCGTTGCCTATACCGCCGGTGCAGCCATCGGGCCGGAGCTGTTCAGCTTCTACCGTTCGATCGGCATCAATCTCAAGCAGCTTTACGGCCAGACCGAAACCTGCGCCTACGTGTGTCTGCAGCCTGATGGCCACGTCAAGTCCGATACCGTTGGCGCACCGGCGCCGGGCGTCGAGATCAAGATTGCCGATAACGGCGAGGTGCTGGTCAAGGGGCCGATGCTGCTCAAGGGCTACTACAAGCGCCCCGATGCCACGGCCGAGTCGATCAATGCCGACGGCTATTTCCTGACCGGCGACGCCGGCTTCCTCGATGCCGACGGCCAGTTGAAGATCATCGACCGCGCCAAGGACGTCGGCAAGCTGTCGAACGGTGGCATGTTCGCGCCGAACTACATCGAAAACAAGCTGAAGTTCTTCCAGTTCATCAAGGAAGCCGTCTGCTTCGGCAGCAATCGCGACATGGTCTGTGCCTTCATCAACATCGATGTCGGCGCTGTCGGCAACTGGGCCGAGCGGCGCGGCATCGCCTACGCCGGCTATACCGACCTGGCGACCAAGCCGCAGGTGCTGGAACTGATCCGCGAATGTCTGGAAGAGGTCAACGAGGCGCTGGCTGGCGACGTCATGGTCGCCGACTCGCAGGTGCATCGTTTCCTGGTGCTGCACAAGGAGCTCGATCCCGATGACGACGAACTGACGCGTACGCGCAAGGTGCGGCGCAATTTCGTTTCGGATAAATACAAGGTGCTGATCGATGCGCTGTACGAGGGCAAAGCCTCGCAGTTCATCGAAACCGAGGTCAAGTTCGAGGATGGACGCCGCGGCAAGGTATCAGCCGACTTGAAGATCGTCGACGCCAAGACCTTCCCGGTCGCTGGCAAGACGGCGTAAGGAGAACAGAACGTGAGCAGAAAAATTGGCGACGTCATCCTCGATCTGCAGAACATTTCGCTGCGTTTCGGTGGCGTCAAGGCACTGACCGATATTTCCTTCGACGTCCGCGAGCATGAAGTGCGGGCGATCATCGGCCCCAACGGGGCGGGCAAGAGTTCGATGCTCAACGTCATCAACGGGGTCTATCACCCGCAGGACGGAAAGATCATGTACCGCGGCAAGGAGCGGAAGAAGATGGAGCCGCACATGGCGGCGAGCACCGGGATTGCCCGTACCTTCCAGAATATCGCGCTGTTCAAGGGCATGAGCGTGCTCGACAACATCATGACCGGGCGCAACCTGAAGATCAAAAGCAATCTGCTGCTCCAGGCCTTGTGGCTTGGTCCGGCGCAGAAGGAAGAAATCGAGCATCGCAAGAAAGTCGAGGAAATCATCGACTTCCTCGAAATCCAGCACATCCGCAAGACGCCGGTCGGCCGCCTGCCCTATGGCCTGCAAAAGCGCGTCGACCTCGGTCGGGCGTTGGCCATGGAACCGCAGATCCTGCTGCTTGACGAGCCGATGGCCGGCATGAACGTCGAGGAAAAGCAGGACATGTGCCGCTTCATCCTCGACGTCAATGACCAGTTCGGCACCACCATCGTGCTCATCGAGCACGACATGGGCGTGGTCATGGATATTTCCGACCGCGTGGTCGTACTCGACTACGGCAAGAAGATCGGTGACGGCGTACCGGACGAAGTACGCGCCAGTCCCGAAGTCATCAAGGCCTACCTGGGCGCCGGACACTAAGCGGAGCAGATCATGGGATTTTTCGTTGAAACACTGATTGGCGGCCTCATGGCCGGCATGCTGTACTCCCTGGTGGCATTGGGCTTCGTGCTCATTTTCAAGGCTTCCGGAGTATTCAATTTTGCCCAGGGCGCGATGGTGCTGTTCGCTGCGCTGGCGATGGCACGCTTTTCCGAATGGGCGAACATCGCATTGGGTGGCGACAACCTGTTCCTGGCCAACGTCATCGCCTTTTTTGCGGCCGGTGTCGTGATGTTCATTGCGGCCTGGGCCATCGAGCGCCTGGTGCTGCGCAACCTGGTCAACCAGGAAGGAGCGACCTTGCTGATGGCGACGCTGGGCATCGCCTACGTGCTGGAAGGCATCGGCCAGACGATCTTCGGCAGCGAGGTTTATCCGATCAACGTCGGCATGCCGAAGGACCCGGTGATCATGTTCGAGTCGCTGTTCGAAGGCGGCATCATGATCAACAAGGAGGACTTCATTGCCGCGCTGATCGCCGCCATCCTGGTCGCCGTACTCACCATCTTCTTCCAGAAGACACCGGTCGGCCGGGCGCTGCGGGCAGTGGCCGACGACCACCAGGCCGCCCAGTCGATCGGCATCCCGCTCAATCGCACCTGGGTCATCGTCTGGTTCGTTGCCGGCCTGGTCGCGCTGGTCGCCGGCATTATCTGGGGCTCCAAGCTGGGCGTCCAGTTCTCGCTGGCGACCGTCGCCATGCGAGCCCTGCCGGTCGTCATCCTCGGCGGCCTGACCTCGGTCCCGGGCGCCATCGTCGGCGGCCTGATCATTGGTGTCGGCGAAAAGCTCTCCGAGGTCTACCTCGGTCCCTATGTCGGCGGTGGCATCGAAATCTGGTTTGCCTACATGCTGGCCCTCGTCTTCCTGCTGTTCCGTCCGCAAGGGCTGTTCGGCGAGAAGATCATCGACCGCGTCTAACGGGGAGAGAATAAAGTGATTTATCGTGAAAACGGCCAGTTCAAGACAACGTATGCGGCCGATCAGCAAATCTTCACCATTGCCCAGGACAAGGTATTCGTCCTCGGCGTGATCGCCTTCGCCTTCATCGGCATTCCACTGCTGGCCGACGAATACATGTTCCGGGCCATCCTGATCCCGTTCCTGATCCTGTCGCTGGCAGCACTCGGGGTCAATCTGCTGGTCGGCTATTGCGGCCAGATCACGCTGGGGGCGGGCGCCTTCATGGCGATCGGGGCGTATGCGGCGTACAACTTCATGATCCGCATCGACGGCATGCCGCTGATCTTCGGTCTGCTGCTCGGCGGGCTGGCGTCGGCCGGCATGGGGATCCTGTTCTGGATTCCAAGTCTGCGGGTGCGCGGCCTTTATCTCGCTGTGGCAACGCTGGCGGCACAGTTCTTCTGCGACTGGGCGTTCCTGCGCCTGGGCTGGTTCACCAACTATTCCTCCTCCGGCTCGGTGTCGATTTCCAATCTCAGCGTTTTCGGCTGGGGCATCGATTCGCCGCTGGAGAAATACCTGTTCTGCCTGTGCTTCATCGTGGTGTTTGCCTTCGTTGCCAAGAACCTGACCCGGGCCAGCATCGGTCGTCAGTGGATGGCCATCCGCGACATGGACGTGGCGGCCGAAGTGATCGGCATCCGGCCGATGTGGGCCAAGCTCTCGGCCTTTGCCGTCAGTTCCTTTTTTGTTGGTGTCGCTGGGGCGTTGTGGGGCTTTGTTCACCTGGGCTCCTGGGAGCCGGCGGCTTTCTCGGTCGACCGTTCTTTCCAGCTGCTTTTCATGGTCATCATCGGCGGCATGGGTTCGATCCTGGGCAGCTTCTTCGGCGCAGCCTTCATCGTCGTGCTGCCGATTTTCCTGAATCAGGTCCTGCCGGCACTGGGGCATCTGTTCGGTATCGAGATCTCGACCGCCGGCATCTCGCATGCCGAGCTCATCATCTTTGGTTCGCTGATCGTCTTTTTCCTGATCGTCGAACCGCATGGCCTCGCCCGTCTCTGGTCGATCGCCAAGGAGAAACTGCGTCTGTGGCCATTCCCCCACTGACGCGGCACGCGTAGTACCCACGCTTCACTAATAACAGGAGGAGACAACCCATGAAATTTCGTTCCCTGGCCCTTGCGGCCGCCATCGCCTCGGTCGGCCTGAGTGCCGCCGTCGTCAGTCCCGCTGCCTACGCCCAGGCAAAGGAGCAGTACTTCCCGGTGATCGTGTATCGCACCGGTGCCTATGCCGCCAACGGTGCGCCGTGGGCCAACGGCTATGTCGATTACCTGAAGCTGGTCAATGCCAAGGGCGGCATCAACGGCGTCAAGGTATCGTTCGAAGAATGCGAGACCGGCTATGCCACCGACCGTGGCGTCGAGTGCTACGAGCGTCTGAAGGGTAAGGGCGCGACTGTCTTCCAGCCGCTGTCCACCGGTATCACCTTTGCCCTGACCGAAAAGGCGCCGGTCGACAAGATTCCGCTGATCACCGCCGGTTATGGCCGCAGTGAATCGCAGAACGGTGCCGTATTCACCTGGAACTTCCCGCTGCTGGGCACTTACTGGGTCGGTGCCGACGTTGCCATCCAGCACATCGCCAAACAGGCCGGCGGCCTCGACAAGCTGAAGGGCAAGAAGATTGCACTGGTCTACCACGACAGTCCGTACGGCAAGGAGCCGATCCCGGCACTGCAGGAGCGCGCCAAGATGCATGGTTTCGACCTGCAGTTGCTGCCGGTTGCCCACCCGGGCGTCGAGCAGAAGGCGACCTGGCTGCAGATCCGTCGCGACCGCCCGGACAACGTGCTGCTGTGGGGCTGGGGCGTGATGAATTCGACCGCGCTGAAGGAAGCCCAGGCGACCGGCTATCCGCGGGAAAAGATGCTGGGTATCTGGTGGGCCGGTGCTGAACCCGATGTCAAGGACGTTGGTGCCGGGGCCAAGGGCTACAGCGCGCTGACGCTGCAGCATGGCGCGGAGCCGAACAGCAAGGTGGTCAAGGACATGCTGGCGATGGTTCATGCCAAGGGCCAGGGGACCGGCCCGAAGGATGAAGTCGGTTCCGTGCTCTACATGCGTGGCCTGATTTCCGCGATGCTGGGTGTCGAAGGCGTGCGCAAGGCGCAGGAGCGCTATGGCAAGAAGGTCATGACCGGTGAGCAGGTTCGCTGGGGTCTGGAGAATCTCAATCTCGACCAGAAGATGCTTGATGACATGGGCTTTGCCGGCGTGATGCGGCCGGTCCAGACTTCCTGCACCGACCACCTGGGATCTTCCTGGGTACGTGTCCACACCTGGGATGGCGCCAAGTGGAACTTCACGTCCGACTGGTACCAGGCTGACCAGAAGGTGCTGCGTCCGATGGCGATGCTGGCTTCCGGCAAGTATGCCGAAGAGAAGAAGATCACGCCGCGTACGCCGGAGCAGTGCAAGCAGTAAGGTGAATCACGCCTGCGCCTCCGGGTGCAGGCGTTCTATTCGAGAGTCGACGATGAACGCTCCCAACACAGCATTCCTCAATGTGAACAACATCGAGGTCATTTACAACCACGTGATCCTGGTCCTCAAGGGTGTCTCGTTTTCCGTACCGGAAGGGCGCATTGTTGCGCTGCTCGGCGGCAACGGTGCCGGCAAGACGACGACGCTGCGCGCCGTCAGCAACCTGCTGCACGGCGAACGCGGCGAGGTGACCAAGGGCTCGGTCGAGCTCAAGGGCGAGCGCGTCGAAGCGCTGACCCCGGGCGACCTGGTTCGCCGCGGCGTGGTTCAGGTCATGGAGGGCCGGCATTGCTTCGGTCACCTGACGATTGAAGAGAATCTCCTGACCGGTGCCTACACCCGCACCGATGGCAAGGCGGCCGTCCAGGAAACCCTGGACAAGGTCTATGACTTCTTTCCCCGGCTGAAAACCCGGCGGACCAGCCAGGCGGCCTATACCTCCGGTGGCGAGCAGCAGATGTGCGCGATCGGTCGCGCCCTGATGGCCAAGCCGAAACTGGTACTGCTCGACGAACCGTCGATGGGCCTGGCGCCGCAGATCGTCGAGGAAGTGTTCAGTATCGTCAAGCAACTGAACGAAAAGGAAGGCACGACTTTCCTGCTGGCCGAGCAGAACACCAGCATTGCCCTGCGCTATGCCGATTTCGGCTACATCCTGGAAAACGGCCGGGTGGTGATGGAAGGGGCGGCCGCCGATCTGCGCGACAACGAGGACGTCAAGGAGTTCTACCTTGGCCTGTCGTCAGCCGGGCGCAAGTCCTTCCGCGAGGTCAAGCACTATCGCAGAAGAAAGCGGTGGCTTTCGTGAGCTACTACGATCCGCTGGAAACCCGCGATCCCGAGGAGCGCGAAGCGCATCTGATGGACCGGCTGGCGCGTCAGGTGGGGCATGCGAAGGAAACGACGCACCACTACTTCCAATTGCTGGCCGGCATCAATCCGTTCGACTGCGCCAGCCGCGAGGCACTGGCGAAGTTACCGCTGACCCGCAAGCGCGACCTGATCGATCTGCAGAAACAACACCCGCCGTTCGGCGGCCTGAACGCCTTGCCGCGTTCCCGGGCCAAGCGGGTGTTTGCTTCACCCGGACCGATCTACGAACTGCAGGGCATGGAAACCGATCACTGGCGCATGGCCCGCGTGCTGTACGCCGCCGGTTTCCGCCATGGTGACCTGATCCACAACTGTTTTTCCTATCACTTTACGCCGGGTGCCTTCATTTTCGAGGGTGGTGCCCGCAAGCTGGGTTGTTCGGTCTTTCCAGGCGGTACCGGACAGACCGAGCAGCAGGTCCAGGCGATGGCCGATTTGCGTCCGGACGGTTATGTCGGGACGCCGTCCTTCCTGCGCATCATCATCGAAAAAGCCGAGGAAATGGGGGCGGATCTCGGTTCGCTGAAGAAAGCCTGCGTTTCCGGCGAAGCGCTGCCTGGCGTGACGCGCGCCTGGCTGGGCGAGCGCGGCATTACCGTGCGCCAGTGTTACGCGACCGCCGACATCGGTGTCATCGCCTATGAAACCGAGGCGGAAGAAGGGCTGGTCGTCGAAGAGGACGTGCTGGTCGAGATCGTCCGCCCGGGAACCGGTGACCCGGTCGCCGATGGTGAAGTCGGCGAGGTGGTGGTGACCACTTTCAATGCCGATTATCCATTGATCCGTTTTGCCACCGGCGACCTGTCGGCGATCATGCCCGGGCGCTCGCCCTGCGGGCGCAGCAATATCCGCTTGCGTGGCTGGCTTGGTCGGGCCGACCAGACGACCAAGGTCAAGGGCATGTTCGTGCATCCCGAGCAGGTCGCAGAAATTGCCCGGCGCAATCCGGAAGTGTCACGCCTGCGTCTGGTGGTGGACAACCCGGATGCCCAGGACCGGATGGTGCTGCATTGTGAAGCAGCGGATACGGTCGGCGGACTCAGGGAGAAGCTGGTCGATGCGCTGCGCGAACAGACGAAATTGCGCGGTACGGTCGAATTTGTTGCACCGGGGGGCTTGCCGAATGATGGAAAGGTGATCGAAGATAAGCGGGTCTATTGACCTGGAATCCTGTGATGCGTGTTTTAGCCTTCGCACTGGCCGTGCTGGCCCTGCCGGCAGTGGCCGACGAGCCCGCCTTGCGACCCTCCGCAGGGCTGTTGTTCAAGCATCCGGACCTGTTGCGCCCGGGTACCTGCGTCGTCTATCGGGAAGGCGGTGCCGGCTGGATACTGACCGAGCCGCTGTTCTTCCTGAAGGGGAAAGTCCTCGGTGCGGCGGTGAGTACCCGTCAGCTTGGGCAGTGTCCGGTGGTGCCGGGCAAGACCGTTGATCAGTACAACCGTGAGGAATTCGTCCGCCATGTGCGGGCGACCCCTTGCCTGGCGCCCGGCGTGCCGGATCGCGATGAGCAGATCGGCATGGTCCGCGTCAGCGTCAGCGACTGGGAAACGCCGCATGTGCGCAAGGCGGAGAACGCCGGTCGCCTGTATCGCGGCATGTTCCTCGACCGGCCGCTGGAGAAGGGCATGGAAATCGAGCTCGAGGCCGACCTGCTCGGGGCCTGCGAGCCGGATTAGTCGCCGCTGCTGGGGCGAGCCAGTGAAACGGCACCCAGCGCGACCAGCCGTGTAATTTCCGCTGCCGACAGTCCCAGCGTCGCCAGGCGTTCCTGGGTGTGTTCGCCGAGCAAGGGCGGCGGGTTGCTGACCGAAGCAGGCGTTCGCGACAGACGCGGGGCCGGGGCCGGCTGGCGGACGCCGGCAATGTCGATGAAGGCTTGACGCGCCTGATTGTGCGGGTGTTCCGTTGCCTCTTTCATGGTCAGCACCGGCCACACGCAATCGTCGCTGTCGGCGAACAGCTTTTCCCAGTAGATGCGCGGTTGACCGCAAAATATTGCGGTCAGCCGGCGTTTCATCGCCGGCCAGCGCGTGGTGTCGTACTGGGCGCCGGAAAAATCCGGGTCGTCCGCCAGACCCAGGCGCTGGATGAAGGTCGCGTAGAACTGCGGCTCCAGCGGGCAGACGCTGAGCCACAGGCCGTCGGCGCAGGCATAGACATCGTAGAACGGGGCACTCGAATCGATCGCGCATTGACCCTGCCACTCGCCCAGCGCGTCGAGGTTGAACAGGCCGTGCGCGAGCAGTGCCGCACCTTCGCACATCGCCGCATCGATCACCTGCCCCTGGCCGCTGCGCTGCGTTTCGAGCAGTGCACAGGCGATGCCCCAGGCCAGCACCAGGCCGCCGCCTCCCATGTCGCCGACCAGCGTCGGTGGCGCCCACGGGGCGCCACCGTGCCGGCGTCCGCTGTCGAGCACACCGGCCAGCGCGGCGTAGTTGGCGTCGTGGCCGGCGCGCGGCGCCAGCGGACCATCCTGTCCCCAGCCAGTCATGCGCCCGTAGATCAGGCGTGGATTCAGCGCCAGGCATTCGTCCGGACCGAAGCCGAGGCGTTCCATGACGCCGGGCCGAAAACCCTCGATCAGCACGTCGGCGTCGGCGATCAGCTTGTGTACCAGCGGTCGGGCTTCCGGACTTTTCAGGTCGATGCACAAGGATTTCTTGCCGCGATTGGCCACCGCCTTGCGCCCGCCGCCGAACAACTGCGAGGCAAAGGTGCCGCCGGCCCGCTCGAGCAGCGTTACCTCGGCCCCCATGTCGGCGAGTAGCATGCCGCAGAACGGGCCGGGGCCGATGCCGGCGAATTCGACGACCTTGATGCCGGCCAGCGGGCCGCGCTTTTCCTGAGTCCGGACTGTCTCCATGGTTCTCTCTTTTTCTCGTCAAAAGGGCTGTCGACCGCAGTATCGCACGTCGACGTTTGCCTGCGGCAGCGGCCTTCGGGCATGATTCGGGGCTTCCGGAGGATGGTTGATGAAAAGCAGAATCGACGAGTTGCTGGCCCGCATCGAGGCCTTGCAGAATGAACTGGAGGGCGAGTATCTCAAGACGCGCGAGGAGTGGGCGCGCAAGAAAGCCGAGCTGGCCGACGAACTGGCCCGCCAGCAGCGCCGCTACAAGACCGGGCTGTTCCGCTTCCTCATCCGCTCGCGCATCCTGGTCCTGCTGACCGCGCCGGTGATCTACGCCGGCTGGATTCCGTTCCTGCTGATGGACCTGTTCGTCACGCTGTACCAGACGATCTGCTTTCCGGTGTATCGCATTCCGCGGGTCCGGCGTGGCGACTACATTGTCTTTGATCGCGCCGATCTGCCTTACCTGAACCTGGTCGAGAAGTTCAACTGCTTCTACTGCTCATACGGCAACGGCGTTGCCGCCTATACGCGGGAAGTGGCGGCGCGGACCGAGCAGTACTGGTGCCCGATCAAGCATGCGCGGCGGATCAAGGCGGCGCATGACCGCTATCCGAAGTTCTTCGATTATGGCGACGCCGAAGCCTTTCAGCAGGGGCTGAATCGCTTGCGCCGCCAGTACGACGAGCCGACTGACGGCGACGGCAAGCTGCCCTAGCCCCGGCGCCCGAACAAGCCCTTGACCGCCTCCTGCAGATCGGCCGGCAGCACGACGACCTTGGCATTGTCCTTCTCGCCCATGCGCTCCAGCGCGGCGATGTACTTTTCGCCGAGCATGTAGGACATCGGGCCGGTCTGGTCGCCGATGGCGGCAGTGATGCGGCGGATCGCCTCGGCTGAGGCCTCGGCCAGCATGACCTGGGCGTCGGCGTCGCGCCTGGCCGATTCCAGGCGAGCTTCGGCTTCGAGGATGGCCGCCTGCTTGGCGCCTTCGGCCCGGATGACGACGGCCTTGCGTTCGCGTTCGGCCGCAGCCTGCATTTCCATCGCCTTCTGCATCGACGGTGACGGCTTGATGTCCTGGATTTCCACGGACTTCACCGTCAGGCCCCAGTCGACGGCCTCGTCGGCGATGCTTTCGCGCAGCCGGGCCTTGATCTTGTCGCGCGATGACAGCGCCTCGTCGAGTTCCATTTCGCCGACGATCGAACGCAGCGTGGTCATGATCAGGTTGCGGATGGCTTCGGAAAAATCGGTGATGCCGTAGACCGCCTTGACCGGATCGGTGACCTTGATGAAGGCGATGGCATTGGTCAGGATCACCGCATTGTCGCGGGTGATCACTTCCTGTTCCTGGACGTCGAGGATGATGTCCTTGGTGACCAGTTGATAAGCGATCTTGTCGATGTAGGGAATGACCACGTTGAGACCGGGCTTGAGCGTGCCATGGTATTTGCCCAGCCGCTCGACGATCCATTCCTCGCCCTGCGGTACGATGCGCACGCCCTTGGCGATGGTGACGACGACAAAGACCAGTAGTACCAGACTGACGATGAGTCCTGCTTCCATGTTTTACTCCCGGGTTTTTGCAACTTTGAGAAAACTGCCTTCGACGCCGACAACGCGGACGCGCTCGCCGGCAGGGATGGCGTCATCGGCCAGACAGATCCATTCGTCCGAGCCGAGCAGGGGACGCTGGAAACGGACCTTGCCCTTGCCGAAGGGCACGATGGCGCCGACCAGCAAGCCGATTTCGCCAATCGCTTCACCATCGGCGGTGCCGCTGCGGGTGCGGTCGAAATTCTGCTTGAAGACCCGGAACCAGAGCATGACCATGGCCAGCGAGGCGACGATCCAGAGCATGACTTGTGCGGTCGACGACAGATCCGGGGCAAAAACCAGCAGGCCGCCGACGAGCAGCGCGCCGAGGCCGAACCAGATGACGTAGAAGGCCGGTATGGCCAGTTCGGCGAGTGTCAGCAGTATGCCGACGACGATCCAGTGCCACCATTCAGGATGCATGTTGATCTCCATGTGTGTCGAGTATTTCGGGTTTGCCGGAGCGGGTCAAGGCGAATTGTGGTTTTCACGGATTATTGCCGGTTGACCGCAGGATTAGAATCGACGCATGCAAACCGTCCTGCTGCTGCTCCCCGATTTTGCCCTGATCCTGCTTGGCGCCATGCTCCGGCGCTGGATGCATCTGGGCGACCATTTCTGGAATGGCGTCGAGAAACTGGTCTATTTCATCCTCTTCCCGGCCCTGCTGGTCAATGCCATCCTGCGCACGACGCTTGACCTGGGCGCTGCCATGCCGCTGCTGGCGACGGCCTTCGCCGCGATGTTCGGCGGCATGCTGCTGGCGCTGGTGCCGAAACTGTTCACCCGGATGCCGGCGCTGACCTACGCGTCGATGTTCCAGTGCGGCTACCGGTTCAATTCCTATATCGCGCTGGCCGTCGCCGGCATGCTTTTCGGCTCGCCCGGCATCGCCACCATGGGCCTGATCGTCGGTGCCGCCGTACCTTTCGCCAACCTGGCCTCGGTCTGGATGCTCGCCCGTCACGGCAATGTCGGCCTGTGGCGCGAAGTGGCGCGCAATCCGCTGATCTGGGCGACGGCAACCGGCTTCGTGCTCAACCTCGCGGGCTTCGTGCCGCCGGCACCATTGCAGTCTTTTCTCGGTCGTCTGGCCGATGCCTCGATCGCCCTCGGCCTGATCACCGTCGGCGCGGCGCTGCGCCTGGACGGCACCAGCGGTGTCCGGCTGTTCTCGGGCTGGCTGCTCGCCGTCAAGCTGCTGGCTCTGCCGCTGATCGCGGTCGGTGTTGGCAGCCTGCTTGGCTTGTCGGGCCTGTATTTCCAGGTGGTGGTGCTGTTTGCCGCGATGCCGACGGCGTCGTCGGCCTACATCCTGGCGATGCGCATGGGGGGCGACGGCCGCAGCGTCGCCTGGCTGATTTCGGCAAGCACGCTGGCGGCGATGCTCACGCTGCCGCTGTGGGCAGCGTGGCTGATCGGCTGACTATTTTTTTGCGGTCGACCGCTTGGCCTTGGGTTTTTCCGTTTCCGCCTCGACGGCCTGGGCTGCGGCTTCGGCATTCTGCTGCATCTGCTCGCGCATCTGCTGCATCATCTGCCACGGCCACATCGCCGCTTCGGACAGGCCGCCCGGCGCTTCCGCCGGGGCTGCTTCGGGGGCCGGCTCCTCGTTCATCTTGCGCGCGGCATCGGTGGCCATCTGGCCCATCGCCTGCACGGTGCTGACGGTGGTACGCTGCATCTCCAGGCCCTGAATGGTCATCTGCAGCATCGAGAGATTCATGCGCAGCCAGCCTTCAACCGCCTTCAGGTCCTTGATGCGCTTGTCGAGTTCTTCAAGGTCGAATGTCGGCGCGACCATGCCGGGAAGGGAGAAGCCCATGTTGCCCCACATGTTGCGCATGAAATTGAGCGGATCGTTTGCTTGTTGGTCAGCCATGTCTCTCTCCTTCGGGTTGTATTCAACGATCTTAAACCACTTTGTAACGCAAAATGATAAATTAGCCGCCGTTATGAAAGGGGAATAGATGCTTAAATTGCTCGTGGTGGAAGATCATGCGCTGGTCCGGGAGGGCCTGGTCGGATTGCTGTCGCAGATCGAGGAGGGCGCCAGCGTTTTTGAAAGCGCCGATTTCGAGAGCGCGCTGGGGGTGCTCGACAGCGAAGGCGACTTCGACCTGGTCCTGCTCGACCTGGCACTCCCCGGCATCGACGGCTTCGCCGGTCTCGACATCCTGCGCCGACGTTATCCGGCGATGCCGGTGGCGGTCGTTTCCGCCTTCGACGACATGCCGACGGTGACACGCGTGATCAATCTCGGTGCTTCCGGATTCATTCCCAAGGCGCTCAACGGTGAATGCCTGCTGCAGGCCGTGCGCGAGGTGCTGGCCGGCAACATCTTCCGGCCGAGCGGTCAAGCCCTGGCCCGGATGGACGACGCCGTACCGGTGCCGCCATCGAGCGTCAGCGTTCGGCCCGAGGATATCGGCCTGACCGATCGCCAGGCGCAGGTGCTGTGTCTGATGGTCCGTGGCTTGTCGAACCGGGATATCGCCGAACAGCTGGATCTTTCCGAAGGTACCGTGAAGATCCACGCGACGGCGGTATTCAAGGCGCTGGGCGTGAACAGCCGGACGCAGGCGCTGGTGACAGCCGCACGCTACCGCATCGACTTCGCCGACGTTTTCTAGACGGTTTGTGCCGCCGTCGGGTTGCGCGAGGAACTGGCGCGCAACAGGGCGCGCAGGCGGGCCGGACGCAGCGGCAGGGTCAGGGTATGGGTGCCGCGCGGTGCTGCCGTTGCCGGATTGCTGCCGAGAACGATCAGCGCCATTTCCGGATCGATGTCCGGGATGCTGTCGGCGTCGCAGATGACGATGGTGTCGCTGCGCAGCCGCTCGACCGATTGGCGGTCGCCGCTGCTGGTTTCGTAATGCCACGAGGTGATCAGTTCCCGGCAGGCGGCAAGTTCGGCCGAGTTGCCGATCAGGTGCACCAGGCCGACGCTGGCTTTCTGGCGCTGGCTGCTGCTCGCGATACTCTTTTCCCGGGCGACCAGCAGACCGAATCGGGTTCCGTTGCCGATCTGCGAAGCCAGTGTTACCTGGATGTCCAGCCCCTTGGCCAGGCGTTCGACAATGGACAGGCCGAGGCCGAGGCCGCCGTCGTGTTCGCGGGCAACATTGGCAACTTGGAAAAACTCGGCAAACACGGCGGTCCGGTATTCCCGGGCGATGCCGATGCCGCTGTCGCGGACTTCGATGCGCACCTTGTCGCCCTGCAGACGGGCGCCGACGAGTACCGAGCCGCCGGCTGGCGTGTAGCGCAGTGCGTTGGAAATCAGATTGCCGATCATGCGTTCGAGCAGGCGCGGGTCGGTACGCAGGTACAGGCGGGTCGGATGGAAACGCAGGCGTAACTGCTGGGCATCGGCCTGGCGGTGGAAGGCGTCGTGCAGGTGACGGAAGACCGCGTCGAGCGGAAAGGCCTGGATGTCGGCCCGGACACCATCGATATCAAGGCGCGAAATGTCGAGCAGGGCGTTGAGCATTTCGCCCAGCGTCTGGGTCGAGGCGCTGATCTGTTCGGCAATGCGGGGAACTTCGCGCAGGCGGCCGGCACTGGCCTGGCGCAGCAGGTCGGTGGTGAACAGCGACAGCGCGTGCAGCGGTTGTCGCAAGTCGTGGCTGGCTGCAGCCAGAAAGCGGCTTTTTGCTGCATTGGCCCGTTCTGCCGCATCCTTTTCAGCCGCCAGCGCTGCGGTGGCAGTGTCGATCCGGTCTTCCAGCTGATCGCGGCTTTCGGCCAGTGCTTCGGCCATGGCGCGCAATTCGCCGACCTGGCGGCGGACCAGCAGGGCACCGAAGAACAGCAGTGCGCTGAGCATGGCGCCGAGCGTACCGATCTCGAACAGCCGGTTGTACCAGTTGGTCAGCACCGATTCGGTCGGCATGATGGCGACCAGGCGCAGATCGGAAAAGCCCGGTACCGGCGAGGTCGAGATCAGGAGCCCGTTGCCGCGGGCCAGGCCGGTTTCCGGGATCCGCCCGGCAGGCCGGCCGCCAAACAGGATGTCACCGGCCGGCCGGCCGAGAATGCCGGAGTGTGTGCTGAGGTCGGCGGGGCGGCAGGAGGCGATGACTTCGCCCCGGAGATTGGTCAGCACCGCATCGAAATTGTCCGACAGGCGGTTGGCCCAGCAGAAATCCTGCATGTAGGCCGGTTCGATGGCGGCGAAGGCGGCGCCGGCGAAACGTTTTTCCGGACCGTTGATGCGGTGCGCGATGGCGTAGGTGTAGCGTCCCGAGTTGCGCCCGACATAGGGGCCGAAAGTGGACCACAGGGCGCCGTTTTCCAGCGTGATGAAATAGGGGCGGTCGCGGACGTTGATCGGCGGCGGCGGAAAATAGGTCGAGATGAACCGCTGGTTGCCCTGTTCGTCGAAGACGATCAGGTCGCGCAACTGCGGCATCGCGCGCGAGTGGCGCTGGGCGATGTATTCCCAGCCGCGCACGGACTCCCATTCGGGCCAGTCGATGCGGTTGCTGGAGAGGTCGGTGGCGACTTCCTTGACCAGTACGTCGACGGCCTCGAAGGAGCGCGCCGTGTGTTCGGCCATCATCACCGTGAACTGCTGCAGGCGTTTTTCGCCGCTGTCGATGTCGCGCTGGTAGGACAGCGTCAGGTCGGTCAGGAAGACGAGCAATACCGTCAATGTCCCCGCCAGGGCAACGATCAGGGCGAGCTTTTCCGGCTTGCGTGTAAGCATTTCAGGTCAGATGCGGTAGCAGTAAAGCGGTCGCGGCGGCGTGCAGTCGACCTCGATGACCTTCAGCGGCACTTCGCCGGGCACCGGAAAGCTGTTGCTGACGAACAGGCTGCCCGGCTTCATCTCGGCTTTCACCTTTTCCCACAATTCGGGCATCGGCGCCGGCGAGAGGAAGGCGTAGACCAGGTCGTGGTCGTGCAGCGGCGTTGCCCACAGATCGCCCCAGCGCCAGTCGAGGTTGCTGCGGCCGACGCCGAGGATGCGACCAGCCAGCCAGGTCAGCGGGGCGTTCTCGACGCCGGTGAAGTGCTTGTCCGGCCAGCGGTCGGCGAGCGGGATGACGGTGCTGCCGAGGCCGGCGCCGAGGTCGAGGAAATGTTCCGCTTCTTCCTTGCCCAGCAACTCGTCGAGGGCGGCGACGGTTTCGCGGTTGGACAGGTAGAGCGGCACCTGGCCGCTCAGCGCGCCGCGATAGACCAGCAGCAACAGCACGAAGGCGAGCAGGAACCAGCCCGGGTCGATGGCCAGGCTATAGGTCACCCAGACCAGCGGCATGAAAAATGCGTGGATGACGCGCCACCACCATGGCTGGCGGCTCAGCGTGGCCAGCGCCAGCGCAACGGCGCCGATCAGCAGGCTGGTCTGCAGCCAGGGCATGGCTTCCGCCTGCCAGCCGTAATACGGCCAGGCGACGGAGAGGACGAGGATGACGGCAGCCCCCTGCAGGGCGAATTGACGCTTGGGTGTGGCAGACATGGCGAGATTCTAAGGGAAATATGTCGGCGAAATCAGTTTTGCCGGCTCATGCGTGGTTTTTGCCGTTTTATTGCGGTCGACCGCAATAATCGACAGTTTATGGCGCATGCCCGAGAACGCCGCGCAGCAAGTCGATGAAGGCGGTGGTGCGTGCCGGCAGCAGACGGCGGCCGGGCGTGACGCACCACAGCGTGATGCCGGGAAGTTGCCAGTCGGGCAGCACGCAGCGGAGCAGTCCTTCGGCGACCCGTGTGCCGGCAAAGCGCTGGTCCAGGCCGACGATGCCCAGGCCGTGCGCTGCCAGGTCGCGCTGCAGCGCCGGCGAATTGGCGGCTAGCGGCCCGTTCGGCATGCCTTCCCAGGATTCGTCGCCGCGCGACAGGCGCCACGGAATGGCCTCGCTGTTGCCGCCGATCAAGCCGAGGCAGACGTGCCGCGCCAGGTCGTCCGGGCTCGTTGGCTCGCCGTAGCGCGCCAGGTAGGCCGGGCTGGCGTAGAGGCGGTTGTCCAGCCGGCTGATCTGGCGGGCGACCAGGCCGGCATCGTCGGGCAGGCGGCTGGCGGCGCGGATGGCGATGTCGAAGCGCTCGGCCAGCAGGTCCACGCGTCGGGGCGACAGGTCGAGTTCGAGCCGCACTTCCGGGTAGGTGGCGGCGTATTGCAGCAGCAGGCGGGTCAGGTCGAGCTCGACGAAGTCCGGCGGCATCGACACGCGCAGCACGCCGCGCGGCGTCGCCTGGCGGTGCTGGGCGATGGCCGTCGCCGCCTCGGTTTCCTCGAGCATCCGCTTGGCGTGATCGAGGATGCGCTCGCCGAATTCGGTGATGGTCAGGCGCCGCGTGCTGCGGCTGAGCAGGCGCTCGCCGAGTTTTGCCTCAAGCGCGGTCAGCCGCCGCGACAGCGTCGACCTGGGCAGCCCGGCGCGCTCGGCGGCGCGCGCGAAACTGCCGGTCTCCATGATCAGGGCGAACAGCAGCAGATCGTTGGCATCCAGCTTCATGTCTTGGCCATTGGTTCAATAATGGAACAATGTTACCCATTTCAACGGCTTCTGGCGCGGCATTGTTGCAAATATCATCTGCTCCATGGCGTCGGCCAGGCCGAAACCGAAACCTCAACCCCACGGAGAAAAATCATGAAAATCCTGCAAATCAACGCCAGCGCCCGCTCTGCCGGTGCCAACTCGACCCGCCTCGCCGACGCAGTGACCGCCCGTCTGCTGGCAGCCAATCCACAGGCTGTCGTCGAACTGCGCGACCTCGCCGCCAACCCGCACCCGGTACTCGACGAGCCGGCCCTGGGCGCATTGTTCACCCCGGCCGATCAGCGCACCCCGGCGCAGGCTGCCCGGGTCGCGCTCGACGATGCGTTGATCGCCCAGGTTCAGGCTGTCGATGTGATCGTACTCGGCGTACCGATGTACAACTTCGGCGTCCCTGTGCAACTGAAAACCTGGATCGACGCCATCGCCCGCGCCGGCGTCACCTTCCGCTACACCGCCAACGGTCCGGAAGGCTTGCTCAAGGGCAAGAAGGTCTACGTTGCGCTGGCGCGCGGCGGTCTTTACCGCGACACCCCGGCCGATTCGCAAGTGCCTTACCTGAAGAGCGTGCTCGCCTTCCTCGGTCTGACAGATGTCGAGTTCATCTACGCCGAAGGCCTGGCGCTGGGCGCGGAATCCGCCGACAAGGCGTTTGCCGAAGCCGATGCGCATCTCGACCAACTTTTTGCCTGAACCGGCGTCTGACCAGAACCGGTTCGTTAACAGGAGCATGAGCATGAGCCAAACATCCACCGCCTTCCGTGGTGTCGAACGTCTCGTCGCAGGGCAGCAGACCGCCGACGGCGCAGGCGTGCGCCTGACCCGCGTGCTGACCCAGAACCTGCAACGTCGTCTCGATCCCTTCCTGATGCTCGACGCCTTCCGTAACGAAAACCCGGACGACTACATCGGCGGCTTTCCCGACCATCCGCACCGCGGTTTCGAAACCATCACCTACATGCTGGCCGGGCGCATGCGCCATCACGACAGCGCCGGCAATCAGGGCCTGCTCGGCCCCGGCGGCATGCAGTGGATGGTCGCCGGCAGCGGCCTGATCCATTCCGAACTGCCGGAGCAGGAATCCGGGCTGATGGAAGGTTTTCAGCTGTGGCTGAACCTGCCGGCGGCGGACAAGATGATGGCGCCCAACTACCGCGACGTGCCGTCGGCGGCGATCCCGGAATACACCAGCGCCAGCGGTGTGCACGTCCGCGTCATTGCCGGCGAAAGCCACGGCACGGTCGGTGCGGTACAGCGACCGGTGACCGAGCCGCTCTACCTCGACATCCACCTGCCGGCCGGCAGCCGCTTCGAGCAGGCCATTCCGGCCGGGCACAATGCTTTTGCCTATGTCTATCGCGGCCGGGCCGAAATTGCCGGTACTGCGGTCGACGACCGTCAGATGGCAATTTTCGCCAACGATGGTGCGGCTGGCGTGGCCATCGAGGCGCCGGTGGACAGCCGCCTGATCCTCGTCGCCGGCCACCCGCTGGGTGAGCCGATCGCCCAGTACGGGCCGTTCGTGATGAACACCGCCGAGCAGATCGAGCAGACCCTGCGTGACTACCGGGACGGCAAGTTCGAGGCGGCGGTGGTGCAGGCGCTATAGCCGGCTGCAGACTGCGGGTAGCGTTTAACCCCGGTCGAGGCGAATGGCGTTGAGGTCTTCTTCGACGTCGCACTGAAGCTCTGCCAGTTCTTCTTCGTCGAAGTTCAGGTAGTTCAGTGCGGCGGCGCCATGCGCCATCCATTCCGCCTCGTCCGGCACATCGAGAAAACGCGCGATCAGGTGGTCGGCAAGCAGGGAGATGGCGGTCAGCGCACGCACCTCGTCGCTCACACTTGATGAGGTGTCGGCAAGGATTTCAAAATTGTGATGCATGCGGATCGCCTTCACGATCAGCTCCGGTAAATGCCAGTTGTGGGCGAGCATGGCGCCAACCGCCACATGGTCCGTGCCATGCCGCTCGGTTTCCACTTCCCAGACCGCCCTGGCCGAACGGTTGGCCAGCAGCAGCGTCTCCTTGTAGTCGGCAAAACGCTGCATCAGGATGGGAATGCCGCAATCATGGAAGAGACCGAAGGTATAGGCGTCTTCCTGGGAGATGCCAGGGACCCGCCGCGCCAGTCGCGTCGATACGGTTGCGTGGTAATTCGAGCGTTCCCAGAAGCGTTCCATGCTGATCCCATCGGGCGTCAGCGAGCGTTTCAATGCCAGACCATTGACGATGCACAGAATGTTCTTCAAGCCGAGAACGGCTGCCGCTCTCTGCACCGTCTCGACCTTGTTGCGCAGCGCGAAGATCGGCGAATTGGCCGTCTTCATCATCGACGCTGCCAGACTGAGGTCGCCGGTAATCAGGCGGATGATCTTGTTGAAATCGACTTCCGGGCGACGTGCCTCGTCGAGCAGCGCGGCGACCACCACTGGGCAGGGTGGAATGAATATGGTCTTGAGAATATCGGAAACCGACTCGGCGGCAACTTCGGTATTGACGGCTTTATTGAGCATCTGCATGGCAACAACCTCCGGAAATAACGAACCATTCGGAGATCAAGGGCATAGTGCCCGCGTGCTGCCATAAAGCCATATTGGCGACCCCACTATCATCGAACCAAGATCCTGGTTCATTAGACTGGAAGCTTTGCGTCCCCGCCTTTCGACGGGTTTGCCCTGATCAATGAAACGCTATGGTAACTGCAGTTATTGTCATGCTTTTGCGCTAAATCAAACAATATTCAGCGCCGGAGAAAAAGTTGCTATCAGATGATTCAGGCTGCCTGTGTAGCCGCTCATCTCAGTGGTAGTCCTCTTCCCGCTGGTGCCGCACAGCCAAGACCGTAACCGTCCGGTCATCGTCGATCTCGAACAATGCGACGTAGCCCGAAGCGCCAAACGGAATCAGCAATTCCCGCAAGAACGGGTTGCCTGGGCTGACTTTGCGAAAGCTGAACGGCGAGCCTTCCAGACTGCGCAGGGCATCTTTAATGGCCACCAACGCCCGGTTGGCCAGTGACCAATCGGTCTGGTCTTTCGCCAGGATGAACTCGTAGAGTCTGAGCAGATCGGCTTCGGAGTCTTGGGTAAACCGAACCTGAAAACTCACTGCTCGCCTTTGGCTCTTGCCAGCATCCGCTCAAGCCGCCCGATTACGGCATCGGCGGCGACGTATTTGCCGCTTTGGCGAGCCTCGTCGCGCGAACGCAAGCCCCGGGTAATGAACTCCTGCTGAAGCTGCCGCCGCCCGATGCTATCCCGGATCGCCTGCTCGACGAAACTGGACAGCGATTCGCCATCCTCAAGAATCTGTTCAGCGGCCTGCCGGAGTTCAGGCGTGGTGCGTAAGGACGGAAATGTAGCTGTTTTCATGGGGTTGCCTTTGCGTTGCGTATGCGATGCATTTTGGCGTGTTTATTGGTTCAGGGCAACAGGATAAATCGAGTACGGTCCCTTTAACGATTCGCTGATCGGATTGCGCCAACTTATCCTTAAGAGCGGCAATTTCCAATTGAAGCTTCTCGTTTTCCAGTTGTGCCTTCTTCACATGGTGTAACTGGAACGCAAAGCCAACTACACCGGTAACTGGCGTGGCAATGGAAAGCGCAATGATCCATAGGGTTGGGAGGTCCAAGCGATATGCCCTAAAGTAAAACTGATGGCGTCTTTGCCTCCTGTCACGGCAGATTCAGTGGGCAAAACCCGCTTGTTTTCTGGCGAAAAGCCGAATCCTGTAAATGTTCACCGTGGTCTTCATTCACCCATTGCGTCAGTAACGTGAATCGTCTCGCCGACGCAATGGGTTGCATTGCCGCTGCGATCTTGCTCAATTCAGGTGCATACGGAGCAACGCAAATAATGTCGATTGGGTTGGTGCAATGGGGTTCATCTGACATGCTCCCGCAGCGTATTTCGTTGGTCAGCAACCTGCTCCGCCGCCGCACTGCGCACCGGGCCGAAGCCGCGTACTTCGGCGGGCCAGTTGGCCAGGGCGATGAGTTCCGGACCTGGTTTGTGTCTGACGATGAAATCGAGGTCGGCTTCGTAATCGGTCAGCAGTTGGTGGTCGAGTCGGCTTTCCTCGCTGTTTTTCCACGGGTCGAGCCAGGTGCCGCGCCAGCGGCGGGCCAGGCTCAGGCCGCGTAGTACCGGCAGCAGCCAGGGGCCGAAGCGGATTTTCTTCGGCCGGCCGTCGGGGCCGCTGCGGCTTAGGCCGGGTGGGGCGAAGTGGAAGTTGAGGCGTAGTTCGCCGTCGAAGCGCTGGTTCAGGCTGCCGAGGAAATCGGTTTGCGTATACAGGCGGGCGACTTCCCAGGCGTCCTTGGGGGCGAGCAGACGGGCGTACTGGGTGGCGACGGCGCGGGTCAGGGCGTCGTCACCGAGCTGGCGGATGGCCTCGATCCGGCGGCTATAGCGTTCGGCGAGGTGGCCGTCCTGGTAGGCGGTGAGGTGTTCGCGGCGGGAGGCGATGAGTTCGTCCAGCGTCTGTTCGGCGCTGCCGGGGCGGGCGGTTTTTGCCCCGACGATGGCGTCGACCGCAGCAGGCTGGGCGGCGGCGCGGCGGCCCCACATGAAGGCCTGGCGGTTGGCATCGATGGCCGTGCCGTTGAGTTCGATGGCGCGGTCGAGGGCGGCAGCGGATACCGGGACCAGTCCCTTTTGCCAGGCGTAGCCGAGGAGCAGCATGTTGGCGTACAGCGCATCGCCCATCAGTGCGCTGGCCAGATGATTGCTGTCGATGAACTG
>Ga0209066_10000129_pt1 | contig 111671 bp, 72 predicted proteins | sample All_14_2_FD_187198 | JGI IMG/M metagenome (GOLD analysis project Ga0209066, IMG submission 187198) | Freshwater microbial communities in response to fracking from Pennsylvania, USA - Allegheny Zone_MetaG_DW_15 (SPAdes) (version 2) ...
GGATCCGCCCGGCCGCGCCTGTCCAGATACTCGCCGCCCCGGTGCGGTGCCAAAGCCAGAGCCAGGCAAGCGCTCCTGTCAGCGGATCAAGCCGTCGCAAGGCTTCGATCAAAGCCGGCGAAAAGAGTCTGCGCTGCAGATCCCGCACGTCATCCGGATCGAAACCCCGTTCGTCCATCCACTTCGAGAGCAGATCATCTCCCATGTCCTGCAGGCCCGCGAGATGCGGCCGCCTGAGAATGAGCTCGATGCGTCCGGGACGAAACAGACTGCCCGCCAGACGATAGGCGGCCCGTGAGCCGTTCAAGAGCCGCAAGGAGGCCAGGATCTCGACTGGGGGTGCGCTGGCATAAGCATCCAGATCCGCCGCCACGAGCTCCCAGGACGATATAACCTGATGATCCAGCCGTGCCGACATCGCAACATCCCCGAGCAGAGCCGACCGCAGAAACCCGGACCGAACCGGCGCGGGCAGGGCAGCCAAGACCTGACCGAGCTGCGCGGCCTGAATCAAGGCAGGCCAGATTGACGTAGGCTTTGGCGGGTCAAGTCGGCTGTCGTCGATCAAAGGCTCGATCATCAGCTCTTCGAGCGAGGAATCCGTTGCGCCGCTCAGGGCGTCTACCAGGCCCAACTCCTCGGAGACGGCAGAACCTGGACCCTCCGACTTCGAGAGACGGCGCAACCGCCCGCGTTTCGGCGCGATCCGGCCGAGATCCAACAGGATCGACGCGACCTTCTCCGTGGTCTGGTCGAGGTCGCGCAGCAGCTCCGAGATGGTTGGGATCGTTCCGCTCTGCATAACGCCATCATATTGACTTTCCACCCATCCTGCATCTGTTATCCCACGTTCTAAACACTTTTTGGAATTTGCCTGTACAGTCTATTGGATAAAATGTAATGTCCGATAACAGGACTTATCGGACATTCAAAAAAGCCCGCTTCAGAGACGTGGTTGAAGGCTACGGCCTTGCAGCCGACAGGAAAGGATAGAGGCCTGCCATGGGACAATCGCGTATCGAATGGACCGAACAGTCCTGGACCGTAGTAGTCGGTTGCGAGCCCGTCAGCGCCGGCTGCGCCAAATGCTATATGGCCAGCATGGCCGCCAGGCTGGAGCGCATGGGCGTGGAGAAATACAGCGGGCTTTCAGAGCTTCGCGAGGGCAGGGCGATTCTGACGGGAACCGTCCGCTTCTGGCAGCCATCGCTCCTGGATCCGCTACGCCAGAAAAAGCCCGCGCGCTGGTTCCTGTCCTCCATGGGCGATATCGGCCACGCCACCATAACCGACGACGAGTTGGATCAGCTGTTCGCGGTCATGTCGCGCGGCGCTCAGCACGAGTTCTACGTGCTGTCGAAGCGCGTCGATCGGATCGCCCGCTATCTCCGCGGGGAAGCACGTGCCGACACAATCAAGGCAAACGCCCTGCGCCTTCCCGGAGAACCGGGTTCGGGTTTCCCCTGGCCGCTCCCGAACGTGCTCATCGGCACATCGGTCGAGAACCAGGTCAACGCAGATCTGCGCCACGCAGGCATGGCATGCCTGGCCAGGGGGGGCTGGCGCACCATGGTATCGTACGAACCCGCGCTTGGACCGGTCGATTGGTCGGGTTGGGAATTCCTGTCCTGGCTGATATCCGGAGGGGAAACGGATCATATGCATCGCCGGGCCCGGCCGCATCACCCGGCCTGGCACCTTGCAAGCCGGGGCTGGGCAGAGAGTCCGCCGGCGTTCCCTACACATTCAAGCAGCATGGCGACTGGGCACCGGTGGACGCCGTCACGACAGAGCATCTGTCGCCAAGGACGCCGCTCGTCCGCATTGATGCTGTTACCGGTTCGGCCGATGCCGTTGAGCACCTTTGCGCGCGGGAAGAAGGCGATCAGCTGATGGCATATCTTGGAAAGAAGAAGGCTGGGCGGCTGCCGGATGGTCGCCTGCACGAGGACCGGCCTCGGCCAGCCCCTGCATCGTCGGAGCCTCCGACGATGCCCACTTCCGCGGTTACTCAAGTTCGGTCATGACACAGCACAAGATCAGAGGAGTCTGCCGCAATGGATAGACGCCTCTCGTCTCGAGCGAGCACGGCGTCCCTTGACAACGCTTCAAAATCACGATTGAGTACCATTGAGTCCTATTGAGTCCCATTGAGTCACACTCCATCATGCGAGGCAACACCGACCATGCCTATCGAAACCCCGCCGGCTCCTGAATTTGCGAAGGCCGAAGCAGCGGCGACCGCTCCTCCGAAAGTGCTGCCGACAGCCTCGGAGGTAGCGCAGATAATTGGTGCGGCCGTTCATAACTCGTCGAGCAATGTGATCCTGACTGATGCGGATCTGAAAGCACTCAGCGAACGCGACAAACTGCGCGAAGGCTTCATTCAACCCGTGTTGGATGCCCTCAACAGCGCTGGCTTCGCTAGTTCACGGAGCAACGGCATCACTACGGTTCTCCTCCCGAAACACGATGCGATTCCGTTCTCCGAAGCGCTGGAGATCAGTCGTGAGGCTCAAGAGGATGGCATGCGCCTTGTCCCGGGGGGAGCCGCATCGGACGTTATGCAGGAGAAATGATCCGTCGCCGCACTAAGCGGTTCGATGCGGCAGGTCGAGCACTGTCTACCGCTCGGCCTCCCGCGCAACGGGCGCTACAAGTTCTAGGAGGCTGCTAAGAGGCGATTGCAGACTGGTGTTCCTTGGGCTGGGAGGGTCTATTCCGCCCGCAACGCGCGCTAGCGAGGGTGAGGCGTTCACTATCCATACCTTAGCGTACGACCTTGGCAAGATTGTGCGATGCCCCCTAGGGGCAACCACCCTATATCTAAAATTCGTAGGAATTTCTCTCCCTTCACGGGCGGCGCCTGTCGTAGGATCGATCTCGTCCATTCCTAAGCGCAGATACTGGAACAACCAATGCTGCACAGGAGAACCGCCCCATGTTTCGGAAACTGAAGCAAAACCTTTCAGAGGTCGACGGCTTCCACCTGTATGTCTTCTGGACACTTGCCGCCTGCATGGCGCTGGCAACATGGAAACTCGGCGCTCTCTGGCTCATCGTCATCGAACTGGCGAACACCGGCTATCCGGTACTTGCCGAGGCAAAGGGCAAGATCCTCATCCTGGCAGGCCTCACCGTGTCGGGCATTACCGGGATCTATTACAGCCTGAGAATACCGTTCCGACTGTAGACCTGCCCGGGCGCGGGCTCGAAACCGATAGAAGATCGGTTGTACCGCGCCAATGTTCACGGCTTTTTCGAAAACCGAATCCTCATGCCAAGACCCATACGCAATGGCGACCAGCTTCTAGCGGCCGCTCGCTGGACCATGATTGCCGACACACCGCTGCAGTCGCTGAGATCCATATTGTCCGCGCCGGAGCTGGCGCTCCTGGCCATCGCCATGGGACGAATGGAAAGTGAACGGATCGCCTTGGACGCGCGGAGTGCGCGGCGCCTGAAGGCAGCCAACCGGATCCTGCGGCCGGGAGCTCTCCAATGACCCCGGCCACTCGTCTTCGGCTTCACCTCGCGCAGATGGCACCGGGACCTGGTCGCCAGAGCCTGGAGCGGGCTGTCCAACATTTCGGTGAACCAGATGCCATGTATAGGCTTAAACTGGGCGAGGGGCGGGGGCTCTGGTTTGCCTGGAGATGTGGTCTTATGGTACGGGACGACGGCAGTGAGGAAATTGAGCGCGATCCCGCACTTTATGCGGAAAACCTGCAATGAGCAGCCGCGTGCGCGACAGTAACGCCCAGGCGGTGCCGCTCCCGGAAGGCCGCAGCCTGAAGCGCGCGCGCGTCGAGGCAAGGGAGTTCGTCGCCGGCGGCATCACGCGGCTGGTCGTGTGCGATAGTGATGATCGACGCTGGTTTCTTTTGGATGCATCTTCCTTCGAGATCGGGACGATTGTCGACGTCTCGCCGGACGGTGTCGCGCGCCCGATCCGCAATACCGAAGAAAGTGACCCCTACGAGGCCGCCGAGCGCTATCGCGAGCTGTCGCGCTCCGACGCGACCAGACGGGCCTATAAGGCTTCCTGGCGGGCCTGGGAGAGCTGGTGCCTGAACCAAGGTCTGTCCCCGCTTGAAGCCAGGCCGGCCGACGTCGCCGCATTCCTGGCGGCGGAGGCAGGGCAGGGGCTCTCGCTATCGACGCTACGCCAGCGCGTCGCCGCCATCGGGCATGTCTGTGCGGCGAATGACCGTGCCAACCCCGCCCGGGCGGCGATCGTGGATCGGACACTCGCTGGCATCGCGCGCGGTAGAGCGCGTCAATCTCCCCGCCAGGCCCGCGCTCTGGGCGCTGACGAGCTGAAACAGATCCTCGGGCCGATCGAGACAATCCTCGCCTCGCCGGCGATTGCCGCGTCTGATCCGATGGCGCGGCTACGCGCCTTGCGTGATCGCGCCCTACTGTTGCTCGGGTGGGGAGCCGGACTGCGGCGTTCAGAACTTGCAGGGCTCCGGGTCGAGGATCTTGTCTTTCCGAAGGATGGTGGTCTGGCGGTACGCCTTGTCGGGACCAAAAGCCGCCAGGCCGGACATGAATGGGCCGCAGCCCCGCCAGCGGAGCATACGGGCTACGACGCCGCCCGAGCCATGCGTATCTGGCTCGATGCCGCCGGCATCCTTGAACCGGCTTATGCGGTGTTCGTCGACCCTGCCTCCCGCAACGGAAGGAAGCCGATGTCGGACCGGCATATTGCCCGGATCATCCAGGCCCGCGCCGCTGCGGTCGGTCTCGGACCTGGGGTGTCCGGCCATAGCCTGCGTCGCGGGGCGGCGACAGAGGCTCTGGAACGTCCCGACGTAGCGCTCTGGCGCAGCCAGCAGTTCCTACGCCACGCCGATCCACGTACGACATCCGGCTACGGTGAATTCCGCGACGCGCTGAGCCGTCACCCGCTCCGAGGTCTGCTCTGACCCAGCGCCTGGCCAGGCAAGTGGCATCAGTCGGAAGCGCCCAGAATCTTTCGCACATTTTTTTCAGGCGACGGCTCCTTGGGTTGAGGTTTGCTCCGCATAGAGCGGGGTCATGTTCATGTATTTCCGCGTCGACCATTGGCTGCCCGCGATGTGGCGTAGGCCGCCAACAAGACTTCGACATCAACAGGCGTGGCGTCAAGATGCGGCTCGCCCTCGCGTCTCGCTGCGACCTGCATCGGGCGGCCGACTTCTTGAGCCCAGCTGTGCAATTCCGGCCGCACTTCTCCCCAGAGGCGCAAGCAACAACTCGCAAGCTGGGTTAGTTTTGCGAGCTATCGACATAAGTCACGTAGAAGCCACGGACCATCCGGTGCTCCTGCATTCGCTCCCCCAGTGAAAAACCGTTCATCTTCCGGGGGGTCGGCTGAAAAATATCCAGTCCACGATCCAGAACCATCTTCCATCCGGTGTCTGTCGTGATGTCGCGGGCATGGAGCGTTCCGCTCCCATCAAACGCCCAGGTGAAATCAACGCCTGTGCCTGTGCAGGCCTCTGCGATCCCGTCCAGGCATTCCCGCTGCTCCTGAATGTTCCCATCGTCAGGGGCGGTGACGAGATGCACTGCGACCTGATCCTCGGGCTGTTTGCGCCGGATCAGCATCTCGATCAGTTCCATCACGTTGCGCGCCTGATGATACTTCCGGATATAGGGGTCGGTGATGATGATTCTGGTCGCACCATCCGTCCACGGACCAAAGATCTTGTCGAAACTGATGCCCTTGCGGTTTTCCGTGAAAACGAGATGTCCAGGCTTCGGAACAGACGCAGAGACAACGGCAACAGCAGGCGCTTCAGAAGTGGCCGGCGCTGAGGACTGCTGCGCGGGAACCGGCGTGATCGCAGATTGCCCCCCGCTGTCAGTCCCATCGCCTGTCGATCGGCGATGGTAGAACTGGGGAAACTCCTCTTCCTCCAGCGTGGTGACAGCGCGCTTTGCACCATCCGAGTCGATGTAGTGGAAGTCCGCATCCTCGAAGGTGCTGTCGATCCGAAGGAGCTGGTCCTTTACCCGCTTGCGGCATTCAATCGCAAACCGCAGCAGCTCTTCAACTTCGGCTTCTGTTTCGCTTCCGTTCGGGAAGATCAGCTTTAGTAGGCCTGACATGGTTTTGTTGATCGCCGCGCGATCACGGATATGGGTCTGAACGGGAACGGCGAAGAACCGATCCGGCCGATGCGAGAAGTCCTCGGCCCGCAGATGGCGTAGGATTTCGGCCAGAAAGTCGACGATGAACCCATAGCCCGATGTGAACATCTCGCCTCGGATGATATCGACCTCCCATCCGGGCAAATACGCATGCAACCGATCAATAAAGGCGCTGTCGTGGAACTGTGGCGGCAGAGCCTCGAACAGGTCGGTATTTTTCAGCATCCAAGGAACATTATGGTCGGTGTTGCCGACAAAGGCGAAGCTGGCCTCGGCGCCCATCGGATTTACACCGCGCGAAAACTGCTTGTTCGCCATGTAGTTCTTCATGATGTCGACCAGCGCCTTGTTGGCGGTCTTCTCACGACCGGCAAACTCATCAAAGGCCACTACGTCCCAATAACCGACCAGCCCAATCCGCCCATTGGAGTTGTTCACGAAGAGCTTGGGAACCGTAACTTCGCCGCCAGAGATCAGCTGACCATGGGGCGAGAACTCGGAATAAATATGAGATTTACCCGTGCCCTTTGGGCCAAGCTCGATGAGGTTATAGTTCCGCTCGACGAAGGGGATCAGGCGCAACAACTGCAAAAGTTTTGACCTGCGCCCGAATAGGGAGGGATCAAAGCCGATGCTCTGCATCAACAGATCGATCCATTCCTCGGTGGTGAACTTGTCCCGTGTTTCGCGATAGCCGTCATAGTCGACGCGGGCGATCTGGATCGGCTTCAGCGTGTCGATGATCCAGGGGGAAATCCGGCTGTCTTCCGAAAACTCGTACTGCACATCGGCGATGCACCAGATACCCGTTACCAGAAGTTTCGGATGCGCCTTGACCGTGGCGCTGTCGATCGCGACCCGCTTGATCCCAAGGTTTTCAAACACCGCCTCATAGGCGTCGGTCTTTTCGTTCAGCGCCACACTGACCTGATCGATGACCTTGTAGCGGCCGCGCTCCTTGATCATCGACTGGACCAGCCCCGCTTCGGAACGATGGACGTAGTGCTTGCGCAGGATGTCCTTGACCGTCTCGATGCCTGTAGCAATCGAGGCTTCGTCGTCGGTCGCGCAATATTGGCCAAGCAGGTATTCGAGCACATAGGTGGGGACAATGGCGTTCCCCTTCACCGCCTTCACCAGGTCCTTGCGGACCACGAAACCGCCAAAATGCTCGTTGATCTTGTCATCAAGGGTCGACATTGGCACCTCAGAAATCGAAATCTGTGCTGATCCCGCGTTTCAGCAGCAGCGGCTGCGAGGCGTGATCTTCGAAATGGCTGGTCTTGCCGATGCGCGTACGCAGCCTCAGGAAGACTGTCTGATTGTTATAGGCGTCTGCCGCCTTAGACAGCAGGAAGCTCCGCGATAGCTCACGCTCGCGCGGGTTCTCGGACGCGAAATCGAATTCCAGCTCAGCTTCGTCTGAGATGAGAGTCCCATCATCGGTAAAGATTGCTGCATGCACCTGCCGGGGCTGCTGCTTGTCGGTCACTGGCTCCACCTGATAGAAGGTGACCTGGATCTGGCCCGTGGTTATCTGAGCACGGGGTGGCGGAATGATCTGCACCGAAACCTGTCCGACATCCTCCTTGCGCTGCTTGCCGACACGCAGGACCGGCAGGACGATCTCCTGCAGGCTCGCCCCGCCATGGACAAAGCGGCTGCCTGATCCTTTCACGCGCAGGCGGTTGATCGAGTTCGGAATCAGGATGTCCTGATCACCGCCCAGCCCAAGCTGCGCGGCCGTGAACTTCTTCATGCCACCGCTGCTGCTGAGGCCCCGCCCGATCACATAGCGCCGGTTGCGTGTAACGATGTCGCCTTCCGGCTCGCTCAGTGCGAAGCCGCTCTCTTCCAAAGCCTTGTGCTGCCACAGAAAGCCGTGGTCGGCAGTGATCAGGATGTTCGAGAAATTGGCCGAGGTCAGCTTACGCACCAGCTTCACCAGCTCCTCGATGGCGGTATCTGCCGCTGCGGGAACATTCTCCTCGGTGGCAAGCTTATCGCCGATCGCATCAATCTGATTATGGTAGAGATAGAGGATATCATGATCCCGGAAGAGGTCTTTGCCCTCTGACGATCCAAGATTCATGAAATCCTTCGCCGCCAGAACCTTTACCCGATCTCCAGCCCGGCCAGCAGCCAGCGCCTTCTCTCGGGCGGCGGCTCCCATGGTGCTCTCGCCGTCCAGCAGTACCAGATCATTGTCATGGCGGATCGCCAGTTGCCGGTGCGGCAAGAGCGCCGCCATGCCGAGCTGGGTATAGCTGGGCAAGGCGCCAATCATCGGCTTCAGATCGGCATCGAACCGGTTGAGCTTGCGGATCTCGCGCAGCGCCTCTTCGGCCACCTCATAGCGCAACGCATCCGAGATGATGACTACCACCTTCTGGTCTTTACGCCTGAATTCTGCCGCCTGTTCGCGGTAGAAATCCATCTGACGCGGAAAGCCCGGAATCGCCCAATCCGTGAGGCGGGCAACCTGGTCCTGCCAGGCATCGTTCAGCTTCAGCACGAAATTCGTGGTGTAGCGGTTCTCGACCGCTTCATAGAGCGCGGATAGCAGCCCCGACTGCCCACTTTTCTGCATGTGATAGATGAACTTGCGATAGAGCTGGTCCAGCCGGAACCAGCCTGCGGAATAGCGCTTTAAGCCATCGGACAGGCTGGTCATCGTCAGGTCTGCTTCGGCCAGAGCCTGCTGGAACTCGGTCGCATAGCCGATGGCCTGATAGACATCGGCGTAACGGCCATACCAGTGGCTCTGGCGGCGATCGCGCACCCATTTCAGCACATCTGTCGCCGGCAGGCTCTGCTTAGCCAGTCCTTCGACGATGGCGACAACGATCCGCCGATCCACTTCCTCGAAATGGTCATGCGAGATCAGGACTCGGAAATCGCGCGAGGCCAGATCGTCCCTGATCTTCAGCACATCCTGATAGTCGCCCGACAGCTTCTCGAACGCCTCACCCCACCGGCGTGAGGCGCTCCAGCGACGGAACATCAGCGCGGCATCGGTATTCAGGGACGCAGTCTCTCCCATGGCCCGCGCCCAAGCGCTGGAAAACAGCGTAATGGCGAAATCCTGAAAATCCGGGGAATCCGGCGTATAGCCATAGCGCGCCGAAACTTCCTTCCAGAAGAACTCCGCCAGCCCGACCCGATCCAACAGCTTCAGCGCGTCATCACGGTCTTCGGCGAGTTCGGCCAGCAACGCCTCGATCACCGTATCGAGATCGCCATCCGCACCGGCGCAGACCGCCAGCATCTTGCGGCGAACATCGTTGGCGCTCTGCGATGGGCGCTCGCGCTCGATGGCGCGCAGAGCTTCCAGCCGCTTTCCGGAGCGGTAGAATTCGGCGTGATCGCGCACGGCGGCTTCATATTTCGCCGGAATACCCAAAACCGCCACCCAGATCGCCGCCTGATCGGCGCGGAAGACGGCGCTCGCGAGCTGCACATCCAGCAACCAGTTCTCAGGCATCGGCGGCTCAGGGCCGTCCTTGTAGAGCAGGAACCGTGCCTTCGGCTCCTGCCGCAGCATGCGGTATTTCAGGCCGAATTCGTTGTTGGCGATCTCCACCTTGGTCACGCCGGGCAGGTCAACGGTATCGAACGCCGCGCGCAGGTCGCGGGCGGCGTCATACCAGAAGACGATGCGGTGGCCCTGATCCTCATAGAGCCGCATCAGGCCGGTGGTGATGCGGTCAGTCATCCGCAGCCTCCAGCCCCTTGATCGGCTTCAGCGCACCTGCGAACAGCGGATAGTTGCGCGTCACCCCGTCATCCAGATCGATGGCGATCTTCTGCTGCGCCATCGGATAGACGACATCGCGCTCCCATTCGGTCAGCTCGGCAATCTGTTTGATGACCGTAGCCGTTTCCTTTTGCGCCTTTGTTTGCTGGGCGGGCGTAGCGGCAGGATCGTCGGCCAGCTTTTCCAGCCGGGCGCGCTCCACCTCCAGCTTATGGATGAATTCGCGCACATATTGGTTCAGCACGACCGAGACGGTGTCGGGCCGGTAGCGGTGCATATAGATCAGCGCGTTGAAGCTGCCCTTGGGGCTGGAGAACATCCAGTAGATGGGGCGCTTCTTATAGCGGCGGACGTGGTAGTCGAAGAAATCCTTCGTGAACCAGCGGCGCAGATCCTTACCGAGTGCCTTTTCGATGAAGGCGAGGTTTTCGCGGAACTTCGCCTCGCCAAAGGTGACGCGCAGTAAGTCGCGGGCGCGGGTGACGATGTCATCGGCGAACCAGTCGGCATCCAGCACCGGGATGACATTGTCGCGGTCTGGCGCGAAGCTGGGTTCCGGCACACCTTGTTTTTGCAGGGCGGCCAGATACTCCTCAACCCCTTCGCCCTGATTGGCGAGGATCAGACCGGGCGCGTCAAGGCTGTAGCGCCCGAACATGCAGCCCACGGCATAGTGGAGGAATTCGGCCACCGTCTCCTCGCGCAGCCGCGCCTCGCGGTCGGCTTCCGTGCCCTTCACGCCATAGCGATAGGCCGGGTTGCAGGTGAGGGTGATTTCCTGGATCGGCACCTCGGGGGTGAGTTCGTCAGCCAAGCCATAGGCGTCGATGAAAATACGGTTATTCTCTTCCTCCAGCCGCTGCATCTCGTCCGTCATGCTCTGCCAATGGGAGCGCAGGGTGGCATAGCTGGCCGCCAGCGTGTCGGCCCGATGCTCAGGGGCGAGCAACGGGAGCGTGGTGAAATCCCAAGAGGTTTCATAGCCGTCCCAGTCGCTCTGGGAAAGTTCAATCATCTTAGTCGCTGTGGGCAAGTGAGGTAGATTGGCGGTCGGATCGAACGGAAGCCTACGCACATCGTCGACTTGCAAGCTGATCGTAGGATTCAACGCGTCAAGAATGAACATCGACACCTTGGAATTCAGAAAGAGAAGCGACTTCTGGATTTCCTCTTCACTGTTGAAGAAGATGCTTGAGCCAGTTTTGTCAAACGTTGCTATTGCGGGCAGGTATCGAAAACCCCGGGACGACGAGGTTATCCGCGACCAAGTTACTCCGCTACGAAATCTGAGGTAATCTGGAATAATTCTGGCAGACGAATGCGCCCTGTAATGAGCCGTTGCTTCATCTGACCAATTCACAACGACATCTATGTTGCCAGCCCACTTGCGAAACTCTCCGCCTTTTGCATAAAGGCGCCACTTTCGACCCTCTCCGCAATCGTCTATCTCCCAATGCTGCCGAGTAAATCGTTCGTTATCAGCGGTGATGTTTTGGCCTTCGGAAATACTTCCCTCATATAGCTGCGGATACTCTGAGTAAGCTTTGTCGAGTTTCTCTCCGACCCAGTAGGCGATCGGATTTCCGGGGATTTTGAGAAAGCTGTCATCTGCAATGATTGAAAACCGTTCGTTCCTAATCGGCCATTCAAACGGCACATACTCATCATCAAGTTCATAGTATCGCGCGCAAGTAAAAACGCCCGGCAGAACACCGGACTTGCTGCTTCTAAGAACAAAGGCAGATGTCCCAAAGCTGATGCCCATCGCAGTTCCGCCCTTACCAGCGTATGGCATGTGAAGGCAGTGGACGATATTGCTGTCTTCGAGAATACGCTTTCGTAGATTTTCAAACGCAGACAGCATCATCCAGCTCTCCATTGTTACCAATGCTGGGTAGCCCTTTGAAATTACTAACGCCAAGCCGCGCTCGATGAAGGCTGAAAAGAGATCTGATTTGCTGTCAGGGTAGTATGCAGCAACGAAATCGCGAACGTGTTCATTCATGTTCCGTCCGCCGAGGTAAGGCGGATTAGCCACCACCACATGATATTTCGGCGACAACGCCTCGGCCATGCGCAACGCAGAAACGGCGCGCTCCTGCACCTCTTTCAACAGCAGGTCGCCTCCGAAATCCCGTGCCGCCACCACCCGCAGCGTCTCGGCCGGGTCGCGCAGTTTCGGCACGATCAGCGAGCCGAAGTTCTTCGCCTGCTCGAACTGCCCCAGTGTCTCGCGCAGTTCATCGGTGAAAAGATCCTTGCCCACCACGGCGGCCACGTCCTGCATCTCGGCAGGCGTGAAACGCACATCCTGCAGCACGACGATGTCAGGCTTTGCCTCCATCCGCAGAAACCGACGCCGCCCCAGCTTCGCCGCCGCCTTCATTGACAGCGCAAAGGCCGCCAAGGCACCTGCGCGGTCGTCAATCTCGATACCGGTCAGGTTGTGCTTCAGGATCAGGCCTGGAATTTCGGCCGCGTCATGGCCTTCCTCGGCATAGATTTCATACAGCAGGTCAAAGGCATAAGTTAGCATATGGCCCGAGCCACAGGCCGGATCGCAGATGCGGATATCCTCGGGCCGGGTGATCTTCAGGAAGTCCGTCTCTGGCTCTTCCGGCGTGATGAAATAATCCATCTTCGCCGCAAGCTTCGATTGCGGGCGGTTCAGCAGCCACAGCCGGCCCAGCGAGTTTTCAACCAGATAGCGGACGATCCAGTGCGGGGTGAACAGCTGCGTCGCGGCGGGGATGTTTTCCGCCGTGATCTTCACGTTCTTCTTCAGGCCCGCGAAGACCTGATCCTTCTTTTCGCTGATATAGAACTGGTAAAGCCAGCCGATGATCTCGACATCCTGGCAGGCCTCTTCCGTCATCACCTCGCGCAGGCGAGCAAGAATGCTATCCGGCGACAGGAGATCGTCGGGTATCAGCAGTTCGGTGTAGTCCTCGGCCCGGTCGAGCATGTCGGCGCGCTCAAACATATAGGGCATCGCGCCATGCCATTCATTGCAGGCATGGATGAGCAGCAGCCGATAGGCCTCGGCCTGCCCGTCATGGGCTGGGCGGGTGCCGTTCAGATATTCAGCAATCTCGGGCCGGGCACGATCCGGCAGGTTGCCCGCCATGGCCTCGGCCAGAATCTCGGGCCGGGTGGCGCCGTCGGCAGGCGATACAACGCGCGGGTTGGTCAGGCCCGTCACATCCATGAAGCGCAGCGCGGTGAAGCGGTTGAACCATGTGTAAGCCGCCTGTTCGATTACCTGCCCACGGCTGCTGTTGGCTGTGGCTTCCAGCTTGGCAATCGCCTTGGGGTGTTCCCGGCGAGCCGCTGCGCCCTCGGCCAGCACCATATCCAGTCTGGCGGTGACCTGATCGATCAGCAGGTTGCGCGCGCTTTGCGCAAATTTCTTCAGGGCGTTGGTATCCATCAGACAATCACTTTCTTGCCCGCGCCGATCTCGGCCAGCAGGGTCTGTTTCATTGCATCAAGGTAACGGGTCACATCGTCCTCATCTTCGAGGTAGGTTTTCGCGAAGGGGACGGTGATCGACTGGGCCTTAATATACTGGGGCTTTGCCGGTGCCGGCGGCACATATGGCTTAGCCGGAGCTTCGGCCACGCCACCGGTAGGTTCGGGTTGAGGCGTGGGAGTCGGCGCCGGTGCAGGCATCAGTTCGGCAATCCGCGTCAACGTGTCGGCCAGAAGATTGGAACGCACTTCTGTCGCTCGATGGCGCAAGGCCGGGATCAGAGTTTGCGAGGCCACGCTGGCTTTCTGCGCGGCCAGCTCATCGCGGATACGTGTCTGCTGCTCTGGCGGGAGCGCTCGGAATTCCGAGGTCTGGGTGGTTTTCTCGGCCACTTCTTCAATCGCGGCGATGACGGCGTTGCGCTCGGCCAAAACCGTTTGTTCGATGCGTTCCTTCAGCGCGTAGAAATCCGCCTTCAGTTCCTGAATCGCGGTGCCTTTGAAGCACTGCGGATCGGCCAGCGCGTGACGCAGCGCATCGGCGGCAGGAGCGTCGGAAAAGATAACGTTCTGATCCTGTGCTGCCAAGAAAGCGCGCACTTCGTCATAGATGCCCTTCTGCGGCCCGGACATGAAGCTGCGGACCTTGTCGAGGATATCCTCCTTGGCGTCCAGCAGTTGATCTTCCTGACCCACCGGGCCGGTAATGAACCATGTCGCCGACTGATCGCGCATGCTGTCGAGCAGAGTCCGCAGAGGATCGAGAGCTGCAATAAAGGGGTAGCCAGCCGACTGCCGGCCAAGACCCTCCAGTTCGCTGGTCAGCTTGCGCAACTGCGCCTGCCACTCCGCCCCGAGACTGCGGGCGTCATTGCCCGACGCGGGCAGGTCGAACAGTGCCTGAAACAGCTCGCGCGATTTGCGGATCTGGGGGCCGGTGAACTCGATCTGCGGAGAGAGCAGGATATTGCCAAGGGCATGGCTGTTGCGCAGCCCCTGCACCAGAGCATCCCCTTCCAGCAGAGCACTGTCGGCCCGAGCTTCGAGCTTGCCGCGCGCGACAAGGCTCGCGGTCAGGCACAGCACCGCAATGGACGGCCAGCCATAAGGCTTGGCGCCGAACTTCTCGACCAAAGCCTTGACCGAGACCCGCGTCCCGAGGCGCATCTGGGCCTGAGCGTGATTCAGCACGTCCTGCTCGGCTTCGGTCAGACCGCTGCCTTCGCCGCCGAAAAGCCCACCATCAATGCGGCCTGCGCGCCCAAGATCGGCTTCGGTGTAAGTAGCGCCGCGCAAGACAGGCAGACTGGTATAGACCTTGTCGACCAGGACCTGGAAACCTTTGACCAGTCGTTCCTGCGGGTCTTCTCCTCCGATTTCCAGTTCGGCTCCGCGCACGAACAGCCGCGCATTTGCGATCAGGCCACGGAGCCGCTGCACCAGTTCCTTTTCGCGCCGCGTATTCTGGTCACGCTTTTCCGCAATGATGCGATCACGACCGGGCTGGGCGTCACCGCTGGTGACCTGACGGGCAAATTTGACGGTCTGGAGCCAGAGGACGAGATCGCGCGTGAAGCGCACATCACGTCCAAGCAGGACCACCATCTCATCGCTTGCCATGCTGTTCGAACGAACCACATCCGGCGTGTCGGAATCGTCGCTGAACGGCGAGACGATATTCACCGAAAGCTCATGCTCCCGGTTCAGGTTGTGCCCGTCGAGCTTGCGGGTAAAAGCATAGTCCACACCCGTGCCGGCATGCTTGATCTTGCCATGACGAAGGATCGCGCCAAACGCCAGTTCATCAAGCTGCCGTTCGATCTCGGCGGGATCGACGGCAATCGCCTTGATCTCGGCCTCGACGTCCTTTTCCTCATTGGTGAGGAATTCATAGACCTCGCCATTACGCTGGATCAGCGTCTGGCGTTCCAACAACGACAAAGCCTCTTCGATATTGCGGCGCTGTTCGGTCTGGTCCGCCTCGAAGCGGGACAGCAGGAGGATCGATATGTTGCGAGCGGTCGGCTTGAATTCCTTGACGTATTTGACAAGGAACAGGACTTTCAGGACCCGAACGGCAAATTCATCGCCAAGATTCTTCTCAGCCAGTTGGATTGACTGCTGAACCGATGATTTCAGGGCGGTACGGATCCCCTCGAACATCAGGTCGAAGGTCGCCAGCCCCCCGACCGGCGTATCCGCCAGCTTTTTGGCTACCTCCTGAAATACCCCCAGCATAGAGCGTTCGCCGACCGAGCTGTGCTTGCCCTCAAACGCGTTATGCTGCGAGAGGCCCATGATCGCGCGCTGGAACAGGTCATACTGGTAGTTCGGGAACGGGCAGCTCGCGACGAACTGGTCTCTTCCGGAGAAGTTCCTGAACTTGAAGGAATTATCTCCAAAATCGAACAGAGTGCGTAGGTTGTTTTCCTCAGCATCATAAAGATTGCCAAGGGTGATCTGACCGGCCTCGGTCTTGGCCAGCAAACGACGCTGGATGACTTCGGCCACATCCTGAGAGTTCAGCGGCATCCGGTTGGCAAAGCGCGCCTGGATTTTCGAGAAGTCATTCTCCTGCTGCGCCGTCAGATCCCCGATGACCGAACCCATGTCCTGCTGGGCGGTGACAACAATCCAGGCCTGCCCCTTGCATTTCGTGTTCAGGCTTTCGGCAATGGTCTGCAGGTTCGTCATCAGTTTGACGTTGTCGGCGATATACTGCCCCACCTCATCGACGAAGAAATTCAGCCGGAACTTCGGCCCCTGCGCATCGATCCACGACTTCACCATATTGGCGAAATCCTCGATCGAAACCTTCGTATCCTTGCGATACTGGCCAAGAATATCCTTGACCTCATCGCCCGTGACCGCGGCAAAGGCGGCGGCAATGTGCCTGCCTTCCATCAGAGCCTGTTCGCGCCCGCGCTCCCAAGGCTTTCCGGAAGACTGCGCAAAGGCCGCCTTGAAGGCATCGAGCTTGCCTCGACTGTCCAGATCACGCTCGAACTGCGCGATATGTGGGAGCTTGCCATAGTAGCCGCACATCTCGTCAAAGACCTTCTGGAAGACGGCGAGAAGCGCATCGACATCCGCCTTCGAGATCACATCCGCCTTCTGGTCTATATTGAACAAGACCGACCGGGATGGAATCGACACTGCCTTGCGCAAAGCTCCCGCCAGCATCGGGTTGCCCGCAAGCTTCCGCTCAAAGATTTCGACGGCGCGCTGCCCCTCGACCTCGTCGTTCTCCAGCAGAAGGGCGAGCATCTTCAGCAGGTGAGATTTACCTGACCCGAAGAAGCCAGAAATCCACACGCCGTTCGCGGTACCATAATTGTTGTAGGCGTCGAGGAATTGCTCCAGCCGGGCGCCGATCTCATTGGTGATGACATATTCATCGAGCTCGGTCAGGAGGCTGGCCTTGTCGTCAGCCTTGATCACCCCATCGATCGAACGGTCGACCGGCTTGGCAAAGATATCACGCAGAAAAGTAGCCATCGGTCAGACCTCGTAATTCATGATATTGAACGCGCGGTAGTATTTGTCGTCATGGAGCAAGCCGAACAATTCCAGCGATGCTCCTGTCGCCAGCGCGTGCGTGTATTTTCCCGGAAAGAACATCACCGTCGGGCGATCTTTCGCGGTGCTTTGCAGGTTGTTGAGTATGTTGTGTGACCGCAGGTAGGGGTAAACCTCGCCTACGCCTGACAGGAAGATCACGTCGTGCGGGACTTCTTCGATGCGCCGCGCAATCTCTGGAATGAGGTGCGCCTGCGGGTCCAGAACCCCCTGCAACAGCTCCTTGAGCTCCGTCTTTTCCGTTTCGGCTTCAACCTCAAGTATCTGCTCGAAGATACCCCGGTCTTCGAGGATCCTGATCGAAAGGTCATAGAGATCGATATCAAGTACGCGCACACCGGCGTGGCTCAACCGGGCGATCAGATCTTCGCGATCCTCGCCCAGGCTCAGTCCGTCTTCGGCATCAAAAGCGCAGATAAAAAAGGGAACCTCGTTTCCCAGCCCTTGCTTTTGCAAGAACCGATCGCTGGAAATTACCCTGAACAGGTGCTCGGCGCGGGTGCGCCGATCAGTTTTCGTGCCCACAATTACCCCCCATTTCCGGGAAAGACCCGCAAGTCCGCCGGATTACTCTCCTCAATCAGCCGCCTCATGCGCCCCGACAACCAGATTGGCTGAATTCTGCCCTCGACACTTCTCAAGCCAGCTTCACGCAAAATCCGAAACAGGACCTGACGCAATTTCGCACAGGTTGAAGCTGAAAGCTCAGCAAGGCCAGGATCACTCTCGGCTTTCTCCGCGAGAAAGCGGTCAAAAACCTCATGACCCAGGTCAAGCCGCCATGATTGGTAGCGCTCGTTGATCACCTCGACTGCGAATTCGTATATAAAGCGATAGGTTCGGCAGACCGCCAGCCACACCATTGCCTGCTGCTCAGCGCGATCAGCCTCTGCCGACAGGTAATCGCGTTCGGCATCGGAGAGATGACCTATCCGGTCATACACTTCACGAAGCGAGCGGGTTTGCGAGGCAAGCTTGGGCAAGGAAGACGCGCCCTGGGTCAGCAAGAGCTCACGAGCAGACGCCCAGCTCTCACCGGGTTGATAGCCTTGAGCAATCGCGAGGCTCTCATTGAGCATCAGCCCGCCCACACTGAAGGACATCCGGTATTTCGGTACGGCAGACATCATCGGGGCATGGCCCCGCTTGCTACGTCGGCCTCATCGAACTCATGCTGCGCACGATCAAGGGCGGCGGCAACTTCGCGTTCGTTAGCCGCAACGATATGCTGGGTCCGGGGATCACGCGTCCGCGCTCCCTCAAGAAGTCCCAGCCGCTTGAGCACATAAAACAGCATGGCGTAGCGAACTGTCAGCACAGCGCGCCCATCCACCATGTTGTAGTCCTTCGCGACCACCGCCTGCTGACCGGTCGACAGTTCGGGATGCGGCACAATGATGATGTCGAATGATTCTTGCCACAGCCTGTCCTGAGTCGCACAGGCACCCGGCTCACCGAACTCGCCGTATTCAAGGACGCGCGAAAGTAGGAAATCCTTGAACCGAGCCGTTTCACGGCACCAGGCTCGGACATGCCAGCGCAGACCATCAAAGCCAAAGGCATGGGGGGTGATCCGCCGCCATGCCGGATCGGGGCGATCACGATTCATGGATTGGTAGTGAAGTTCGAGCGACCTTTTATCTCGCACTGCCGCCAGAACTGCACGCAGAACTTCAGTATCGATCTTACGACGCAAAGTAAGTGCGATATCCATGTCAGGCGGCGTGGAAAGCCAGTTCGAGCCTGGCTCGGCGAAACCTTCCGCTATCGAGCGCAGCCGCATGAGATAGGCATCCGGATCCGGATCACAGAACACCGGCCGAAATTCCGGCCCGGCTACGTAGCGGCGAGCGCTTTTGTCATAGACCGCGTTCAGGGGCGCCCGTTCCTGATAATGGGTCAAATCCTTTGATGCCTGCGGAACCGAAACGCCAAACGTATCGATCAGGTCAGAACGATTGACGCCCCCCTCCCAGAACAGGCGGAATTCGATGAACTCCAGCCGCCTCTCGACACCCCATTTCAACATTGTTCGTCCCGTCGATCTTGCGAGGATATAAAATATATGGACAGCTTTACACTGCCCATATATTTTATATTCTGCCATGCATCCACTGTCAAGTCTGGGGGAGACCTGATGCGAATTCTGCACACTGCTGACTGGCACATCGGTCAAACCCTGAATGGCTGGTCGCGCGAGTATGAACATCAGGTCTTCTGTGACGCTCTGCGCGATGTGATTGTCACAGAGGGCGTCGACGCGCTCCTGATTGCCGGCGACTTGTTCGATGGCATCAATCCATCAGGTGAAGCGCAGCGTATGCTTTATGCCGCGATCGCCGGGTTTTTGCGTGCAAATCCCGGGCTGCAAATCGTGATAACGGCAGGCAACCATGATCCGGCGCAGCGGCTTGAGGCGCCTGAGGCCGTACTGAACGAACTTGGCGTGCATGTGCTCGGCACGTTGCGACGCGATGCTGCGGATGTAGATTTGCAGCGCCATCTTATTCCCTTGTGTGACAGCCTCGGAACGGTCCGCGCGCACGTGCTGGCTGTTCCCTTCCTGCGACAGGCTGACCTGCCGGGGCTGCAACTCGGGGCGACCGGTGGAGCCGAGTCCGCGGTTACCGCCGCGGTTCGCGCATTACATCTGGCGATGTCAAATGCTGCCGAGACGCAAGCCGGCGGACTACCAATCATTGCCATGGGGCATCTTACCTGTTCGGGTGGCCTCGAAACCGAAGGGGCGGAACGACGTATTCTCATCGGCGGCGAGCATGCGGTGCCGCCTGACATCTTCCCGCCAGCCCTGTCGTATGTTGCCCTTGGCCACTTGCACCGGCCGCAATCGCTTGACGGCGGAAGGGTACGTTATTCCGGTTCACCCTTCCCAATGTCCGCCGCAGAAATCGGCTATGATCATGGTGTCACGCTGCTCGATCTCGACGAGGGCTTCGCGCCTCGACACATCCCTATGCCTCGGCCCGTCCAAATGCACCGCCTTCCAGCCACGGGCGTTGCGCCGCTGGAGGAAGTTGCCTCAGCCCTGAATGCTTTAGACCTACAATCCGAGACGCCGCGCGGCGCGCAACCATTTATCTATCTGTCCCTCATTGCAGACAGGCCGGTAACTCAGATCGCAGCGGAGGCCGAAGCGCTGATCGAGGCACTTCCGGTTCGGCTTGCTGGCCTGACGATTGCGCGGTCTGAGGTCGAACGTACGCCCGAAACACCGCCGCCGAACCTGGCAGACACCTCACCGGAGGATTTATTCCTCATGGCGTTCAACCAATCCCACGGTGTCAACCCGGACTCAGCGCATCTTGCCGCCTTCCGTGATGCCCTGTCCGAAATCTGAAGCGGAGTTCTGATCCCATGCGCATCCTTTCCATTTCGGGCCAGAACATCGCAAGCCTTGCGCAGCCGTTCGCTATCGACTTCACTGCAGCCCCACTGGTGGGCGCTGGTCTCTTCGTCATCACTGGTGAGACAGGGGCCGGCAAATCCTCGATCCTGGACGCCATGTGCCTGGCGCTCTATGGCGATGCCCCGCGCCTGGCGGGATCCGCAGGCGACGAAGTCCCCGATCCGTCCGGCAAGGCGATCAAGGCGCGCGATTCCCGAGCCATCTTGCGTCGGGGCGCCGCCCAAGGTTGGGCCGAGGTTCGTTTCACCGCTCGCGACGGACAGGATTATGTCGCGCGCTGGCAGGCGCGCCGCGCCCGCGATAAGGTCGACGGACAGTTGCAGAACGTCTCACGCTCGCTGGCCCGGGTCTCTGACAGGCAGGTATTGGCCAGCCAGATCACAATCGTCAGCGACCAAATCACCGCGCTGACCGGTTTTTCCTACGACGAGTTCCGCCGCACCGTCTTGCTCGCTCAAGGCGACTTCGATGCCTTTCTTCGCGCCGATACCAATGATCGCGCGGGCCTGTTGGAGAAAGTGACGGGCACAGGGCTCTACCGAGCGGTATCTTCGCGCATCTATGAACGCACCGAGGCCGTCCGTCAGGCGCACGGGGCGCTGGTACAGCGACGCGAGGGCCATCAGATATTGACGGAAGCAGAGCGTGCGGCACTGGAGGCCGAACGGCTTGTCATAACCGAAGCCAATCAGGCAGCCGGTGCAGAGGCCAAGACTCTCGAGAATGCCTTGGCACGCCATACCCGATACGCCGAAACGTCCCGTCAAGTCGGGTTCGCTGAGGCCGCGCTCGAACACGCTATGAAGGGTCAGGCCGATGCCAGTGTTGATCGCGCACAACTTGCCCGCATTGACCAGGCAACCCCGCTGCGCGCTCAATGGCAAACCCTGCGAGATGCCAGGGATCGGGTAAAAAATACTGCCAGTTCCGTAGCGGCACTCAACGACTTCTCCAACGACACTGCCGCGAAAGCCAATGCACTTCAGGAAGTAACCCGGCAGGCGGAGGCCGAACACACGGCCCGCGAGAATGAGTTCAAGATGTTTGGCCCGCTCTGGGATCAGGCCGCTGCGCTCGACAGCCGTATCACTTCCGCCACGACTGAGCTGGAAAACTCTCGCTCGCAAGCTGAGGCATTGGAACAAGAGGCCGAGCAGGCCCAAATCGCCTTTCAGACCTTGCAACAAGAAGATTTCAAAGCCCGCGAAACACTGCAGGCGACCGAAGCGGAACTCGCCGAACGTTCCTCTGACTGTGCATTGGCCGATAACTGGTTGCAAATCCGCCAGCATATTGTGGCACATGACGAAGCGCAGTCCGCCCTGACACGGGCAAGGAACGACATCGACACCCATCGGGCTGAGATCGAGCGACTGACCGTCTCACTGGCCGAACTCGCCACCCAGACCCAGAACGACACGGCAGATGAAGTCACACTGACCAACGAAGCCGCCAAGCTGGCAGACCGCCTCAACACACTCGAGACTACTCATCCACCGGAAAGAGGAGGTGAACTTCAGACGCTTGCCACTGCCCTTGCAGATATGCGCCGCGCCGAGCAGGAGCACGGTTCTGCCCGATCGGATTTTGCGGTGGCAGAAAAAGCCGCCAATACTGCAAAAGAGGCCCTGGTCAATGCCAAAACCAAAGCAGGCGCTGCCGCCGAGGTCATGACAACCGCGAGCGCGCAGGTCACCGCCCTTATCGCTCCTACCGAACGCGCTGACGTGGCGGCGTCAGATGCCGCGCGAGAACTGCGCTTGCGGTTGGAGCCGGGAGAACCATGCCCAGTTTGCGGATCCCCCGAACATCCAACGCATGCCGATAACGCGCTGTCCGATCTGGCTGCAGGGCTACGCGCCGATCTGGCCGCGGCACGAGCTGCCGTTGAGAATGCGCGCAGTGAACAGGCTACTGCCCTGCGTGCTCAGGATCGTGCACAGGGAGAGCTGGAACGCGCCGGAAAGGATGCCCAGACAGCCAAAGCGAAGATCTCCTCCGCTTTGGCTCATTGGCAGGATGCATACAACCGAGCCTTGGCCGTAGCTATTTGCCCCGGCCTGCCCAAGGAGCCGGGCGAAGATCGCGCATGTCTCGCCACGTTGCTGGATACGACAGAAACCGCCCGGCAAACTGAAGCCACAGCTCAAGTGGAACTTTCTGGACTGCGGAGCGCACTGGCCAGTACGAACAGCCAGCGCGAAAGTCTGCGTAAGGTCATTGCCGGTCATATCTCCGCGCGGGAAACTTGGAACCGCGAGCTTGCCAATGCCACCAGCCTTCAAATGTTGGACCTGCGTGCAGCCGAAACCGCTGCAGCGGAGGGTCTTCGTCATGCAACGGAGCTTTCTCCGATTCTAGAGAAGCTGGGAGAAAACCTGTTCATTCCCGGTCTGTCGGACCGGCTGGAAAGCCGGGTTTCGGAAATCACCCGGCTACGCAAGGTTCGTGATAGCAAATCGTCCACACTTGTTGCGTTGGCACCCCAGATTGCAAAGGCGGAAAGCTGGTCTGAGAACGCCGCAAAACAGCTCGGTGGCTCGAATGGAGCTGTCACGGCTCGCTTGAGTACGCTGCAAACTCTCAAGGCCGAACGTGCACCTCTTTTAGGAGGCGAGGCCACCGCTAAGCATCGTTCCCGCCACAATGAAGCACGCAAAGATGCCGCCGCCGCACTGGATGCGGCCCGCAATGCTCTGGCGGAGGCTACGACTGCCTGGGCCGCTGCTCACGCCAAGGCCGAGGCCGCTGCCACTGAAATGACGGGTGCAAATCAGGCGGAGGAAACCGCACAGTCGACGCTTACCTATGCATTGGCCGGTACGGGTTTGGTTCAGGAAGAGCTGGACAACCTTTTTGCCCTCCCGGAAATAGAGGTCGTCGCCCTGCGTCAACGGCTTCGCGCACTCGACGATTCAGTCACTTCAGCTCGCGCCGCTTTGGACGCCCGGCGCAAAGATCACGCCGAAGCTGAAGCTGCTGGCCTACCGGAATATCCACCAGAGGCCCTGATAGACGCACTTTCGGTGCTGGATGCAGCCAAGCAGGCACGCGCCGAAAGGATCGGTGCAATCGACGGGGAACTCCAGCGCGATCTTGCAGCACGGACCGCACTTGCCGGGCTGGAGATGGAAATTGCGCAAGCTCGCTCCGAACTGGATATCTGGGAGGCTGTAAACCACGCAGCGGGTTCTCGCAGTGGGGACAAATTCGCCAGGGTCGCTCAATCCATCACGCTGGATGTATTGGTAGATCACGCCAACCACCATCTCTCCGCCCTCAACCCGCGCTACCAGCTACGCCGCGCAGCGGATCTCGCGCTGCAGGTCGAAGATTGCGACATGGGCGGTGAAGCCCGCGCGACGCGCAGTCTTTCCGGCGGAGAACGATTTCTCGTGTCGCTCGCCCTTGCGCTCGCCCTTTCGCGAATGGGCCGCAAAGGTGGCCTCGCGGCAACACTGTTCATCGACGAAGGCTTCGGGTCGCTCGATTCCGGCTGTCTGGACCTTGCTATTGATGCGCTGGAAAGTCTGCAATCACAGGGCCGTCAGGTTGGAGTCATAAGCCATGTCGATGCAATGAAGGAGCGCATCCCAACCCGTATTGCTGTGCACAAACAAGGGGGTGGGAAAAGTACCGTCGAGGTAGGTCAAGGTTGACAAGAGCGACTGCGGAGCAATTGCGGCACCCTACAATACACATATGCAAGCACCATCAGTCCGGTTCCCCCTCCTGGATTGGCCGGCTCCGGCGTTGCTTCTCCAACAGCTCCAAAGCTTTCTTCCGTTTGACGTCGCTGGCCGATCGCCGGGTCACCGGCCTGGCCGGTGCGCCTGTGGTTTCCACCTGAAGCGTGGCCAGGATGCGCCGGCCCGCCAATTCGGACGCTGTGAGGGCCGAGCGGGCCGTGACCAGGCCCGCCGTCAAGGCTTCAACATCAACAGGCATGGCATCGGGATAGGGCTCGCCCTCGCGTCTGGCCGCGACCTGCACCAAGGCGTCTCGCGACTGCCGCTCGAGCTCCTCCACGACCTGCACCAGGCGGCCGACTTCGTGAGCCCAGTTGTGCAACGCCCGCACCAGCCGGGCGCGGGTTTCACCCGCGCTGTTGTTATCCATGCACAATTCCTTTCCTGAACCCTGAAGTTTCAGAGAAAAGGATATACACCAGTTTCGGAATGATTCGACAACGGCGACCCAGGATATCCATCTGGCGATCGCCAGCAAATTCTGCTCCACGCCGATCCCGGCACGACCAGCGGATATAGCGAGTTTCGCGGAGCGCTGTCGCAGCATCCGCTGCGGGGTCTCTTGCAAGAAGTCTGGCTGTCTGGCCACACGATCCTGCTGGCGAACGCAAAGGGAAGAAAAGGGCTCGGCATGCCGCCCGCTTCATCGGGATAGGCCGCCCGATTCCGCACAATGCGGAGGCGGGCAGCAGCCGGCGGCCATACGAAATTGCGTTGCGAGATACGACACATTGGCGCATTTATGGATTGAATTGCGCCATATTGTCCAATAGGCTTGTTTCACCGGAACCGGACGTCCGCTGTCGAAAAGTAGCCTCGCTTTGAGCTTGATCCTGCACAGCCAAGCCGAGTCAGGCGTGATGTGCAGGCAAGAGGCGTGGGAGCGACGGCAACCTGCACCCGCCTTGCAACTTCGGCCGGATATCCTGCGCCTCGACCTGCAAGCCTATCCAGAGCTTCGACGATGGGGAGGATCTCCTCGGACATGGCTCAACCCTCCATTTCCTGAAGTTGCCTTTCGATCAACTCGGCGGCCTGGCTCTCATACTCGCGGCGAGTGGGGTCCATAGGGTCTCAATCGTTATCGCGGACGCTGTGCAGCCATTCCCGAGGTTTCCACAATGGGTGTTTCGGATGTATCAGCCCTGATTGGCGGACGATCACCAGCAGGGCGGCCGCGTCACGGACGTGTTCCTGGATAGCCGCTTGATTCCCATGAGGGTATTCAGGAAATTTTGCGGCACCATACAAACTGGAAAGCAATAGCTTGCATTCGGCGATCAGACCGGCGTGGAAGGTCTTGCGCATGAGGCGGGTTTGTTCGGCCTCTGAAAGGGTGATGGTCATGGCTGTTTTCCTTCTGTCGTAAGGAACCGGCGGGCTCCGGTCATTGGTCGTCCCTCCATCCGCAGTGGCCGCATTCGACCGCTATGGGCTGCTGGTGCTTCGGGTCAGCCTTCCAGCCTTCCATCTCATCGGCGGATAGCCAGTCCGGCGGCGTCGGATAAGTAAGACCGAGGCTGTGGTGATGACAAACGGGGCAATGTCCGTGGAACATCATCATTTTCCTTCTGTCGTGAAGGGATTATTGGAGCTGCTGCGCTTACTCATGCCCGCGCTCCCCTTTTCGCCGGTCCTGCTTCCAGCATTCGATCAGATACAGATTGCCTTCTGTCTCACAGCTGCGCGGCTTTCTTGAGCCTACCGCCTTTTGGTCCGGACCTGGCAATGCCGAATACCAGCGCAGCGCCGCCAGCAGCTCCTCCCGACTGCCGGCAGGGTTGGGTCTGCCCCGATCGCGCCATTCCCAGAGCAGCTTGGCCCTGTCACGCGCCACGGCATCTCGCGATACAGGCAGCCGCGGGCGCATGATGATCCGAAGCAACTCATCCCTGGTCAGCCATTTTGCCCATTCCCAGGCCGCTGCCTCTTCCGTGTCCATGTCAGGCTCGTCCGGCGGCGAGACCACGGGTTCCGTCGCCTTCGCTTCTTCCAGCGTGGCCACCGGAACCTGATGTTGTAGCGTCGATGGAGGTTCCACCGGCGAGGCGGGGATCTCCGTCATCCGCTCGTGCAGTGATATGACCTGTGACACAATCGCCATCGGATCCGGCACTCCGCGAGGGGCTTGCCAGATCAGCCAACCAGCCCGGGCAGCCGGGTTCCGGATCGGCCGCCGCGTACGGACATTGGTTTCAATCACGGTTGCGAGCAGGGCGGCCGGCGCCCACCATCCGGTTGCCAGCACTGCGCGATGGACATCCGCGACCGATATCCACGGTGCGAGACGCTCGCGGATGCGTTCCAGCCGTTCCAGGATTTGCTGGTCACCGGCATCATCTGTCAGCACTCCGTCTGCCTGATCCAGCAATCTGATGGCCCGGACCGCGCTTCGTCGCGCTTCCGCAGGGCAAATCGTTCGGGGTGTAAAATCCGCCAGATTTGCGTGCTCCCTTTCAGGAGCATTCTTGGTTGCTGCGGTCGATAGGGCAGGGTCCTTTGTTGACGGATGGGGAGCTTGCCGTGGTCCATTTGGCCGCCCAGGGCGGGCGGAGCCCGTCCCGTGCGGGCGGCCTCCGTTCTCGTCAGGTAGATTCGATGATTCTTTGTATTTAGATTCTTTGACTCCAGACTCGGTCTGTCTATTTTTTTGGACGCTGGTGACATTATCACTCCCGACCTCGGGCCTGGAGCGCAGCCAGGTGAGCACACGATCCATCACGCCCAGCGGCCGATAAGTCGATGGGGGCTGCTTCACCTGGCCGGTCTCCGGATCTGTTTCCGGCCGATAGGATGTCCGACTGACCCATCCACGCCGCACGGCCAGCGTCAGAACGCCCCCCAGAGTTGATCGGCTGACTCCTGCCTCGGCCGCCATCGTCGCGAGCGGCAGCGAACACTCGTAGGCCCCGGTCTTCGCGTGCTCCTCCAACATCAGGCTGCCTAGAGAGAGCAGTGCAGCAAGCGGTGCCGCCGTCAGTTCGCCATAGAGACCGACGCTCTGACCCATCAGGACCGCCTGTCGTCGATCCTGGCGGGTACGTCGCCGCCGCCGATCAACAGCAGCCCGTTCCCGTTCCTGCTCGCGGGCCAGAGCGAGCAGCTCCGCTATCTTCTCACGGAAGCCCTCCTCGGCATCCCGCAGACCGGCTAACCCGTATCGTTCCTCCGCCTGTGCCTCGATTTGCACGGCGCGTTGATGATCGGTCAGCCTGGATGGATCCGCGCGCAACAGCGCGGATCGGAATACCGGATCGTTGATCAAATCCATTCCGACCTCCGCGATCCAGGACCAGGAGGCGAACTCGATTGTGTCAGGTCATCGATGTCTGTCATCGGCGTCGTGCCGACCCGGCTTCTAACCGCTAGAAGTCACCCATTTCCGGGCAAAGCTCTCCCGTTCGCGTTCCGGATATGGCCGAAACGCGGGCAACAAAAATCCGTGGCGCGAAAGCGCGTCACAGGACTTGCGGTTTTCAGAGAAGCGTGCGATGCTCACGACCGTGTTGACACTAGGCCGTTGTGGTTCCTGTCCTGCCGGACGGATTGGCTTACATACGCATCGCGCCTCTGCAGTCAAAAGCCCCGCTCCTCAAGCGGGGTTTTTGCTATCCGGGGTCAGCTCCTCCTTTCTGTTTCAGTTGGCCATTGCATTTCGGTAACCCGATTCTGCCCACCCTGAGAAGCAAGGCGGTCCCGCATTACGGGACCGCCGACCGTCACATGATTCGTGTCAGGGGAGTCCATTTGAAGCAGGGTGCCACATGCTTTACCTGCCCAGGCTGAGGATCCTGGTGGTGCGGGTTGGTGGCGTATTTGTAGCATGCGTTCTTCTTCCCCCTAATGGACTGTAAAAAACTGTAGAGTTTTTCATTGTTGATTCCAATAGAAAGATTCCCGCCAACCGCGAAATCTGGGACAAACCCAATCCGCCGAACCGGAGCAGAGCCCGATTCTGGCCGTTTTTATCCATTATTTTCAGTGAGATGCTGTCCCGTTCCGAGCGCGGCGGAGCCGCCGCTCCGTCACGCTGCCGAAGCGTATGTTTCAAATATCGTCCTATAGGTCAAAATACGCCTTTGGTCGTCTGGCCCTGCAGGACCCGGATCGATGTGCTTCACGAAGTCCTCCGCGGAGGCAAAGGTCGACACGCGCGCAAAGGCACGGTGTACAGGCTGCCCATCGTCATCGAGTGCGAGCAATCCCGCCCCGGCCTCCGGCAGGTGCGGGAGTAGCACAGCAGCCCCCAGCCGGGGTTGCGGGCGCCAGTTGTGAAGTTGACAATCGATGTGCCAGTTCCCACGGAAGCGACGTAGTGCCCGCGCGGCAAGAGTAAGGGGACAGGGATGCCGGCTCCCGTCCGGCAGGGTCCAGTCCTGGAGCCCTTCAAGCCGCATGTCCTGAGGTAATGTTTCGGCCTGGCGAGGCGCTCCACCAACGACCCCCGCCTCCGCCCAAGGCGCGAGGAACACCAGCCACAGGGCGTCGGCATGGCCAACGACGAGATCGGCCGAGGCCATCGCGTCGCGATCAAAGCCATCGTGGAACGCTAGACTTGTCCCGATACGCTCCGCGTTCCAGACCACGCGCGGTTGAGGTATCCAAACCAGGCCGCGTGCCGCCATTTCATCCCGGATCCGGGTCATCCATGCTACCCGCAATGCCTCGGAGGCAACAATTCGCTGCGAATCCGGCGGGGCAATCGGTGACGCGTTATCCTCCGACACATCGTCAAGCCAGGTCGGACGCGAATGTACGTCCGGCTGGTCATGGGCTTCCGGCTGGCCAGGACCTTCGATGGCGGGTGCCGGCGAAGAGGAAGCATCTGCCATCGAAGGCAGATCTTCATCAGGCAAGAGCGTGGGCGGCATTCCAGGCTGATCCGGGCCAGGCATCGATGCGCCCACTGCCACCGGGGCGACCTTGGCCTTGAACGCCATCCGCGCTGAACCTGGCGCAGGCGCTGTCGAAGGCAGACCGGAGACATCCGCAGGCGCGCGCGGTCCGGAGAGCCGGTGTGCAAGCCATGCACCGGCAAAAGGGAGGGCAGCGGCGAGCGCGAGGGCGCCCCAGAAGCCGGTGGACGTGTCCCCCACATGCGCGACAAGAAAGCGCCAGTGTGCCGGCTCGAACAGCCCGAAGGAAAACCCCGCCCAGAGCTGGGCTTGGCCCAATGCCAGGCCCAGCGCCGCGCCGATGATCGCATGGACGACAGCTTTCATGAACCTCTCTCCACCTGGTTCTCGCGAGCGCTCGCATGGACTGCCACGACGGCCTCGCGTAGCGCGACAAGCGCATCGCGCAGGGCGTCGAATCCGAAGCCGACAGAGGTCGCCGACTCTCCTTCTGTCGGATCAGAACCGCCCGTTCCTTCGGCACCGACTGCACCGATCAGATCGGTGCGAGGTGCTGCGTCCGCCAGGCGTCCAAACCTGTCCGGGCGCAGGAACAGGGTTCGCGTCATCTGGCGGATCTGGGCGTCCGTCGCCAATATCAGATCGTGTTTCGCCCCTACCTTCCAAAGCTTCTCCTCCATGGCCGTCCGTACCGTCTGCGGCTCGGCAAAGACGTATCCGAGCAACTGGCCCAATCGAAGGCGCGCCTCCATGACCGTCGGATCAATCGCCAGAGCTGCCTTCAGGCTACGCGCATAGGATTGCTGCCTCGAGCGGATCTGCACTCCGGCAGGCCGAGCTGGTCGACCATCCGGCACGATCTGCTCAGCCTGAACAATCCCGCCGGTCTGGATGCCGGAGGAGCCTGCAACCCTATCTGCAAGCGGCGCGGCTATCTCAGCGGGACCTTCATCAGCAAACAGAAGCCGGGGCAACATCTGTCGGCGAAGCAATGCGCGGTTCCGCGCCTGACTTTCAATTGCCGCAACCGCGTCGTCATGAGCTCGATCACGCGGCCGGAGCTGTGCGCGAACGGAAAAAGCATCGTTCATGGCTTCACCAGGCGGAGCTGCCAGGCGGGTACGAACCACTCGGAATCGCCCAGGACATTGTCAGCGGGCACGGAAATCACCTCGAGGCGCTGCGGGGTTGTCCAGGCCTCGCATCCCGGTCCTACGCCTTCTGCCAGCCGCATCGTATAGTGCACATCGACCTGTCCAAGCGCGGGCAGGGTTTGCACTGCATGGACGCGGATATGGACGACGGGACAGGCGGCCGTTCTTCCGCGATCAGAATACCAGGCCGCAAGGTTTGCCGCCGCGTCATCTGGATCCAGTATCTCGCCTCTGAGTGCCGGCCGATCCGACAGATAGAGATGGGTCGTGTCCCATGTCGAGGGACCCGCCCGCACTGTCGAGGCTGGTTGCTGCGGGACTATTGCCGGTTCCACGGGCTGGCCCGCCGTTGCTCCGGGTCGAGGCGGCAGGGTGGGCCTTGGTGTCTGGCTTGAGACAGCGCCGACCGACCCTAGCAGCATGGCGCCGGCAGTGGTCACCAGGACGGCCATCGCACGGATTGCGTGGACCATCAGCTGCGATTCCTTTCACCCCCCCCGAGGGTCTTGTTGAGCTGATCAAGAGACTTCGCCACGTTGCCCATGACCACCGCCATCTGAGGATCGCCGCCACCGCCCATTCCGGCACGTCCTCCGCCACCGGGCACCGCCTGACCCCCGCCTCGGCCACCGGCGGCAGACCCCCCATCCGTATGGCCACCTCCGACACTGGCAGCCATGATGCTCTGCGCAACGCCGAGCGCGCCGCCGCTTATCGCGCCGCGCAGCGGGTTGGTGGAAGCGGGTGTACCCCGCGCGAAATCCTGCAGGCTGGCTCCTATGCCACCCTGGCCGAACGCCGTGCGGCCCGCGAGCATTGCCGCCCCGCCGACTGCCATCTTGCCGGCCGCCACGGTTGCCGCGGCCGGCCCGGCACCATCATTGGCCCCGGAGATGTTGCTCGCGATCGTTTTCGAATTCAGATGCAGCAGGATCGACAGCCAGCCGGTGATGATCAGCATCATCGTGCCGAAATTCCAGACAGGGCTGCCGCGATTGGCAAGCGCATCGCGCGCGTCCTGACAGTTGGGGTTGGCACTTGCCCCGCCGTCGTCGACGCCACCGATCGACGCCGAACAATAGAAGTCGATGTTCGCACGCAACTCGGTATCCGTTGCGATCGACTCCGCCAATGCATGGCCATAGGTGTGGGATATCACGAGAGTAAAACCCATGGCACCCGAAGCGAAGATGACGGTCAGCATCGCGCCCAGCAGCACGCGAAGTGTCGCGATGGCGAACGGCCTGGTGACCGGAAACAGAAATCCCGGAATCACGATCGGCGCGAGGATGGCGGCGGAAACGAATTTGAAAATAGCCTCGACCAGGAAGGCGCAGAAGATCGCGAACACGAACAGGTAGGGCAGGACGATCAGGATCGCGATGAAGAGGCGGTCGACATTCATGTTGAAGATCGAAACACTGCTCACCAACTTGCCGACGGTCATGAGTATGCCGCCGATGCCGGCTTCGATGCGGGTCAACAGCGCCGCATAGGTATCCGCACCGACCATCGCCGTGTCCTCCGCCCTCGAGGGCGTGTAGCTCCGCTGGTCGCGATTGATTTCGGGATTGATCTGCGCGACCACACTCAGCACGGCACCGCCGACATCCGCGGCGAGTTGCTCCATCGGATTGAAGATGTATGCGACAGCGACCGGGATCGCCGGCGGTGTCCGGTCCGTGTAAAAGTTCAGGAAGTCGCCGGTTCGGCTCAATGGCGTCAACAGCGCCAGCACGAAAGGCAGCATGAAGACGGTCTTCCAGATCCGCGTGAAGCGTTCGCCTATTTCCTGTGGCCGCGCCATGGCGAACGCGCCGATCAGGACGAAATAAAGCACGACAAAACTGACAAGCGCTTCTGTCACCGGCAGGGCTTCGAAAATTCGCTCCAGGAATATGTTCTTCAACCGGACAAGCTCGTCGAACATCCTGCAGGATAGACAGGCGTTGTCATCGTTCATCGCGCGGCCTCCTTGGGCATATGCAGCGTGATCGGGATATCAACATTGGCGAGGGCCATGGCCCTGCGCGACACGGTTCGACGTACCGGTCCGGTATCTCGGATATTCTGGATCAACTCGCCGTCGTGTTCGATCCAGGTACTCGCCGCGAGCGTCATGGTCACCGGAAGCGTCGTATGAATTACGCCTGCCCAAGGACCATCCTGGTCAGAGCGCAGCACCCCTTCCGGGTCACGCTTGAGCACAAGGCCCCCGGTGCCAACACTCAATCCTCCGGATGTGCCCGTGTTGCCCCGCTGCATCGCCACAAGCAGGCCCTTCTCCCGGCGCTCGATCTGCATCGTGAGAAGGACCGTCTGTGCCGGCCCGACGCGCTCACCCGAAGCGCCTTCGAGCGACATCCCGACCTTGACCCGTATCTGACAGAAGCGTTTGTCGGCATCCGTCGTGAAATCGCATGTCGCATGGTCAGGCGCGAAGCTGACCTTGGTCGGCAGGGCGCGTCTTTCCTGGCGTGCCTCGGTCCATGGCTGCTTGAACTCAAGCCCCGCGAGATCAAGCCAGGTATAGGTCGCCGGCATCGTCACCACGGGCGCCCCAAACGACACGGCGATGCGGTCGGGAAGGTCAACCAGGCGGTTGATGACGGCGCCCCCCGGCCGCTCCCGAGCGACAACAGCCGGCGCGTTCGGCGCCGGAGTCTGGCCCTTGGATTTCGACGGGTCCGGAGCCTTGTCGAGATTGGCCGCTGAGTCCTGCCTGCGCATGGCCCAGCCATCCGAGGCCGAGGCCTCAAGCGCGGCAACCGCGCCGCCCACCACGCGCAGCCGGACGTGTGCCAGCGTTGGGCAGTCCTTCACAAGCAGTTCCATCACCCGCGGCATGAAGGCTTCCAGCGCGCCGGTCTCCGCCAGCGGAGAATTCGACCCCAGCTCAGCGGCGAGATCGACGTCACTTGCGCACCAGCCCGATGCCGGTGGCGTGCCATCCACCAGCACGGTAAGACCACGCTGTGCGGAGCGGGCCAGTACCGTCCTGTCGACTGCCTGCGACCAGGCGGTCCCGGGCACTGAAAGAGCAGGGCATGACAATGCAAGTCCAACAAGAACCATGCCGCGCAGAAGAGCTGCCTGCGACCGCCCCCGACAATGCTGCGATGTCAACGCCCGGCGCGGCGAGCGCGTCTGAACTGCCATAGGAATCCTCCTAATATCGCCAGAATGATGCCAAGGAGGAGCGTGCCCCAAGCCACACTCATAAATCCAACCCAAATTGACCAGAGTACCGAGAGCGCGACACTGACCATGAGGACACCGCCTCGCAGGAGCGTTGTCCGGTCCTTGGGCGTGAAGACGTTCTGGACGAGCGAACGCCGCGCCAAGAGTGCATTGGTATCGATGCCCAGCGCGGCGAGATCGTCGGGCAGGCGCTCGTCCGCGCGGGCGCGATCCGCCAAGCGCTCCATATGGTCTGCCTCCATGCCCCAGAACGCGAAAGACAGGCGCTTCTCCATCGCCGGCGTCCGCTGTGCTTCGGGCATGGACAGAAGCGCCGATACGACAAATCGCTCCTCAGCTCCGGCGAAGCGGGTCATGGCGGACTCCGCCGGAAGAACGGTCGGCCGATCGTTCGCTGCATCAGCCACAACATGTTCATGAGAGGGACGGGTAGCGCGTTCGCCTTCCGGATCGGGGGCACCCATCATGCCGTCTCCGAGGTGCCGCGCAGCTGCTTGACGATGTCCGCGAACTTGGCCGGATCGTTGGTTGCCGCGCTTGCGACGAGCGCCTGTATTTCGGCAATCGTTACGGCCTGCTCGCGCTCGCGCAGCGCATCGAGCACCGGGCATAGGGAGGCGGCGCGGCTGCACAGACCAACCGCGCTCTTCACCAATGTGTTTGCTTCCGCGATTGCGCGAGGATCGATGTCGTCAGCGGTCAATGCCGGCACCAGACGTTCGAACCGCGCGGCGGAGCGTCCGAGTTCCTGCATCTGTTCAACCAGCCGTGCCCGATCGGCGCGCAGCTGGGCGATGGACCGATCGGACGGTTTGCGCTGTCGCGCGGTTCCGGATCGTCGCACCCTCTGCCTGCCCGACGGGCTGGCGTCTGACGCGCTACCAGTTGTCGAGGTCGCCGGCGGCCCGTCCGACCTGTCGGTGTCGCTCTGAGCCCGCGCGTCGGGCGCCTGGCGAACGAAAGGAGAGGTCGGCCCTGCAGCGGGCGGGTCTACGTCACTCATCAGTCGATCGTCCTCTTGTGGCAGGTTGGGAAGGCGGTTGTGAAAAATCATGCACAGAACGCGATCAGCCGAGAGTAAGCGCTTTTTGTTTTTTATCCAATAGACGTTTTCAGCGGTGCCCTGCGAACGATATGCGGCGAATAGCCATGAAACGTGCGGGTTTCCGGGTGAGATGACGGTCTATCAAACCCGGCGACGGTTTCGGCATGCATCTTCACGTTTTTTCCAATAGACATTTTTCAGTCTGGCGCATTTCCGCATTCCCGCGTAAAAAAACGCAGTAGTGCACCAAAACGTCTATTGGAATATGAGCGCGAAACCGCCAGCAGATCGTCCAGGAAGCGCCCCGCCACCGGCCGCGGCGGTACGCGCCAGGATCGCGCGTGATATTGACCGGGTCGAGGCCCGGGTGAAGATGGGGCGGTTCAATCAGGCGGATGCGGAAGAGATCCGGGCCATGATCGAGGACGAAGCCTCGTTCTTCGGTTTGGAACATCTGCTGGGATTGCATGGCTGGTCCCGGGGCGCCGCTCCCCGCCCGACGCCGCGTCCGCGGTCCGCGGGCGGGTTTGAAGCGGCGGTGATCCGGCACGACTGGACACGCCGGACAGGGGAGCGGTCTCTTCGGCCCGGCAGTTATGTGCATCCTGGCGATGCAGCGCGTGCACGCGCGGCCGGTGCGAGCTGGCATCGCGGCGCGCCGGTGCCCGTAGAGGCGCGGGTCGCGGCCTGGCGGGAACGTGGATTCGGTGGCACAGGTCTGAGCGCAGCGCGCGGCCTTATGTACTTCCCGAACGGCCACCCGGTGCCGGACGGCCTGCGCATTCTGGCCCGCAACGAGATCGCGCTCTCCAACCGGCTGCGCGACGTCTCTCCAGCAGCGGCCTTTCAGGCCTATATCGAGCGCGATGGGGCGCCCGAGAACGACAGCGCCGGGCGCCCGATATCACTCGGTTGGATTCCGACGCTGAGCGATGCGGATTCCGATCAGCTTGACCGCATCGCATTCTGGCGCGAAGCGGAGAAACTGGAGCGTCGTGGCGATGCCAGGATTCAGGGTCGCATCATAGCGGAATTGCCGTATGAGCCCGAAGTTGGACCGGACGGCCGTCGAGCCATCGTGGAAGAACTCGGGGTGCTCTTCGACACCCTCGGACTGCCCTGGTGGGGCGTCGTTCACAAACCCGAGCCGGGTCACGATGAGCGCAATTTCCATCTGCATCTTCTCTATAGCGAGCGACCTTGGGCGGTAGAGTTCGACATCGATCACGGCGTGACCTGGTCACCCGCTGCACGCAAGACGGAAGAAACGCGCAGGGGTGACTGGATCGATCGGATCCGCGAGACCTATGTGCGTGCCATGAACGATGCATATGCGCGCGCTGGCCTGCCGCGCAGGATCGCCAAGGACAGCTATGAGAAGCTCGGTATGGACGCCAGGCCGCAACGCCATCTGGGCAATGCCGCCGCGGCGCTTGAACGGCGGGGCATAGCCACCGGTGTCGGGATGGCCAATGGCGGCGAGCAGACCCGCCGGGAGGTTGTCGCGGAGCTGACGACGCATGGCGCCAGGCGGTTGGCTTTGTATGAGCAGCATACTGCACCCGCAAGGGCGACGATCCTTGCAGGTTATGAACAGCTGAAAGCCGGCACGGATCTGGGCGGCTTCCTGATACTCGATCAGGATGCAAAAGGGCGGCCCGTGACTGAGCCGCCCCGAGACACCATCCGCCGGGCCAAGCGCATTCTGGGTGCGGCGGACGTTACGCTCTCCCGGGTAGTGCGCGCGGAACTGGATGTGCTCGCGGATCGCGCCATGCGCAAGCGTTGGCCAGACCGCGCTGATGCGGTGACACGGAGCCTGAAGGCGGCACGCGCGGCAGGGATCGCACCAACCGGCTGGCCCGAACTCGATCGCCGCGGAACCGCTTTGCTCGAAGCCCTGAGCGAGCGCGTGTCCAGGCGCCTGCGCTCAGCCGCCGAGGACCCCGGCCGAACGGATCCCGCGCGATCGGCGTATACGCAAACAGGCCATGCGGTGATTCAGGATGCGCTCGGCGTATTGGCGAATGTCGCCCAGCGCGTGGAAGCAGCCCTCGGCATTGCACGGCTGCATGCAAGCCAACGCAGGCAGGAGAGCGCAGCCACGCGCTATCGCGAGGCCTGGCGTGAATGGGCGGGCATGGCGCCTGGCCTGGCGCGTATCTATCGGATATCGGCCGCCAAGGCCTATCACGGCGCGCTGAGAGAGCTTGTCACGGACGGAGGCCTCGATCCCGACGCCCGGCGAGAACTGACCTCGGCCGCAAAGCGTGTCGCGGCAGTGGCCGATCGAGGACGCGGCAGCATAGCATTTCTATCGGATATCGCGCTCGACCATGCGCGACGAACCCGCACCCGTGACGCTTCGAACCCAACCCACGCCAGACGCGTGCAAAGCTGGGATGTTCTGGAGCGCTCGGCTGCCGCGTTCCAGGAAGCCGAAACGCGGTTCGCTTCCTTTGTGGCCGATCTGCGTAGGCGCCTTCGTGCAGCGGGTCGGGCAGGCGTGCCCCAGGAGGTCCGGAGCGCGACCCTGGATAGCCTCTGGACACGCATCGACGTCATACATGCCGAAACCGCGTTGGCCCAATCAATCCGTGCGGGTTTGCTGAAGAGAGATCAATCGGTCACTGCCGGCATCAAAGATCGCCGCACCGTCCCGCAGCATCGACAGCAGGACTGATCTGGCACGGCGTTCATCGTGATCGGGCGATGGATTGGCGTGCCAGCAACAGCGGATAGCGAGCCGCATACTCCGCATCGTAGGCAATGCAAGCCGGGTTTCGGATTGCATGATGAAATGCCTCGAGAAGCAACGCATTGCGGCTCACGGACAGCTGCCTTTGTATCTCCGCGAGCATGGCGATCGTGCGGTCGGCGAGGCGAAGCCGAACGGTCACCAGAGTGCGGGACCGTGCCGGAAAATGCACGTCCCCCAACCAGGCCTGTACCGGGACAATCTGCGCATCCAATAGGCCGGTCACAAGCGCTTCCTCTCTCAGATCCGCATCCACGGGAAGCGTATCCTTCAGATGGCGTGGCAACGCCACGAACAGGTCTAGCCTGCCACTTCCTGGACGCGAAGTACGATCAACGTGGTGAGGTTTCATCGATATTCCTTCGTGCGAATAATCCCTATTGGTCAAAATAATACCTACATGATAGTGTCTGGCTCCGAAACGGCAATTCGGCGCGCATGGGCACGGGGTCGGTCGCGTCTGATCGACACAATCCGACGGCTGTCACTATCGGCCAGGGAACGGCGGAGCGGTTATGGACCGGTCAGGGGATTTGCGAGATGGCCTTGAGCGCCGGCACGAGCCCGAGGCGGCCAAACAGGCCGCCAGTCGGGTGGACGAGGGAGCGGGTGCCGCGGTCGGACATATGCGCGAGATCGTCCTCGATGTGGTCGAGTCCGATATCGATGAACGAGCACAGTCGCGGATGATCGATGACCCCGGAATCGGTTGCCGTCATCAGGGTTTCGGCGGTCAGGACCCGCTCGGTATGCATGCGCGAACAGGTGGCGACGCGCAGCCACTGAGACAGAAACCGGGTCGTTACGCGCGGCGTTTTCTGCGGGGCCATCGGCGATACGAAGCCGAGTGGCCAGGCCATGATGACACCCACGGCAAGCGCCGCCCCGGACAGGTCACGGAAGGTCGGCCCCTTCTTCGCGCCGAGATGCCGTGCCGTGAGCGGATCGATGCTGGCGATCACGGCCAGCGTGATCGTGACACGGTCGTGAAGACGCTCCGGGCAACGCCAGGACACGGTCGAGGTTGTGGACGGGTCGATCGGGGGCAGTTCGTTCGGACCGAGCGGACGCGCCAGAGCGGGATCGAGCGGCATGACAGTGATGCGGTCGTCTTGCATACGCGGGGTCCTCGCCTGCGTGCCCTCGTTCTTGCCCGCTATTGCCGAGCGGCGTCGCCGCTGGGCCGGGTCACCTATCGTTTGGCCGAGAGTGCAGGGCCTGTCAAGCGGGCCGGTTGGCGGGCCAGCGGGCCCATTGGTTACGAAGCTTCGAGAGATATCAGGAGACTGACATGACGAAGAACGACATGCCGCATCGGGCCCCGGGCCCCAGCGAGGCGACTTCCTGTCCGCCTCACCGCAAGCCGCGTTTCAGGCTGCCGGCGCTCGCCGTGCTCTTCAGCTACTTCGTGATTTCGGTCTGTGCGCCGATCGTGATGGCCCAGACGACCGACAACCCTTTCGCCAAGGCATCGCGGCTGGCCACGTCGGCCACGGATGCAATCGTTCCCGTGGTGGCCTCCGTCGCCATCCTGGTCACGGTCATCTGCGGCATCATCATGATGTTCAAGGGCCGCTTCCAGCTCGGCCTGCTTGCAGGGGCCGGCTTTGGTCTGATCGTCGCGGCGCTCGCACGCCCGATCGTCAATTGGGTGTTCGACACGATTTCGTCCTGATTGAGGTTCCGTCAGGTTCGCGCGGGCATGCGGCGGCGAGGAGGTTTCAATGGCTGCCGGGAAATCGCCGGTTCTCGATGTGCTGGTTTATCCGCTGCATATATTCTGGGTGCCGCCAAGGCTCTTCGTGCCGGTTTTCTTCGGCCCCCTGTTGATCGGAGGCGGCCTCGTCGCCTTCGGAGTTACGGGGGCGGACATGTATACGCCGATCCTGATGGTCGTCGCGTTCGGAGGCCTGGGGCGGATCGCGTTCCTGTTCCGGCGCGATCCGTACATCGAGTATCGCTGGCTGGCCGCGGTGGTCGACGGCTCAGCACTCTCGCCCAGCCGCCGCAGGGCGCGCGGCCGCAGTGCGGCGCGCGGCATGATCGTGCTGCCCGGTCCGCGGTTGCCGCGCCATGCCTGGGTACGGCGCGCCGACCGCATACGTTTCGAGGTCTGAGATGTTCGAGGGCATTTCTTCACCTCCGCCCATGGCACTCTGGTACGGTCTGGCGCTTGCTGGAGCCGTCGGTTTGGCCGGCATCATCGCGATGGGTTCTGCCTGGGTTCGCAACCGGGTCTTCCCTCCCCCCAGACGTGTGCGCCTCTCGGATCATATTCATTTCGAAACCATCCTGGAAGACGGCCGGACCATCGTTTGTGAAGACGGAACGTTGTTCCAGCTGGTCGAGTTCGGCGGCACGGATCTGAACGCCCTGTCGGCGGAGCGGCAGCGCGACCTGTGGCTGGCGCGCGTTGCCTGGCTGAACGGGCTCGCTGACCGGCGGATCAAGGCGCGAGTGTTCAGCCTGAAGCAGCGCCGCCGCCTTGAGCCGCGCCTGGATGGCTTTTCCGGGTTGTTGCGGTCCGTGATGGAAGCCTGGTCACGTCAGTTCGACAGTGCCTTCCGCATGCGTCATCTCATCCTGGTATCGATCGCGCCGAATGTCGCCGCCGCCCAGGAACAGCTTCGCGATTCCGTCGCCGATCTCGTGTCGTCCCTGCGCGAATTCGGTCCTGAGGTACTGACGCTCGAACCCGCGCGCCCGAAGGGACGTGGTGGTCGGCTCAATGCAAGCCCTCTCCTGAGCGCCATGGCGGATCTGTTGAACCCGGGCTTCGGCCATGCCGTAGCGCCCGGGCGACCGCCACGAGGTGATCTGGGCGCGCTACCGGAAGCGCTCTGCGCCTCCCAGGCCGATATGATCGTCGATGGTGCCGACAACGGGCTGTTCGTTTTCCGCCAGGGAAACGAAGAGCGCTGGGTTGCCGGCATCGGGATAGCTTTATGGGGAGAACAGGCATCCGATGCGATGATCGGCTACCTGATGGCCGTTGATTGTGAAATCCATCTCGTGCACTGGCTGCATCCGCTGGACGGCACCATAGCGAAAGCAGTGGTTGAGGACCGTCGCAATCGCGAGGTTGGCATCCGGTTTGGCAGGGGGTTGACACAGCGCGTCGAAGCGCAGTTCGCAGTTGCGGACGAGCTGCTCGAGGCGCGAGGAGGCTCAAGCGGCCAGGCCTTGCTGGAGTACCAGCTTGCAGCGTTCGTGATCGGCCGCTCGATAGACGAAGTCCTGCGTTCGGTCGAGCGTTGCCGGGAAGCGATGCAGTTCTTTTTGTACAAGACCGTCCGCCTGACCTCGGAGGCGATGCCGATCTGGTTCGCGCAGTTCCCCCCCCATGGCGAAAGCGCCCGGGATCTGCGCCGGCCCGCGAAGCTCTTCAGCGGTCCCGCCGCGCAACTGATCAGCCTGGAAACCGGCGCGGAGGGATACGGGTCCTGTGATTGGGGTGATGGACCCGTCGCGTCTTTCTTCAGCGCCGGGGGCACACCCTATTCATTCATCTGGCATCTGGATGACAGCCCGTCCTCAAAACCACCGGGCCATACGGTGGTCTTCGGTGCGACCGGCGGCGGCAAAACGACCCTCGTGAATTTCCTGGCGCTGTCCTCCCTGCGCTATCCCGACGCGGTCGTTGTCCTGTTCGACCGGTCGCAAGGCAGCTACGTGGCCGTTCGGGCCGCTGGCGGGGACTATGTCGCCTTCGCCCAATCGACCCGCGCGCTGGAGCTTGGCATGTCCGTCGCGCAACTCGCACCCTTCGCGGATATGAGCCAAGCGGATTTTCAAGCGGGCAAATCTGGTACCTACGGTCGCTGGGTGCTTCGTTGGCTCATGGATTACGTGCTTGCTCTTGACCCGGAGCAAGACCAGGAATCGGAGCGCGCGATCGAGAATGCACTCATCCATCTGGCCGGCATGGATGTCGCGAAGCGGACCTTCGATGAACTTGCGGCCGCCATCCCGCCTAATGTCTCGGCCAAGCGGGCGCTCGCCGTCTGGACACGATCCGGCCCAAACGGTGCCTATTTCCAGGGTGGTCGCGACAGCCTGTCCTTCAACAACCGGCTGATTGCCTTCGACATGACCGACATTCTGGGTGAACCGACCCTGATGCGCGCGCTCGTGCCGTATATCCAGCGGCGTCTGCAGATGGCTGTCGGACAGCGCACCCGGCCGGCCGATCTGCCGGAACATGTCGTGTTCGAAACGACGCGACCCTGGCTGCTGCTCTTCGACGAGACAGCGGCCTTGCTCGCGGAGCGGCAGATGCTGGCCTGGTACAAGGTGCTTTTGCAGGAGGCCCGCAAGGCGCGCGGCGTGGTTGTGAGCTGCTTTCAGCGTGTCGAGACATTGCGTGAGTTCGGAATCACGCAGCTCGTGCTGGAGCAATGCCCAACCGTGATCGTGCTTCCGAACCCCAATGCCACCGAGGCTTACGAGATGGATCTGGGGTTGACGGCGATCGAGCTGCGGACGATCCGGCGCGACGGCCCCTTGGCCGAGAGGCTTGGGCGGTATTTCGCGCTGTTCCGCCGCCAGAACGAGGGGTCGATCATGGTCAGCACCTCCATGATGCCGCTCGGCCGCTATCTGTCGGTTTTCTCGTCGGGACCCCAGGCGGCGGCGGATTGGCAGGCCGCGGAGCAAAGCGTCGGTTCAAAGGATCCCCTCGCAATCTATGAGGCCTATGCCGACCGGCAGGCCGGCCGCGCGCGGCTGCAGCGCGAACTGGAAGAAGAGGAGTGAAGCGGATGGTTGAGGTTAGGCGCCGTTTTGCAACAAGGAACACAAAGGCAAACGGAAAGGCCGGTGGCGGATACCGGCCGCGTCCCTCCGGGCGGGCCAGTCTCGTGACTGCGGCTCTGGCGGGCGGTCTTGCCGTCATGCTCATCACCGATCTCGCCGGACCCATAGTCCGCGAAGCCTATGCCGCCATGGCGGTGATCGACAGCACGAACCTCGCCAAGAATGCCGAGACCGCTGTTTCGACGGCGAAGACGCTTGGCGAAATGATCAAGCTCGTCCAGACCTCCACGCAGCATCTGGGCCTGTTCACCGAATTCGCGCGGTCTTTCGGCGGTGTGCCGGGCGCGGAGGGAACGACGCTGGCCGGCGGTCTGGCCGCTTTATCCGCCGGCGAGCGGCTTCTGTCGCTGAATGGCGAAGGGCTGATGGCCAGCATGACGACATTGCAGGCATATGCGCCGGCACCCGAGCGGGAACTGGAAGACCTGCCCTGGCTCCAGGCGCCCTCCGGACCGGGTGGGGCGGCACCTGGTTCAAATCCCGACGCCTCCGTGCCGGCGGATCTGCGCGAGCTCGCCGGCGGACTGCGGGACCTGCAGTCGTTGGTGCAGTCCGCTCGCACAACGGCGCAGCAACAGCCCGGCGCCTTCGGGTTCTCCGACCTGTCCGCCACGGCGGATGTCCTGAACCGGGTGTTCCGCCAGCCTGGCAATTCCAACGTGGCCCGGCTGGAGGCGGACCGGATCGCGATGCTCTACACGGATCGTGCGGCGCAGAAGGCGATCGCGGCCGCATGGGCCCAGCGCGAGACCGCGGCGGACATGCGTACATCCATTCAGGATATCTCCGAGGCCGCGAAGCGGGCCAAGAGTGAGGATGGTGACCTTCGTCAGCAAATCACCGTGCTGACCGCAGCGACCATCCTCGGCGTCACGGAGCTGGTGCAGCTGCGCACGCTCTTGGCCGCCCAGGTGGAATTGGATGGCTGGGGTCGTGTGTCGAGCATGCCGTCGGCATTCTCGCAGCGGACCGCCCCTGTGACAGCCGACATCGACACCGGTGATGCGGGAGTATTCAAATGAAACGGGCCGCGCTTCTGCTTACGGTCATTGCCGTGCTGTCGGGCTGCAGCGCCGACAACAGCGCCAAGCCTGTCGGGGTTGGGTCGGGCTTCGATGAGCTGAAACGCAGTCCATGCGCCTGCCTTAAAGTGCCTCAGGAAGCACCGGACGCCGCATTCTGGGATCGGGTGCTCGGCTGATGGGCGCAGGGCAGGGTCGCATCACCGGGCAGTTTTGGGGCCGGAAAGCCGACCAGCCGGAGCGCACCGAGCCAGTGGTCGGTCTGATCGGGCGACCGTCCGGGACAACGCCGGAAGTCGGCCCGCAGATGCTCGCCATCCGCAGCGGCGACCGCATGCGCGAAGAACGGTGGCGCTCCCGCGCGCTTGCCCTGGGTCTGGGGACCTCTTTGCTTGTCAATCTGGTTCTGGCCGCGACGATAGGGGTTCTCACGCCGCTGCGTCGGGACGTACCTTACTTTCTATCCGTGGCGGGACGCGATCAGGTCGTCACCGAAACGCAGGCGCTTGTGCAGGACAGCCAGGCGGGGAGGGTGATCGCCGAAGCAACGGCGATCCGCTATGTTGTCGTCCGCAACGAGATCGTGCCTGACGCGGCCGTGCTGGCCAGGCGCTGGGGCACGGCCTGCCTGGATCAGACACGCGAGATCGGGGACGATCTATGCGGGTTCATGTATCTGAACTCCTCCGATGAAGTTTACCGCCAGTTCGAAGAGCAGCAGCGCTCCGGGCTGGCGCAGTTCATACAGAGCCGGAGATCAAGGACCGTTCAGCTCGATGAAGATCCCATCCCTCTCGGTACCGGCCAGTTTGAGGTTCGGTTCACACTGATTGACTGGCGCGAGGGCGCAAATGGTTTGCCGGAGGAAGTCTCGCGCCGCCGTCTCTCGGCCAACATCTTCTACATCTTCCGAGATCTGACGGTCGAACGGCGAAACCGGTTCGTCAATCCAACCGGGTTCGTGGTGACCCGCTATATCCTCACGGAGCGATCTTCATGATCATGACACGATCCCTGGCAACCCTATGGGTTTGCGGATTCCTGGCCGCCGCCGCAACCGTCCCGGCGCACGCGCAGATCGTGGACGAAATGCGTGCCATCGCACCACGAAGCCAGCCTGGGCCGAATGCCGGCATGATGATGCGCGACGTGCCTGTCGGACAGGTGCAGGGGGCCTGGACCGATGCGCGGCCGGCCGATGGTCAGGTCGCGCCCGGCATCCTGGTCTGGCCCTATGACCGCCTGCAGGCCCTGCCCATCCGGGTGCGCTCGAATATGTGGTCGACAATCGTTCTGCCCCCCTGGGAAGAGATTGAAGAATACTACCTGGGCGACAGCCGGTTCTTCGAAGTGCGTACGGGCGAGCGCCGGCGCAATGTCTTGCTCATCCGGCCCATCGCGGCCGTTGAGACGGACACCTCTCTGACGGTAACCGGCCGGACGCGGGGCATGTCCGCGCCGGCCTGGTACACCTTCTACCTGCGATCCGAGTCCGTGGATTCCGCTCGCATTACGGATATCACGGTGTTCGTGACGGCGGATGACAATGACGGTGTGCGGAGCGTAACCCCATCGTCCTGGTCGCATTCCGGCGCCACGGAACTTGCCCGGGCGATGAGTTCCAGCGCACCGGCTGCTTCCGCGACACGCAGCGCTTCGGATCTCCCGGAGCCTGATCCCGGCGCAGGGAAGACGGAAGAAGAAGCTCAATGGCTCCGCGAAATCCCGTTTGATCCGTCAAAGTGGGATTTCGACGACTACAGGGTGCTGGCGGAGACGGAGGAAGCCGGTTCGATCGCGCCGGTGCGGGTCTGGCATGATGGGGTTTTCACCTATCTCGATTTCGGTGAAGGACGCGCGGATATCATCCAGCGTCCGGTTGTCATGCGGGTAGTCGATGAGGTCGACAATCCGGTCAACACACGAACGGTCGGCAAATCCGGCGAGATCCTCGTCGTGGAGTCGGTCGGGCGCACCCTGACACTTCGCAACGGCCAACGGATCGTTTGCCTCGTCTGGAACGAAGCGAGCCCGGTAAGCCATTCCCCGATCACCGAGGTTCGGTGATCATGCCCGGCCTCCTGCATCCTCCGTATTCCGCATCCGCCCTGTCCCTTACGGCCTTGACGATGGTGGTGGCATGGGTTTTTGCCGGACCTGCCCTCGCTCAGGACGCGGCACCTCAGGAACCGCTCCCGCGGCTCGGCGGGGAAACCGCTGTACCGGACATACTGAGGCCGCCCGGGGTTCCCGATATCCTGCGGCGCGGAACAGCAGAGGCTGTGCCCGATCAGGACGCGCAGGCAGCGGCGGGACCGGCGCCCGATGAGGCGGGACCGGATTCTCCGGAACAGGAGGACCCCGCCGAGGAAGGGATTATCGCCTCGGTAATGCGCTTCCTGTTCGGCGACGGCAGCAAGCCGGCTGCGGTGCCCCAGCCGCCAAGCGTTCCCAGAGGGGGGTCATCCGTCGATCTCTGGGACGTGATGGCCACGGTTGGCTTTACGACGGATCGTATGGTGGTTGACGAAAAGGCCGGGACGCTGGAGGTCACCTTGCGACGCTCCGTGCGGCTGGATCGCGAAGTGAAGGTGCTCGTTCGCTCGCAGGATGAAACGGCCGCCGCGGGCAGCGACTATGTCGCCGTCGCTGAAAGCGTTACGTTTCCGCCCGGAGTGGAAACCGCTACGCTGCGCGTGGCGGTTATCGACGATGCCCTCTGGGAGGAACCGGAGAGCTTCCAGCTGCGGCTTGAGCCCTTGGATGGCGGGGCGGCGGAGATCGATGCGGCGCGGGCCGTGCTGCGGGTGGAGATACGCTCGGATGATCCTGAGCCGGATCGATCGCCGCCACCCGAAGCGAAGCTTGTACTGCTGCCGTCGCCGCTGACGATCACGGAAACGCCGGTGGGCGAACGCAGCACCGGGCGCGTTCGCATCGGCAACCAGGGTAATGCGGCGGCGCGGATTCAGCGCATCGAGGTCGAGGGGGCCGACTTCTCACTCGTGGATGATCGCTGTTCCGGCACCCAGATCCTGCCGAATGGCGGGTTCTGCGATGTCGACCTCGCCTTCGCGCCAGGGCGGGCCGGACGGGCCTCGGGACGGGTGAAAGTGACAACCGAGGTCAGCGAGATCGCGACCGCCGTTGAAGCTTTCGCGTTCGAGGTGGCGGTCGCAGTGGTTGACCCCATGCGCGAAGCGGCCGAGCGCCTGCGTGCCGAGCGTGATTTCGCGGGAAGCGGCGCCATCATCGGCAGATACGCGCCAGCAACGCCGGCTGTGCAACCGCCCGAACATGTGATGTCGGAACCGGACTACCGAGCGACCGGCATCGTGCCTGCCTACTTCACCTACCCGGTGGATCGCCGACTGGCAATCACGACCGACCGGTTCATCTCCTGCGTCCTGGAAACCGCCATCAACTCACAACTCCCCGGGTTCGTAATCTGCGTCGTCGAGAACCATGTCTATGGCTCGGATGGACGGTTCGTGTTGATTCCGGCCGGAACCCGCATCGAAGGCGACTATCAGCCTCTGGCCGCGGTAGGCGACACACGGCTGAATGTCGTGTGGCGGCGGTTTTTCAGACCCGACGGCAGTTCCTTCTATGTCGAAAGCGGCTTTCAGGCGCAGGACGCCATGGGTCAGGCCGGCGTCCCGGGTGAGGTCGACAATCGTTGGTTCGAGCGGTTTGGCGCGCCGCTGCTGCTGACGGCAGTGGCCTCCGGCGTGCAGTTCGCCGCCGATGCCGGCTCAGGAACGTCCACCACCACGAACACAACACAGGGCTCGGCCGGAACGACCACGACACAGAGTGCGGCGTCGAGTGCGGCCGAGACGCTTGCCGAGGGGCTGGGAGCCGTCGCGCTCAAGCTCCTGGACGAGACGGTGGATTTGCGGCCGCGGATGTTTGTGGCGGCCGGTTCGCGTATCACCATCAAGCCCTTGGTCGACATGTGGTTCAAGACCCCCCAGATTCTTGCGCCCGGCGAGGCAGCTCCGCCGCCGGCGCCAGGCACCCAGATGGTTGCCTTTCCGCGGGCCGGCGGACCGATCAATCCACCGACCCCCGGCCCGCGCTTTCAGACACCCCGACCGGGCCAGTGAGTGCGGCCAGCTGGCGAGAAGCGTCTATTGGACATTGTTTCTATTTTCTTGGTAATATAGGCCGATAGACTCTTTTAACAGCCCGACGATAGGGACCCCGTGCCATGACCCGCAATCAGCTCTTGCTCAGCAGCGCGCGCTTGCTCTTGCTGCCCGGCATGCTCGGCCCGCTCGCCATTCCCTCCATTGCATTCAGCCAGCAACCCGCCTCGATCGTCGCGCCGGCGCAACCGGACACGCAGAAGAGCGGCAAAGCACCAGTGGCGCAGGCCGGCGCGGCGGGCGCCGCGAGTCAGGCCGGCACAACCACCGCCTCTTCCGCGACAGGTGTCTTGCCGCCCGGTGCCGGCGGCTCTCCGGCGGTTACGGCGGGCGAGCGGCTGACGACCCGGGTCAGTCTGGATGCGGCTATGCCGGTCCAACAACCCGGCTCCTGGGCGCGCGTAACCGGCCGGCTGATGGATGTGCCGGATGCGCGGGTGCGCGAGAAGGTGGTCGTTTCGGGCATCGCGACCTATGAGCCAGCCGAAGGCGGCGTGGGCGAGGTCCGGGCGCGGACGCAATGGACTTCCGTGGAGCGCACCGACACGCGCGCGCGGAAAATCCTGGAGGTACCGCTTGAAAGCGCGGTGCGCGTGCCGACATCGATGCAGGAAATGCCGCCCGGCCAGCCGCTCACCGCTTCCGGCGACGTTGCATCTCTGGAAGCAGCGGCCCTCAGCCTATTCGCCGAGGAAGCCCAATCCTCCGAAGCATCCGGATCTGGTGCGCCGTCAGCGGTTGAGCAAAGCCGGGCTTCGGGGCAAGCGCCACAATCGGCAAGCGGGGCGGGTCAGCAGGGTGCTTTTCCCGACAAGCTGGAAGCCGAGCCGTTCCGAGCGGATGCGGATGTCGCAGCGGGATTGACCGAAGTCGTCTCCACCACATCCGAGGGATGTACACCCATCATCGACCTAGTCAATGGGACCGTCAAGCAGACCTCCCAGCTGGTAACCAACGGTAAACCGTCGGGCAGCTGCAGCGAGAACGGCACGTCGTTTCAGATCAAACACGACAACACCACCTGCACTGATGAGGTCGATGTTGCGGGTTTGACGGCCTATGGTCGGGCGCGCGCCTTCTATGTCAATTCCCAGGCCGAGGTCATCTACCTGCAGGCCAGTTGCGAACGCGAAGAGGGCAAGGAGTTTGACATAGCCGAGGACGAGACGGCCTGTACCGTCCAGACGGACCTGACCGCGATGGTCGCGACGCCGCGGGCCGAGCTTGCTTATGTCAACGGTCGTGGCCAACGCACCGTGGTGCGGGGCTGTCAGCCCGTGAGCGACGGGGCGCCCATTCCGATCACCTTGTCCTCGGACGGCTGCTCGCTCAACCATGACTTCCCGGGCGGGGTGTCGACCCAGTACCAGATGGCCCGCTATACCTACTACACGCAGATCATCCAGGCCTCCGGCTGTCAGGCGTTCGACGCTTCGCCGGAATATCCCCACACGCGCACGGCGACCGGCTGCTCGCCGATATCCGATGTCCAGGCCGGATTTGCCTATCCGTCCTTCCAGACCCAGATCGACATGGGCCAGGGACCCGTCCAGATTCTGGCCTGCCAGCCGGATATGAACGCCGGCGTAGCCCTGATGAAAACCGCGGACGGCTGTACGGACCGGTTCTCGCACTCGGTTCCGGCTGCTCAGTCCTTTGGGATGTCACGGCTCTATCACAGTCTGACCGGGTCCAGGACCTATGTCGACGATTGTTCCGTCGATCCGGAACAGCTCTACATCCATCAGATCTCCGAACCGGTTGCCTGGCAGAACAATGACGTGAACCGCACGGGCACGGCGTTGCGGCGCATCACGATCTCCGCCCATGGCAATACGGTGGAGGTACAGGGCGCCCAAATCCTCGCTGGTGAGCCGGCAGTCCCCTATAGCTATGTCCGACAGGACGTGGTGCCGGACCTTGCGAATGTCGTTTATGAGGCCTGTCAGAAGACAACGCCGACGGTCCTGGCAGACATCTACACGCGGCCCGATGGTACCCAGTACAATCAGGCCATCGGCGCCGGCGATACGATCGGCCCTGTCAATTCCTGCACGTCGATCATCCAGACACCTGTCTGGAAGCGGGTCTCGACCAGCCAATATACCTATAATGTCAACTACGGCACGGCCACCACGGCCTGCTATGGCGGCTATAATGAGAATGGCTGTAGCGGCGGCATGCAGCCCTATTGCCAGTATCAGGGCTATTATGCCGGCGGCTATGCCAGCACCAGCACCTATCAGGGCACGCGCAAGCTGCAACGCGACGACGGAGTGGTGATCGAGCAAGTCTCGAAGAACAACCATTCCATCACCGCCACCAACGGGGCCTATAGCGCAGGCAACGGTTTCACCTCCTCCTGCCCCGCCTGGGGTGCCTTCTCCAGCTCCTACCCGGCCTATCCGCCAGAGATCCATACCGGTTCCGAGCAGATCGCCTGGAACCAGGCAGAGGGCTGGTAAAGGGAGACCATGGATGTTTCGATCGCCTCTGCCACCGGTTCAAAGTAGGAGACGAGAAATGATGAAACGCGTGTTGCTTGCAACATCGGTTCTTGTCCTGCTTGAAGCGATGGCTGGTATCGCCTCGGCGCAGATGCCGGGCGAGGGTTTGACGGCTGGAACGTTGGCAGGTCCTGCCGATTGCACGCCCGTCCACGTCTCCGTTCCCGGCCTAACCCGGGTCGAGGTGACCTGCGAAGCGGGCCAGGAGCCTCTGGTTGCAGTGGACCATCTCCAGACCGTACCGCCTGGTCAGCTCGCTCCCATCGTGGTGATAACGGAAGGGACAGAGGTCAAGATGGCAACGCCGGACCTGTCGACACCGGTTCCCGTCACGGCTGAAGCAGAGACGCGATGAAACCGACGGTTCTCCCGCCATTCGAGCAAGAGCAGCCCCGGGGGCTCTTCGGCGATCTGGAGAGCCTGGATCATTATCTCCAGGCCTGCTGCTATGGATTGGAGATACCCATAACGGACGATCCCGACGTCGATAGCCGAAAGGCCCAGAGCGCTATACGCATAACGCAATCGCGTCTCGCCACCGCCCGGCTCGCACTTCGAGAAATCGCAACCGTCCATGGGGGGGCCGCCCGCTTTGCACATACGGGTCCGGAGCGTGCTTGGCCGCGAGAACTCAGCAAGGATTCCGAGACGGCCCTGCAGCAGCAAATAGGGCGCCAGACTATCCTTGCACGAGAGCTGATGGATCCGCTGGGCGAGCTTGGCAGCAGCATCCGCACCCTTGGAACGGAAGGCGATTTTGGTCGCGTTCATGCACTGGCGCTGCGCACCGTTGAGCGGGACGTTCAGCGGATTATGGATATGCAGCGCTGATGGCCCGCCGGAAGCTATCCGCGGCCGAGGAGGCGAGAGCGATGGAGGTGGCGGACACCTCCGCCATTCTGATGGAAGCCTACCGCCCGGTCAGCGATATCCTGAACGATCCGAAATGGCGCGGACGTATCACCGAACTGGTCGTCAACCGGCCGGGCGAAGTTCTGCTCGAGATCGCCGGCGAGGGCTGGGTGGAAGTCCCGCGCGAACGCTCCAGCTGGGCAACACCGTCCGGCATCCAGGGCATATGCCTTTCTTTGGCAGCCCAGCACGGCATACGCTATTCGGACAAGATGCCGCTCCTGGCCTGCCGAACGCCGGACGGGTCACGTTGGGAATCGCTGCTGGGCCCAAACGCGCCGCTGAAAGTGCAGCTGGCTATCCGCGTGAAGCGCTCTGTCTCCGTCGAATACGAGGCATTCGGCTTGGCTTCCAGAGAAGCCGACCGAATCCGCTCGGCCATGGCCGAGGGCCAATGCGTGCTGGTTTCCGGCGGGACGGGCTCGGGAAAGACGACCCTGCTCAATCGCATGGTTCGGGACATCCCCCTGGACAAGCGGATCGTCACCGTCGAAGACACGCGTGAGATCGAACCCCCGCATCGCAATTGGGTGCCAATCCTGGTGAGCCGCACGGAGGCGGATACGGCGGTCACCTGGCCGATCGCGATTGACCATGTGCTTCGGATGCGACCGGATGTCTTCCTCTGCGGCGAGCTATCCATTGTGAACGCATTCTCGGTCCTGCAGATCATGGATACCGGCCATGACGCCTTCGCCACGACCATGCATGCCAATTCCTGCCTGGATGCCCTTCGAGGGTTCCGCCGGCGCGTCGCAATGGGCGGAGCCGGAGGCGAAGCCAAGGATGTGCTGGAACAGCTCGCCTCCCTCGTCCACCTGATCGTGCAGGTGAAGCGCGTGCAGGAGCCCGGCCGGGGTTGGGTGCGCAGGGTTGTCGAACTGAAGACCCCCGGCGAGGCCATCGACGGCCACGACGGACCTGGCGGCACCGGTTGGCGCGGATTGATCGCCGATGATCAGGATATCGATGCAGGAATGGCCGAGGAAGCGCAGGGCATGGATGGCGAACCCGATGCAGTCGACATGCATAGGGTACCGGACTGGATCGTGGAGGGTTGACCGCGCGTTCGAACTGTCGCGGTGCGGCGGAACTCCCGCTTCACGGGAAATGCGCGTTGACCGGCCCCCGATTTCATGGCCTTCTGCGCGAGGATGATGATGTCCAATAGGCCATTTTCGATAGAGAGGTATGGGGGATGGGTTTGCGCACGAAGACACGGAAGTCGACCATATTGGCGGCCGCGGCCGTCCTGGGGCTCGCGGGATGCCAGACCAGCTCCACGACGGGGGAAACGCTGGGAACCGTCGGAGGAGCCGTTCTGGGCGGGCTGCTCGGTAGCCAGGTCGGAGGCGGGCGTGGCCAGATGCTCGCCGTAATAGGAGGTGCGGCGGCCGGCGCACTGATTGGCCGGGAAATCGGAAGTCTGCTTGATCCGCAGGATCAGGCGGCTGTTGAGCGTGAGACCGTGGCGGTGCTGGAGGATCCCGATCCGACCCCCACGGCGAGCTGGGCCAATGCCGAGACGAGTGCGTCGGCAACGGTCACGGCATCCGCTCCGCAGACCGTGCGCGCCGAGGCCGACATCGTTCGTTCGCGCTCCATAGCACCGCCGCCTCCGATCCGGGTGATCAACCAGCCATACAAGGCGGTGAAGGGCGCAAATATCCGCCAGGCGCCATCGACCGACGCCGCGATAGAAGGCGGTCTTGGGGACGGTCAGGTCATCGATGTCATCGGAGCGGTCATCGGCCGCGACTGGTATCTGGTCGGGCGCAATGGAATTTCCATCGGCTACGTTCATGCCGCTCTGCTGGCACCGATACCCAAAGCGGACCATGCGGCCATCACCGAGTCCGGCGTAGTCACGGCTGATCCTGGTTTGATGCGTTCGATTGACCTCGACGCGGCTCTCCCCGCCTCCGACGCGGAAGTCGTCCAGGAGCGCGTCACCATCGAGACCGAGTGCAGGACAGCCGAGGTCCGAGCCGAGCGAGGCACCGATAGCGCAACCGACTCCCTGCGGGCCTGCCGTTCACCGACTGGCGTCTGGGAGATCCTGTAAGATGCCAAGGAGCCCGTTCGCGGCAGCCAGTTTCGAGAATCTGGACGCGGCGATCGCGAGGCTCAATGACAGCCAGCGTCTGGTGGTAGCGCATCGCGACGGGCCGATGGTGGTCTATGCGGGTGCAGGCGCCGGCAAGACGGCCAGCATGGTGGCCCGCATGGGCCGGCTCATCGCTGACGGCGTTCCACCCGCGGAAATTCTGGGCGTAACCTTCACCCGGAAAGCGGCCGACGAGATGGCGGAGCGCCTTGGCCATCTCGTCGGCCCCGCGCGTTCCAGGGCCATGACGCTGGCCACCTTTCATTCGGTCGGCCTCAAGCAGCTGAAAGCGGAGCCACATGCCTTCGGTTTGAGGCTGCCGTTTGACATTGCCGATGACGGCCGGGTTCTCAAGATCCTGCGCGAAGCCTGGGCGATCCGCGAGCCACAGATTGAGACGATCCTGCGGTCCTGCGAGGCGGATGGTTCCGCCGAGAGTCTGGCCCGCGTGCGGCGCGACACCCTGTCCTGGATAGCGCGGTTCAAGGGTGAACTGCTCGATCCCGCGGCTGCGGGCGTGGAGGCCGGCGAGCGGGAGATGGAGCCCGGCTCGGACGCTGCTTATTTCGTCGCGGCCGCTCTCTACGGCGAGTACGAAGCCCTCCTGCAGGAACGCAATACGGTCGATATGGCCGACCTCGTATACAGGCCGGCCCGCGCGGCCGCTGCAGATCCAAAGCTCCGCGCCCGCCTGGCGCGGCAATGGCGCTATATCATGGTCGATGAGTACCAGGACACCCAGCCCGCGCAGCGCAGCTGGCTGATTGCCATGGCCGAGGACCATGGCAATCTGGTGGTAGTGGGCGACGATGACCAGACGGTGCATTCCTGGGCAGGCGCAAGGCCGGACTACATCCTCTCCTTCGACCGGGACTATCCCCATGCCCGAACCGTCATACTTGCCCAGAACTATCGCTGTACGGCCACGATCGTGGAGGCCGGGAACCGGATCATTGCTCGCAACGCAGAGCGGCAGGGCAAGGCTCTGGTGGCGGCCGGCGCCCATCGCGATTCCGACGTCCCTATCCGCTTCGTGACCGCACCCGATCCGGAGAGCGAGGCCGACTGGATTGCAAGGGATCTTCGTGCACGGCCGTTGGCGCCGGGACAGTCGGCACTGATCCTCTATCGCGCTTCAGGCCTCAGCCGGGCAGCGGAGGAGGCGCTTACGCGCGCCGGCATTGCCTATCGTGTGGTGGGCCGCAGTGCCTTCTGGGCACGCGAGGAGGTGCGCGACGTGGTGGCCTGGGCTCGTGTGTTGAATGATCCGCGCGACGTGGACGCGGCGTTGCGGGTCATCAACAAGCCGGCCCGGGGCTTTGGCGACATCACGCTCGAGCGACTGGCGCAGGAAATACCGGCTCGCGGGCTGTGGGAAGCCTTGGGTCATATCCAGCTTGCTCCACCGGCGAAGGCCGCGCTGCCCGGCATCCTGAATGCCTGGCGGGCATGGCTCGACGGCGGACAGAACTTGTCCGGCTTTCCCGCTTTCCTGGAAGAAATCGGGTGCATCGGTCATGCGCGCTCAGGGGATGGCGGTTCGACCGATCGCGCTGACAGCGCTCTGGAAGCCGGATATGTGGCATCCCTTGCCGGCACGCTGTCGGCATTCGTCGCACGGGCCGAGGGTGCGCATGACGTCGTGCGCGAAGACGCCCGCGTCATTCTCCAGACGATTCACGGCGTGAAGGGCGGGCAGGCTCACCGCGTTTACGCCCTCGGCTGGGAAGACGAGACCTTTCCGACCTACTTCGCTCTGAACGGGCCGGCGCGGGATCGGGCTGGCGATATCCCGCTGGAGGCCGAACGACGGCTGGCCTATGTCGCCGTCACCCGCGCGGAACAGGACCTTGTGATAACCCGAGCGCTCACCAGGCGTGGGCGATTCCGGAACCTGTCGCGATTTGCATTGGATCTGCCGGCCGATAGGCTGCTGGCCTTTTGGGCGGGTGAAGACACGCCCGAGCCGACGGAGGAGGATCCACTGGAGGCAAGCATCAAGCAGATCGAGTATGCACAGGTGATCGCGGATGCGCTCGGGCTCAAGCTCGATCCGGATGAAGGCCGGCTGTCCGTGATCGGCGGGTTTCTTGATCGGCATGCCGATCTGTTCCTGATCCGCCAGGCTGATGCACGCCACAAGACGCGCGAGAAGCATCCGTATGCGGCACGGTCAGGTGACAGCGAAGGCGCCGGCGCACCTTCGGCGCCGTATTGAATGGACCCGGGGCATGGGACATCACTTTGCCTTCTATTCAGGCTACAGCGCCTCGGAGCTCGACCTGGTCGACGACATTCAGTGTGACGTCTTTGCGCATTGGAAGCGCATTCGTGGAGATGCCCTCATGCCGGCGCGCACCGCGTTCGACCCTCTGGATGTCTTTCGCGCGCTACCAATGATCTTCCTGGCGGAGAACCGGTCGAACGGCGCCTGGTTCTTTCGCGTAGTGGGAACCGGCATTGCCACGCATACCGGGTTCGAAGCCAGCGGCCGTTGGCTCACGGAGCTCGGTGCGCGCCTCGACGTTGCTGAGATGGAACGGGACTTCAATGCCGTCGCCAAGGCAGGTCAGCCAGCGCGCCACGTCACCGGTCTCCCCGTGGTCGGAAGAGACTGGATGCTGTTTGATCGGCTACTGCTGCCCTTGGGCCATGCCAGAACCGTGACGCATCTTCTTGGCGTCTGCCGCTTCAAAGATTGATGGCAGGACCGGCCGAGGCCTAGGGTTCTATACCTATCTCGAGCTCGTCCAACGTATCCGCGAAGGAAGGATGGAGCCAAAGCGGAGAGATGTCCGCAACTTTGAGCGCGCCAAGGGCTCGATCATAGATCGCAAAGCAGCCCTCCTCGTTAAAGCGCGAGGAATAGCTGATTCCGGCGAATTGCTCAGGATGACCGTGGATCGCCTTCGACCAGGCTTGGCCGAGTTTATGACTGGAGGCTCTGGCGGCGTCCGACGGAATCCCATTGAGGATCAGACCGTCTCCGCGAAGCTCCAGGAGCTTCAGAGCCGTTCCAGACGAAACCTCTACCGTGGCGACTGACCAAGTGTAGAGCTCCGATTCCTTCAGCATCCGATTGACGAGCTGTCCATCGAAGCGTGCGCGAATGATCGCCTCGACGAAGCAGACTTTGAGGCTTTCACCGAAATAAACAACGCCAAACGCGCTTTTGAGTTTCGGTCTTGGGTGGCTGAACCGGCTCTTCACAAGACCGTAGCCAAGAGGATCGGGGAATTGGTCCTTAAATATACGAACGAGCTTGGTCCCCGTGGCCAGCGTCACGGAACGCAGCTTTTCCCTGGCGAACCGTTCTGTCGGCAGCAACGGTGATCACGAGAAGCTATACAGGGACGACACCGCCGTCCTCAGGAGGACGTCGGCTGCGTCTCGTCTGTTGGCCAGGACAGCGCGGCCTGTGGCACCGTCGAGTTCTCCATGTTCCGTCATCAGGAACCGCAAGACCGGCAAAGGTCCGCCCAGCACTATCGACAACTCGCGGATTTCCGGATAAGGCTTGCCGTCTTCGTCCAACTGCCAGACTGGAAAGCGGAAATCCTCGTCAACGCGAATGGCACAGAGCTCTCCCTTCGCGAGCGCCTTGTAGACCTCTTGAGGCTTGACATGCATTCGCTTCGCGAGCGCGCTCGCCGTAAGCATTTCCTCGTCTTCTGCGATCTTCCTTGCATAAGCCTTGCCGCGAGCCCGGGCGCGGCTTAGAGCGTTGTCAGCTGGCTCAGCCGCAAGTGGGTGTACACGGTCTGCGAACAGAGGTCCCATCCCAGCGCGACTGAGCAACCTAGCGCCAATGGGCGGCAGGTCGCCGATTTCTGGCCAATCAACAAGGACGCTGTCACTATCGGTTCGTAGGCGTACGATCACTTCCAGAAAGTCGCTCTCCTTCAAACGTTTGATCAAATGTGCATCCCCTGGATCATTCGGGCCGCGCATCGGATCGAGATGAACCGTGAAGACTGCGGCTTGGCGTTCCGGCCGATCCGTCACCTTCTGTCTCACAATGTCGCTGTCGGTTTTGGACTTAGTCACGGATTGCCTCGCTGCACCTTCGTGAGCCCAACGCTGTCTCAATGCAGATGAGTCACAACGTCGGGAGTCTCTCAGTCATTCCAATCGCTACCGTCGTCGAAGTCATCATCGTCATCCGCCTGTTGGCAGGCGCTACATATTTCGGAACTGTGATAGGTATCATGAGCGTCTTCGGACTGCCACATCGAGACCGTCGCACCACAACTACCACAGTTTGAGTACACGGTTCCCATATTTCCAGCCTGCCCGCGCCAAGGTTAAACTCAGGCCCGACCCGCACCGCTTAGCTCCGACGCCGAGCTTGTTGCTTGGAGAATGTAGTGCAGGGCTGGTCATCTTGCTACCTGTCCGCGACAAACCGCAAGACAACTCTGGACCGCACTATACCATATTGCTATAGTGCTGGTCTTGGAGCAATTGCTGCTCACCCGATCGTGGAGACATCCTGATGAAGATCACCGTCAAGAACGTTAAGATTTCGCCTGCTGCGTCTGAGGAAACCCTGTGCTTCGAGGCCGTGGTTTACCTTGATGGTAAAGAGGCCTTCCTGGCCAGGAATGAGGGTCGAGGGGGCTGCAATCGGTATATCGGCGACCGGAAGCTGGTCGAACAGGCCGATGCCTATGCGAGGTCCCTGCCGGAGCGCATGGAGCAGGGCATCTCATATCAGCCCGATCTCGATACGCTCGTCGACGATGCAATCTCTCGATGGGAGTTGGAGAAGCAGGCCCGCGCCATCCTGAAGACCGCTGCCATTGCTGTGGATGGTCAGATTCTGACGTTCAAATGTGCCTCAACGCATCCGGACTTCAGGCCGCATGTGGCTAAAAGTCATCCGAACGCCACGATCCTGAACGATCTGCCGTTCGACGAGGTGGTCGCGGTGATCGGCAGGCCAGGTTCGTCAGTCCAATAGAACGAAAGTCGGCATTCTGCATACTAATCGAGGTGCACAGTCCCGGCCCGTCAAGCGGTGGCGACCCCGCGTAGGACACTGACCGGCATCGGACCGATTTCCTTGTCAATAGCCACGCTTGTGGCGCCGAGCGGTCCAAGGTCGATGTCGATACGCCGGCCCCCCTCTGTGGAGGTGCTTACCAAGCGTCGGCAAAGGAGATCGGCCAGCTCTGGGTCTTCGACTGCGCAGATTATCTGACGACCGTCCGAGCGGAGAGCGGCGAGCACTTCGACCAGGTGAAGGGCCCTGAAATCGTCGATGTGCTGAACGGGGTCGTCGAGTAGAAGCGACCTCAACGGTGTCCATGCCCGCGCAAGATGGACCGAGAGAAGGAAGGCAAGACCGGCGGCGCGACGCTGACCGCTGCTGAAGACGAATTGCGGATTCAGCCCGTCGCCTACCTTGAGGCTCAGGAAACGTCGGACATCGCCGCGGATGCTGTAGTCAATTGTCCGCCAGTCGGTGTGTGGTCGCAGGCGTTCATAGAGCTCATTCAGCAGAGGACTGATCTGAGCGAGCCGCTCATCGATGATTTCCGCACTGACACGCCGAACAGAACGCTCGATTTCGCGGGCTGCCGTGACGGCATTTTGCGCCTGGATAACTGCTTGCGCCTGCCTGTCGACGTCCGCGCGTAGCACAGAGATGTTGCGTTCGATAGAGGATATTCGCGTCACCGCTTGCGAGGCCTCCAGCACGAGAAGTGCGCGCTCAAGGTCGATCAAGCGGTCGCGTTCCTCAGAATGGGCTTGCTTAAGCTCGTCAAGAGCGTTGATGAAGCGTGGATTCAGTGAGCTTCCTTCATAGAATTCCACATGCGCCAACTCCTGGGCGCGCAAACGCCTGAGTTGGTCCTCGTGGACTTGAACAGCGGCGGCGGTTAACTGCAATGTGTGGCTTAGATGAAGCGCCTTCTCTTTCGCGGCGGCTACAGCATCCCGAGCGGCCTGAACGCCCGACGCCAGCGACGCAATTCGTTGCCGAGCAAAGGCGACGCCGACGGTGAACTCTTCGGATGTTCGATGAGCTGCGCATAGCGGGCAATGATCGTCGTGCAACCCAAGGCGCTCGCCGTGTTCGACGAGGAGGCTCAACGAAGCCGCAACCGCGTTCATCTCTTCTTCCAGCAAGAGACGCTTTTCAGCTTCCGAGAGGGCTTGCTGCGCTGCCTCATGCTCGCGCTGCGCTGCTTCGTAGGCTGATGAAGCGGCCTCACGGGTCGCCACAGCCTCGGGAGCGTTGTACTCAGCCTGAGCCAGAGCGACCTCTTGGCCGAGCAGAATCGCTTCGCCCATCCGGCCCAATTTGGTTCGTCCGTCTGCGAGGGCATATCGACCTGCTGCCAGACGTGCCGTCAGCTCGGGGGGCGCATCCGGCGTCGCGGCGGCGATAACCTGAAACGCAGCGGACTCGTCCCCTGATCGGCTGAGCGCGGCTTGTGTGTCGGAGAGCTGCGTCAATCTGTCCGCCAGTCGCGAGCGGGCGGCGTCATAGGCCGCCTCCTCTTTCGCGTGTGCAGCTTCGGCAATAGTCACGACCTCCTTAGCTCTGCTACCGGCTTCCGCGCCTTCCGACCCACCGAGCGCCGAGCGCACGAGATCGAACCGCTCCGTTTCAGTAAGATCTAAGCTAAGCGCAGCGATCCATTCGTCCCGGATGATCGACGTCCGCGTGAGCTGCCGGAGTGCGTGCTCTGGCGCGGGGCCTTTACAAAGAGCAGCCTGGATTTCCTCCGGTGAGCGATCGGAGCCGCCTTCTCTTGTCCGCGTGATGGTGAAAGGGTTCCCGCTGTCGCCAACGAAAGAGGCTTTCACGTAGTGGGCTTTGGGAACACCTTCGCCGCGCCACCAAAGGTAATCGCTGAGGCTCTCCTTCGCGGCCTTTTCGACGGCGTACTTGTCGATTGAGCCTGTGATCGCGAACTCGACCGCATCACACAGCGTGCTCTTGCCCACGCCATTGCGGCCGGTGATAACGGTGAAGCCGCGTCCGAAATTGATCCGGACGAGATCCCGGAATCCGCGAAAGCCACATACTTCGATGAAATCGAGCCTCATGACGTCGCCCCTAAGATGCGAGCGATCTCTGCCGGCGTAGTCTCGCTGAGAAACGCGGTAACGGCATCCGGAGGGATGTCCTTCAACCTGGTTCGCAGTCTCGTTTCGAAGTTGGACGCGCCGAGCAGCGGCTTAGAGCGTATCGACAGCAGCGGTAACAGCGCCTTCTCAACGTCATCGGGTGTGGTGATGGAGGCCCTCGCGATCTTACGGGTCAATGAAAAATTCTCATCGATTCGCTCGATCTCGCGCCCTCGGTGCGCTTCCTGATCCGGGGTCAGGAAGACCGAATACACGTTCCAAGCCTTCGCTCCGGCGGCACGCAACGAAACGGCATGCCGAGCGAGCGCGATCTGCTCGTTCTCCTTCCAGGCGCCGAGGAGAGCATCTGCGCTGTCGAATATGTGGACGAATCCCATCAGCGCCGCGCTTTCGAAACAGGTCACCGGGCCAGCCGAGCCGCTCCACGTCCAGGTTTCATATTTTGCGTCGCGAAGTAGGATCTCCGCTTGGATGAAGATGTCCATCAGATGTCCAGCGCTGCTCTTGCCCCAGGGAGATCGTACCATTCACCCGCTGGGGCCGGACGAATGACGTCACCGGCGCGCCCGCTACGCACCACATTGGCCGGCACACCCAGGTCGGTCGCGCCTACCGCGACGACAATATCGGACTGCATCGCGGCAGGCGGTTCGACGAACTTCCCGCGTAGCGTCCCAAGGATGGATTGCGCCCCGTTGAGGACTCTGATGGTCCTGCCGTTCAGATCATAGCCATCGGCACGTTGAACGGCTCCCGCCTGACGGAGCAGCAAGTGGAAGAAGCCGAGTGCTTCCGGATTTGCCGGGCGGCGGAGTTTGGCCGGCTCCGCCGCAGAGACGCCCTCGGCATCCCGCCTCAGACCATAAAGGTCCTCGCTATCGAAATTTCCGACTTCTAGCCAAGTCGGATCACAGTGGGCTCCGGTAGCTTGCTCGAAGGCGGCTCGTCCGGCGTCCAGGACCTGGCGCAGGTAGTTCGATGAGAAGGCTCGACGAAGTTCGTCGAGCGCCGCAGCTCCTGACTCTTGCACGTGTTCGAACGTCACGTTTTGTGCGTGCGCGATCTCCCAGAGTTGCGGCGCCTTCTGCTCGAGCGCGTTTGTCGGCGAGAGGTCGATGACGGTCACGGACAGTGGCTCTACGTCGATCAGCGCTTCGCCGATCACGGCGTTGAGGTATTCCCAGTCCGACCAGAAGCCGACGACGAGCAGATCCTTTTTCCGAAGGTTGGCTGCCATCCAAACTTTGCTTCGCGCAATGCGGCCCGAGATGGTCGGATCGTCGAGCTGCGAAGGCGCCCAGACCGTGGCTTGCCGATCACGGTGGGAGCAGCCATGGAATTTCAACAAGGGTGCCTGGCGGTCGGAATCGGCGGTGGCTTCGTCTCCGTCGAGCGAGCCACGGAAGTCCGAACCGTAGTCCCAAGCGCGTCGCTCGATCAGCGTGTCATAGTTGCTCGATATGCCGGCAACGGCGGCGCGGGTGATGAGAAAATCCGCGATCGCAGCATGCCCCGTATTCGAAGGCCGCACAAATGCGCTCCAAGGCACTAGATGTTCGATGAAGACCGACTGCAGGGTGTTAAGACCTGCAAAGTGCTCGGCGAGCGCCTCCAAATTGCCTCGAAGGTCGAGGTCGCAGTTGGGGTCCGATTCAAGACGGTACTTGTCGAAACACGCCTCCGCAACTGTCCGGGCGGACGGCAGGTTGCTGGGCGGCGCCATGGAGAGTCCTGCCCCGCAGACCACCAATAGACGACCGGCGTTCATAGAGGCCAACAGTCGAGTTATCGTCTCAGGCACCAACCGAGCCTCCGCCGAGACCCAGCGGCCTCTCCTGTGAATCGCGACAATCTGAACGGGGATCCGCCATTGCTCGACCCGTGTTCTCTTTCTGCTCCGCAAATATGGAGCAGATCCTCACAATCTTTCTACCACCGAGGGGCGATGCGCAACATCAGGGTCGAGGAAAAGGATCAGTCTTTTCTCGTAAACAGGCTGCTTACCGCTCCCCATGCCTCACCTTTTAATCATCCGCGTCCGACCCCGGCTCTTTAGTCGTCCCTTGGCTGCAACGGAATGGCCACCAGCGAGGATCGCCTCCAGCATCGCGGAGACTCCAACACCGAGCAACACGGAGACCAATATTAATAACATCTCTCGAAAACGGCGCTCATCCGGTTCTTCGAACCGTAAAAGAAAGGCGCGATCAACAAAATCTTCGTCAACTTCCGGCCTAAGCTTGAAGAGATAGGTCTCCGCATCTGACGTTCGAGGCCCTGGGAATTGGACATGATGCGGCTCCGGACTTACATTGATGGCCTTAGCGGTCTCAGAGGGTAGAACAACGGCCAGGGATATATATGGCAATGTGAACTTTTCGTCGGATATCTGCTGATAAGACGCAATAGACAAGGCCACATGGAATACACCCATCGCCTCTCGGTGGTATAAGTCGCTGAACTCTACGCTCAAATACCCCATAAAGTCGATCAATCCTTTGTTAATAACAACTTCATAGGGAAGATAGAAAGCAGGAAGGCCGGCAACGACACCTCCCCCATCCGGCCTTAGTACGCCGCCTCCGAAAATGGGCAAATCAACTAATGAGGACAACGCCGAATCGTGTGATTCCATTCCGCGACGGGCATAAAGCATTTTCGTGTCGCTCTTTATCTCTATGTAACAGTTCTCAAAGTATTCCAATTTTTTTAATCGACGCTCTTCCCATCCAATCGTGATAAGGTCGCTCGGGTAAAATTGGAAGTGTATGGTGTTTGATTTTAAGTCGACCTTGATATCAACGGCCAAATCCATTTGTTCACCACAGGACGGGATAATATCCACCTGAATGCTTCGATTGTCTGCCTCGAGAAACCGAGAGGCAACGCCCGACAGCCAGATTAACGCAAGGGCACTTGAGGCCGTTGCAATTGCCCCTACGAACAGCGTGATCCTGACACGAAAGCGCGACCTCTTTTGCTCAAATGAATCGGCCTTCGCCTGTGATCGCTTTCGCGACATCCAGATGGCCCGCCCCCAGTTTGGCTGCCTGGACATAAGTCCGCCCTTCCCCGCGGTCAATGTGCAGCAGAAGGCTGGACTAAGGCGCGCATTGGTGCAACCCTCGAGATAAGAAAGACCATCAATCCCCCGCTTTTATGAGGGCGCCCAATGAGTGAAGATGTTGTTGTGGCCGATGCCACGGCGCAACGTGAGCCGCCTCCAGAACCAGCGTCTGTAGATTGGTTTCTCAGAAATCTGGTAGCTCTGATAAACCGAAAATCACTTGGAATCTCAATCAGCCTCCACGTCAGCGGATTCATCGTCTCCGGCACGCTTATATCCGGAAGGCAATATTTCGAGGAGGTTGGAGGTCTGGTCGGAGATTCCTTGTCGGATTCCGCAGAGTTAGCCCAACAGTTCCGGGAGTATTTCACTGAGCCTGCCACCTTAGTCTATGGGGGGGCAGAGCGTGAACATCCGCATGCTCAGTATCCGTCTTTCATCCACTTAAAAGACGCTTGCTTCTTTCGTGGGGGTGGAAATGAAAAGGGCTTCCCTTCCAGCCAAGGTGTCCTCTGGCGTGGCAAGCTCGTTGATGTATCGGGCTACTTCATGGGTTCCGTTTCCTTTCGATAATTAGGACGTTTCTTTCATCGGGCAGAATGGCGGAGTACCGCAGCGTTGCAGCTGGCTCTGCGCCCGTGGTGCCGGTGACAAGGAAGGGTGCCCCTCCAATGGATTGGCCTCCAGGAATACCCGTGCCGTCCGGCCCGCTGACGGCAGACGAGACAGAGCATCTCCGGCGCTGGTTGAGCGGAGCACCCGCTATGGCCGGCTCGGGCGATGATTCCACGGTGCTTCTGTCGCTCGAATATCGCGGGTTCCTCTCGCGCCGCCGCATGCCCCGCCATAAATCATCGCTATGGTGCATTACCGATGCCGGTATTGCCGCGCTGCGGGATTTGGGTATCACCTATGTCCGTCCTGTCATCGATCCCTACGCTCAGCCCGGCCATAGCACGCCGCATCCGCGCAAATCCGAGGACTAAACCCGCCGGCTTTAAGCCCGCCTCCGGTGTGGGTCGAACCGCCTGTCTACGGCCTCATCGATCAGCACCAGCAAACGCTCATGGCTTTCACGGATGTGCTCCTCCTTGGCCGTAGCAAGCTCCGCCTCCACGCGCGCGCGCATGGCCGCAAGCTCAATGTCATCGCGCGTGGCGAGGATCAGACGGGCTTCCGCCGGTTCCGAATAGGATACGGTCTGGTCAAGCCCAGCCCATCCGGACGGCGCACCAGTCACATCGGAAACCCAGCCCAGGCGCATCAGCGGTTCGAGCTCGGTCCCGGGATCTTGGACCCCGGGCGCGGTCCCCGCGCGAAGCTGAAACTCGGCCGACAGGCGCAATGCGCCGACCGGGCGCGTCCTGTCGGTCTCCGGCGCCGCCGGCGCAAGATGGGCAAGCGGCCCGCAGAAGCCACGCGCCGCGTCATTTGCCGGTGGCTTGATGGCCGAAAGGGCCGTCATGGACTTGTCCAGGAAGTATTGCGGCTTCTTCGCGAGCACGGGGCGTGATCCGCGGTTCTGAAAGGCAACGAGCTGGGTGCCAGGTGGAAATTTGCCGCCATCCTCCTGGGTCATCAGATCGGAAACGTCAAAGAGAGGAATCCCCTGAGTGGATTCCGACATCGAGCCGCCAGAAGGAGATCCACTGAACACGCTCTGCCAGCCGTCAAAGGAGAACCAGGCCCCCTGGTTCATGGAACGGTTCCGGGTGCGTGTGGTGGTCTTTCCGAACAGCTCCGAATAGCGCTTGGCGGTCTCCGTATCCGTCAGGCCCAGTACCACCTTCATGGCGGTCGTATCGATGATCTGTTTCAGGCCGCTCTTGCCGTAGGTGTCCTCTATCTGCCCCTCGGATTGCGCGATCAGGAGGAACGCAACGCGCTGCCCACGTCCGACAGCCGGACCTTTCAGCAGACATTCCATCTTCGGGATCTGCGCGAACTCGTCGAGCAGGAACAGGACCGGCGTCGCCTTCTTGGCGACCGCCGCGGGCTGCGAGATCAGCGCGCGCGCGAATGCCTCCGTCATCATCGTCATGATGGGGCCCATGGAGGCGAGGCTCTCCAGCGAAACCACGATGTAGACCGTAATCGGCCGGGGCTTGCTTTCCCCCTGGCCTGCAATGCCCCGGATCTCATCGATGGAGAAATCACTCGACGAGGTATTGTCGCGCACGGTCGGCAGGGCGAAGACGTCGAGGCCCGGCATCATGGTCGAGATGATGCTCTCGCGCGTCTTTTCCGGGTTGTTCTGGATTTCCTGCAGGCGGGGTTCCCAAGCCGGCGGATAGCCGCGCTCGCGCGAGCGGTCGAGCCATTGCTGGAGGATATACCAGGTAGCGGACTTGCCCCCGCCCTCCTCGCCATCCCCCTGCTGACCGGCATCCGCTTCCTTGATCGACTGGCCTTCCCGGATGCCGTTTGTCCACATATGCAGGACGCCGCCCAGGGATGGCTCGATGGCAACACCTTCGTGGCGCATGCGGTATTCGCATTCCGCGATATGAAAGCCTATCAGGCCCTGCAACAGCCCCTGCCCCTTGTCGGTCCAGAACTTGTCACCGGACTTGGGCTCCGGCAGCAGGGATTTCGTGACACGTACAATGTACTCCTGCCGATCACCCTGAATGTTGGCGATGTCGGCTGCCGCTTCGATCAGGTCGGTAAGTGCGGCCGCCAAAGCCTCGCCATCGATCTGAAGCGCACCGAGCTGAGCAGGATGCGTCTTGATGGCGACGCGCCAGTCATTCGGCCGATCCAGAATCTGATCCTGAATCGCCCGCGCGATCTGATAGGCGTGATCGCGGGTATCCGGATCGTCCGGATGCGGACCCCAGATGGCGCGGATCGCGTCGGCCTGCTTTATAAGAGCAGCCGCATACTCGCCGGCGCGGGGCAACGACTTCGTCGGAGAGAGCGGATTCCATTTCGCCGATTCCCGACCTTTCGGATCGAAGCGAAAGACCGGGCCGTGCTTGGCGCGCCAACCCGCCGTCAGGTCGTAGAGCTCGCCCTTGATGTCGAAAATGACCATCGACCAGGCTTCGTTCCCCGCCGCAAGCAGTGTCGGGATGGCGACGCCGGTCGTCTTGCCGGTGCCGGGGGCCGCGAGTACAAGCGTCGACAGCGTGGCCGAAGTACGCAGCAGCTTGTCGCGGAACCGGCCCAGCACAACTCCCGAAGAATCGAGAAGATTGAGAGATTCGCGCTTGTGAAAATCTGGCAGGAGCATCAATGGCGGAAATGCGCTCACCACCCAGCCCGGAACCATGCGCGACCGCCGCCAGCGCTTGAGATCCGCCATCGTGGCCAGACGGGAAGAACCATGCGTCGTGTCGGCCGGATCATACGGATTGGCCGCAGCCCCGATGACAAATGCCAGCAAGCCAAGGCCGATGGCCGACACAAGCGGCCACGGGCCTATGCCGTTGGCCGACAGGCCCGCCGCATACCAATCCCACAAAACGAAAAGGAACCGCCCCGGGTCGGATGCCACTGCGGGGATGACCTGCGGCAATAGCCCTGCCGCGTCCATGGCCTGGCGCGTCAACGACACATCCGGAGCAGCAGCCAGAGCCCAGCTATAGGCGATCACCGTGCCGGGAAGAGCGATGATGATCAGCCCATAAAGGGCCGTGAACATCCACCAGAGGCGGTTACGGGTTCGTTGCGACATGGGTGTGTTCTCCCGAAGGAAGGAGGGGATGAGCTACGCGCCGATGATCAGCGTTCGGCTGCGCCGCTCGACCGGCTTGCGCGAGGCCTCGCCGACTTCGCGTCCCGTTCAGGGTCGAGCACGGATCCGGCCGTGGTCGCGAAAACGCTCTGCGGATGGATTCCCTTGTCCCGGAGAGCCGCATCAAGTGCCTTGCGACCCTCGGTAAGCATCAGCCGTTCCATCGGCGTCATATGCGACCGAACGGAGTGCGCCAGGGCGGAGCGCGTCGCCATCGCCGTGTCACGGAGCTGCTCGGCCGTCCAGCCGGCGAGCATCGCCGTTCTGGCCGTATCGATAGCTCCGCCGGTGATCTTGAAGGGCTTGCCGACTGCCTGCGTATCGGACTGCGTTTGGGCGGGGTCGCGGCCGGTAGAATACGAAGCCGCCCGAGCTGGTGCCGGCTCAACCGGCGCAGCGGCCGGACGGTTGGCGGCCGCCGGCGGAGGAGGCGCGGCCGGCGTCGGAACGGCGGTTGCCGGCGTCGGAACGGCGGTTGCCGGCGTCCCCCGGTCTCTCTCCGTGGCGGCCGCCGAGTTCGCCGCCAACATCGCGGCCGCCTCGGACAAGGCCGTGCGTCCGGTCATCGCCCGGGTGATTTCGGCCGCCTGCTGGAATTGCTCCAGCGTGCCTGCCTGCCAGCCCCCCGGTGTCATGTAAACCAGCGAGCCGTCCTTCAACGGATAAACAAGGGCCTTCATCGCACGCTGGCTGAGCAGCGTGTCAAGATGCGGGTCCAGAAGACCAGAGCCCCGTATGGCCGCTATATCGGCATTATGGGCAACGCCGGCCTGGTTGGCCTGCTCGGCCAGCATGGGTCCGACAGCACCGGCAGGCAGCGCGTTGCCGCGCGCGATGCGCGCGGCCTCGAAGGCCTGAATGTACTCGCCCGCATCGGCACTGGTCGATGCCTGCGCCATGGTCCGTTCAGCGCCACCCGATGTCAGTGTTACCGTGAAGGGCAAGGCAGGATCCGCGCTCGGCCGGATGTCCCAGGTTCCGTAACGCTCAGCACCCGCTGCCGACGGTGACGGGGGAGCGGCCGAAGGCCCGGCCGCGCGCGTGGCGAAGGGAACCACGACAGCCGACGCTCCGGGTTCCGAAGGGACCGGTGCGTCCCTGACGGCACGCTCGCCTGGAACCGGTGGCGCAACTCCGGTCAGCCGGCGAGAGGCCCGCTCGCGCATTTCCGACAGCAGAAGAGCGCGACCACGCTGAAGATCGCTCAGTGCTTCACGCCTCTCGTCAACCTTGCGGGTCAAAGCCGCGCCGAGCGCTCCCAGGCCGAAGCTGCGCCGGCGCTGACGCGCCACGGCCAGATCCTGGTCCCGAATGGCGCGGCGCAGATCGGTATCGGTCATGGCCCGCACGGCGTCCCGATGGGCACGGTGATTCGCCGGGTCACGTCGGGGGTCGTGTACGCGCAGGCCACCGGCCCCTTCAATCTGACGGCTGGCCAGTTTGCCGGCGTGCGCCTTGTCGAAAACATCCTCCGGTGTCTGCCAGCCACGTCCTCCCGCCATGTTCCTGACCCTGTCGAGAAAGCGTTCGACTTTGTCGAAGACCGGGCTCAGAGCATGGGATTTGTCGCGGCGCGCATCGGGACTGAGATGTCGGGCGAACTCCTGGGCGATCAATCCCTGCCGTGAGGCATGGGCCTCGAACAAGGCCGCGTGAGCCTGTTCGGGATTGGACGCCCGGGCTGCCGTCATGCGCTCCAGAACAGTCGTGCCGGAGCGCAGCTCCCAACCCTCCGGGGTCTGGCTTACACTCAGTCCGGCGCCGTGACGTTCCTTGACGGTCGCCAGGAGCAGAGCCCGCTCTTTCGGAGCCAACCGATCCTCGATCGACTGCCAGAGGGCGCGATAGCCGGCCTCCCTCGGATCGAAGACTTCACCTGGAGCCACCGAGATGGCAACAATGCCCCTGACCGGATCGAACGCCGTCTCGCCCTGCCGATCAATGCCGGTCAGTTCCAGTGTCACCTCCGGATTGATGGCCTGGGCGGCCGTCCGGATTTCCTGGTTTATCGCCAGAAGTTCATCGGCCTCGATGTCGATCGCCATGCGCCGTTCGGCACCGTCCTGAGATCGAATGGTTTCCGCCATGACCCGCGCCTGCGCGGTCCGGGTACGGTATCCGGCCAGGGCTTCCGAAAAATCCTGTATCAGCCGGGGATCGACGCCGGCCCGCATGAGCGCGTCATACTCGCGGCGCGCCTGATCGTTGCCGGTCCAGGCTCCCTGAGCCTGGACCCAATCCGGCTGCCACAGTCGCTCATATGCCTCGACCAGTTCATCGGCATCGTCCTTGGACGAACCGCGCGCCTTCGAAACGGCATTGAGCAGGCCAAGCCGAGCCGTCCGGTATCGCTCAATGGCGCTCAACTCCGCCAGGCGCGCGGTCCGATATGTTTCCGCCATGGTAGCCATGATGGGTTCTCCTTCGAATCAGGACAGGAAGACGGAATAGGACGCGGCCTGAACGGACAATCCGTTCGGATGCCACGTCAGCGTTCCGCGCCACCCTTGTCCTGCTTCTTTCCTGGCCTGGTCCGTTCCGTGGCGGCCGACAGACCAGGCGTGGTCGGAAGAGGCTGAAGCGCCGAGACCGAGGCTTCCCATCGCCGGCTTTCACGCTGCAGGGCCGCATCGACCAGGTCGTTCATGCTGTCGATGGCATAGGCGGTCTTGCGGTGACCGGCCTGCATCGCGGCTCGACTGGCCGCCTTCTGCGTGACCTGGAACCGTTCGACCGCGGCGGCAGCCAGGCCGGGACCGGGGGCCTGCCCGGCGACCGCATCCAGCTTCTCCGCGAGCTGGCTTCGCCGGCTTACATGATGGCTCGGATTCTGCGGATCCCCATAGGCAATTGCAGGGCTCGACGCGACCATCCGCGATACAATCGCGCGACCGGCGTCGTAGAGCCTGGTGATATAACCCGATCTGGACTTGATCGGGCCCTTTGCCGGATCCGCAGCCGCGGCGGCAATGGGCTCGATGCCCTTTACGCCGGCCTTCTTCGCTCCCTCCGCCACCACATCGCCCATATTGAGAGCCGCGGCGATCTGGGTGATTTTCGCCATGCGGGTTGAGCGGGATTTCGGGTGTGCCAGGGCCGCGCGATGTGCCGCCTTGGCATGGCTGGCCACGACGCGGTCCGGAACCGGCACGCCGGCCGCGACGGCACCGGCGACGAGATTCAAATGGTACAGCTCCACCGCTTCACGCCGGTCAAGCTTGGCGCTGCGACCGTTGTTCAGGGAGAATACCGGCTCGCCGGTAGCCTTGTCCTTCAGCGTGATCGTCGTGTTGCCGAACTCATCCTTGCCGGTTTGCGAGTCGTAGAGCCGGCTCGCGACCTGGCCGAACTGTTCGGGCGTCAGCATCGCGGGCGCTTCCCTGGCGACTTCGGTCCAGGCCTTGCGCAACTCGTGGCGGCGGGCCAGGAACAGACCGGCGCTGAGCGCCGCGCCTGCAGCCGCGCCGGCAAGCGCGCCCGGACCAGTTGCGGTCGAAGCCGCCGCCAAAGCGGCGGTCGTCTTCGCGGCAAGAACCGCGTCCACGATGGTGGTGCCGCCATCGGCTACGAGGGCCACCGCATGACGGGCGGATGCAGCCGCCGCCGAAGCCACTTGGGCACCGGCATCATGGATCGTCTCGATCGCGGTTTCCATATGAGCTGCCTGGGCGCGGCCGGCAAGGGAAGCGGCCGTTGCCGCCGCGTCGAGGCTGACCACCGCGGCATCCCCCTGTGCCGCCAGAACGGTCGAAAAGGCGTTGGCAAGGTCGGGAGAGCCATTGACGATCAGATCGCGGCTGTCAGCGATGAAGTCCCGCAGCGCACCGATCTGTGTGTCAATCACACCGGTTATCATCGGATCGAGGCGACTGGCGTCCCCGGCGGCCGCATACATCGCCTGCTCGGTGCGATCGACATAATCGTCGACCGTCATGCCGAGCTCGCCGGCCCGTTCCCGCATTGCCTCGAAATAGGCCAGCCTGGCTCGATCATCCGCGATGACGCCCAGTGTCTCCACGAAATCCGCTCGTGCCTGTGCCGCCAGAGCACCACCGGCTTGCATATGCGCGCCGAAGCCCTCGAGCGCTCCGAGAAAAGCCTGGTCCCGGGCCTCGGCGGAACCGTGTAAGACGGTGTCGGCATTGGCGAGGCGGTCGCGGACGGCGGCCGTGAGGCTTGCCCACTCGGTAGTCAGCCCGTCCCGGGTTGCCTCGAACGCCGTGACTGCTTCCGCATCACGCGGCCCCGGTTCGGCAAATGCCGCGCCTGCTTCAACCATGGCACTGCTCAATGCGCCCGTGGCGGCGCCCCCCGCGACGGCGGCAGCCGTGAACCCGGCGGCTGCCGCTCTGTCCGCTGGAGCATTCACGGCTGCGGATAGACGGCGCTGTTCATCGCCCATCGGGCCCTCCGACGCGGAATAGGCGACGGCCGCGCGCCGTGCCCGGCGGTCTTCGTGTGCCTGCTGCCAGGCTGCCTGCGCCTCCGGTGAACCGAAGCGCTTCTGAATGTTCGCGAGGTTGGCGTTGTCGGCATCAACGTACCAGCCTATCTGGTGCGTGCGGTCGAAGCGCGCACCGACTTGCCGCGCCTCGTCCGCTTCTGTCGGACGTACATAGATATAGACGCGCTGATCTTCGGGAATTCGCCGATCATCGGGGTTTTCGAGAGCTCGACGGATATTGGCGTCCACGGCGGCGACATGCGCTTCGAACTTCCGACGCGCCTCGTCGGTGCCGAAGCGCGCGACCAGGCTGTCATGCTCGGGATGGTCCTTGCTCACGTGGTAAATGCGGTTGTCGAAATCAAATACGAGCCCCCGCGGAAGCTCCGCCTTTGCTCGCAGGCTGCGTATTTCCGACGGCGTGATATAGAGCGCCGTCGACCCATCCGGCTGAATCAGGCGGAACCGAGGCATACTTGCCCTCCCATCTTTTTCCCCGAACCACCCGTCTCGGGGGCCCAAATTAACATTCCCTTTACTATTGTCCACAATGTGTGGACTCCGATAGGGCGATTCTGCATGTACGAGCGCTTCGGACATGATCCTGTCCTCCTGGGGTGGATGGGTCGGCAGGGCGAATTGCGTCGGCCTGATGATGATCGCGGAACTCCTGTGCCCGGTCGGTGGGCGGACCGGCTCATGCGCGAGCTCCCTCGGTCCTGACGCCTGCATGCGCGCCGCGATCGCCGCCTCGTCGCGCCGAGCCAGTTCGAATGTCGCAATCGGCCTGACCGAACCGGCTGCCGCTCCGAGCGCTGCGGAGGCGACATCGACCGGCGTGACCTGGCTTACATTCGAGAGCCGCTCGGTCAACAGCGCGAGGCGGGCCGCAGGCAGGTTGGAGACATAGTCTGGATCGGAGACGCCGTAATACCCGGCCTTGTCGAGGGTCTCCAGGATCGTCTGATCGGAAACCTGGGACCGCAACAAGCGATATACCGCCTCACCCGTAAGCGGGCGGGCCTTGGTGCGGCGCACATAGTGCTCTATGTCCGCTGCAAGTCGCGGCAGTCCGGTCAGCTCGGCAAGCCTCGAGGCTTCCGCCGGCTTGATCTCGCCCGACAGATTGAAGACGAGAGCCCGATCGCGCACGACCTTCCCGGATCGCAGATCCGCGAACACATCGTCAAAAGATCGAAAGCCTCGCCCGTTGGCCAAGCTGTTGAAACGCTCGACGACCCTACGAACGCTGGCGAAGTCCTGACCGAGACGGCGGCGCGCCATCGCGCCCATCTCGGTCGGACGCTCTCCTTTGGCCAAGGCCCAGTCCGCCATCGCCCAGGATGCAAAGGCATCAGCCTGGCGCTCCAGGGATGTCTTCCCTGCCGACGCGGGGAACCGGTTTTCCAGCAGGCTTTTTTCACGCGCGGGCAGGAGCTCATACACCGAATGGTAAAGCTCATGCAGGGCCGTCTCGACCGGCGACCCCAGAGACAGGTCGGTTGAGACGGCGATCAGCGAGGCCGGAGCCTGGAAATACAGACCGAGCACGGCAACCCGGTCGCTGGTCTCCGCCCCGGAATCGAGCACGGCGCGGCCGTCGGCGAACAGCCGATCAGCATAGCCCACCTCCACCAGCGGGTTCATTTCCGCCGCTATGGAGGCGATGTCGAAGCGAAGGGCCGCAAGGTCATCCGCGAAGGCTTGATCAATGCGCCGCACATAGGCGCCGGAATAGGTGGCAAGCGCATCCAGCGCCCCGACGGGAAACGCTCCACGCAGCGGCCCATCCGGCCCGGCCAGACCAAGGAATCCCTCGATCGGCGCATAAGTCCATGTCGTCGTCGGCTTGGTCGGATCGCGGAAAGCAACGTAACCCGGTGTCAGCGGGTATAGATGAGGCGTATGCCTCGCGACCTCACGATGAAGCGAGGCGTTCAGGATACCCCGCCTGGCCAGCACGTCCACGACCGCGCCAGGTGTCGGTGATTGTCCGAGGGCGGCAACGGCCTGGATAGCCTGATCCAGCTTGAGTTTCAGCTCGGCCGGGTTCGCGGCCGGGCGCAGGCGCTCCGCCATGGTCATGGCGCGCTGCTCTTCGCGCGCGCGCCAGTCCCCGAAAGCCGGCGCGGCAACGCCGGCGGCTTCGGTTCTGGCCGCCACGCCCGGCGCCACGGAAGCGGCAGAAGCAGGCGGGTGCGCTGACACGCCTGCTGCGGGCTGGGGCGAAGCCGGGGGCTGACGCTCCAGGCGACGGATCGTGCCACCCTCCTGTTCAAGCGCCACCGTGGTCTGGGACCGCAGGCCGGGCAATATCCCGGCCATCCGTTCGATCGGCATACGGATCATGGCCAGCCCGTCCGGTCCGATCGAGACGGGAACGCCGGCGACAGATGCTACGCGCTCGGCGCTCGGGCCATAGGCCACGAAATGCGTGCCATCTCGCGCCAGGATCGTGGCATCGGGATGCTGCCGGGCGAATATGTCGGCCCGTTGTCTCAGACCGTCACCGCCATCCTGCCCGGGCAGAGCCGGGGGCCGAGGCGGTGCCGGTGGCACGGGCGTCTCCACGGGTCTGGCAGCCTGCCGGACCGCCTCTTCGTCCTGGCCTTCGAATGCGCGTTCAACCGTGCCTGCTTTTTCGGCCTTGGCCTCCGTCACGTCTTTCGGGCGCAGCAGCTCGACGTGAAGCTCCCCGCCCGCCCGACGTTCGACCAGCGCCACGGTAAGCCGCGCTGCAACGAGGCTTTTCAGCACATCCTCGCGATGGGTATCATCGCTGAGATAGACATAGTCGCCATCCAGGCCCCTCGAGACACTGCCGACATAAGCGCTGCTGGATGCTGCCTTGCGGGCATCCTCGTCATAGGCCGTCCAGAAATCCTGCACCGGCTGGGCCTGACCGTCGAAAAGGCCGTGTGTTCGGCGCACGAACACGATGTCGGCTGCCTGTTCGGCGCGGACGGCGTCGAAAACCGCGCGCTGCGTGTCGGCGACCTGGGCCGCGACCGACTGGGCCACGGTCTCCTCGCGGTCGAGATCGGTACGATTGAGGACGTTGTAGATCGTCCATTCGCGCCTGTCCGGCGTTTCCGCCAGCACGAGCTGCAGGCGCCCGCCCATGGCCTGAACCAGGGCAATATGGGTCTGTGGATCGGACGGGATGACGATCCGCGATGATGCGCCCTGGCCGGTCATAAGCTCGGCCAGAAGCGGGTTGTGCGCGGCAGCCAGCTCCGCCTTCGCGCCCAGGATCACGTACCCGCCATCCTCCTTGATCGCGGGTAATTCGAGTTTCCGGGCGACCAGAAGAATATCGTCGTAGCGTTCCTCAAGCGATTTCGCCTGATGGGCGGAATGCCGTGCCGCGCGCTGTTCCTCGCGGATCTCGTTCAATCGGCCCTTCAACGCATCCAGCGTATCAGGCACATCCAGACTGCCGAAGCCCACCCCGTCCGCTCGATTGCTCCACCGCCTGGCCCGTGTCTGACCTTCCTCGACGAAGGCATGCAACACCGGCCCCTTCGCCGCGAGCGTGGCGAGGACCTGATCGATGTTCTCCCGCGCCACGGTCGCCTCGGCGACGAACCCCAAACCGGTGTCGATCTCCTGCAGCGCCACTGCGGCACCGGCATCAGCAGCGCTGCGCGCGTCCGCATCGAAGAGCTTCGCGCTTCCATCGGGCATCTGAAACAGCACGGGCACGCCTGCACCGGCAAGCGCGCGCAGTATTTCGGCTTTCTCCAAGGGAGACACGTCGCCGGAAGCGGCCGAGGTTCCATCCGGTCCTGGCAGCGCCAGGCGTTCCCGCTTATGTTCGATGGCCTGCGTCTTCGCGGCGGACAGCGCCGGGGACAACACCCGAACGTCTTCCAGAGCCGAGCGCGCCCCGACACGCCCGCGTGCGAGCACGTCCCAGGCGATCACGATGTCGCCCGGATCATAGGCGACAAGGGATTCCCCGCCCAGTTCCATGTACCGGATATACGCATGGCCGCCGATCTGTGCCGCCTCGTGGACAGCCGCCATGCTGGCCGCGCCGGCGCGGCCGCCGAGCACCGCCTTCTCGAAAGCGACATAGCCGCCATGCACCGCGGCAAGATCGGGATTGGACCGCCATGCCTGGTGCAGTATCGCGGTATCGCGGTCGGTTGGTTCGACGAGGTCGAGTGTTCGGCCCCGCCTCAGATAGACCGGCGCGGAGGTCGGCCCTATCGATCGTGCGGCGGACTTGTCCACGAAGATACGACGCCCGATTTCGCCTTCTTCGAGGGGCAATATGCGCGGGTGCTTTACCGATTCGACGGGCAAATGCAGTACACGAGCGATGTCGTATCCGCCCTCTCGCAGCCGGTTGAGGTCGAATTGGGCGAGATCCGCGTCTCGTGCGGCTGCTGCCTGAGCCTTCTCCTCGTCGCTGCGAGCAGCCGCCCAATTGGCCTCGACTGTCCGCGCCTCGGCCTCGGCCTGCCGGTTGGCATCGAGGACCACGGCAAGTCGATCCCAGGCAAGTGTCGCGGCACCAGGCTCGAGGATCTCGATTTCCTTTCCGCCCAAACCGGTTTCCCAGATCACGATACGGGCGCCGGCCTCGGCAAACTGCGCACTCAGCGCGCCCCGGATGTCACCGTCGACCGTGAACATCCCCAGCTCGCCATCAGCCAGTGCCTTCTCGAAGCCCTCATAGGTGAGCTTCTCGGCAACCAGCCGCTTCACCTCCTCATCGATATCCGTCTCGATACCGTAGGTCTGCGCCTCGTAGTGCAGGTCATCTCGGAGGTTCTCGGCCAAACCGAGCTCAAGCGCTGCCCGGTTCGCATCGAACCACTCGCGCACGGCGCGGCGCAGCCCATCAGGCCAGGTCCTCGGCTCGGACGTGTCGATCGCGCCGGCGCGATCAGTTTCCGAAAGATAGACCGGCACCAACCGGGCAACATTCTCCGTCAGTTCCTCGGCAAGCTCTTTGCTGGTCCAGCCGGCGATCGGTTCCGGTACGATCATTCCGGGTGCCGGTTCCCGCCAGCCAACGTCCCAGCTGGGCTCGACCCCGTCAGGCATCTGCGCCCAGATCACCCGGGTCGTATCATAGCCGGCTGCCTTTACATCCGCACGTGTCTGCTTCAGGCCGCGCTCAAGCCATTGCGCCCGGTCCGATGGCTTGACGGCGAGCCAGGCCTCACCGACACGTTCAGCCAATGACGCCTTCAGGGCGGGTTCCATGGCCGCCATCTCGGGCAGGCCGGACCAATCCGTACCGTCGACCAGCTTGTCGATCCACGCAACGGCGCCATCAACGGTCCGCATTTCCACCCCTGGCCGGCCGCCAATCGGAATGCCGCTGCCGATCAGGATGGGGCGCCAACAGAGCTGATCGGGCTTCATGGCGGGCGTGGAACGATCCAGCCCGTATGGAAATGGCGCGAGCGCAAGGCCCGGCCGGTCTGGATGTATCAGTGCCGGATAGCTTACCGTTGACCCGTTGGAGACGAGTAGAACGTCGCGACGCACCCAGCCCATACCCGTCAGGCCCTGTGCGTCCTCCATGCTCAGGCGGGCATGTGCACCGTCATAGAGCGGGTGGCGATCACATAGAACAGGGTCCATGTCGCCAATGGCAAATTGTGTCGACGCGAGAGGCAGAACGCGGGTCGGATCAGGCTGTATCGCTGCGGCGTCCCAGCTCAGGATTGCCCCCGGTTCACCCTCCAGCTCGGGATCGGCACCTCGAGGCAGCGCGACCGGTCCAATTCTTACGGCCTGGTATCCATCGCGTGCATAGGATGCGGCGATCATGCGCTCAAGCTCGGCGCCATGTATCGGATCAAGCCCGAGGCCTTTGATTCCACCGGCCGCGAGATCCGTCGCCAGGGCATCTACGTCATAGTTTCGCATGGCTTCGAGCATCTCTGCCCGCGCGTTGGCCATCTTGGCAATCGCGGTGTGATCGGCGACATCCTGCCATGACAGGATCGACGCGGCATGGGCGTTCGCCATGGCTGCAATGAGGTCCGGCCGGATTTCGGCCATCAACCTTGCCAAGGGATCGAGCCCCCGATCGGAGGTTCCAATATCGACGAAACGCTCGAAGCGGCCGCGGACGGGTTGGGCCTGGGCACTTTCCTGCAGCACCTGCTCGGGGCTGACATGGAGGCGAGCGAAGCCGTTCTCCAGGATGATGTCCGAGGGATCACCCGGGATCATCCACAATGGTATGCCCGTCTGCCTGCCTACCGAGAACGCCGTGTCCGCGAAAGCGCGTCGCGGCGGTGCCAACCGGTCTTCCGGTCGGACCGTAACAGTCCGAAAGCTCTGGGTTGGACGAACCATGCGCTGCTTTCGGGCCATATCCTCTATCGGCTCGTCCCGAGGTCTGCGGGGCGGCAGCGCAGCAGAATCGGGTGCCATGGCGGCGGTCTGGTGGACTGCCTCCCGATTGACTATCGGGGATGCCGCTTCAGGCGTCATGGCGCTCGTCGTTTCCGCAGCAGAGATGTCCGTCCTCTTTTCTACCAGATCGGCCGGAGTGTTATCAATGATCTTATCCAATAGACTCTTTTCGGATGAATTTCCGTCGATGACGACGTCATTGCCGAAGCGGTTCGTTGGCTCCATGGCGACGGGGCCGCGACCGGAGGAAGCGAGCGCCGAAGCCCGGTCCTGTGCTGTTTCAGTGATCACGGCGAATGGTTCGCCACCTGCGAGGGTCTGGACACGGGCAAGCGCCTTCTCGAGCCCGGTCCGCCCAAGGCGCGCAGAGACCATCCGGTCACCGAGCGAGACAAACGGGCCGGCAAGCTCGGCCAATTCCCCATCCAGCCAGTAGCGGCCACCGATGGCGCGCGAGCCGACAGCCGACAAGGTCCAACCCGGATCTTCCCCGATGCGGCCACGCTCCACACGCACTGCTCCATCGGGCGTGCTGACCGTTCGGTTCGCGCCGCCGGCCATCCAATCGACAACAGTCTTCGGATCGCGCAGCAGGACAGGCAGCGACGCAAGCAGTTCAGCGGGGTCTGTTCGGCGCGGCAGCACCATGGCCAGGCGCAGGCCGCCGGCGGCGTCTCTTACGAAAGCGACCCCTCCCGGTCTCTTCAGAAGAGCCGCCCCGGCCAGAATGTTGCCTGTGATCAGGAGCCGCTTCTCGCGAGCGGCGCCTGTTTGGGTATCGAAGGCCTCTCGGATCGACAGCGCGCGCCCCCCCGGCTCCGACGACGCTATCTGGGTGGCCGGATCGACCCGAATTTTCCGTATGTCGTCCCTATCCAGCTCGGATGCGGCGATCGTGGAAAGAGGAATGGCGATTTTCCCGCGCGTATCGGCGATCGCCAGCTCGATGATCCAACTGCTGGACGCTGTCGGATTGGAGTGTTCGGCATCACCCTTGTACCGAACCGCGAGCACCACCGCGGCAACCGGGCCGTCCGGCAATTGCGCCACCATGGTGCGGCCGGGCCGATAGGTCTCCAGCGCGGATTCGATCCGCCGACGCCCCTTGTCGAGACGGGACGCCAGTTTGGCGTCTTTCTCCGGGTCGCCTCGCATCCGCATGGCCCGGTGGCTGCGCGTCATCGCGTCGAGCTGCGCGCGGCTTCTGGCTACCGCCCGAGCGCCCCCGTCGCGCAAGGCATCCTCGTTCGCATGTTCAGGCAATTCCAGCCGGTCTCTCAGTTCGGCCTGGACGTCAGCCCAGCTGGGCGATTTTCCCTGCAACCGAACATCGACCTCGGTCAACCAGGCCGGTCCGGCAAAGGGTGTCTCAGCATTCGGGTTTCCCGCATGGATTACGGCGCGGCGCAGAGGCTTTGCGTCGAAATCGAGCACCGGGGCTTCGAGAGCGTGGGTTCCGAGCGCATGGGAGGTTTCCAGCGCGTCCCGGTAATGCCGCACGAGCTCGTCCAGCAGCTTTTCCTGGTCCGCGATCGATGGGACCAGGATCAGCCGTCCGGTCACGCGACGCGCGGCGTTCTCGCGCTCCGGCTCGCCGTTGTCGAAGCGCACGGGATAGCCCAGCCGCCGGTTGAGCCCCTGATGCGCAGCCAGAAGCTCAAGCGCCGCATCATCACCCACGGGGCTCAGGAGATCAGGGAAATCGAGTGCAAGAGCCCCTTTCCCCGTACCGATCACATTGGCGTTCAGGCTGGTCATCTTGCGCAGGAGTACCGATGCGGGCCGAGTAACCGCAGGCAGATCGGCCAGCATCTGCACGTAGGACGGCCGGAAAAGCTGACCGGTTCGATCCGTCCGCCCGAGCTTCTGCATGTGTCGCACGATATCGGGCTCGGCCTGAACGATCAGGGTGACGCGCGGTCTGCGGTCCGCCACGGTGTCCTGAAGGTCGATCCCGGAGGCGGCCGCGGCATTGATGATAATTGCGTCGGCGCGCCCTTCCTGGAAATCGGTAGCGGCTCGCACGGCGCCGGCCTTGGTCGTTTCGGCTGCCGGCCGGCTTGCCAGCAGAGCCGAACCATCCGGTGCATAGTCGAGCCGGGTAGTGCGGCCGGTGATCTCCCGGACGGAAATACCGGCTTCGCGCAGACGCATTGTGATCCAATCGGCCGGCGAAAGCGGAAGACCGGAAAAGTCGGTCTCCAGAATGCGCTTGAGGGCAGCATCATATGCCCGACGCGTCGGGGCATCGAAGCGGTCAATCAACGAAACGCGTTCGCGCTGGCCGAACGGATCCCCGACCGTAACCTCGCAGGTACGCTGCAGGAGACGCAGAAGCAGCGCCTGGAAGTCAGCAGCGACGGCATCGCCGTCTTTGAGCCCCTCTTCCTCACGAAGGCGATTGAGAAAGCTCTCCATCGTATTGGCGATGGCGATCACGGGCTTATGGTTGCCCGCATATATGGCGAGGTCTTCCGGCGTCCAGAGACGCGCCGGCTGTCCGGTCGCCCGAGCGCGGACATCGCGTCTGGCCTGCGCATCCAGCATGCCGTCGGCATCGCCATCCGAAATCAACCCTGCGGATCTTGCCTGGCCCAGCAGCGGGTCCGGCAAGGCCGCCAGTCTGTCGATCCAGGCCGATGCGGGCACCGCGCCCGCATCGGGCAGCGCGCGGAAATATGCGATGAGGTCCTTGAAGCGTTCGCTCCGTGTCAGAGCTTCGATTGCCCGCTCGGCGGTCGCATCGGCTGTCATCGCAAACAGGGACTGATCAACGATATTGTGCAGGATGGAGGTGAAGTGAACCGCATCGACGGCCGCCTTGCCGGTGGCCTTGTCATCAACCAGCTTGTTGAGACCGTCTTCCATCGTCTTGCGCAGGCTCTTGTCCAATAGCCTGTGCTTGGCTTCATCCACATCCTGGATCGCGGCAAGCGCCTTCGACAGGTTTTCGGCGACCATGCGTTCGACTGGTACCGACAGGGCCTCGTAGCGCACGCCATCCATGTCGCGCTCACGCCGAATATACTGGCCCGTCTCGGCCAGCATGGTGCTGACGGCCTGTTGCATCGGGACGCCGCCCGAGCCCAGCACCAGGGGCAGGCGCGAGGCGTCCGGGACGGCAAGGCCCAGATCGGTGCGCGCATAGAGATCCATCGTGGCCGGAACCTTGGCCCAGGTAGCGGAAAGCGAGACCGTGCCCGCGGCCTGGCTTTTTATGTCTCGCAGGAACGCGGCACGATCCGGCGCACCGGGCGATGCGCGTTTGTCCGCGCCAGGGCCAAGGGCATTATGGCTTTCATCGAAAACCACGAAAGCATCGGAGGCGAGCGCGGCAATCAGATCCCGACGAACCGTCGTCTGGCCCTTGACGGTCTGCAGCTGGGCATAGGTCGTCATGACAATATCGTGATCGCCGATGTTCCGTGCGGCCGCCAGCTCGGCCAGGTCCGCCTGATGCTTCGCCGGCGTCGGCGTCACGATCCGGGAACCGTCGGGCAGCGGGATCGCCGCAGCCCCGGCAAGACCGGCGTCCGTCACGAGCGGCTTGACGGGCCCCCAGCCGGTTGCCTGCAGGTCACGAACCATGGCCGCGTACAGATCCGGACGCTCGGTGACGAAAATCGGTGTCAGCCCCTGGGCGCGGGCATAGGCCAGCAGCAAGGCGGCAACGCGGCCTTTGCCTAGACCCGTCTGGTCGCCGATTACGGTCTCGCGCCCACCGGTCTCATGTGCATGAATGGCATGCGCCACTGCATCGATCTGTTCGGCGAACGCGACATCATGGAGCGCCTCGACCGGAATACCGACTTTCCCGGCAACATAGGGATCGACATCGCCGATTGCTGCCTTCAACCTGGTATTGGCGGTAACTACCGCATCGGCCAGGTTTGCCGGCACAAGCGTGCCAAGACGCCGGGCCCTCGATAGAGGAGTGTATGACTTCTGGCTCTCCCCTGCAGGCTCGCCCTGCGTCACGGGGCGAATGACCGGATCAGCTCTATCGTTTCCTCGGCGTCCTGGGTCTGGGGCGGTGCCGGCTCCGCTGCCGTCTGAAACGGCTTTAGCGGAAACCGAAGGTCGGCCATCAGCATCAGTCGTTCCAGCCCGGGGCCCTGCTCCACCACCGTACGGGTCTGGTCCTCCGCGCCCAGCGTCGGCACGAAACTCGCTCCATCGCCCAAAGGTGAGTTCGACACCAGCCTGGCCAGGGCGATCCACGGCAGGCCGGTGGCGCGGGCTTTCGCCCACAGGACGCGCCAGAAGACCCGGCGATATGTCTCCTCGTCCATCTGCGCGATCCCCGCCGGGACCGGCAGAACCGTCCAATCGAAGATCGGGTTTCCCGCGTAACCGATCGTCGTATAGCCGAGGTGATTCATCCAGGCCGGTTCCCGCCTGGGTTCGGTTATCGGGAGAGCGGACGAAGGCTGCATCGCGGAGATCCTTCCATGTTTGGTAGAAGCGAGGGGGTATCGCACCGGGCAGCGCGAGCGAGGACGGGCCCGCTCCCTGGATAACAAGCACGTCGATCGGCCAGCCGGCGCCCTGGCCGCTATAGGCGGACCCGGAGAGCGTCGCGTGCGCCGTGACATTCCATTGCGCATAGAGCTCTGCAAAAAACGCTCGTGTTTCCGAAGCTGCCAGATAGGACTTCCGACGTTCTTCAGGATCGACGGGTCTCGGGCCGGCGAGCAGGAGCACTGCCTTGCCATCCCGTTGCATGGCATTCAAAGCGCGGCTCGCAATGGCAAAATCGGCCCGCGTGGTTACGAAATCACGGCCATCGCTGGAGAGGCGGATGCTTTCCGGCCGTGCGAGCCGCACCCAGGGTGGGTTCGCAAGCACACGGGTGATCCGTTCGGGCAAGGGCGCCCGCAGGGCATCACCCGTCACGACCTCGGCAGCGGCTCCGAGCGTGGCACGCAGCCCCTCAGCCCGGCTCGGATCGAGTTCGATCGCATGGATGTGGCCCACATCCAGCCCGGCGACAAGCGCACCATTGCCGGCTGCAGGTTCCAGGACGATGTCATCCGGCCCGATGTCGATCAACCGGGAGGCCAGCGCCGCGAGTTCCGCCGGCGTCGAGTACGCGCCACGCGCAATGGACTCTGCGGTCCGGGTCGAGAGACTTGGCAAACCGGAAGATAGCGCCGCCGCACGATCAACGAGTTCGGCGGACGGAAGGTTCCGGCGATATTCCGCCAGTTGCCGCACCACCGCGATCTCAAGGGCTTCTTCGACATCCTTGGCATCGGTCGTGCCGGGACGCACAAGGCGTCCAAGATGCCGGGCGGCTTCCCGGCGAAGACCTGGCCGGTCGTGCCCGATCCCGGCATCGCCGGCACGTTGCGTCGCCAGAGACTGACCGAACCTGTCGATCAGAATATCGCGCTCGCCCGCGCTCAGCGCAAATTGAGGCCCCAGCAAAGTCGAGCCCACCCGGGCCGCTTCGTTGCGCCTGGCAGCCTTCAGTCGTGTTACATGACGCTCTCGCTCTTCCATGGTGGCTTCGGCCATCACGGTCGTGAGCGCATCAGCCGCGCCTGCAATGCGCTCTGGCCAGCGTCCCTGTCTGACGGCACTCAGATAATCGGCATCAAGAAGGCCGTCGAGCCATGGGTAATCGGCCCGCAGCCGATCAGCAACCGCGAGAGCGGCCTGGCGCGAGTCGGCGGGAGACCAGACAGAACGCCCCGTCGGCAGATGTGTCAACTGCCACAAGGACGGATCAGCCGGACGGCGATGCAACGCGAAGGGACCCCGGACGAGGGCCCCTGGCACGATCATGGCCCGCTTGGCCGTTGGGTCCTGGTCCGAACCGAGATTGATCCAGACCGCCGCCCGGCTTACCCAGCGATCCGCCGGCCCGTTTGGTTGCAACGCCTGGTCCGGGTTGTAGCTGACCGGATCAAGCCCGAGGGCGTGTTGCCGAGCTCGAGCCTCGGCTTCCGGGAAGGTGCGAACATGTCCGATATGATTGGCCAGTTCCGGCACCGCGCCGCCCCCCGGCGTCCCGCCGGGGGCATAGACATCAAACCCTTCCGGATCGTTCTGCGTACCGGTTCGCATGATCACATAGCCGAAGCCCTGACGATCCGGGGCTAGCCACCGCGACTGGGCGGCCACACGCTCGCTGGCTTCTTCCCAGGCGCGTCGCCACGCCTCACTGGCGATGTCGTCGGCGTAGCGGGCGTCAAAGCTTTCGCGGTCAAACACATCGGGCGACGGCTCGGCGGAGGTGTAGGCAAGCTGAATGGCACGTCGCTCGATCTCGGGGGCGAGAAGCTCCCGCACCTCGGCATCATTGAGATCGCTGCTATCCACAAGCTCCCTGACGGCCGTTTCTCGCGCTTCGGGCAAGGCCGCGAAAACGCGGGCCTCGAAATCGTCTGCCGTCACGAAATCCCGACCATGCGTGGAAAGGAACTCGTCTTCAACGGCGTCAAGATGATCGGCCACCAAAGATTCAGCCTCGGCTGCAATTCGCTCGCGGTCCCCCTGTGGATCTCCGATCGGAGAGAAATCCTCCGGATCGAAATCAGGAAGCGGACCGCCTTGCGTATCCAACGCATAGCGCAGGACCGGAATGGCCGTTGACGGCGAGGTGTGCGGTGCCTTGATGGACCTGATGCCGTCGGGCAGGGCCGACCAGACCGGGAGAAGGTTGGCAGGCCAGAATTCGCGGGCGATCTGCAGCGCGACCGGGATCCGACGGATGCCCTCGGTACGCGCGAGCCGGGCTATCGCACGCGCGGCATCGTCGGCATCGACCACGACCAGGCTTGCACGTTCCTCCGGACCCGCGACCCGAACGAAACCATTGCCGCCCACCAGACCGGCCGCGTCCTGCTCCGGTGGCACATGCCCCCAGGCAGCAGCTACATCGCGCGGCATGCCAACGGCAAGTCGCGGCACGGCCAATGTGCCGGAATCGAGATAGGCCTTGCGCAGGCCATGGTACTGCGCCCCAAACAGCGCAGGGCCATCGAAAGTCGCGGCAAGACCCGCTTGCGGGGGGTCGAGCAGCTCTAGAAGCGCCTGCGGCGCCATATGGACGATCCGGGTTTGAGCCTGCGGCTCGTTGGGCCAGGACCGACCGGTCAACGCGTCGAAATCCGCGCGGAATGCCGGATCGACGTCCATGGATTTTCTGGGATCAAGGGCGTAGCGCGCCACGGGGGACTGGATTTCGAGATTGGACGCGAGCGCTTGCTGGACGTCGATATCCGTATCCCTGGTCAGCCAGGACAGCGCGCGAATGGGCATCAATGTGATGCCGTCCACAAATTCCTGTGGCTCCAGACCATGATTGCGATCAAACCAGGTCAGACTGATCGATGTGCCGGAACTGTGTGAGGCGGCCGCGAGCGCGCCTTCCAGGAAGCTTTCCCGTGCCGGGCCTGCAGGGGCCAGCACGAGAACATCAGCGCCCTCCGGCATTGAAGCGAGGACCTCCGCGATGCGGTCGCGGAATCCCTGCTCCTGGTCATACGTAAGGTCCTGAGCGGTTGAATAGGGCGCGTTCGCGGGCAAAGTCGCGCCGGGGCCGTAGGTCTGGAATGGGGTAATCACGCTGATCTGGAGCGTGGGGTCGATCTCGCGCAACGCCCTAGCAAGAAAGGCCTCCGGCGTGAAGAGGGCCGCAACCGCCTCCGGAGGCGAGCTGCCATCCGGTGGTCGGGACCAGGCGGAAAGCACCGGCAGCACGATGTGCCGTGTTGCCCTGCGATCGGCTTCTGCCTGCAGGCGTGATTTCTGTCCCAGATCCGTCGCTATCGCCGCGAGCTCGCCGATGATCCCTTGGCGCCGTGCATCGTCGCCGAGCCGAGACCGGCCGGAAAGCCATCCCTCCCGAACCTCCGGCGACAGTTCGCTCCAAAGCCGGCCCAGCCGTTCCAACTGGCGCGCGACCGGAACCAGGGCAGCACCACGATGCGCGGTCAAGCGATCGAGGGCTACCCTGGCGGCCGGAGCCATCGGGGTACTCTCCAGCACTTCGGCTGCGTAGGGATCAAGAAGAAGCGTCTTTGCCACCTGCTCCAGATGGAGCTCCGGCTGGTTTTGCCCTTCGGCCTGATGCGAAAGCATGGCATGCGCGAAGTCCGCTGCGGCGGGACCAAGCGAAGGCGGTGCTCCACCACCTTGAATCGTGGGCAGGATCCGCAGAGTGTCATCGCGCAGGATGGTCGTGATATATCCTTCGTCGTCCCGCGCGTAGGTCTCGGCGAGCGGTCCTGATGGGCGGTCCCATGGAACGCCCAGATTGAGCGCGTAGCGGGGTCTGGTGGCCGCACCGCCGGGAAAGAGCGTGTCCGGCATGGCGTTTTGCCGATTGTCCTGGCTGATCTGCGACGCCATTCGGCTCCGCGAGAATCCCAGCAGAGCGGGCGTCCCCAGCACCTCGCGTGCGGGAGCGATATCGAGCGCATTGCCGATGCGCATGTTGCCGGGGATACCGGCGGCGGTCATGGCCAGATAACCGAGCCGCGCCGTCGACGGCACCAGTTCGGTCGCGTCGACATAGAGCTGCGTCGACGGATCGAAGCCGTGGTCTCGCATGGTCTCTGCGAACTCGACCATGATACTGGCCCCGCCGGCCGCCGGTTCGGCAACGCTGACGAAGCCATTGCGCGCGATCGCGTCAGCAACCTGGTCGCGATCAAAGATCATGCGCGCCATAAAGGCACAGACCTCGGGCGGCGTGAAAAACTGCCCGACTTCGGCTCGCGCCGCACCAAACCGCTCGTCCATCCATAGCTTGGAATAGATGTGCGGATCCTGCTGCGCAGCTTCCTCCAGCATCTGCGCCGCATGGCGAATCCGGAACCTGTCCAACGGACCCGCCATAGGACTGCAATACGGATTGACGTCCGCCGCCACCAGACCGGGCTGCCCGACCAACTTCGCTTCGGGCGGCGTGAAACGGCCGATAACGCGCTTGAAGTCCTCCTCGGTCGTGCGAAAAGCCTCCGTGTTCGCCTGTCCCGCAGCGCGTCTTACCGCCTGAACCGTTTCCCAGGCGGACAGATCGACCAACGCCTCGGCCTTGTCGGCCATCCTGAGATGGCCGGCGGTACGCTCGAGCTCCTTGTGGATCTCCGTAAGCGCGCCTTGAGACGACAGGCGAGCGGGTGGCTTGCCGCCCAGTGAATAGGATGTGGCGGAGCCAGGCCGGAGCTCGGAGCCCGTCCCGGTGGCCGGGTCTCCGAAGCGCTCACCCAGGCTGAAATCCGTGGCCCAGCGCGACAGGGGGCGTTCGGCCAGGAGCGAGCTGCGCGTCGCCTGTGCGCTCGCGCGTGCGCCCCGGTGACGCTGGACGCGTGCGGCACGCCTGCGCTCCACCACGCCGGAGATGGCGGTGTCCATATGGGCACGCCAGCCCTGCATGGCACCACCCACGCGCAGCATCCAGTCCGTGGTTGTCTCTCCGGGAGCCATGGCCCAGGCTGGATCCTTGGCCATGGCCAGGCCTATGAGACGAGCTGTCGTCAGATCCGGGGCGCTGAGCAGCTGTAGGCCGGTTTCCCGATGAATGATCGGTACCGGCCCGTCAGGTCCGGGTCCGCGCTCGGAGCTGGAACCTGCCAGCGCGATTGGCCCGTTCGAAAGGGCCCAGACAGTGCGATGCAGCGCCCGATCACCAAACCCCGATGCCCGGACGTGCGGGTCATCGGAATCCGCCGCGATCAGGATCGGACCGCCGATCCAGCGGCCGACCGGCAACGGTTCCTGAAGCCGTCCCCCGCCCGAGAGAACGGCGGCCGGATCCTGTACGATACCGGTCCGCGCATGCCGCTCGGCCGCGGCCACCACTCTTGCCAAGGCGGCCGCCAAGGGCTGATCGGGCCGGATTTCGGTCGAATAGAGACATTGGGCCGGGCCGGCATCATAGAAATCCGTCTCCCGCCAGCCGCGCTCGATATCTTCACGGTCTGCTGGAGAGTACCAAAGCTGGACCTGTTGCCCCTGCTCATCACCCGCGCATATCCAGTAGCGATCACCATTCGCGAGGTCCGGCGCGGCATATACGTCCCATTCGGACGCATAGATGTCCAGGATCCTCTCGACCGCGAGGTCGACATATTCCCAGACAAGTTCGCTCATGTCCTGCTGGTAGCCCTCAGGCCCGGGCGGACCAACCCAGTCATAGATATAGCTCGGATCGTCAAGCCCGAGTGCCGGCGCCAACTCTTCTTCAAGCCAGCTATTGGGCGAATTCTTGATGAATTCCGGGTCGGAATCGACGGCCGAGGGAACCGGAAGACCGGGATTCTCGTCCGGATCGCAGTCGTTACCCGACAAGAAATCCCGCCAGACTTCCGGTCCACGATTCTGAATGTCCCTGAGGGCCAGGAGCAATGCCAGTGGCTGCACATGGACCTCGAAATCAGCCAGTTCCGGATTCTCCAGATCGGCCGCGGCCACGGTATACCAAGGCTCGAAATAGTCGTTGTGGCCGAGCTTGACCGGTGCGGCGGCAAGATCAAATCTGGGCACTTCCCGTCCGGCCGCCAGGATGGCATCGACCGCGAAGCTGGTATCACCAAGCCGTTCGCCAGCGGGGCGGATGGTGACCGGGCCGGCCCGACGGGCAACGCCGGCACGCAAGGCCGAGATTTTTGCAGTCCGGGCACGCATCGTCGTCTCGGCAAGCCGGGCATCGATCCATTCGCGCCAGGCAGTCAGGCTGGGCTGAACACGATCCTGCCACGCCTGAAGGCTCTCGCCGTCGGCCTGGATCCAGGCCGGCTCGGTGGAGAGGGTTGCCAGGACCGTGCGTGCCAACCGTTCCGATCCATCGCGCATGGACAGGACCTGCAATCCGGTCTGGCGATGCACGATCGCAACATCACGCCAGCGCTCGACGATTGCAAACGCACCGCGCGACAGCCCCTCGTGCTCTTCGGTTCGCCTTGCTCCGTCAGAGCGCACGAGTACAGGTCCACGCACCCACCGATCCATGGGCGCAATGCCCTGAACTTCTGGCTCATTGGTCTTCGCCAATGCGAGCGATCCGGTGCGCGCATGCATGTCGGCCAGGCTCGCGGCATGACCCAGCCGCGAGGCGGTCGTATCGCCTTGGACCGACGACAGAGAACGAAGGTCCTGGCCATAGGCTAGCTGATCTCGCAGCTGATAAAGCGTGGTGCCGCCGTATCGGTCCTCCACAACGACGTAGCTGCCTGTATGATCCAGCCAATATCGCGTCCCGGCAAGCGCTTGCCCAGCCTGCTCATCGGCCAGTTCCAACTCGCGCTCATAGAGTGCGTCGCAGTGGAGCTCGTGGAACTTCTCGAGATCGATCGGCCATATCTCCCCTTCTCCGGCCGCTTGCAGCTTGAGTTCTTGGTCGATGTCGTGAAGCACATCGTAGACCAGGGATTCCGCATCGCCCTCCGTCACAAATTCCTTAAGCGAGAATGGCTGACCGACCCCGACATGCTCGGCGAATGCTTTGGCCAAGCGGTCGCTCAGAAGGCCGCTGCGCAGCGCGGTATCGTAGGCGACAATCGACAGATGGTCGGCGTCGATCACCTCGACGAGTTCGTCGCTGGAGAGACTTTCCAGGACATACTCGATTTCATCGCGGCCGTAGGAGGCTGTCTCCCGGTATTCTTCCTCCACCTTCTCCCGCAACAACTCGGCAATGTGCCCGTCCGGGTCATTCCCGGCGTCATCCGCCCAGTCCCGGCCGTCATCGAAGCCCCCGTCCGGGTCGGAACGGAATGTGGGAGCAACATAGTTCTGCGGGAGATAAGCGGAGGCCAGCGAAAAGGCTGCTGCCAGCTCTCGCCGATCCACAGGGGCCGGCGCGGATGCATGATCCCGCCGCAGTACCGCGCGACGCTGCTCCACCGCACGCGCGGCGATCGCGGGCAAGGCCTGCTGCATCTCGCCCAGCCTGGCGCCCGGAGCGACCGAATCGCCTATCCGATCGCAGGCTTCCGCGATGTGCTGGGCCAGGCTTTCCGTCGGTACAGGGACATCGGAGATGGGTCGCGCGGACAAGAGGTCCATGACGAGCCAGCCTTCGCCGCCGTCCCGCACGACGGCGACACCGCCCCGCCCGTAGCCGGAGCGCAAGCGCGGGGCCTCACCGGGAAGCGCCAGCGTGAACCGGCCTCCAACCCAACCCTCGAGATCGAGCGGCGGATTGACCGGCTGGCCGGGCGACAGGCCGGTCATGGTGTGCCAGAGCATGGCCTGGATGGCGCCGTCTATGCCGTCGTCGCGGTCGGCTTCGGCAAGCGAGCGCTGCCGATATATCGACGTGCCGTCCGGCGCGAGGGTCTGATAGACCGCGATATCGGGATCGTCGGGATCGGCCCAGCGCACGATCCGATAGCCGTCGGACGAGGCCTCGGTGACCAGGGCACTATCGAGATCAGGCTGGAAGTGAGCATCGATGTCCTGCCACTCGGACGGCAGCACATCCATGGGCGTGCCAAGTGTGCCCAGTTCCGAAGACAGGCGCACGAGGCGTCCGTCTTCGAGCCATCGAGACAGGGCGAGGTCTTCATGCTGGCCGGGATCCGGGACGAAGGCCGCCCATTCGAATACCTCTTCCAGCGTACCGGTCTCGGGCCGCCATGTAGGGCGCGATCGTCCGAAGGCATCCTGGTCCGCCGCGAGGCTATCAGCGACGCGGGCAGCCTCAGCCTCTACATAGGCAGGCTCGGCCAGCGCATAGGCCAGGCGCTCGATCAAACGGTCTCCGGCCTGTGTGGACGCCCGCGGGATTCGTCGGGACAGTACGTCCCTGCGGATATTCCGCAGGTCCGTTGCATCTCGTTTCGACGGCGGGTCTCCCGGCTCATCCGCCAGGCGATCCAGCAGCCGCGCGATATGCGCGCGATCCTTATCTCTGGCGAGCGCAAACAATGCGCCACCCGCATCGCGTGAGGCAGTGCCCGTGGCTCGCCCGCGCGGGCTCCGTGTCGCGTTGAGCGCCGCAGACAGAGGTGCCAGCGCGTCCCGTCGGGCTGGCGACCATAGCATTGTGGTCATTTCCACCGGCCCACCCAAGCGAAGCGGTGGCTCTCGGCCTTCGTCCGGCCGTAATAGCGCTGCGGCCGCCAACGCCATTGCCTCGGCACATCGTGCACTATTGCCGTGGGGCTCTCCAAATTCCCCAGGATCGCGCCCATGGACAATATGCCGTCGCACGTTCTCATCGAGAAGCAGGCGATGCATCAGACCCGTCGCTTCCCCGCAGGTGTCGCGCGGGCCCCGGGGAAATTCGCTCGCATGGAGTTTCGCGGCCGGTTCAACACCCGTAGACTCGCGGCCCAAAAGCAACCGCACTTCGATGGTGTCATTGATGCGGATTGCCTGAGCCCGCAGGTCATGGTCGCCGGACACCCGCACACTCGGGCCGCGGCGGACAATCGGCGCAGTCCGAGTCTGCGGATCGTGGGACTGGATATTGGCCGACCGCCAGCCAGGCCCGAGCGGGCAATCAGGCCGCTGGAGACCGGCCCAAAGCGGAGCAAGCGCGGTAAGTGCTTCGCGGGTGTGCTCATCCGCCTCCGCTTGCGGGCGTTGCAGAGCGGGCAGTAGCCTTCGCCAGAGCACTTGCAGGCCCGCGATCCGTGTTCCCGGGGTCGGATCATGGCGCCCGGCTATGTACCCTTCGACTTCGTTTTGGCCCGAAAAGGCGGTGCTGTAGGGCAAACCCATCCAATCCGGCAGGGCGTCGATCGCCTGCGCGTAATGCTCGGAGCCTGCCAGTGCTGCAAGGAGCGCAGGTTCGTGCCGATGCGCGATTGAGCCGCGTCCGCCATGCGCCGCGGACAGCTGCTCCAGAGCGAGAGCCTCCAGGCGCGCTATCGCGGGATCAGCGAGCGGCTCGTTCAAGACGTTTGCAGCAAGCTTTGCGCGCCAAGTCGGATCATGAAACGGATGGTAGTCCCGCTCCGCGAGCAAACCCGCGTCTCGCACGAGGCGGTTCGCCACAATGGTGACGCCATTCCGACCAGAAGCGGCGAATCCCTCTGTCGGCTCGCGAAGATCCCGGACGCTGAGCGTGCGCACATTGGAGACGGCATTCCGACTGGCGAGAAGAATGGCAGCGGCGGCGATCAGCGCGCGCGGCGACGCCTCCGCCGGCCCTTTCACGACATGGAGTTCAGGAAAGCCACTACCTAGACCGAAGGAAAGCCGCAGCACAGCCTCCGCGGCATCATGATCGATGACACGACCTTTCGCGTCGATACCCAAAGCCGCCGTGCCGCTGAGATCAAGACCTGCGTCAGCGAGTGACGATAGGTTGCCGGACAAAGCTGCAGTCCAGAGTGCCGCGACAGAGGAGGTGTCCCGGAGTAGGCTTGAGCCGGCAACGCCCAGCAAGCCATATCCGTCATGGTTGGCGTCGTCATTGACGGAGACGGCCGGCCCGCCATTGACCGAGATAGGGATCTCGGAATCCGTCGCGCCTTGCGCCCATAGGACAGCCTGTGCGGAGAGCCAGGCAGCGCCGGAAGGCAAGCCGCCCTGCCCGTCTTCATACGCTATGTATGGGCCTTCTTCCGCGACAACGACCGTGAGAACCGTCGAATCAGCATGTTCCGCAGGCCATGTCACGGTACCGTCTGAACCGATACCGAAGCGAGTCGGCGGGGCAACGGCCGGAACCGGGTAGGCCACCGCATCCGGGAAGACGATGGGGCCGACCAGGTCGCGCGAAACGCCGCCCACGGAAAAGAGCGCTTGCTGGGCAGACCGTGCGTCCGGCGCCTCGGTCACGCGGGCGCGCGCTGCCTCGATTTCCTCCGCCAGGGAAGAGCGGTTCCCGAAAAGGTCGCCGGGCGCACGCGCCCTTCCGGCAAGCGTCTGGCCGAGCCCCTGAAGCACGGCTGCCAGTTGTCTGCGTCCAACCGGCCGCCGGAATGCCTCTGCATCCCGGAAAAAGAGCGCTAGAACTTCGTTCCGGTAAGCAGCCGGCTTTTCGACCAAACTCAGTTGATTGGCCAACAGGGAAACAGGCTCACGCTGCAGGCGGGCTTGATTTACCAGCAGGGCCGCATCAACGACGGCGCCGGCGAGCTGTTCAGCCTCGGCCGAACCAGCGTCCATCGCGGCGGCCCAGGCAGGGCCTGCATCAAGCATCGCACCTGATATCGCCGCCACCGCGCTTTCAGTGTCCTCGAGGCGCAAGGCCAGCAGCGGTTCCGCCTGCGGACCCCAGGCCCGCCGCATCACGGCGCCCTCGAGACGGCGCAGCCCGTCCTGCGAGAGTGTGCCGTCGCTCTGGATGAGCCTGCCACGATCGGCCGGGCCGAATAGACGGCGCGCCAATGCGGCGGCGAAGTCCCGGTTCCCCGGCAGGGACAGAGCGCCTCCCCGATACAGTCCCCAATCGGGCGGATCGCGAAGAAGCGCATCGGCGTCGATGCGCGCCTGCTCACCGGCGGATAGCGCAAGCACGGCTGGGCTGTTCGAAGCTCTGCTGAAAGCTATGCGATCCGCGGGCGAAAGCGGGGATTCACGCAGCCGCACCAGAACCGGGTGTTTCATCACGGAGACATCGAAGCCCTGGCTTGCAACCCAGCGCCTGTACTTTCGCGCGGCATCCCCTCCCTGCTCATAGGCTAGCGTGAGCGCGGCGACTCGCCCATTTCCACTTTCCACTACCCGGTCCTGCCCGACGATTGGTGCTCCGGTATCGGTTGTCGGAGAGGGACCAAGCAGCAGGGGATCAAGTGTGGCGGCCATCTCGGCGATCTGAGCCTGGCTGGCGGCCCGCTCCCGATCACGCGGCTGCAGAGCCTTGGGATAAGCGGGATTGATCGTGCCGGCAGCATCATGGCTGCCCACGAGTTCGGATAGCTCAGCCACTACTCCGCGGACCGCGACGCGAAACGCACGGTCGGGTGTCACCACGATCGAAGTGCCTGGACGCTCCGCCTGTTGACCGTCATAGCCCGTTCTCGAGGCTCCCGGCGCGGCTTCTCGAACCAGGCTGCGAGCAGCCGCTTCCGTGGCTCCGGCCTGATCGTGCAGATGGGCGGCCATGGCCCGCAACTGTTTGATCTCAGAATGGGTCAACGCCCGAGGCATCGCTGCCCCATTGCGCATAATGCGACGCATCCGGGCTTCCCAGGACCGCAAGGTATCAGGACTTGCCTCTTGCGACAGTGCGGGCAGCAGTTGACCAAGCGCACGAATATGGGCCGGGCGCCGCGCGATCTGTGCACTGGAACGGGTCGGTGCATGCGTGATCGCTGCCAATGCATCGAACCAACCTTGCATATCCGCCCAGCTTTCCCGTGTGCCCGGCGTTCGGACATGGAGACGTAGACCCGGTGTCGACGCGCGCCAGTCAGGTCGCCCAGCCGCCAACAATTCATTCCAGCCATAGCCGGCGGGCTGCCCCGCACTGGCCCGTCGGCTTGACGCGATTCCCTTCGCCGCGAGGCGGATTTCCGATCCATCATCGGCGCGGAACCGGATGTCGGCCGATTTGGCGATAGTCTCGAGCTGGGCCTGCAGCGCCGCGTCGTCAAGCCGGGCATGGTTCGGGACCAGCATGTTCAGAATCGTGGGCCAGGCCTCCCACAACCGGGCATGCGCACGGGCCGACGCTGCCGTCGGACGGGAGATCGTCGCAAGCGTCTCGGACGTCGGAATCCGTTCGACCGAGAAACGAACCGGCCCCTGTTCGCGCAACCGTGCGACGGAGGCCTCGAATACACCGTCTCGCACGAGCTGCTGATAGCGGGCGATATCGGCACGAAACGCGGGGTCGACAACCATCCGCACCGCATTCTCAAAATCGCGCGGCACCCGTCCGATGCGGTTGAACTCGAGCGCACCTTTCCAGCCGGTGAAGCTGAAGAAGGCCGCGTTCGGATTCTGGGCAACAGCCCAGGCTTCGGGCGAAAGATACGCATCCGGGACAAAACGGTGCGCTTCTGCCTCGGCATAGGAGGCGGTCGCTATGACCCGGCCGGTCGTATCCGCCACACCGGCGAAAACGGGCGTTCCGTTCTCCAGGGCGCCTCCATCCCAGCCCGTCCGATGATGCGAAAAAAGCCTTGCCCGATCATCAAACGAAGTATGGACGGCATAGGACGGAAGTGGGGTGTCGCCGGTTTGTACAGGACCTGCCGGCTGATTGCCATCGAGGCCGGGGCGGGCTCCGATCTCGCCCAATAGCGCGCGATCAAAAACCGCTCGCGCCGGTGCCTCGATCAGGAAGTTGGGTCGACGGGCTTCGATGTGGGCGAGGACGTAATCGGCGAAGGCCTCCGCTGCTCCTTCGGCCAAGGCCGACACTGAATGTCTTCCAAGATGATCGTACTCTTGAACAAGTCCGGCATGCGCCAGCCAGTCGGCTGTTCGGGAGTTTTCGAGGACATCGTTAAATTCTCCTTCTGTGAGGCGCTTGGTCCTCTCAAAATGATGCCAGATTTCATGAGCAAGCGCAGCCTCTGGCTGCGGCGCGGAGTTCACAATAGCCGCCAATTGGCGCTTTCCGCTATTTGGCACCGTCGCGATAACGCTGGACACCGATGGCGTACCAGCGGGCGCGTCTGCAGGGAAGACGCCGTCCACGATCAAGATTTCAAGGGTTGGCGCCATCCTATCGCGGAGCTGCTCGAATATCCTGGTATATGCGCCCCTCGCAGCCAATGCGGCCGGCCCGTCGATTCTCGCAAGCACCACGCCGCCGACGTCGCGGTAGGTTATCCCGCCTTCCGACCAGTCAACATGCTTCGGGGTGCCCGCAGGAATGATCGGTGAACGGGGCGCAATTGCGTAGCGAACATCGAGGCCCTCTGCCAGGCGATCGGCAAGCCTGTCTACATTGCCCCTACAGAGCGGCATGAGATCGCGGACCAGCGCGTTCCTATCCGGATCGTCGGGATGCAGGAGCGCGAGTTGGGCGGTATCCTGCAGCGCATCGCGCTCAAAAGGCGGCAGAGCGACCACAACGGGCACTCTGGCAGGCCCATCGGCCTCCAGCATCGCCATCCGATGCCGCCCTTCATGGCCCGTCACGAGCGCACGGCCATCCTTCGGTGTCGCGATGTCAAGAAATGGCATGAAGCCATACTCGTCGAGGCGCGGCGGCCGCATCCGCGCGGCTTCACGGATAAGCGCAATCTGAGCGTCCGAGGATGTCGTCAGCCGAAGAAAGTCGGCGGGCGAAATCCAGCCGATCCAGGCTCTGGTCTCGGCAGGCCTGGCGGCGGATCCATACCATCCGATTTCCCGCTCAAGCTGGGCGCGCGACGGCACGCCGAGGCGATCCAGACCGGCTACAGCTCGGTCTGCCGCCAGCAGTCCCGCATTGAGGGTCTTGACCGCGTCGTCAGCCGCCTCCAAGGTTCTGGTGCGGCCATGTGCGACATCGGGAAAGGACCGGACGTCCTCGCTATGCTCCATCTCGCTGGCGCCATCGGTCGTCACTCCCTGATCATCTTCAAACTTCCAGCCGACCTGAATTTCGCTGGCCCCCTCCATAATCCTTTCGACAAGGAGCGGGTCCCCGACAACAGCGCGCATTACGCGCGGGCTCTCTGCCTGAAGCGCCTGGACGCGCGAATCCTCCGAGCCCGGCACGAAGACTTCTCGGGCCCATGGCGGAATAGGCAACCGCCGCGTCCGTCGTCCGGACCCTGATATCCATTCAGAGACGGGAACCGCCTTTCCTTGCAGTCGGCGGGCCATGTCCCGATCCGCTTTCGTGACCGAATGCATGACCGGCACCTGTTGGCGTGGCTCGAAATCCTGATAGAGACAAAAGCCCGTCGCCAGCTCCCGAAACCCTGTCGGCCGAGCAATCTCCCAGAGACAGGACCGAATGTCCGTTACGCCATGCTGGCCTGACCAATGATCGGACCGGCGAACAACACCGGTCCCGACATCCCAGTATTCCGAGCCGGATTCACTGACATGGTCAGCAGGCCGATGCGGCGCACTGGCGGGCAGAAAGCGCGCCCGGGTGGCATCATGAAAGCTGTCGAAATCAACTGTCATCGGCCTTCACCGCCAGGTGCCCGCCGCGTATGTGGCGGGGAATTCCGTAACGCCTGCGCTGCTTCCGGTGGCAGGGCGAGACCTCGAGCCTCATGCGTTCGCGAGATCAGATTCAGGGCGGTAAGGAAGGCCTTCCTGGTCTCCGGAGACGATGCGGACTTGGCGGCCTCGGCTGTCAGTTTCGCGGTCTCCGCCAATGTCTCCGGACTCATGGCAAAGAGTTTGCGCTCTGCGCGCAGCGCTTCGATCATCGCGAGATCATGAGTACCCGGGGTCAGACGCAAGGCCGTGGCCGGCTCGCTCTTGAGGGATGGCGCCGCCGGGTTTGGCAAGGGGCCGGCTTCGATGCCGGCATGTTCCTGCCGTGATGCAATGCCTGTCCGCCGCGCGGCCGAGGCGGCATATCGGGCATCGTCTCGGGCATTATCCGGGGCTGGATCTTGCACCGTCACCGCCAGATCGCGGCGTCGCCGCATTTCTGAGAACGCCTCATGCAAACGAGCAGGATCGATAGAGACGGGTGTCAGATACTGCGTGGCCTCGAATACGGCGTCCGGATGCGGTTGGCGCATGGGTTCCCACCCTGGCCCCAGATCGGACTCTGGGTCGATAGGCAGGTTGTTCCACATCACCGCTGGGAGGCCGTAGACCTGGTGCTCCTGCGCGAGTTCCTGCGGATTCCGGTCGAGTAGGCCGTTTCGCGACGCGAACGCGGCAAGCAGGGCTTCAGGCTCAAGCGGGGGCGACCAGAGCCAATAGACATTTCCTGTCGTCGGCGCGGGATCATGCGAGACAACAACATAGTTGTAAGGCAGATGCGTCTTCGCTCGAAGCGCCGGCTCGCTGCCCGCGCCGGTCGCATCGTTGGCCATATCTTGAGCGTTCTCCGACAGCGAGAATTTGGCGGCCCCAAGGTCACGGCCGTCAGGAAGCTCCTTCAGCGCCTCGCGATGTCTGTCCAGACGGGTCCAACTATCGTTGAGGTCATCAACCGCTTTCAGGAAGTGAGCTAGGCCCAGACCATCCTCACCTACGAGACGCGTATGTTTGACCCGGGCATTTTCTTGGGCATGGATGAAACCCGGCTTCGTCCAGGCCTCGTCACCGACGCGCCCGAATGTGTAGTTCATCTCCTCTAAAAGTCGGTCGGCCGCGGCCATGGACGTTCGGACGAGAGCCCGTTCTTCCTTGTCCTTGACACCATGGGGCATCACGCTCTGATGCGTGATGACCACCCCCGAAAGCGCGCGCTTGAATGCCCTGATCCGCCTTGCGACATCGTCCAGGCTGCCCGTCGCTTCATCGGACATTAAGTCCAGCGTATCGGGAATCGTATCCATCAGCCCCTGAACGGCCGCGTTCAAGCTGAGCTGCATTCCCGATAGAGCGTGATCGGATCGGGACATCGGATCGGGTAGCAACCTGGGAACCGTCTCCATCGCAAGCCGAAAGGCAGCGTATCGGGCAGCCCATGGAGCGTCCCCTGGAGTATCCATCGGCGGGTCGCTATCGATCTGGGAGCGGAATGCACGATCCAGCGCGGCGGCATCGAGCGGTACGGTCTGTGCAGCATTCAGCGCTTGCCAGAGTTCCGCGGCCCGGCGTCGATCCCCAACAGAGTAGTCACGCGCCAGATCGAATATCTCTTTCGACACGGGATGGATCTTATAGTCCTGTGCCTGGGCGATCAGGCCCTTGCCGCGCGGGTCAATGCCTTCCCGGGCGTCAAACTGCACGAAAGCGGCCTCTGCTGATTCCGCGCTCTGACAGTACAGTTCGAAGTCCGAATTATGAGCGATTACGAAATACCGCATCTCGGGCCTAAATTCCGGCGGCGGCAGGGCTTCCCGGGCCTTCCCACCGTTGTCGGCCGCGGCTGAACGCGGTCTTTGGGCCGGCAATCGGGTCTGCGGATCCTCGAGATATTCGACCAGCACCCGTCCTACGGATTCCAACGTCGCGGCAGGGTCGTCCTTGAAGGGGTCATAGCCGATCAGGTCGTTGTAAGCCGCGGCGATCGCGTCCCGGGCCTCGGCCATCTGCGCATCGATCGGCCCGGCGCCTTCAGCCGAGTGCCAGCTCGAAACGCTCTTCACCAGCTTGATCGTGCTCTCGTCCGACAGCCGGCGGGGCTGTCCTGCATCCGGATCGAGCGCATAGGCCGCACTGGTCGGCGGATGGACCGGCGTTGTGCGTCCGGCACGTGTGGCCATCTCGACCGCCCTGCGACCGAGCTCTCCGCCGAAGGCCTTCTCGAAGACATGCCCGGCCTCGCCCAGTCCGGAATTCACGAAAGACTGCCCTACCCGACCCGTCATCAGAGCCAGTTTGCGGAACGCGCGTCGCGCGTCCGGATCGGTTTCCCGGATCCGGCCCGCCGCCCAGTCGCCAAAAGCATAGGCTACCCGTTCTTCGTGGCTCAGCCGGTCGGTGGCCGGAAAGGCGTCCCGGAGCGCGCGTTGCTCCTTCTCGGACAAGGTATGTTCCAGGGAATGCCAGATTTCGTGCAGGCCGTTGGCGAGGGTGTCGTAGGCAGGATCGAGCGAAATGGACGCCAGATTGTGGTAATGCTCGTACATGCCGGCGACTGCTATGCGCTCGGTACCTCCCGCGCCGGAAGCCACCAGCGCCGGCCCCTCGCCCCACAGTTCACGGGCGAACTTGATGTCCAGTGTCGGATTGATGCGAGCAGCTTCGGCAATCAGCGCCGATCGCATTTCGCCCATCGGCCCCTCGAGTTCGACGACTGCACGCGCCATCGCCCCATCGCGATCCTGCACCTCCATGGCTGCATGGAAAGCGCGATCGCTCGCATCGCGAAACATTCGGCTGGCCCGCACCCAGGAGCCGACGATTTCCGGGCCGGCTGCCTGCGTCAGCGTCTCCATTGCCTGGGCCACTCGTGGTTCACGGGGGTCGAGCCGACGTTTGCCTTCGATCAGGGCGGCATGTTTGCGCGCGGCGCTGGCCGGCATTCCGGCAAGGATCGCAGCCTCAACCAGGCTGTCGCGTGCGACCGTCAGGTCACGCCAGGCGGCGTCTTCATCGGCCTGTGTGAGCTTGAGGTTCTCCGCCCAGGACGAGGTGGCCATGTTGCCTCATGTTTTTGAAAACATCCTATTGGATAACATCCATATCAGAGAGAAGTCTCACGAACAAGATAGGCGCAGGCATTCCTCCTCCTGGCATCCCGGCCGATAGCGCCTTGTCCTGCGGAGAATGGCCAGACCGCCATGTGCTCGGGACGTTGTCAAAGTCCGTTTTCAGACGTAAAAGACATATGGAACATTTAAGCAACACGCGAGGTTCACAATGCGTCCTCCGGATGAAACCGTTTCTGTCCCGCGTGAAACCCTGCGGGACCTCGCATTGTTGCTCGATAACGCCCAAGCCCGTGGGGAGTTCGGGCGGGAACTTTGCGAGAGGATGCGGCAGAAGTTGAAGGGATTGATGATGGGACCACCATCTCCGCCCCCAGCGCCGGAACAGGTCAGCAGTCCCGATGGGCTAGACTGTGATCCGGACGGACTTTACCGCAATGCCATGACCGCCCTGATCCGGAAACTGGGACCTGACGCCGAGGGGCGTGCGATCGAACCGTTGCGAGCCATCATCGCCCGGGTGCCGCCCCGTCGGCATGGCGCAGGCCTGGCGACGGTGACGACGGCCGATCTCGTTGAACTGATCGGTGACGATGTTGCTGCTCTCTATCGCATGCTCGCGACAGTACACGGGGTGAGCGAGCGGGACATGCGTCTCCTCCTGGACACATCGGACCAAGTCATCGATGCCTATCGCAAAACCGCCCAGCTCTTCCGGGATAGGGTTGCTGCGGCAGATCTGGTTCAGGCCGCATCCGACGCCATGCGCAAGCTCCACCGCTTACGCGGCGAAGCCGAAAAGGCGATGCGGCCTTGGCCGCATCGCAGGGCAACAAGATCACGGTAGAGAATGGACCTCATCAACCCAGCCTGTCGCTTTCCCTCCTGGAAAAGCTGAGGCATCTTTCTCTTATGATGTGCGGAGGAAGGGAGGTGGGAGGTGGTTCAGACCAAGGCTGACAGGCCGGCGACCTATGATTTCGGACCGCAATCGGCTGTGCGGTTGTGGCAGCAAGGACGTGATCATTGGAACGATCGCATGAAAGGCTCCCGCCAACCGCTGAGCGTTAGCTTCCAGGGTGTTGATTTCAGCCAGTACACCGGCGGCACCGATGGCCTGGTTGACTTTACAGGCTATCATTTCCCGACTGGGGGGGTCTGCTTTGATCAAGCCACTTTCGGCAATAGGGGTGCGGTATTCAAGGAAGCAGTATTTTCCGGCTTCGCGTCATTCTTGAGGACTAACTTCCCAAACGGCGATGTCTCGTTCAACTGGGCCCGCTTCGGAGATGGAGACGTTTCGTTCTCTCGAGCCACCTTCGGAGACGGAGACGTTTCGTTCTTTGGAGCCAACTTCGGAGACGGAGAGGTTTCATTCTCTGGAGCCACCTTCGGAGACGGAGACGTTTCGTTCTCTGGAACCAGTTTCGGGAATGGAAACGTTTCGTTCACTGGAGCCAACTTCGGAGACGGAGACGTTTCGTTCTTTGGAGCCAACTTCGGAGACGGAGAGGTTTCATTCTCTGGAGCCACCTTCGGAGACGGAGAGGTTTCGTTCTCTGGAACCAGTTTCGGGAATGGAGACGTCTGGTTCATTGAATCCCGTTTCGGGAATGGAGACGTTTTGTTCTCTCGAGCCGGTTTCGGGCATGGAGACGTCCGGTTCAAAGATGTGGTCTTCGCGGATGGAAAGGTCTCGTTTGACAAAGCCAGCTTTGGAAATGGAGGCGTTTCGTTCTCTGGAACCCGTTTCGGGGATGGAGACGTTTCGTTCTCTGGAGCCCGTTTCGGAGATGGAGACGTCTTGTTCAAAGGAGCCACCTTCGGAGATGGAGACGTCTTGTTCAATCATGCCTCCTTCGGAGACGGAGACGTTTCGTTCTCTGGAGCCAGGTTCGGAGATGGAGACGTCTCGTTCAATCATGCCTCCTTCGGGGATGGAGATGTTTCATTCGAGAGAGTCTGTTTTGGTGGCGGATGGACAGTATTTGAATTCGCGCGCTTCAACGCTGAAGCTGTGTCCTTCAAGGATGCCGATTTCGGCCCCGGCTATGTCTCTTTCGAAAGAACCCTGTTCGGAGATACCGACGTACTCTTCGAAGGCATCCGCCTGGGGAACGGATTCTTCTCGCTACGTGATGCCCGCTCTGGGGATGGCCGCTTCACGTTAACGCCCGCTGCTAGCGCCAAAGCGGAATGGAATTTTCAGGGTGCATCCTTCAAGGGACCGGCTCAGATCAACCTCACCCAGTCCTCGAAGCCCATAGAGATCATGACGCTGCAGGGCGCCAAATTCGAGTCCGCCCTCTTCCTGAAAGGCACGTTTGATTGCGTGCCGGATCTGCGCCAGTCCAAGGTCTCGCATCACGTCGATTTCACGCAACTTCATACACGGCTTGCGCGCCACCCGGCCACCAAAACCAGACGGTGGCGGCTGATCCATAGGGCCGGCCGACGCCTGCGGAATGTCACGCGCCTGGCCATAGCGGCCGCGCAGCCGGCCCTCGCTTCGTTGCGGCGACTGCCCTGGCTCCGGCCAGAAAAGCTGCGCCACACTGCCCTGCTCATTGCGGAGCGGTTCGAGCCGCTGTTCCGGAGCGCACCCCGCACTACCCCGCCGCCGGTCCAATGGCTAATCCAGCAGGCCGTATTCGTCTGGCAGCGCCCGGCCTTGCGCGCAGCGGACCCGGAGGACGGCCCCCGGCTGCGGCGCCTGAAGGAGATCGCCGAGGCCAGCCGGGACCATGCCTCTGCGCTGCGCTTCGCCGCCGACGAGAACCGCGCGACCCGCTGGATTTCGAAAGGATGGGCGGCCTCCCTGCTCGATCTCACCTTCAGCGCTACCAGCAACTACGGACAGAGCGTGGCCCGCCCTGTGGTCTGGCTCGCGTTGACGCTTACCCTCGCTGCAGCCGGCCACTTTATCCTTGCTGCGGGACCCGCTGCCCCGGACGCCCTGCGACGCGCTGCTTACAGCCTGGTTCTCTCCGCTACGCACGGACTGACCTTCCTTCCGCCGATCAAGGAGACTGCGGGTATCGTCACCGCCCGTCTCTTTCCCGGAGGCCTGCCGCTCGCTGCTATTGTTCTGTCCGCGTCACAGAGCCTGATTTCCTTCATCTTCCTCTTCCTGATCGGCCTCGGCCTGCGCAATCGGTTCAGGCTGTGAGAGGCGTTCCCGGTTCGGGAACATTTCGCTTGTTCCCCGTTCGGGAACATGCTATAAGCTCCGGGACCGCGAGGAAACCCGATGTATCTCGTAAAAAAGAAGACCCTGGCTGATTTTTGGAGTGTGCACCCGGAAACGGAGCAGCCCCTGCTTGCCTGGATCAAGCATGTGAAGGACGCCAATTGGCGTTCCATGAACGATGTGCAAAACGACTTCTCGAAAGCAAAGGTGCTGAATGCAGAGCGGGCCCGGTTCGAGATATGCGGCGGAAACTATCGCCTGGTGGTATCTTTCGCATTCAAAAGCGAAGGGGGTGGTTTCGTCTATGTCAAATTCATCGGTACGCATGGTCAGTATGACCGGATCGATGCACTGACCGTAAATGACTACTAGAGTTCTATCCCGAAGGAGCAGAAGCATGAGCGCGCCACTTTTCGAACTTCGGCCGATCCGAAACGACGATGATCACGCCTGGGCGATCGCGCAGATCGACCGCTACGAGGGTGCCAAGGAAGGTACGCCTGAGTTTGAGTACCTGATGTATCTGGCAGAGAAGATCGACCAGTACGAGGATGTGGCGATCCCGACGCCGGAGCCGGATCCTATCGCGATGATCGAGTTCTATATGGATCAGAACGGATTGGGGCAGGCCGATTTCGCGAAGCTGCTGGGCACTCGCTCACACGCCTCGGAAATCCTGAAGCGCAAGCGACCGCTCTCCCTCAAGCAGGTCCGCGCCCTGGTACAGAAATGGCATCTACCGGCGGACGTGATGATCCGCGAAGCGGTCGTGCAATAGACTGGACCCAAAGGAGACGTCCACCATGGCTGATGACAATGGCCTCGGCGTCACCGCAGGCCTGCAATGTGACATCGAGCTGAACCTTTCGGGTCCGAACAGCGCAACGATCAACAAATGGGTGGCCGATGCCCTGCGAAGGCTGGCGGATCGGATCGAGCGCGACGAACTCGACACCGGCTTCCATGATGTGCCCGACAATGTCGGGAAAAAGATCGGCGAGATCTATCTCGACCATTATGGTTCGACAGAGGATTGATCTCTTCCGGCGAAGGGTCCGTTCATGGTGAAGAGCACAGGCAAGCGTGGCTCCCGTAAACTCGGGGCAGTGCTGATCGGAATTCTGGTGAGCAGTGGAAGCGCCACCGCAGGCGATTGGCCGACCGATCCAGGTTTGGATCCAGTCAAACGCGAAGCGGTCGACGCCGTTATGGAAATCGTGCTCGCAGAATGCCCCGCCATAGGCCTGGCCACATATTGGCAGCGCTTACCGCGACCTGGCTCCGATCCACATTGGGCCGTCAACTGGATAGGCGCAACAAACTACGATCCGCCCGGCAAAGGCTGGGACAGCGCTCCGGTGGCGGTGCCAGCCTGGCGTGTCGGCGTAGGCATTTCCCATCAGGTCAATCGTGATGGCGATTTCCTGGCCATCATCGCGGGCGGGCCGGACGATGCTGGCCTTTTGGTGCGGGCGGAGGGTGGATTCCTTGGTGCAGAGGAGTGCAATCTCACAGAGGAGCGAGAAGGTGGATTCCGGTTCCGCTCCGTGCCCGCCCTGGCGGACCCTTTAGAGCGCCTCTCTCGGTGAAGGGGATGGGTGCCTTCCGCTCCGATGATTGGACAGAAGTTCCTGCTGGAGGCGGTTTCGCGCTGATAAGCGCCGCCAGCTATCTATATAATCCGGGCAAGCCGGCTTTTACGAATAGCAGAGGAGTGCCTGGAATGCTGAAGGTTTCAGCTTTGCACTTTCAGGAGAAATTTGGCGCCGTCCAGCGAGAAGCCCCGCGCGGGTCCGGTGACCATCACGAAACATGGGCGCGAGGAACTCGTTCTGATGTCGGCCGATCACTATGAATGGCTCAAGGCCGCCCAGAAGAGAACGCATCGCACGGCGGAGGCGGCCCGCGTTGTGGTTGACGCTGTCGAGCGCTCCGAGATGGATCCTGAGCACGACCGTTTGAACGCCCTGATGGATTGAGGCGTATCTGATGGCCAGGATTCCGGCGCCCGCACCCTGTCTTGTCGTCCGGTGCGATTTGCTCTGGTCTGATGACCATGCGTTCGGATTTTTTTGCGTCTGGCTTCATTCTTCACAGGCCGTTTGCGCTCTGCTGAAGGACGCCTTCATCGCCGCTGTCCGTGCAGGTGAAAGCCAACAGATCAGGCGCGACGGCTAATCGAGTAGGAGCATCAGTACAATGAGCGAATTTTGTCGTGATCAGCAGCAGAAGCTGCCAGTTCAAGAACTGGGTGACCTGATTGACAAGGCGGAAGCCAGCGGGGTCAGCGAAAAGGACTTCTCGCAGGCCATTGCAGAAGCCCGCCTTGACAGGATTAGACAAAACGGGCGCGGCTGAGACCATGGCTGATACGATCGGCCTCAATGCCGGGCATAAGGAGCGGACCAAGGCCGGTCCCAATTTTTCTGCAATCCAATCCCTGTTGGATGACGGCTTGAATGATGCCGCTATCGAACGTCAGCTGGGGCTGTCTCATGCCACTGTTCTGCGCGCGCGGCGACGCGGGCAGGTTGTTGGCCAAAACAAGCACTCCAACCTTCAGCGCGAAACCGCGCGAAAGTTCGATAGAACGGAAATGTGCAGGCTGCTGGATGCCGGGCTCCCTCAAAGTGAGATAGCCAAGCGCCTCGGCGTTACCAGGGCCGCCATCAACCTGGAGATCATGAAACGCAATGGCAGAATGACTAAGAAGAACACACAGACAGCCGCCTCGCCATCCGGCAAACGTGCTAGACGTCGTGACATCCCTGACTTGGGTGCGCGTCTGCGAGCACTTTTCCCGAATGCGAGGCCTCTTGCCAAGCATCTGGGCTTGGCGCTAGGGCGGGGCCATAGTTCCATCGAAGATATTCTGGCCGGGCGGAACGTTCCGCCCGAAGTCGAAATGATCGTGGAACTGCTTGAGGCAGTTCCTCGAGCAAGCTGGCCCATGCGCTGGCGCATACTGGGCGAGTAACACGGGATCCGCTCGCCAGCTTCGGGCACCGCTCATTCCTATTCCCGACCGATCTGAGCGGCATTCCAGCTGCACCGGCAAGACGCTGCTTCGCGTCAGCGAGCGTGTTCCTCCTCCGCCTGTCGGTTCATCTCTGCACCAAGGTGATCAAGGGCCGTCTGCAGAAAGCGCGAGTACCAGCCGGGTTTGGGTAGCACGTCCTGATACAGCACATAGACCGCCATATCGTCATCGGAATAGGCGCTATTGGCCGCGCTTACCACACCGACCTCTTCAAATCCGAGATCCTCAAGCGCGCCCTGCGCCTGGCCGGTTGCCGCGAACAGCATCCGCGGGAACCAGTTTCGAGAAAGGTACAGAGTGGATCCATCATCGTCCAGCTCCTCTGCCGGCACCATGAAGCTCCATTCCGGGACCACCACCATCCCGTACTGGTGATAGCGCGCGGCCTGGGCCAGTTCGGCCAAGCGCACCAGCACGGTCCCCCCGGGGTTTGCGGCGCCCGTTTCAAGGCGCTTAACCGTCTGAAATACATTCTGCCCGCTGTAACCGAGGAGATGGCCGAAATCGACCAGGGACATGTCCCCGTCGAGCCCAAGTGCCGACGATAAAAGGGCCCTGGTCGCTCGAACCATCGTTGCGGTTTCCGATGGATCTGTTTCGTCAGTCACCGCTTGTCTCTCCTGTTACAGGGCCTCCTCGGGAGGCCAAGGTGCGCGCGTGATCGAAACCAGGGTATAGCCAGTTACGTCAAGGTGCTTTCCGCGGTCAGCCTGGCTCCCTCCGTCGGGCGGGCCGAGGCGGAACCGTGCCGGAAGCCTGGATGCTCCAACGGCATGCCCGCGCTTCGGCAGCCATCGAGAAACGCCGCCAGCGCCGCCCGGAGGGCATCCCCGGTCTGACCTGGTGCATCTTCGGCCTGGGGCCCCACCTCATCGGCGACATCGCCTGCCGGGTAGGTGGTCTGGATGTGGATCAGCGCTTCTCCGATGGTGGCGAACGGGGTCGCTTCAACCACCCCGCCCCATTGCATCTTCACCAGCGAGATGTCGGACAGATCTCTGGAAAGCCGCAATTCAAGGGCAAATCCGTCAACATTGGTGCCGTACACATTGAATCGAATGGTACTGGTCGTTCTTGCCGGGATAATAAAGGGGGCAATGGCTTCTATGGCCCTGCGGCGGCGCTCCACGACTTCACCCGCGAGAGCGGAATCCTCGCTCGTGGGCACAGAGAGCCCGATCGCCTGCTGGTCGGTGTCCGTGCGCAATCCCAAGAGCCGGAGCCCCATCCACTCCGCGAAATAGTTGGCCAGCATATAGCGGCAGGTAGTACCCTTACCTTTCAGCAGCGCATCCCAATCGGGCTTGCCACGCCAGGACCTGAACAGATCCAGATCCTCCTGCTCGTCCATCCAGGCCAGCTCACCTTCTACATCTTCAATCTCGGCCTCGGCCCGCAGCTTGCGGGCTGCCGCGTTGCGGAGGCGACGGCGCAGATCGGAACGCCGGGTTTCGCGCTGGATATGATTGCTCATCTGCTCAAGCCTCCGGCAGCACGGGATGGCCTTCATCCGGCGAAAGGGAGCCTTTGCCGGAAATCCATTCCTCCAGCACCTGCCGATAAGGCAGGCCCGTAGCTTCCTCTATGGCGTGGCGGACAAATTCGACCGGCCAATGGCAGGCTTCATGCCCGACCAGCAACTCTTCCTCCACCGCTTCCATATAGGGGATGACCCGGATCAAGGCGTCGAACATGGACAGGGAAGCAGCCCGGATCCGATCCTTTTGATCAGGGGACAGGCTTGTCGTTAGATTGGGTTCCGTAGGTTTTTTGGTCATGTCATCTCTCCGGTATTCGGTGAGCAGCAATTGCTCCAAGGCCAACACTATAGCAATATGGTATATTGTTGGCAATCATGGTCATCGTGTAGCCGAACTCGTCTTGGCGGTCGAAGATCGCCAAACAGATCACTGCTCGGGTTGGAAGCGGATACCGTCACAACTCAGGCGATGATCGAAGCAGAATTCGGCAGGAATGAGCTGGTGGCGAAGGGGGAGCGATCAGGTCCAGCATGGGACTAGGCTGCCCGGTCCCAGATCGAACGAGGCCATCAACGCCGAAAGCCCGCCGTTATCGGCGGGCTTTCTGTCAACACGGGACGGGCGGCATCAAGCGACCGCCCGCGTCCCGGGTACTTACGCAGCCTTGGCAGCGCCGGCGCGCTCGATCCGACGCTTCAGCGCCAGCGCCTCGATCGACAGCTTGGCGTCGGAAACGCCCAGCAGATAGGCGTCCAGGCCGCCATTCGCCTCGATGGTGCGCATGCCTCGCGTGGTCAAGCGCATCTTGACGCGCTCACCCAGGGTTTCGCTTTCCACCCGGAAATCCTGCAAGTTCGGCAGCCAGCGACGGCGGGTCCGGTTGTTGGCATGGCTGACATTGTTACCAGACATCACGGCCTTGCCAGTGATCATGCAGCGTCGCGACATGATATCCTCGATATACTCGAATGAATCGGATTGGAACCTGGATCACCCAAGTCCCGGAAGCGCGCCCTTGTAGGAAAGGAAAGGACGCGCGTCAACCGCCAAATGCCCTATCGTCGGGCAGTTTTGGTTCGTCTTCCTGACCGGCCCCGGCCAGCGTAACCGATTCAGGCTGTAGGAGGCGTGCGCTTGGTCCAAGACAGACGGCCTACTTGACCAGGAGAGCGCGTGCTTAACTCTCGGCTTGGCGACATCCCTGGAGCGATACCAGCCTGGCCGAAGCCGCCTGATCAGCCGACATCTGTGCTTCTATGACAGTCCACGGCCGCGCTCATCGCTTGACGGGAAAACGCCCAATCAAGCTTACTTCTACCAGCACGCCCGAAGCGACGGCGGCATAACCGAAGCGGAAATCCATTTAGAAACCGACCCGAACCCGTTCAGACAAACCGAGCCGCTTCTGAAATACCCCTTTGGAACCGGACCATGCCGCCACCGCGCCGAGAGTTCCCTGCCGCTGAGGCCAGTGAGATTTTCGTCGACCGCGAAGACCCCAAGCGGGTGTTCGAGAAGGCGGCGCTTTCGATCCCCGCGGAAGGATGCCTGCTGCGCTGCTGGTATGGCGTGGGCGGCCAGGGAAAGTCGGCGCTGGCGCGCGAATTGTTCCGCATGACGGCGGCCGCAGCCGACCCCAGCCATGGCCATCTGCGCCGCGCCATGCTTGACCTGCACGGCAGGTCAAAGACCGACCCCGACCTGCTTCTGGTGTGGATACGCAATGCCTTTGCCCGAGAGGGCATGGGCTTTCCCGCTTTCGACCTTGCCTTCGCCATCATGTGGGAAGCGACAAGGGGGGAAGAGGCTTTGCCCAACCTAATCAGCCCCTGGCTGCGGCGCAGCAGCGATTTTGTCCAGGATGGCGGGCCGGAAATGCTGAAGCTTACCGGGGAACTGGTCGCCGAAATCGGCATGTCCATCCCGGGCCTGAACTTCCTGTTGAAGCGCGGGGTGCGCTGGGGCATCGAGGCGGCGAAGCGCGGCTGGCTGGAACAGACCAGGCCCCAGTTGCACAGGCTGCATCGCGGCGGCGCGCCGCTGGAGCCGCATGAATATTCCGCGCTGATGCCCTGGATGCTGGCGCAGGACATGAACCGCCATTTGGCCGCCCATCCGGATGAGCGCTTCGTTTTGTTCGTGGATGAATATGAAAGCGTGTTCGACGGGGCGGGAACCGGCGCGCGCTGGCGCGAAAACAGGTTCGATACGCATCTGCGCGGCTTCATCGCCGAAACGGACGGGCTGCTTGCCGTCTTCTTTTCCCGCGAAAAACTGGTGTGGGAGGAGGATGCGGATTGGCGCGACGCGCTGGCGGGCCATCAGCATCTGCTGGGCGGGCTTTCCGATACCGATGCGGATAATTGGCTGCGCCAGGTGCCGGTGGAAGATGAAGCACTGCGCATAGCAATGATCGCCGGGGCGCGCGAAACGCCCGATCCGGCGGCCCCCGTCTATCCCCTGATGCTGGATTTGCAGGTGGCCCATTGGCGCAATCTGAAGGGCCGGGCCGAACCGCGGGATTTCCATGTCGGCGCGACCGGCTTCGAAGCGCGCCGCCGGGAACTGGTGCGCCGCCTGCTGCGCGATTATTCCGCGCCCCTGCAATCGGTTATGGAACATCTGTCGCTGGTGCGGCGCTTCGATCGGGAAACCTTCCTGCATGTGGTGGAAGAGCGCCGCCTTGCCCTGTCGCTGGATGATTTCGACCGGCTGGCGGCACTTTCCATCGTGTCGCGCGATGAGGCGGGGTGGTTGGCCCTGCATACCGCCATTGCGGACGCGATTGCCGAAACGCTGGACCAGGATAAGCGCAAAGCGGTGGAAGACATGCTGCTGCGGCATTTCCTGACGCGGGCTAACCCGCCCCGCGTTGCGGATGTCAGCGCCAGCACGCTTGCCTGTTATTCGGAAGCGGTTCGGTTGCGAAAGCGCCAGGGCATTGAGGGATATCCCGGCTGGGTAGCGCTTGCAAGTGTGATGATCCGCGAGTCAGCACGGTCGTCGTTCGTGGTGGACCTGTTGCGTGATGCGTTGGATTTCGGCACGTCTGAAAACCACAGAGATGTGATGGATACGACCGTGTTGCGGTCTTTTCGTCAAACTACTCGCTCTATGGGGACATGAGCGCTCGACTCAATGCGATCTACCGGCAGTGGGCGCCAGAGGTCGAAATCTACTCGATTGATGAGAGTTTCCTTGACCTGTCTCTGATACCGCAGCGCGATCGGCTGACCTATGGGCGCGATCTGCGGGCGACGGTGCACCAATGGACGGGGATTCCGACCTGTGTTGGAATCGGCCCGACAAAGACACTGGCGAAGCTCGCGAACCGCGTGGCCAAGAAGAATGAGGAGCTGGGCGGCGTCTGTGATTTGACCGACCCTGCAGAACGCGACAAATGGTTGCCCAGGATCGATGTTGGCGATGTCTGGGGCGTCGGGCCGGCATCGGAACGAAAGCTGCTCGAACTTGGCGTTGAGACGGCCGCGGATCTCCGCGACATGCCGACACGGCTCGCGAGGCAGCGGATGACGGTCGTTGGCGAGAGAACCGTTCTCGAGCTGCGAGGCATCGCCTGCATGGCTCTCGAGGAATTGCCGCCGCAACGCAAGGGGTGCGCCGTCACCCGTAGTTTCGGGAAACCGGTTTCGACGCTAGACGAAATGCTCGAGGCGGTATCGGCACACGCCCTCCGCGCTGCTGAGAAGCTGCGCCGGCATAAGCTGGAAACATCGCACCTGACCGTATTTTTGCACACCTCGCCGTTCAATCGGCGCGATCCAGCCCACGGCGGGAGCAAGACCGTTCATTTGCCGGATGCCTCGGCCGACAGCTTCGAACTGATCGAAGCTGCAAGGCGGGGCGCGCAGGCTATTTTTCGTGAAGGATATCGCTATGCCAAGGCCGGCGTAATCATGGACGATTTGATACCCGCCGGAAGCGGGATACGGCCGCTCTTTCCCGCTCGCGACCGAGATAAGTCCGAACGGCTGATGACCGCGCTCGATGCGGTCAACGCCGTGTTCGGTAGGGGGACCATGGTGCCGGCCGGGGTCGGCATCAATAAACGCGAGTGGCAGACCAAATTCGACCGCCGCTCACCGCGCTACACAACCCGATTGGACGAGCTACCCCATGCCATGGCGACCTAAGATGCCTTTCGCCGCTTCCGCTCCCATCCCAGTCGCTCGTGTGGTCAGTCGTCCCTCCTGAAATCGGACCTTTCCGCTGGCATCGTCATTGGCGCCTATCGCCGCCGAAGCAGTATTGCACGCATAAGGGGACAACTACGGAAGCATCTTCGCCGGCACCCATGACGAGAGCTGAAGCACGATTCCGCTGCCATGGACGTCCTAGGGTCTGTTGAGATTCATTTTGAATTGATGACGGCGGCGGCGAGGTAGATGGCGGCCTCGAAGCTCTGGTCGGTTTTGTCTGCTCGCATGGCGATACGCTTGAACTCTTTGAGTTTACAGA
>Ga0209066_10000131_pt1 | contig 111319 bp, 112 predicted proteins | sample All_14_2_FD_187198 | JGI IMG/M metagenome (GOLD analysis project Ga0209066, IMG submission 187198) | Freshwater microbial communities in response to fracking from Pennsylvania, USA - Allegheny Zone_MetaG_DW_15 (SPAdes) (version 2) ...
ACGACACATCGACCATTACCATTTCAAACGTCACGGTCGCATCCAGCAACGGCGTGACCGCAGGCTCAGGCGGCGCACAGGGTGCGGGCGCAGGCGCAGGCGGCGTAGGTACGGCTGCGGGTGCAGCACTTTACACGCGCAACGGCGCAAGCTTTGTGGGCTCCACGGTCAGTGATGATATCGCGGGTTCCGGCGGTGTCACCATCACCAGCGGCATCAACGTATTCGGCGTAGCCAACACCTACACGGGCGGTACCACGCTTAACGGTGGTAATTTGCAAATTGCAGGCGATGACCGCCTTGGTAACGTAGCAGGCGGCATCACCTTCAACGGTGGTACGCTCAATACAACAGCAACCTTAAGCTCGGCCCGCAGTATCACAACAACCGGTGCCGGCACGGTGCAGGTTGCCCCAAGCACCACAACCACCCTCACAGGCACGGTTACAGGTACGGGTGGCCTTACCAAAACAAGCACCGGCACACTCATCATGTCGGGCACAAACACAGGCTATACAGGCACAACCACAGTCAGCTCCGGTACATTGCGTGTCAACGGCTCCAACGCCAACAGTGCAACCAACGTTTCATCAGGCGGTACATTGGGCGGCACGGGCACCGTGGGCGCAACCAGCATCGCAACAGGCGGTACACTGGCAGCAGGTAACTCCATCGGCACCCTGAATGTGACTGGTGGCCTTACCTTCGCAACCGGCTCCACCTACACCGTAGAAATTGACGATGCGGGCAATAGCGATAAAACAATCGCAACCGGCGCCATCACCATCAACGGCGGCACGGTTGATGTGCGCGCAGGTGCCGGCACCTACATAAACCTGAATACCTACACCATCCTGAATGGCTCCAGCGTCACAGGCACCTTTGCAGGCGCGACAAGTGACCTCGCATACCTGACCCCGTCGCTGGTCTATAACAGCAACAACGTGCAACTGCGTATGACCCGCAACGATGTAAGCTTTGCAGCCCCGGCACACGACCCCGCACAAAAACAGACGGCAACCGCCATCGAGAATCTTGGCGCGGGTAACAGCGTTTACGATGCTGTCATCAACCTGAATACGGCGCAGGCGCGTGCTGCATTCGACGTCCTGTCGGGTGAGCATACAGGCGGCATTATCCAAAGCTTCACATCAAGCCTCGAGACGGTACAAAACACCATCTCCAACCGCATTGCAGCCCTCTCGGGTGGTGGTGCTGACATATCTTCAGGTGATGCACCCGAAGTCAGTAACGCAGCATCGCGTGTCTGGTCTGAAGTGACGGGCTCGTTCGGCCATAGCGACAGGCGCAACGAAACACCGAAGCAGGACCGCCGCAGCGCGGGCATTCTGGCCGGTATCGATGTACCACTGGCTGATGGCAGCACCTATATCGGTGGTTTCGGCGGCTGGGAACGCGGCTCGGTTGAAACCGATAACGAAGGCGCAAGCAGCGATATCGACAACATCCATCTGGGCGTCTATGCCCAGCATGAACTGGGGCAAGGCCTGCATATTTCAGGCGGCATTTCGGGCACACGTCACGATATCGACACCGAACGCCATATCGTCATCCCCGGCCTCACGGCAACCGCCAGCAGCGATACGCTGGGTTATACAATCGGCAGCTACGCTGAAATTGCCAAAACCATGGCATATGAAGGCGTAAGCATCGAGCCGTTCGCAAGCGTGCAATACACCTACAGCGAACTGAACGGTTACACCGAAACCGGTGCAGGCGCCGCCAATTTGCATGTGGCCGATGCCGATACATCGACCCCCGGCACACGCCTTGGAGCCCGTTTTGGCAAAACCCTGCAATGGATAGACGGCTCAGCCCTCAACCTGCGTGCAACGCTGGGCTGGGAACATAATTACGGCAGCCTTGAAAACAAAACGACCATGAACTTTGCAGGCGGTACCACCAGCTTTGATGCGTATGGCGCACCGAACAGCCGCGATTCAGCTCTCGTTGGCCTAGGCATCGATACCCTGCTGCAAGGCGGCATCAAAGCCTATGCGGATTACCACGGTAATCTGGCCGTATCCGACCAAGACCACGGCTTCACACTTGGTATCAAGGCACCGTTCTAAAGTTTACCGCTACAGCAAAAAGCCCGCCTTTTCCGGCGGGCTTTTTTGTATCAGATCAACGTCGCATTCGTGACCAGCAGATGCGGGTAATACCGGCGCTCCAGCCGCGCCTGATGCGGCATTAAATACGCACGGCCAAAGGGCGTGTAATTGCTAATAATCAGCGCATCGCCACGCTGCGCCGCACGACCGAACACCCGCGCGAATAAACGTGGGCCATAGCCCTGCCCCCGCGCGTCTTTGGCAATTTCAAGGTAGCTCACATAAGTGGCTGGTCCGTTGAAAAACAATTTGGCAAAACCGATGATTTTTTGGGGCGCCACCATCAGCAGATATTCATCAGGCGAAGCCGGAGCATTCAACGCCGCGCTGTTAAAGCGCCCATGCATGGAATGTGCATGATGAGTGTAAAACGCTTCTTCATCGACGCCTGTATATGTGATGCGCTGGGCCATGGCCCAAGGCGTACCAGATCACGTTTAAAGATGTCTATTTTTTTAAAGCTCGAAAACGACGCCCTGCGCCAAGGGCAAAGCAGCCGAATAATTGACCGTCTGGGTCTGGCGGCGCATATAGGCCTTCCAGCTGTCCGACCCGCTTTCGCGCCCGCCCCCCGTTTCTTTCTCGCCGCCGAATGCACCGCCAATTTCAGCGCCCGATGGGCCGATATTCACGTTGGCAATACCGCAATCGCTGCCCGTGGCCGACAGAAATGTCTCGGCCTCGCGCATGTCCAGCGTAAAGATGCACGATGAAAGCCCTTGCGGCACATCGTTCTGGATGGCGATGGCCTCGCCCAGTTCCTTGTATTGCATCACATATAAAATCGGTGCGAAGGTTTCGGCCTTCACGACATCGGTTTGTGCAGGCATGGCAACCAGCGCGGGTGCAGCGTAATACCCGCCAAGGCCCACCGGCACACGCGTACCGCCCACAAGTAATTTACCGCCCTGTGACGCCGCATTTTGCAAGGCCGTCTGCATGGCGTCAAACGCGCCGCGGTCTATCAAGGGGCCGACCAACGTGCCTGAAACCATCGGGTTGCCGACCCTGATATTCCCATACGCTTTGGTAAGCGCAGGCATCAGGCGGTCATATACGCTCGCGTGCACGATCAGGCGGCGCAGGCTGGTGCAACGCTGCCCCGCCGTACCCACGGCGCCAAACACAATGGCACGCACGGCCATATCAAGGTCGGCACTCGGGGCCACGATCATCGCGTTATTGCCACCCAGCTCAAGCAGGCTGCGGCCCAACCGCGCCGATACAACATCGGCTACCGCGCGGCCCATCGGCACACTGCCCGTGGCACTTACCAAGGCTACATGGTGGTGCTCGCATAATGCTTCACCCACATCGCGCCCGCCAATCACCACTTGCGATAAATGCGCGGGCAAGGCATGGCCAAGGGCTTTGAATTTTAGGACTGCACGCTCAAATATCGTCTGGCAGGCAAGTGCGCTTAACGGTGTTTTCTCCGACGGTTTCCACACCACGCTGTCACCGCACACCAGCGCAAGCGCGGTATTCCACATCCATACGGCAACAGGGAAGTTAAAGGCCGATATAACCCCCACGACGCCCAGCGGGTGCCACACCTCGCGCATATGGTGCCCCGCGCGTTCTGATGGCATGGTCAAGCCATATAACTGGCGCGAAAGGCCAACTGCGAAATCGCAGATGTCGATCATCTCCTGCACTTCGCCCAACCCTTCCGATAAAATTTTCCCGCATTCCAGCGTCACCAGCCGCCCAAGGTCAGCCTTGGATGCGCGCAGCTCCTCACCAAGCAGTCTTACAAATTCGCCGCGCAAGGGTGCGGGCACCTGCCGCCATACTTCAAAGGCCGCGTGCGCCTGCATAACAATGCCGTCTATATCAGTCGGCTTATGCATGGTAACCGCGCCCAGACGCACACCGTCAATTGGCGATGTAACGGTCAAATCACCGGCAGTGACATCAAGGTCAAAAATCGTGGCGAAACTGGTCATGCTCAAATACCCCCTGTACCGACAATTTGGCCCGTAATCGCCGACGCATCGGCACAGCATAAAAACGCAATTGCCTTCGCAATTTCATCAGCATCGAAGGCCCGCGCCTGCGCTGTGCGGGCCAACCCTGCATTCAACGCTGTCTTGCCGCCGCCCGTGGCCATACGCAGCATTGGCGTATCAACCGGCCCTACGGCCAGTGTGTTGAGGCGTATGCCCGTACCCGCCAGCCCTTTGGCCAGCGTAACCGTCATCCGGTCTATGCCGCCTGCCGCCATAATGTGCGGCACAACATGGGGCATGGCGCCAAACGCTCCGTCATCCGATATGGTGACGATGCTTCCCAGTATATCACGCCCGCGTTCAAGCAGGGGCATCATCACGCGCGCTGCTGCCTGCACGCATAAAAATGTACCCTTCAGATTGGTGCGGATGACAGCGTCGAAATCATCTTCGGGAATATCGGGGAAATGACTGCGCCGCAGCACGGCCGCGGCACAAACCACACAATCGAGTGACCCGAAATGCTCCTGCGCGTAACCATGCAGGGCATCAACCTGCCGCGCATTGCCTGCATCGCATACAACCGGGGTCGCCCTTTTGGCAAAAGCGGGGGGTATTGCTGCCATAACCTCGGCCAGCGCCTCTTCGTCAATATCGGCCAGCACCACATTGGCGCCTTCTTCCAGGAATAAACTTGCACAGGCAAGGCCAATGCCACTGGCGGCACCGGTCACGATTATGGTTCGGTTGGCAAAACGCATGGACATGAAATGAGGTTCCCACTTGCAAAAAGGTATAACCCAGACAGAATACCCTTCATGCGAATGACATACAAAGCTCGACTTTCGATTGTTTTGGCCGCCTGCCTTCTGGCGTGGCCTGCAATGGCTCAGGATTCTGAAAACGAACAAAACACCCGCCTGATGCAATTTGCCGCCAATAACGAAGCGTTTGACGGTCGGGTCGAAGAAACCGCGCGCGATTTGTTCAAGCGCATGATTCCCGATTGCGCGGCCATTGAACAAACCGTCCGCCAGCTCCCCACCCGCTTTGGTCGCATGACATTCCCCAAGGCCACGGTTGAAAACCGCTTCCCAACGCCCGTTTACGGGGTGTGGGCTGAGCACGTTAAAATAAAAGCCTGTAACAAAATATGGGCCATCAACATGCTGGGCGTCTCCCGCACCAAGGGCGAACCGCTTTTGCTGGCCCTCCTGCCCGGTGACACGCTTGCAGACCCCGCCGCCCAGCACGATGCCGAGCGTGTTGGCTCCATCACCATTAAAAAAGCCGATTCCGAAAGCTGCGCTGATGACCCGCACCCAAGCTACACCCGGATGCTGGGCTACAAGCAGGCTGATGGCACAGTCGGTAAAATGAACGCCATGCAAGGCTGGTTCGAGGAATGGGATTACCGCTTCTGCCAGAAAACCGTGCCGGTCCAGATGGCGTTTTTACCCAATGCCAAGGGCACCTACGATATCAAGGCCCGCGTCGTCCCCCAGACAACACCTAAAACACCCGAAGTGAAACCTGTAGCCGCAACACCGGCCCCAGCCACACCACTGGCAACGCCAGAGGGTGAAAAATCGGTCCCAGAAGCGACACCCGAAGCCACACCGGCACCTGACACAGCACCGGCAACGGAAAAGGCCGCGCCCGAACCGGCTAAGCCAGCAAGCCCGGAAGCGGCCCTTCAACCCTCAGAATAATCTTTAGTGCTGGCTCAGGCTGCAATACGCATTGTATTCCGGGTCTCCGGGGCGTCAGGCGCTGCATAAAGCGGATCCTGGTTGCTGTTACCACTATTGCTTACATTAGCTTCGTTGGCGGCTTGCTGCACATCGGCCTGTTTCTGGGCCTTGGCCTTTTTGCCAAAAGCCGGCAAACCCAGCCACGACAACAGGCTATTGCTGATCATTTTGTCAGCCTTCACAGCCTTACGCATGGCCGCGTGCAAAATAGCCTGCGCCGCGTTCACGCCGCAGCTTGGCTCAAGGCCTGAAAAGCCTGGGCTGCTATTGGCTTCACATACGGTAAAGCCGTTATCATCAAACAGCAGGTCAATACCCGTGACTTCAAGGTTCAGGTGCTTGGCAACCTTAAGCGCAAGCGACTTGATTTCAGGCGTGATCGGGTGGGCTTTGCCCTGTCCGCCGCGCGAAATGTTCGATTTGAACGACGTATTACCCGAATTACGCTCCATCACGGCCAAAACCTTGCCTTCAACCACAAACACGCGTAAATCGCGCCCATGGCTGCGAGATATGTATTTTTGGAAGATGATGTGCGCGCCTGAATTGGCCTCAACCAGCAAATCTGCCAGATCTTTGAACTGGTCACGCGTTTCCGACAGAAATACCCCGCCCCCGCGCGTGCCTTTCAGGGTCTTGATAACGATAGGAAAGCCGATATTACGCTCGATCATGTCCAGATCAGGCGGGAATTTGCCCAGCATGGTGCGCGGGCACGGTATGTTTTCAGCGGCCAGCACCTGCAGGGTGTGCAGCTTATCCGCCACGGTTTCAACCACGCGCGGTGTGTTCAAAAACGGTACGCCCATACGTTCGTAAAACCGCATGACGGAATAGCCCGCATACGTGGTTTCAGTGCCCGTACGGGGTACAATCACGTCAGGTAACGGCAAAACACGGCCTTCATACATGGCCTTCCATTCACCGGCGGCATCCACAAGCAGGTCGATATTGTCAGGGTTCAGAACCTCAATCTCAACATTCCGTTCGCGCTTGGATTCTTCGATAATACGCAGAATTTCTGCAGCTTCAGGGTAACCGGCCTCAACAGGGCCATGGAAAAAAAGCCATATTTTCATTTGGTTAGCTCTCTTCTGGGTTGGTTTTTGGGGTTACTGCGCCAAAGAGTTTGACACAGAAAAGACACAATTGACTTAGGGCACAACAATACGAATGGCAACCTTTAATTAATTTTCTATATTTTTCAGTAAGTTAGATGCCCGTCGCGACGCCGCTCAAATACGCCTGCTCATCTGGCGTGGTGGGCCGCCCAAGCACGTCATTACGGGCGGGGAAACGGCCAAAGCGGGCAATGACTTCACGGTTCCGGCATGAACGCTCATAAGTGACAGGATCAACCGCCCGATGCGGTTCTAACATAGCAATATAACGATCCTGATCGGCTAAAAGTTCCGACTGCCCGAAAGGCCAATACAAAACAAGCCGTTTTGGCAGCGGCAAAACTGTATCAAAACGGCGGTCAATCGCCCGTGCGGCGACGGCCTGCGCCTTGCCGTCCGTCTCATAGGCCTGCGATGCACCGCGGAACATAAAGCGCGGAAAGACCCCTAAAAACAGACATAAAGCCACACAGCCATCAGGCGTAGCCAGCCAGCTGTCGAAAATGCCGCCTGCCGCCAGGTCATAATCGCGCACAAATTTCTGCCGGATGATGGCGTCAAACACGTCATTCACCTGTTGCTGCTGCGCTGGCGGCGTTTCATCGAACCAAAAGGTCAGAATGTCGTTTTTGCTGTCTTTCATGGCCTTTAATAAACTAAGTTTAAAAAATCACCTTACTAACTAACTGTTATAAATAAATTTAACTCAAAACAATCAAAACGCACCGCAGCCAGCCTCCACCAAACGACCATCTAGTCAGGTACAGCTTAAAGGACCGCTTTCAATAGTCTAATTGTCTGACTTGTGAATGTTTTTGTGAATAGTTACAGACCAAAACAAGAATACAGGCACATACACCCCCAGACAACATTTCTTGGGCATAACCAATACCAACGCTTACCTATCTCTTTTTGTCGCAGGGGATTGAAAAGAGGCAGGAAAAAAACAATATTGTGGCAACTGCTCAGTAATTTTTTTAGGCTGTCCGCCGTGACGGCACGTCAAAGGGAACTATCCGCATGATCCGCAAGGTTTTTACCAGCTTTTTGGCACCATTCGCCTTGTGTGCCATGCTCGCCGCCTGTGACAATTCACAAGCACAGGACAAAGCGAAAGACGCGCCGCCGCCGCCGCCCAAAGTTACGGTCATCAAACCCGTGATAGAGGATGTCGAGGGGTTCAAGGAATTCACGGGCCGCTTTGAAGCCAAGGATAACGTTGAAATCCGCGCCCGCGTTGGCGGCTACCTGACCAAATCCTTGTTTGAGGAAGGCGCCATCGTTAAACAGGGCACGCCTTTATATGTGATTGACCCCCGCCCTTATGAAGCCGCCCTCAAAAAAGCCGTGGCTGACGTCAAAGTGGCCGAAAGCCAGATTGCGTATGCTCAGGGCAATTACCAGCGCGCCGAAGCCTTGTTCAAATCAGGCGATACATCAGCCCAGTTGCGTGACCAGCGCCTGCAGGAACGCGACCAGACAGTAGCTGAACTGGAACGCGCCAAGGCCGCCGCCGAACAGGCCCGTCTGGACCTGGCCTATACCCGCATCAGCGCTCCGCTGACGGGCCGCATCGGCAGCAAACTGGTAGCCGAAGGCAATCTGGTCACAGCCGGCCAGACGATCCTCACGACCATCATGTCGGTTGACCCCATCTATTTCACCTTCGATATCGATGAAAAATCCTATCTGGACTATGCCCGTGCGCACCCCGACCAGAAGAAAGACGCGCTTTCCATCCCCGTCTCCATCGCCCTGAGTGACGAGAAAGACTACACCCACGAAGGCACGGTCGATTTCATTGATAACGCGATGAACGCCAGCACAGGCTCCATGCGGGCCCGCGCCGTACTGACCAACCCCAACTTCTATTTCACGCCCGGCATGTTCGGCCGCGTACGGGTGACCATCGGTACATCGCAAAGCGCCGTGCTGATCCCTGATGCAGCCCTGATGATCGACCAGTCACGTAAATATGTGTACACGGTCGATCCTAAAGGCTTGGTCACATCACAAACAGTTGAAACCAGCACCCTGTCAAAAACCGGCCTGCGTATCGTAACCAAAGGCCTGACAGGTCAGGAAACGATTATCGTCAACGGCCTCCAGCGCGCCCATGATGGCGGCACGGTTTCCCCTGAATTTGAACAGCCGGCAGCCCCCGCGGCTGACGCCAATACCCCAACCCTTGAACAGGCACCGCAGGCTGAAGACGCAGCCGCACCCGCAGCCACAGGCCAAAAATGAAAAAATCAGGTCACTTTTTTATTGAACGGCCGATCTTCGCGGCCGTGATCGCGATTGTTATGGTGCTGATCGGCAGCATCGCTTACATCAAGCTCCCCATCGCTCAATACCCTGAAGTGACACCGCCTACGGTCGTTGTCAGCGCCAACTACCCCGGCGCCAACGCCCAGACCGTGGCCGACACAGTGGCCAACCCGCTTGAATCCGCCATCAACGGCGTTGAAAACATGCTGTATATGTCATCCAACTCATCCGCCGATGGCGCGATGGGCCTGACGATTACCTTCAAAATCGGCACCGACCTCGATTTGGCGCAAGTACAAGTCCAGAACCGCGTCAACACAGCCCTGCCCCGCCTGCCCGAAGAAGTGCGCCGCCTTGGTGTGAACGCGGCCAAATCATCGCCCGACATGATGATGGTCATCCACCTCGTCTCACCTGACGAAAGCCTCGACCAGCTTTATATTTCCAACTACGCGCTACTGCGCGTGAAAGACCTTCTCAGCCGTGTTGACGGCGTGGGCGATGTGCGTGTGTTCGGCGCGCGTGAATACGCCATCCGTGTCTGGATGGACCCTGACAAAATGGCCAGCTATGGCCTGACGGCGGGCGATGTCGTTAATGCCATGCGCCAACAGAACGTGCAGGTATCAGGCGGCGGGCTTGGCCTGCCCCCGATGAAGGCCGATAACGCCTTCCAGTTTACAGTGACCACCCAAGGCCGCTTTGAGACACCCGAACAATTCAAGGAAATCATCGTCAAGGCCGATGCAGGCCGCCTGATACGCTTAGCCGATGTCGCGCGCGTTGAACTGGGCGCGAAAGACTACGTGCTCAATTCGTACCTCAACGGTAAACAGGCCGTGGCTCTGGCCGTGTTCCAGCGCCCCGGTTCCAACGCGCTGGCAACGGCAGAGCGTCTGGTCGCCAAGATGGATGAACTGAAAGTCGATTTCCCCAAAGGCCTCGACTACCGGATCATTTATAACCCGACCGAATATATATCCAAATCCATCGAAGCCGTTTACCACACCATCTTTGAAGCCATCATCCTCGTGGTGCTGGTGGTGTTGCTGTTCCTACAGTCTTGGCGCGCGGCGATCATCCCGATCATCGCGATCCCCGTATCACTCATCGGTACCTTTGCGGTCATGCAGGTATTCGGCTTCTCGCTCAACCTGCTCACGCTGTTCGGCCTTGTACTGGCCATCGGTATTGTGGTCGATGACGCCATCGTCGTGGTCGAAAACATCGAACGCCATATCGCCGAAGGTATGGCCCCCAAAGAAGCTGCCAACAAAACCATGAACGAAGTGGGCGGCGCCGTTATCGCCATCGCCCTCGTGCTGTGCGCGGTGTTTATCCCAACCGCGTTTATCCCCGGCATGTCTGGCCAGTTCTATAAACAATTCGCCATGACGATTGCGGTGGCCACCATTATTTCGGCCTTCAACTCACTCACGTTGTCGCCGGCGCTCGCCGCCATTTTGCTGCGTAAACATGACCCGCATCAAAAGCGCGGTTTCCTCGGCCGTATCACCCACGGCTTTGCCAGCGGTTTCAACCGCGGTTTTGACAAACTGGGTAACGGCTATGCCCGTACGGTCAGCTTCGCCGTCCGCCGCAGCTTCATCATGCTTATTTTATATGCTGGCCTTGTTGCCGGTACGGCGTACATGGCCATCACAGTACCTACGGGCTTCATCCCCATGCAGGACCAAGGCTATGGCATCGTGGTCATTCAATTGCCTGATGGTGCTGCCCTCTCCCGCACCGATGACGTAACCCGCCGTGCCATGAAAATCATGCAGGAAACGCCGGGCGTATCAGGCGCCGTTGGCTTCGCCGGGTTGTCTGGTGCCACCTTCACCAACGCATCGAACGCCGCCGCAATCTTCGCCCGTTTTGAAGATTACGATGTGCGCCTCAAAGCCGGTAAAGAACAAAGCATGATGGGCATCATCGCCAATCTGCAGGCACGTCTTTCAGCCATTGAAGATGCGTTTATTATCGTCATTCCGCCGCCACCCGTGCGCGGTATCGGTAACGCCGGTGGTTACAAAATGATGGTCAAGGATGTCGGCGGCGTAGGTATTCCAGCCCTCATGCAGGCATCGGGCGAACTGATTGGCAAAGCCAACCAGACCCCCGGCCTTATGGCTGTTTACACGACCTTCTCGGCAAGCTCACCGCAGATCTACCTCGAGATCGACCGCACCAAGGCGCAGATGCTCGGCATACCGCTCCCCAACGTGTTTGAAACCCTGCAGGTCTATCTGGGTTCGGCCTATGTGAACGACTTTAACGCCTTTGGGCGTGTCTATCAGGTAACGGCGCAGGCCGACCTGCCGTTCCGTTTGCACCCGGAAGATATCGGCAAACTCAAAACCCGTAACGAAGCAGGCGAGTTCGTACCCCTCGGCAGTATCGTCAAGGTATCCGAAATAACAGGCCCAAACCTGTTGCAACGTTACAACCAGGCCGTATCGGTTGCAGTATCAGGTAACACAGCGCCGGGTTTCAGCTCGGGCGACTCGCTTGCCAAAATGCAGAAGCTGGCCAAAGAGATTCTGCCGCAGGGCATCGGCTATGAATGGACCGAACTAGCCCTGCAACAGCAGGAAGCAGGCAATGCCGCCCTCTACATCTTTGGGCTTTCGGTTATCTTCGTGTTCCTCGTACTGGCTGCCATGTATGAAAGCTGGTCGCTGCCAATCGCGATTATCCTGATCGTGCCGCTCAGTGTTTTAGCAGCCCTCATCGGCGTGCAACAACGCGGCATGGATAACAACATCCTGACCCAGATCGGGCTTGTGGTGCTCATTGGCCTGGCCGCCAAAAACGCGATTTTGATTGTCGAGTTTGCGCGCCACAGGCAAGAACACGGCGAAACGATGTTTGAAGCCGTGGTTGAAGCATGCCGCCAGCGTCTGCGCCCGATTTTGATGACATCGATGGCCTTCATTCTGGGCGTGGTGCCGCTGGTTATTGCCACCGGCCCCGGCTCTGAAATGCGTCAGTCAATGGGTACGGCCGTGTTCTCCGGCATGATCGGCGTGACATTCCTGGGCCTTTTGCTGACGCCCGTATTCTACGGCCTTATCCAGAAGCTCACAGGCCGCACTGGCCCGCAGCAGCCCAAGCACGTTGTTGAAGACGACCCATGGGAAGAAGAGTGCCAGAAGAAACGTCAGGCCGAGAAAAAGCAGGAAATCACCTTCGACGATTTTGAAGGCTGATGCGCGATTACCCGGTAACGATTACCCTGCCCTACGTTTTTGAACGGCCAACCCCTCCGTTTGAAGGCAATGACATCCGCTACCCTGAAGCGCTGGTCCGGTATTTCATGCAGGCCTATTCCAAAAAGGGCGCACGCGTATTTGACCCTTTCGCAGGTTTGGGCACCACCCTGTTTGTGGCCGAGGAACTGGGCCGCAAACCTTTCGGCATGGAAGCCGATGCCAACCGCCACGCATGGGCCGCAGGCCAGTTGGAAAACTGGGCGAACCTGATGCACGGCGATGCCGCCAAAATCGATCGTTACGATTTCCCGAAAATGGATTTTTGCATGACATCGCCACCCTTCATGCCCAAAACGCATAAATGGAACCCGTTATTCGCAGGCAACCCCAAACATGCGGGCTACGATAAATACCTGAAACAGATGGGCCGCATATTTGCATTAACAGCAGCCCTGATGAAACCGAAAGCCGTTGTGGCCGTGCAGGCTGATAATCTGGCAGGGCGCATTTACACGCCCTTGGTGGCCGACTTACAGGCCGTCATTACGCAGCATTTAACACCCGTGGGCGAAACCATCGTGCAATGGCAAAAACCAAAGCCTGGTTACCCGCACACCCATGTACTGCTTTTTACCAAAAAATAAGCCCCGTTTTTCGGGGCTTTGTTTTATAGGGTTATCCCGCTTTAAAAATCAGCACTGCAAAACAGGTACGGCTGGCTCGGGGCTTTTGGGTGCGCGGCTGTAATCCGGCAGGTCGATATAAGCGGGGGCGCCGCTTGGGCCGCCCATCGCTTTGAAAAGGCGTTTCATGGTGCCGGCATGAAAGCGCGGCGTGGCACGAAAGGCTTCGGCCCCTGCGATGCTACCGTCAAATGCGCCAATGGCCACATGGCTGCCCGATGTGTTCGTCAAAATATATTGCATGTGCGTAATTCCTTCGTTGCGGCGTTAGTAACGCGTAACACCCATATGCACAACAAAAAAACGCCCCGCAGCAAGGCGGGGCATTTTATGGAATTCATAAAAGCTTTAGGGCTTAGTGCATGTCTTTCCAGACTTTGCGCTTCGTGAGGTACATGAGCACCGAGAAAATCACGAGGAACAGAATAACCTTAAGGCCCGTCTGTTTCCTGATTTCCATTGTCGGGTCTGATGCCCAGCTCAGGAAGGTCGTGACGTCTTTCGCCATCTGCTCAACACTGGCATCCGTACCGTCATCATAGGTCACGGCGCCGGCTGTCAAAGGCGCTGGCATCGCAATCTGGTGCCCGGGGAACACTTTGTTGTAGTGCATCCCTGGGCTCACTTTGAAATCAGCCGGGGCTTCCGTGTAACCGGTCAGCAAGTTGAAAACATAGTTTGAACCATCAGCGCGGGCACGCACGATAAGCGAAAAGTCAGGCGGCAAAGCCCCGCCATTGGCGTAACGCGCAGCTTGGTCGTTGGCGAATGGTGCCTTAAAATGGTCAGACGGGCGGCCCGGGCGGTCAAACATTTCGCCCTCGTCATTCGGGCCATCCTGAATGGTGGCATCAGCCGCAATCGCCTTCACTTCGGCATCGTTGTAACCCAGCGCCTTGAGGTTACGGTACGACAAACGGCTCATCGAATGGCAGGCCGAGCAGACTTGCTTATACACTTGGAAACCACGCTGGGCTGCCGCACGGTCAAACGTGCCCGTAGCTCCCTGGAATGACCATGGCACCTGCGTCAGGTGGATTTTCTCGTGCCCGCCGTTATGCGATTCTGCCGGTTTGGCTTCTTCAACCTTTGCAGGCTCAGCCGCTGGTACGGATTCTGTCGCAACCGCATCAGCCGCAGCTTCTGCCGGCTTGGCTTCAGCATCCGTCGCTGCTTTCGCATCGACCGGGGCATCGGCTTTCACAGCTTCAGCAGCGTCCGCCTTAGCATCTGTTTTCGCAGCCGCAGCCTTGTCTTCCGCATTAAGGGTCGCAGCCGCCTTTGCGGGAGCCTTGGTGTCCTCCATGGCCGCTTTGCTTTCGGCATGGACTGGGGCCGCAAACAGCAGCAGGGCAACGGTCGATACCGTCAGGATGAAGGTCTTTTTCATGTTATTTCCCTCCTGCAGCCAGCACCGCTTCATGGATGCTGTTAGGCAGTTTGGCAACGGGTTCATATTTGGACAGCAGCGGCAAAATCACGAGGAAGAAGCCGAAGTAATACAGGGTGGCAAGCTGGCCGATGATGATGAAAGGCTGCGCGGCAGGCTGTGCACCAACATAACCAAGGATGCAGAGCGCAATCACAAGGCCGATGAGCGCAATACGGAACCATGGGCGAAACACGGCGCTACGCACGGGGTGACGGTCAAGCCATGGCAGGACTGCCAGCAACAAAATCGAGCCAAACATCGCAAGCACGCCGCCCAGTTTCGCTTCCATGATCTTGAAGTCTGCGAACGGCACATGCGAGATGAAACGCGCAAATGTTTCGTAGTCTTTCAGGAAAGCGATGATGCCGCCAATACCGCCGAACACGGCCAGCACTATTGCCAGCGGGGTCAGAATGGTTTTAAAGCCTACATCCACGCCAAAGCATGAAACGGTTTCAACAGGCTTTGCGCGCCAGCAGAACTGGTAAACAAGGTAGGCCCCTGCAACACCAGCTACCGCGAGGTAGAGGTTAATGTCGAACGTGATAGCGCGCAGAATGGCGTAGAACGGCAGGAAGTACCATTCAGGCACAATATGCGGTGGCGTTACCATCGGGTTGAACGGGATGAAGTGGTCCTGGTGGGTCAGCATTGTCGGTGCATAGAAAACCAGCACGGCATAAACAATGAAGAACACGCTCAGGCCAAATGTATCCTTGATGGTGTAGTAAGGGTTGAAAGGCAGCGTGTCTTGCGGGCCTTTGACATCAATACCCAGCGGGTTGTTGGAACCGACAACATGCAACGCCCAGACGTGCAGGCCTACAACCGCGCAGATGATGAACGGCAGCAGGTAGTGCAGCGCAAAGAAACGGTTGAGGGTCGGGTTATCGACCGAGAAACCACCCCACAGCCATGTCACCAGCACTTTGCCGACAACCGGAATGGCCGAGAACAGCGAGGTGATAACCGTGGCACCCCAGCCCGACATTTGCGACCATGGCAATGTGTAGCCCATGAAGGCGGTTGCCATCATCAGGAGGAAAATCACGATGCCGAAAATCCACAGCAATTCGCGCGGATTTTTGTACGACCCGTAATAAAGGCCGCGGAAGATGTGAATGTAAACGGCGATGAAGAACATCGATGCACCGTTCATGTGCATGTAACGCAGCAACCAGCCGAAATTGACATCGCGCATGATACGTTCAACCGAGCTGAACGCCATGGCGGCATTGGGCGTGTAGTGCATGGCCAGCACGACGCCTGTCGCGATCATGATCATCAGCATCGCCATCGCAAGCGCGCCGAAATTCCAGAAATAGTTGAAGTTTTTAGGTGTCGGGAAAACGCCGTATTCTTTCTGCACCATCGTAAAGACGGGCAGGCGCGAATCAATCCATTCGACGATTGGATTTTCAAAAGGTGTGCGGGGACCGTGTGCCATGGGGAGACTTATCCGATCTTGATGACAGTGTCGCTATTGAAAGCGTAGGGAGGAACAAGCAGGTTTTTAGGGGCCGGGCCTTTACGGATACGGCCTGCCGTATCGTAGTGCGAGCCGTGGCAGGGGCAGAACCAGCCGCCGAAATCGCCGCGCGGTTCGTTGGCCTTGGTGCCCAGCGGCACGCAACCCAGGTGTGTGCAGACACCTACCAGAATAAGCCATTCTTCGTGGCCTGCCTTAACGCGGTCTGCATCGGCTTGCGGGTCACGCAGGGAGGCGACATCGACGCTTTTGGCTTCCGAAATTTCAACCGGCGTGCGGCGGCGCACGAAAACAGGTTTACCCTGCCATGTCACGGTAATGGCCTGGCCGGGTTCAATCGCGGCAATGCTCACTTCTGTGGTCGAAAGGGCCAGTGTGTCGGCAGCCGGGTTCATCGAATCGATGAACGACCAGCCGGTGACACCGGCGCCGACGGCAGCCACGGCCCCTGTTGTCAGGTAAAGGAAATCGCGGCGGGCAGCGTTGTCCGGCGCATCTTTTGTAGGTAGGGAATGATCGGTCATAGGTCTGATGCCTGAAAAAGTGGTTTGCACATGCTATCGCGCTTGCGCCGCCGTGAAAATACCCAAAGATTGGCTGTAATCAACATAAAAGAAAGATGCTATCAATCACGCCATGGTCGATCTCGCTTTTTACCAGCCCGATATTCCGCAAAATATAGGCGCCGCCATGCGCTTATGCGCCTGCCTCGATGTACCGATGCAGGTCATCGAACCGACAACGTTCCCATGGAAGGACACGGAATTCAGACGCTCGGGCATGGATTATATCGATAAGGTCACCCTCACCCGACATATGTCGTGGACCGTGTTTAATGCCGCGCGCAAAAGCCGCAGGCTGATATTGGTCGAGACGGACGGTAAAACAGGATTGTGGGATTTTGCGTTCAAACCAGACGATATACTGGTAATGGGGCGTGAAAGCGCAGGCGTACCACCTGAAATTTATGCCGCCTGCGATGAAACAATCACCATTCCAATGAAAGCCGGCGTCCGGTCGATGAATGTAGTAACAGCGGCGGCTTTGGCTCTTGGTGAGGCAATACGCCAAACCCGAGTTTGAAAACTTGGTTTACTAACCGCGGCTCATCATGAACAACATCGGGGCAGAAATAGGCTCCAGTTTAGGGCGCGGGTCAATGATGCCAAGTGCACCTTCGCGCAACAATTGGTGACGCACGAAATAGTCGCCATGCATTTGCAGATACCGCCCACTGGTCAGCGGCACCTGCCCTTTGAAACCCAGAAAGTCGATGTCAGGGGTCAGTTTACCGACCCATTGATAACGCTGCGCCAGTTGCGGCAATTGCGGGTACTGGGCGTTATGATCGATGACCGAATAGGGCACGCCCGTGGCCGGATTTACAAACTGACTGGCGGTATAGGCCTGCTGCTCGATTTTACGCATCAGCCTGTCATTGCCAAAAAATGCGTTAAAAGCCGCTGCCGCCGCACGACCATTGGCGAAAGCCTCAGGGTCGCGCGCCCCGGCCTTCATATACTGGTCAGCCACAAAACGTTCATGTTCGTTGAAAACATTCGTATTGAAATAGCGGATCAGCCCGTCCCTGTCGGCAAACTTGCCATTTATTACGGCATGAAGCATTCGCACGGTCGATGAGGCCGTGATCATCTTTTCATCAGTCAGATGCACCGACATCGGGTATTGGCTGCGCGTGGCATAGGTCTCCAGCGTGCGGTCCAGCCTGATGGCTGACCGGTATAAATTAGCCGCGAGTACATCGGTGGCCTCAGGGCGCAGCACGGCGGCCTTGGCATCCAGTACGAAAAAGCTGTCATCCGTAATGTTGGAAAGGCACAAAAGCGGGGAGATCGCGCCATTTTTGCGTGATGCAAGTGATGCCAGCACATCCGCCCCGCCCGGCATGGCGCGCATCCGCGCAACTGCAGCCGTCAAGGCCTTGGTCGTGTTCGTCTCAAGCACCGGGCCACCGCCAGCATCAATGCAGGAACCGGCGACATTCAGGTAATCCTGTTCAAGCAGGTAGTTGTTCACGCCAATCAGCGCCCGCACCTGCCGTGCATCAAGTGGCACGCCGCGAATGTTATGAACGCCCATATTCAGATTGTCCGCCACCGGAGCTGGACCGACGCCCACCGGTGTGACGCTTTGTGCCGGCGCAATGGCGCTGCCCGTAACCGAGGCCGCCAGCATCACGGCAGGCAACTTTGCCCATTTGGCAAAGGCCTTTAGAAACTGGGTGGCTGTCTGGCGGGTTTTATCTTGTGTCATGGAGGGGGATTATATCCAAACCTAAAATAATATGGAAACAATATTTTTACCATATAGTAATTGACAGAATAATGCCACTTGCCTAGCAATCGATGGGCAACAGGGCAAAAAAAGATCATAAAACATGACAACCAAAAAATCAGATAAAAAAGCGGCGCCAGCCAAACAGAAACTGCGCTTCGACCCCTTTCAGGAAAATCTCGACCATATCGAGGATATCGGTATGGGGTTCATCAACACCTTCATTCAGGGGATAGAGCTGCCGCGCGAAAAAGCGCTGGCCTACCGCGTCTGTCAGGTATTGGAAACAACGGCTTTAGGCGAAGGTAACGGGGCCGCCTTCCCGATCCTAAGCGCAAACTTCCCGAAAAAACGCCGCCTTCATAAAGAACAGGTGGCCGCCTATGAAAAGGCGTCAGCCCCGCTGAACAAACAAATCTCAACACTGGACAGCAAATTATACAGCATCCGGCAGGCAACCGAATTACGCATCGCCGATCTGCGTGCCGATGGAGGCAAACACGGTGAAGACTACCGCCGCATCGAATCCGAAAATGCCGAACTGCGGAAGCAACGCGGCCTCCTGAAAAACCCCGGTCAATACAAAGCCCGCTACCCGATGGAAGACGAACCCGAAGCCATCGGTCGCATTGATGCCGAAGACTGGGAACAGGTTAAAACCTACTTCGCCGACAAAGTGGCTAAAATGCCGAAACGCGGCCCTAAAAAGAAATTCGGTATCAACCCGACCCACGCGAATATGCTTCGTATGGCCGATTATCTGGGCGTCACGCCAGATGAAACGAAAGTGCTCGAATTTGCACTCGTAACATTCTCGACGTTCCGGATGCTCAATTTCTTTACCACCCTGTGTGGTGATGACGGTAAAAAAGGCCGCGCCCCGATGCGTAAATGCATTGCCCGCGCCCTTGGCATCAAACCGTCAGAATTTTCCAAAATCATGGGGCCTGATAGCCCGCTGTACAAAAAAGGTCTGCTCGAGGAAAGCTTCGGAGACGACAGCATTGAAGACACGTTCGGCACACCCTGCCTCGATGAAGATATCGTCACTATTTTGCAGGAACCCGATATCAGCATCGACACCATGATCGGCCGCATATTGGGCGAGAAAAAAGTCGCCCGCCGCAAATGGGCCGATTACGCGGGCATGGGTGATGCCAGCAAACAGCTACGCAACTTCGTAGCTGGCCGCGTGCGTGAAGGCAAAGGTGCAAGCATCCTTCTAGTCAGCGATTTCGGTATCGGCAAAAGCACGATGATCGAGGCTTTGTGCACCGACCTTGATGTCGATTTATATGTGCCCGGTGAAAACAGCACCAACCAGACGGATGGCGAAGGCCGCCCGATTGCAGCCTCGCGCGTGCGTTTCAGCGCATGGATGCACGGGCAATCTTTGCTCACGGCCCGCCACGCCAACGGCCATTCCAATGTGTCAGCCCTGTTTATGGATGAAATTGGCGACCTTGTTTCCGGTAAGGAAAATGGCCGCCAGAGCGACGGCGCTTACGCCGACGGTGCCGTCAGCCGCCTGCACGCGCATAACGCCGTTGAATTCCCCGGCGTCATCACATTCTTTGCCGGTAATAACCAGACCAAATGGGACCCCGCGTTTTTAAGCCGGATGGATTTGATATTGCCCCTGCGCGTGCCCAACATGGGCTACCGCAAGGAAATCTGGCAAATTCAGGCAGTTGAACAGGCGATGGAACAGCACCTGAAGCCGGACGATATTCGCGCACTGGCCGAAAGTTTCGAGATCCCCTCCCGCCTGATTGAAAAAGCCGTGGGCTTCGCACGCTCGACCGAAGGTGGCAAGGAACAAGCGCTATTTTACCTCAAATCGGTATGCGAAGTTTTGTATGGCGGGCTCGAGAATGTCGAAGTCGGCCACCGCATTGTTGAACCGTTTTACCCCGACCTGCTGAACCCGAAAAACAGCACGGCCGGCGCTTTGCTGCAATCGATGGCGCACGCCAAAACCAAACCGGTCACGATGCATGTCAACGGGCCCGACGGTACGGGCAAACGTTTGCTCGCACAGCAATTCGCCGATGCCGCCGGCCGCCAGCTGCGTGATGCGAGCCTGTCTGACATGCTGGGTCAGGGCATCGAAGACACGCGCGCCAACATACGCGGCCTGTTCCGTGCCGCCGCCGAAGACGGCATGGTCCTGCATCTGCACGGGCTTGATATTGGCATCAGTGCGGCTGCCGCTGCTGAAAACCCGGTGTTCAACGCCCTCTCCAGAACGCTGGGCGAGCATGTGCGCCACGCCAAAACACCCGTGATTTTAACCACGCGCCACAACAGCTTGCTGACCATCGCCCCTGATGTGCTGACAGCATTTACCTCCACCACGGAACTTGAATACCTAAGCCCCGCGCAAATTGAAAAAGCGGTCACGCATTTTAATGAAAAGCCGGTGGAAGGCGTAAAACCACAGGAAAAAGAAATCACCCCGGCCGATGTCGCCGATGCCGTCCGCCAAATGCGGATGCACGACCACCATGCCGCAGGCTTGGCACTGGCCATCGACCACCTATCCAAGGCGCGGCGCGGTCAATCCACCCACAAAATGGGCTTTTAAGGCAAAACAAAAACCCCCGCGAATTATGCGGGGGTTTTTTTGTATCTTACGAAATGGTCACACGCGTAATCTTCATCTGGGCATCAACCCCGCGCTTGGCCACCACACGGCCATGGATGTTCACAAACCCGTAACCGGTGCTCGGTTCGGCTTCATCGTTCACACACAGATTACATTCCATGCCCAAGGTTTTTGCCTGAATGAAAACTTCGGTCAATTCAGGGCAACCGGGCTGCGCCATAAGCGCATAACGGTCTTCACCGCCGAAACCTTTGATATCGACTACTTTACCAATCACACCATCAAATACGCGATTCAACTGCTGCATTTTTTCCTGCTTTTTTTGTTTGTTTCGTGCCCCAAGCGGCACGCCCGTTCTTAGACGTGTTTCGTATGGCAAAGATGTGAAGATGATCTGGCAATGTTAAGGGGCGTAAAGCCGTAACTTTGGCTTTTAGCAAGTCTGCGGCTGCGTGCGACAATAAAGCCCGCGCGCAAGCAACAATATTATCAAAAACAATGTTGCAAAAGAATTTTTGGAATCCTACGCTTTTACTCAACAATACATAAAAAAAGTAAAAAACAGGGACAGGTTAATCGCGATGACACAAGCATCAACGCGTTTTCCACGCGATTTCAAAGGCCGCACCGCACAGGACGACCTGATTTACTATTTCTTCAACCTGCCGCAGCGGGCCGATACCATTCACCTGTTTTTTGACCGCTGGCAAAAGCTGGCAGGCCAGCCTTTGGGCAGCTTGCGCGCCAAACAGGTATGTCTGGTTTTGCATCGCACAGCACAAGCCTATGACCAGTTCGGCCGCCGCCTCTTTGGCGATGGTTTCCGCCAGAAGCTGCAAAAAGCCATGCATAGCTGGCAGGGCCATGCGCACAACGCCATGCCCAACTTCACCGCGCGTGATCTCGATTCTGTTTTGTGGTCTTTGGCCAGCATCGGCATCCAGCCAAACGCACGCCTCATGGAAAACTGGTCACGCGTAGCCGCCACCGAATTGCATAATGCTGACCATATTGAAATGACAAACACCCTGTGGTCGCATGCAGCATTGGCCCTCAGCCCCACAAAACCCGTCATCGACGCATGGGGCCGCGCTTTCAACAAAAACCTGCCCAATTTAAGCGCCCGCCACACGGCCACCACCATGTGGGCGCTGGCAGTTCTTGATTCCATTGCCCCGAACCCCACTTACGCCCATTACGCCCGCGCCTGCTTCAACCACTTCAAGGGCATGAATATCCGCACGACCACACCCGAAAACTCGAAGGACCTCGCGCAAATGCGCGATGCCACGCTGTGGTTCGGCTTTGAAAACAACTTTCCCTTGCCCTATCAGCGCGGCAACACATCATCATCGCTCGAACGTGATTTGCACTGCATCTTCAAAGATGCCGCCATGCACGAAATGGGCCGTGAAACCACGCGCATCAGCCGCCTCGACAAACAGACCGACTTTGCTTTGAAAACCGATACAGGCGTTGTCCATGTCGAAGCCGATGGCTGGACACACCTTATCCGCGGGGCTGACGGCCAAATGTGCTACAACGGCCAAACACTCTTCCAGACAGCCCTGATGCGCAAGGTTTGCCCCAATCGCGTATTGGTGCGCATCCCCTGCACGGTGCTGCATGAAGCCGAAGCGCAAGACGGCAGAATAGCCCCCGGCAAATTGCGCGCCCTGCTTGAAGCAGCGTCTAGCTATGCCCGCCCGCGCCTTGGAACACCCGAAACCTCGGGTGCATTCATGCTTGCCTTTGCAGGCGGCGAAATGCGCTTGCAACACCTCAGGGCATAGGCCATACCCTTCGGTCATGACCGAATTTGATCAAAACTGCGCCCAGTGGTTCCGCACCTTGCGTGACCGTATCTGCACCCGCTTTGAAGCATTGGAAGACGCGCTGGCGCAAGGCCCGCACGCCCATTTGCCTGCCGGCCGTTTTGAACGGAAGGTCTGGCAGCACCACGAAGGCGGCGGCGGTGAAATGTCGGTCATGCGCGGGCGCGTGTTTGAAAAAGTGGGCGTCAATATATCCACCGTCCACGGCACCTTCCCTGAAGATTTCCGTAAAAAAATACCGGGCGCGGATGATAACGGCGGCAAATTCTGGGCCGCAGGCATATCGCTGGTGGCGCACATGCAATCGCCCCTCGTGCCTGCCGTACACATGAATACGCGCCGCATCGCCACATCCAAAAGCTGGTTTGGCGGCGGGGCTGATTTAACCCCCATGATACCGGATGACGCCGATACAGCCGCCTTCCATACCGCATGGAAAGAGTGTTGCGACAGGCACAACCCCGACTACCACGCCAAATTCAAAGCCTGGTGCGATGAGTACTTTTACCTCAAGCACCGCAAGGAAGCGCGCGGCATTGGCGGTATTTTCTACGATTACCTCGATTCAGGCAGCCCTGACGCCGATCTGGCCTTCACCAAAGACGTAGGCGAAACCTTCCTGAACATCTATCCGCAGCTTGTGGAAAACTCTATGCATAAGATATGGACAAAAGACCAACGTGACCAACAGCTGGTCAAGCGTGGCCGCTATGTCGAATTCAACCTGCTCTATGACCGCGGCACCATATTCGGCCTCAATTCCGGCGGCAATGTCGAAGCCATCCTGATGTCCCTGCCCCCTGAAGTCCGCTGGTAATTATTGACATAAACGCGGCACTTTGCTGATGTACCCCGTAAGGGAGCATCACGCACATGGTTTTACGCATCTTCATGGCCCGCCACGGTTTTTCGGAAGGCAACGATAACCCCGAAAACTACGCTCTGCGCGGTGACCCAAACGTGGAATTGATGGAATTGGGCTGGCAACAGGCCATCCGCCTCGGCCAGTTCACAGGCGATTATCTTGAAAAACACCCCTCGCCTGATGCCAACGGCCCTCAGCTTTTAACCAGCACCCATATGCGGACGCGGCAAACATCCGTCGGCGTGATCGCAGGCGCGGGCGGTGCTATTAAACTTGAAAAGGTCAAAGCATCCCCGTTCCTGACCGAGCAGGATTTCGGTATCTTCTCCCACCTTCACAGCCCCCAAATGCGGGCAGAGCATTACCCACTGGAAGCCGCGTTTTATGAGGCTGCGCGCGACAAAAGCCCCTACCACGCCAAACCTTTGCTGGGCGAAAGCCCGGCCGACACGCAAGTAAGGGTATCAGGCCTGTGCGGGACCCTGATGCGCGATTACCAGCAAGGCCAGAACGACCATTTTCTAGTAACCCACGGCGTTACCCTGCGCACTTTTGCCATGGCTTTCCTGCATATCGACCCCTATTACTACAAAGATTTCAGGAATCCGGAAAATTGCAGCCTGTACCTGATCGAAGAAACAGGCCCCCGCAAATACAGCTTCAAACAAATTTTCAATGGCGAAACCGGCCAGGCCGTCGATATCGACCTCGGCAAAAAGCTCCAGATGCGTAAAGCATGGATGCCGCCTTTGCCCGCCCGCTTTAAAAATACAATTACATAATAAAGTCAGTTTTCAGGCTTTTTGCATAAGCAAGACATGCGGCGCTGTCAGGTGTGGTGTCATTGGCCAGCCACCAGGACTCAACTTTTTTAAGAATCATACCCAACGCCACCCCCGGCCCCACGCCTATCGTATCCATCACATCTTGCGCCTTAACCGGAAAGACAGGCACAGAGGTCGTGCGCGCTCTTGCGGCGAGAATTTCAAATACATGCACATCAGCCTCTATCTTATTGATAGAGTTAAATAATATTCCGCCCGATAAAGCAATATCTTGCCCGTACAAGTATATATTTTTACAAATTGAATCAGTGTGTTCATAAACATATTTAATACAGCTGTTTAGAAATAGCTTTTTAACATTTGATAGAACAAGATATTTATTGATTTTTTTATCCAAATTATCGACATTGTTCTCCCACACGCTATAAGCGAATAATGTATTTTTATTGACGGTATCGCCATGTGACAGCACAAAAGCCTGCAACGTCGCATACACGTTTTCATCGAATCCTAACTGAAAGAAACCGGGCATGATCTGCCCATCAATCATCACCCGTATAGCCGCACCCGCATGAGGGGCTAGCAATAATCTTTCAATCTCGTGCGTGATGCGCTCGCGCGACAAATTAGCCATAAGCGGGGCAGCAGCAATACACGCAGCCAACCCATCGGCATCGGGCGCTCCTTGCCCATAACGCGCATGAAACCGGAAGAACCTGAGAATACGTAAAATATCCTCCGCAATACGCGTGGCAGGCTTACCTACAAACCGGACGCGACCCGCTTTCAAATCATCAACCCCGTGCCCTGTGGGGTCATAGATGCGGCCTTGCAAGTCCATCAGCAGGGTATTCATCGTAAAATCGCGGCGCTGTGCATCCTCCGCCCAGTCGGTCGTGAACGCGACCACGGCGCGCCGCCCATAGGTTTCAACATCGCGCCTAAGGGTCGTTATCTCGTAGCTCTTGCCGCCCGCAACCGCCGTGACAGTCCCATGGTCGAACCCTGTGGGGATAGTTTTGATGCCGGCCGCCGCCAACCTGTTGATAACCTCGTTCGGCAGGTGAAGGGTTGCGATGTCGATATCGCCAAGCGTTTCACCCAATATGGCCGCACGCACGGCCCCGCCCACAATCAGTGCATCACCCGCCCCCAAAGCGTCCATAACCGCTTGAAGGCTGGTATCTTTCAGCCAGTCTGGCGGGGCTATGGTCAAAGCAGGCTGCATCAGGCCCCCTCCGTCATCATGCCCAGCGGATGCATAACCCCGCATGATGCGATCAGCAGGCGGCCTGTATCATCGGGGCCACCCTGCGCACCCGTCATAGCCAACGCCGCATCCACAAGATCGTAATAGACGGCAGTCGCTATGCGTGCCTCGATACCGCCACCCAATTGCAGGTAAGGCACAAACACGCCCCCGCCTGTATTGGGCACCCTAAGGGTCAGGGGGTGCGCGGCATCGACCACCTGCTCACGGCCTAAATTATCAGTAAGCGTAAGGGTCTGGGTATCGCCTGCGCCCTCAAGCCGCCAGCCCGTAATCACAAAAGGCGCATCGGCCACTGCAATACGCCCGCGCTCGGCAGGCGTTATCAGCCAATATGCGCCTGCGGCATCGCGCTGTAATACGGTTTCAAACAGGCGCACCAACGGCGCCCGCGTCATGGCCACGCCCTGGTGCAGCCACGTACCGTCATAGGCAATGGCAATATCGAATTGGTCTTCGCTGAGTTTAGCCGGTGCATCCATCGGCTAAGATTATATCACAACCGGATTTATTGGTTATAGGCCGTAAGTACGGTCCTGCGGCCCATCGGGCGGCTTGAACGCATGATATGGCTTGGCTCGTTTCCGGCCTCGCGGGTATCAAACTGACGCCCCGGTTGCGACTGTTGTTGCTGTTGCGGCTGGCCGCGATACGTGCCGCCACCTGCCATTTTAATACGGTAAACGGCATAGCCTTCCATCACGCGCTGGACGTAATTGCGCGTTTCATAAACGGGGATGGATTCAATCCAGTCCACCATATCAATGCGCCCGTCACGCGGGTCGCCCAGTTGCTTGAGCCACTGGCCCACACGGCCCGGCCCCGCGTTATAGGACGCAATCGCCAAAGGCAGGTTACCGTTAAAACGGTTAAGTAATTCGCCGATATACAGCGAGCCGATTTTGACGTTGTGGTCAGGCTTCGATGTCAGCCATGCCGTCTGGTGCATCAGGTCGTTGCGCTGCGCCGTGTGCTTGCCGGTAGCCGGCATGATCTGCATGAGCCCGAGCGCGCCCGATGATGATACGGCCCCCGCATCAAACTGGCTTTCCTGCCTGATGAGTGCAAATACCAACGCCTTATCAACCCCGTAATCACCGATGCCTGAAAGGGTCGGGAACGAATAGTCGGTCAGGTACAAACCTGTTTTCTCGGCATCTTTAGCCACTTTCAAAGCGGCATTGGTTTGCCCCATATCGGCCGCAAAATCAGCCAGCATCGAATAATCCTGCGGTGATTGTGCAACATCTTGCATGGCTTTGATAAAACGCGCTTCCTCACGGGTCATGCCCGCGCTGCGTAGCAGCTTGGCTGCCTGCACCATGTCGCGGTTATTGAAGGCGCGTTGTTCGGCTGATGAAACTTGCGGCTTGTCATCGCGAATACGGGTGAGAGGCACGCCAATATGTTCCGCCGCCAGCTGGCCGTAAAAGGTTGTCTGGTAGCCAGCGGCCACCTGATACCACTGGGTTGCGATATCGCGGCCATTCATGGCCTCGCTGGCGCGGCCGGCCCAATAGGCGGCGCGGGCACGCGTAATCGGCGTGGCCGAGTTGTTGAACAGCTTTTCAAAATGCTCGAATGCATCATAAGGCTTGTCCAGAAAACGCAAGGCAAGCCAGCCCGACAAAAATTCAGCAGCGGCGAAATCCTGCCCCTCGGGTGCAAGGCCGTGATGCGATGCCAGTTTATAGGCTTCGCGGTAATTGCCCTGATCCATCATGCGGCGGGCCATGGTGTTACGTTCTTTCCACCATGCGGCGGGGTCGGTCGTCTGGCTGGCGGGCGGCGCATTGTTTAAAAGCGATACGGCATCGCGGTCCATGTCATTCTGGCGGCGGTACTGCACACGTGACAACATAAGGCCCGTATCGTCACGCAGGTTGCGCGGCAGGCTGTTGATGCGCGATTCAATACCGCGCCCGCCTTCCTGCAAACCGTAACGGGCATCGACCAGTTGCGTGTAACCATCACCCATGCGGGCGGCAAGCGCGCGTGCCGGTGTGTATTGCTTGTCTGTCAAAATGCGCTCAAGGCGGCGCGCATGGTCATCCATGCCCAGATACTGGCTGTAATTGGCCAGAATATCATTCTGATCAGCCGCGCTCATATCGGCTTCAACCCACCATTTTTTAAGTGCATCAACCGCACGCGTACGTTGCTGTGTGGCCAGCAACGCTTCCATGTAGCGCTTCATGCCAGTGGCGGTCACAGGCGGATTGACCGAAAACCAGTTCAGAATCTGCGTCTGGCTCAAATCATCCGGCAAACGTGCTTCGGCAATTTTATAAAGTTTTTTGTTATCCGGCCATTCAGGGTGCTGCGCCACGAATGATGCGATTTGCGGAAACGATGCGTGCGTGTCGTCATCAACCAGATACATCCATGTCACGACATCCTGTGCGATACCGTTGCCCGCCATGCTCTGTGCTTGCGACCAGCGGCCATCTTGCGCGGCTCTCAGGGCATCAACGCCACCGGCATAAGCGGGCGAACCCGCCACAAGAGATGCAAACAAAACCGAATAGCAGAGAGCGGAAAATCTGTTCATATATTCACTCTAAATGCTTCGTTTCTTATTTGCCAAGCAAAACCCCAACAAAGCAAAACCCGCTCCTTCGCATAACGCTTGATTCCTAAGGCCCAGACAGGCAAAGTCGCCCGCATGGCTGAAAAACCAAAAACCATTCAACGGCGTAATTTTCTGACGGCAGGGCAACCTATCGCCATGAACCGCCGCGCGCGCTACGATTACGCGCTGGAAACGCCTGTTGAAGCCGGTATCCAACTCACAGGGTCGGAAGTCAAATCCCTGCGCGAAGGCCATGCCAGCATCGGTGAAGCCTATGTCGGCGAAAAACATGGCGAACTCTATTTGCTCAATGCCACCATTCAGGAATATCCGCAGGCGCCTTCACATCTGCAGCATCAGCCCACAAGGCCCCGCAAACTGCTTTTGCATCGCCGCGAGGTTGATAAATTCCTAGGTGCGATCCGCCGCGACGGCTACACCATCGTACCCACGCGCATGTACTTCAACGCCAAGAATATCGCCAAAATCGAGATCGCTTTGGGCAAAGGCAAGAAACTCCACGACAAACGCGCAACCGAGAAGTCGCGCGACTGGGGCCGCGCAAAACAGCGTCTTTTCAAAAGTTGATTTTTAGCCAACTAAAAAGCTGTATTTTAAATTAGACATAACCAAAAAATAGGCATATCTGAAGGGGCATCACTCTTGAAACCAGATAGGTGCACTATGAATATGATTGTTCCTGCAAATGTTTTAGACCGTTACCTCGAAGGCTATTCCAGCCATCAGATTACCGAACTGCACAGTGCTTACTACGCAGTCCGCGCCGCCGCTATCAACGCCGTCTCCCCCCTCTCAGCCACCCCTAAAAAAGAATTGACGATGACAGCGGGCGCCGAAGGCGTTGGCAAATCGACATATCTTAAAAAACTGGTTGAGACACAGGCTCAGGCAGGCAACCGCATGGCTCTGATTGACTGGGAAGGCATTTTGCCAAGCATCCCGTCCTATATGCGTGACCGTGCCAATTTGCATGACTATTTCATGGTCTGCGCTGAAGGCAATGTCGAAGCCCGCAAACTGACCCGTCAATGGGTCAACGGTGCCAAATGGGTGGGTGACATGGTACTGAACGATCTAGCCTATTTGGGCCTGCCCGTCGCTTTTGAAACCACCGCGCATAACAGCAAAATCGCCGATTTTTTAGGCGCATTCCATGATGCTGGTTACAAAATCAACATGCATCTGGGCGATGCACCGATGGACATCAAGGTCGGCAGCGCCAATCGCCACCATCAGGAAGACCAGACGCCATTTGTCGAACCCGCTGAAATCCAGAAAAAAAGCGCTGACATCATCCGCAATCTGGCGCTATACGGCGAACATGCCGATACGCTGACATTGCTATGGCGCGAAAGCGTGACAAGCCCGCTCAAACCTTTCGCCTATTCTGGCGGCCACAAGGTTGAAGCCAAAGTGATGGACAGCAAAGCCGCACAATCTTTCGATGCAGCCCACCAAGCCCACGACAACGAAATCTCCGTCCAGAAGCTGCTGGAATCGCATATCTATTTCACGGCCCAGCGCGAAAGAGAAAATGGCCACTCAACCGAGTGGAAAATACCGGCACTAACCGGCGGCCTATAATTTAAAAAAAGCTTCTAAATCAAAAAAGCCGCCTTGGGGGACAAGGCGGCTTTTGTGCAACTGCAACGATGCAGAAAATTATCCGGTCTTCTTCATGGCCGTAACTTTGGCCTTGCTGGGCGCAGCCGTTTCAGGCTCCCCCACGGGGGTGGCTCCGGAATCTTCGGTGGCAGTTTCCTCCGACCCGCGCAGCATGTTCTCGGCAATCAGGCCTGCGTTCCCACGAATTTTGGCTTCAATCATGTTCGCCATATCGGGGTTGTCTTTCAAAAATTGGCGCGCATTTTCACGGCCCTGCCCGATACGCTGACCATCACACGCAAACCATGCGCCTGACTTTTCAACGATGTTGGCAGCAACGCCAAGATCAAGAATTTCACCCATCTTGGAAATACCCTGCCCGTACATGATGTCGAAATCGACCTGACGGAAAGGCGGGGCCAGCTTGTTTTTAACAATTTTAACGCGCGTCTGGTTACCCACCACTTCTTCACGTTCTTTGATCTGCCCGATACGGCGGATATCAATTCGCACCGACGCATAAAATTTAAGCGCGTTCCCGCCCGTCGTTGTTTCGGGGTTACCGAACATGACGCCGATTTTGGAACGGATCTGGTTGATGAAAATAACGCAAGTGCGTGATTTGGAAATCGAGCCTGTCAGCTTACGCAAAGCCTGTGACATCAGACGCGCTTGCAGGCCCATATGACTATCGCCCATCTCACCCTCAAGTTCGGCGCGTGGCACGAGGGCCGCAACCGAGTCCACGACAAGCACGTCAATAGCGCCCGAACGCACGAGCGTATCGGCAATTTCCAGCGCCTGCTCACCGGCATCCGGCTGTGAAATCAGCAGCTCATCAAGGTTGCAACCAAGCTTGCGGGCGTAAATAGGGTCAAGCGCGTGCTCGGCATCAACGAAGGCGCAGGTGCCGCCCGTTTTCTGGGCTTCGGCAATCACTTGCAGCGCCAGTGTCGTTTTACCCGATGATTCAGGGCCATAAATTTCAACAATACGACCGCGCGGCACGCCGCCAATACCTAGCGCAATATCAAGCCCCAGCGAACCGGTTGAGATGGAATCGATTTCCTGCAGCGGGTTGCCCTCGCCGCCCAGTTTCATGATCGAGCCTTTACCGAAAGCACGTTCAATCTGGCCCAACGCCGCTTCTAATGCTTTGCTACGTTCGGCATTTTTTTCATTCGTCTTATTCATGGCGGCCCCCGCATTGGCTTTGGTCGGTAAGGATTGGACTTGTGACATTGGTGTTCCCCTTCAGTTGAGCATGGCGGCCCGTTCAGAACAATCGCCATACATGGAATGACTTAAGGGTGAACATAAATAGAACGCCAGTCAAGAACAAAAAAGGAACTTTTGTGCTTTACATGAGAACAAATCGGGATTAGCTTGTGGATAAATTAGAACATAACACGAACAACAAGGAGCCCATGATGACGACCTCAAACACCTACGCAGCCCTGAGCTTTGAATTGAGAATCGACCGTATCCGCCTGCGCGGGGATGGGCGTAACACACCCGCCCTGCAGGAAAAATACATCGCCCGTGCGGGTGGCGGCGTCTATATGGCTGTCGGCACATCGGAAGAACATGCAATCAAAGATGTGCTGCGTACGATGCGGATGCATTATCGCCGCCTTGGCATTGCCTTGGGCGATGCCATGACCGACCGCGTGCTCAAGGCCATTGAAACACCGTGCGAACGTGTACCCGGCGCCGCCAATGACATCCGCGCCTATCCTGTCACGCTTTTGGGTGCGTAAAACATATGGTTTTCGACGCAGCCTTCAGGCTGCAGGCCGTAAAACCATATCGATAAAAGACTCATGCATCGGCGATGGAAAATCCATCGTCAGTTCAGGGTGGAAGGCGCTGGCCATGTACCGCCCGCGCACAACCCACGCAGGCTTGCCCTCATGGCTGGCCTTCACAACAACATCATCGCCAATGCCCTCAAAGACTGGCGCGCGAATGAACGATACATCGTACCCGTCAATGGCCGCTGTATGGCTGTCGAGCTGGCGGCCATAACCATTACGCACGATTGTCAGAGGAATGAGATCGAATGATTTTTGTAACTGCGTTTTGGCGGCATCCACGTAAACGGTGTGGGCCATTAAAATCGCCCCCGCACAAATACCCCACACGGGCTTGGCGGCAAAGTTGCGGGCAAGGCCATCCCATAAACCAAAACGATCAATCAGCTTTAGCATCGTCGTGCTTTCGCCGCCCGGCAATATGAAGGCATCAACGGCATCAAAATCAGCCGCCGTTTTAACCGCGCGGTAAATACCGCCTGCGGCTTCAATATGCGGCTGGTGCCGGTCAACGCAGCCTTGTAAGGCCAGCACGCCAATAACGGGTTTGCGCGTAACCAACGGCTTACCAGCCGCGGTTGGCCATGAGCATCGGCGCTTCGATTTTTGAAATCTCGATACCCTTCATGGCCATACCCAACCCTTTGGATGCTTCAAGCACCATTTTGGGGTCGTTGAAATGCGCGGTCGCCATCACAATGGCTTTGGCGAACATGGCAGGGTTTTCTGATTTGAAAATACCCGAGCCCACAAATACGGTCTCAGCACCCAGCTGCATACACAAGGCGGCGTCAGCCGGTGTGGCAATGCCGCCTGCGGCAAAGTTCGGCACCGGCAGCTTGCCTGTAGCTTTCACCAGTTTCACCAGTTCATATGGCGCGCCCAGATTCTTAGCTTCGGTCATCAGCTCAGCATCATCCAGCGTGGTGATTTTTCGCATTGCCTGGTTCATGGCACGCAGATGGCGCACGGCTTCAACAATATTGCCGGTACCGGGTTCGCCCTTGGTACGCATGAGGGCTGCGCCCTCACCGATACGGCGCAACGCTTCGCCAAGATTTTTGGCACCGCACACGAACGGCACTTTGAAGGCGAATTTGTCGATATGGTATTCATCGTCAGCTGGTGTCAGCACTTCGCTTTCGTCGATGTAATCAACGCCGATAGCTTCCAGAATTTGCGCTTCGGCAAAATGGCCGATGCGGCACTTGGCCATAACCGGAATGGAAACGCTGTCCATGATCTGGGCAACCAGTTCAGGCGGGCTCATACGCGCAACGCCGCCAGCGGCGCGAATTTCGGATGGCACACGCTCGAGCGCCATGACGGCAACAGCACCTGCATCTTCGGCAATCTTGGCCTGATCAGCTGTAACAACGTCCATGATGACGCCGCCCTTCAGCATTTCGGCCAGACCCGTTTTCAGATTGATAACATTCGACATAGTAAGCCCCGCAATGTTTGAAAATCGTGGCCATTCAAACCATTTTAGGATGGCAAAAGCAAGACTTCCCCGCATTTGGACCCTGTGTTCAGGGCAGATTCTTTGAAATGGGCAGAAATGACGCAGATGCAGCATGAAAACCACTGGGTAATATTATGAGGCAAAACGGGCCTTAGACGCATCTTTGCTGCGCTGCAAATTGTTCTCATAACATAGCTGTGCTGTGCTGTTTGCCTTGAACAAACCAAGCAAAGAAAAAACTAGGGAAGGCAATCAACATGGCACATTTTGAAGCAGGCACACTCGCCAGCATTTATGACGGTATCCGCGGCGGTGTCACAACCACGCTGACGCAGATCGAAAAATTCGTGAAGGAAGCCAATTACAAAGATAACGATTTCTGGTCCACGACCGAAATTATCTTAGGTTCGGTCAAACCGGCTGATCGTTTTGACGCGGCCATGCTGGTCAATAAAAACACCCCGCGCGATATGATGGCCAATCCGGCGGTACTAACCTACGCGCTCGATTGCGTTGATTTGCTGCCCGCCAGCCGCCAGAAAGCGGCGCTGGAAGAAATCGCCTACCGTGCCCCGATTGACAGCGGCCTGCGTGATGAAGCCCGTGAACGGGCCGATGGCCACCGTAAGCCACGCCAACAAACTGGCATGACATTGCGCGACTTCGTGGCCAGCATCCACAGCACACCATCAGCCCTGCGTTTTGCGTGATGTAAACATTTCAGCCCCGACACCCGAAGGGTTGGCTGCGGGCTGAAATAAACAAAAAAAACGGCCCCTGATTTGGGGCCGTTTTTTTAACTCAGCACTTCCTTCACCTTGGCTGCCAGCTGCTGCAGCGTGAAGGGCTTGGGCAGGAAGTGGGTATTGGCCCCAAACTGCCCTTTGAATTTATCCTCCGTATAACCAGATACGAAAATGACAGGCACATCAGGGTAGATGGCACGCACCTTGGTAATCAGGGTCGGGCCGTCCATCTCGGGCATGATGACGTCAGTTATGATAAGGTCCGGCGACTGGCCGTGGGTTTTGAGGATTTCAAGCGCTGTCTCACCGCCCGGTGCATCCATGACGCGGTAGCCCTTGTTGGTAAGGGCACGGGTTGAAAAGGCGCGCACGGCGTCTTCATCCTCGACCAGCAGGATAGTAGCGGTGCCGGTAAGGTCGGTCGGTTTTTCCTCGATCTTGACCTGCGCTACCTGCTGCGCGCTTTGCGTATGGCGCGTGAGGTAGATGCTGAAGGTGGTGCCCTGCCCGACTACGGAATCGACATGCACATACCCGCCTGTCTGCCGCACAATGCCATAGACGGTCGAAAGGCCTAAACCCGTGCCAGACCCGATGGGCTTTGTGGTAAAAAACGGCTCAAAAATACGGGCGATGTTATCACGCGGAATACCGCAGCCGGTATCGGTCACTGAAACCATGACCCAGTCACCCGCAGGCATGGTGTCGGCCCCACGCTGCTGTGGCGCGTCGGTCAATACATGCTGCGTTCTAATGGTCAGCTTGCCCTGGTTGTTCATGGCGTCGCGCGCATTCACAACAAGATTGATGAGCACCTGTTCAAGCTGCCCTTCATCGACCTTCACAAGCCCCGTATCGGCATCGTGAACAATATCCATCTCGATCATCACGCCGATGAGACGGCGCAGCAGGTGGCTCAGTTCAGTCAGTGTTTCAGTGACATCGAGAACTTTGGGCTGCAAGGTCTGCTGGCGGCTGAAGGCCAACAATTGGCGCACGAGGTTGGCCGCGCGGTTGGCATTCTGCTTGATCTGCATGATGTCGTTAAAGCTGGAATCACCTGGCTTGTGGCGCAGCAAAAGCAGGTCGCAAAACCCGATCATCGCGGTCAGAAGGTTGTTGAAGTCGTGTGCCACGCCGCCAGCCAGCTGGCCCACGGCCTGCATTTTCTGCGACTGCGTGAATTGCGCTTCCAAGGCCTTTTGTTCGGTCAGGTCAATGAAGTGCACAACGATATTGCGGCCACGGAATTTACGCGCGTGCATCTGCACCACGACTTCCTTGTCCTGCCCGTGCAGCTTGACTTCCAAAGGTGCGCCGAGGCTGCGTCCTTCCTCAATGGCCGACATGGCCTTGGTCACTTTATCGCGGTCTTTTTCGGCAATCACGGCTTCAAAATTACGGCCTTCGATGGATTCAACCGCCATGCCCAGCATACTGGCCAAAGCACGGTTACAATCACTTAAAATGCCGTGCGTATCGACCAGCGCAATACCCAGCGGCGCTTCATGAAAGAAACGCTGGAAGCGGTCTTCGGAATCTTTGAGAGCCTGACGCATTTCGCGTTCCGACGTCAGGTCATGGATAACCGCGCGCGTCCGCACGGTACCGTCACTATCGGTCACAACCGTCTGGTTGATGGATGCCAGAAATGCCTTGCCGCCAGGGCCTTTCATCTTCAACTCGACAACCTGGCGCTGCCCGCCATCTTCCATCACATCATAAGGTTCGGCCTTTGAAGGCGGCTCCATCAGGTAGTTATGAAGACGTCCAACCGTCAGCAGTGTTTCAATGTCAGTGCCCAGCCAGCGCGCCAATGTTGCGTTCACGAACAGGAAGCGGCCATCAGCCCCGGCTGAAAAGAAGCCAACGGGTGCGTTATCGGTAAAGTCGATCAGCTTTTCGCGCTCGGCCCGCACAGCGGAATCGAGCTCATGCGCTTCCGTAATGTCTTCCACCCGCCAGCTGACAGTACCAATCCAGCCCGGCACGGGCTGCGCCTGAATACGCAGCCAGCGGCGATACCCGCTGAACAGCGTCGGCAGCTCAACCTTTTCCGCATTCCCGCGATAAGCCAGATCGATCACAAGGTCGAAGCGTTCAAGGCTTTCTGGCACTGCTTCCAGCATCCGGCGCAAGCAGCGCACCCCGGGTGTGGGGTCAGCCGAACCTGATAAAAAGTCGTTACACAAATTACGGTAAGCATCATTCAGCAGCAGGGTTTCGCGGGCAATATCGGTTACAAAACGGCCGGTTGTAGCGCTACCGTGGAAAATTTCGTGCAAAATACTGCGCTCGCGGTAGGCCACGCGGGCAGATGCAAAAATAAACCACGAGGCCGTAGCGGCCATGGCGGTCAGGAAAACGAGGATGATCTGCACATGCGTGTACCGCCAGCTCAGCAAATCCATCTCGGCCATAATAACCAGCGTGACCAGTGCCGCCATGGATGCAAACAGCAAAGCCCAGAACAAATGGGCGCGCCCCGCCAATATACGGGCGGGTTTACGCCGCTCGAATACAGGTGCATGGCCCGCGCGCACCGTGCTCTCGGCTGAGTGTAATAAAGGGTCCGGCTGTGAAATGGGCGAATCGTCTGTCATGTGGCGCTGATTCTACAGCCTTTTCTTCAGTCGGAAAACGTAAGAGATCACTTCGGCCACAGCCTTATAATGCTCGGACGGTATGGTTTCTTCAATTTCGACCACTTTAAACAGGGTTCGGGCCAAAGGCGGATTCTCGACAATGGTCACCCCCGCCTCCTCGGCGATCTCCCTTATTTTAAGGGCGATAAGGTCCTGCCCCTTGGCCACGCACATTGGCGCGTCCATTTCGTCAGGTTCGTATTTAAGGGCCACGGCAAAGTGCGTCGGGTTGGTGACGACCACGGTTGCCCCCGGCACATTCTGCATCATACGTCCGCGTGCACGTTCCATCCGCAATTGACGCAAGCGGGATTTGATATGCGGGTCCCCCTCGCTCTGGCGGTATTCGTCCTTTATCTCCTGCTTGCTCATTTTCATCTGCTGCATATGAACATAGCGCTGGAACAGCACATCAAGCCCGGCCAGTATGAACATGACCATCAGAATGGCCGACATGAGCTTGATGAAAATAATCATCATCTCAGCCATCACCTGCTGCATCGGCATATCTATCAAATGCTCGATTCCTGCCATAAAGGGCTTTAGCACTGATATCGACACGGTCGCCACAATCGCCACCTTGAGGATGCCCTTGATAAACTCGAACAGCGAGCGTTTGGAAAACAGGCGCTCGAACCCCTTGATGGGCGAGAGTTTGTCGAGCTTGGGGATAACAGGCTCAGTTGAGAGCAGCGGCCCTACTTGCGCGAACGGCCCTGCCATCGCCGCAAAAAACAGCACCAGCAACGGCATCCCGCAGATAACGAAAACCTGTAGCACCATGGCTTCAATAATTTTGCTGACACCGGGGCTATCCGATAGCTGCCACGATTGCTCGATCATCGTTTTCATGAGGTCGGACAACCGCGCCATCATCTCAGGCGCAAAAGCCACGATGACAACGGTCGATACCATCAACATGAACCATGTATTGGCTTCCTTGCTCATGGGCACCTGCCCGCGTTTGCGCGCTTCTTCCAGCTTCTTGGGCGTGGGGTCTTCGGTACGCTGGGAATCGTCCTGCTCGTCGCCTTCAGCCATTGCCCATCCCCTTGGCCAGCGGCATCTGAAAGATTGTTAAGGCCGATTGATAATGCCCCAGCCAGAACAGCATGGCAGCACCGCCCGCCAGCATAAACGTGATCAACCCCAGCGTAATTTGCAGCGGTATCGACAGCATAAAAACCTGTAGCTGCGGCATAAGGCGCGCAAGAATACCCATCGCTACATAAATCATCGTGGTTGAAACAATAAACGGCATCGACATCTGGAAGCCAATCAGGAAGGATTTTGAAATGGCATTTGAAACAGCACTGGCCATATCGCCCGAGAAACTGGCGCTCATCTGCCCCGGCGGGAAGGTCTGGTAACTATCCACCAGCGCCGCCAGCAGCACATGGTGCAACCCTGTCACAAACAGCAGCAATGCGCCGGTAATCGACATAAACGACCCCATAATCGAACCTTGCGTAGCAAAAGTAGGGTTGAAAATTTGTGAGTTCGCCAAACTCATCTGCGTTGAGATCAACATGCCCGCCGTATCCAGCGCCGCCATGAATATACGCGAAATGACACCAATGAAGGCACCGATGATAAACTCACCGATCAGCAGGCCGAAAAACTGTACGCCCGCCACGTTGAATTCGGGCAACAGGGGCGCAAGAATAGGCGTCAGGATGGCCGAGAACGCAAGCGCGAATAACAGTCGCACCTTTTCAGGCACGAAAGAATCGCCAATACCCGGCATAACCATCATCGCCGTGCCAACTCGCACGAACACAAGCATGAAGGCATAAACCTGCCCCGCGACCAGATGCTGTAATAGAGATTCCATCGACTGACAGATTACCCGCCAATGCCCGCACGACAAAAGAAAACTTGTTTTGCATAACAGTGATTGTTATGGCTGTTGCCATGACGACAGCACCCGCCACACCCTGCTTTGCGACCATCTTTAACACAGCCAGCGCTGACACCGACGCAAACCAGCAAATTCAGGCCCGCAAAAACCAGACACTGGAAGCAGCCAAAGCCTTTCTGGCTGACGATTTAACCGCCCCGCCTCTGGCCCTTTTATGCCGCCGCCTGAAACAGCAGGCCGGCCAGTTTACGGTTGATACAAGCATCGCGCGCGACCAGCTGGACTGGGCGCATAGCGTGCTTTCCGGCGCCATGATCATCAATCAGGCTCATGCGAGCGTCCATGTGCTTGACGCCCTCGCAACAGCAGAAGTTTTTGCCATGTACACGGCCGAAATCGTAAAAGACGACCTGCTTGAAATCATCGATCAGGAAAAAGACAGTATGCGCCGCGGCGCAGTTGATTTTTTAAACCGCACCATGCTGCTGCTTGAAGCCTGCCCCCAGATTTTCAAAGACGCCGAATCCGAAAAAAACACCCTGCGCCTCATTGATATTTATATCGAGGAAAAAGGCTATGACGCAACCGCAGCCAGCCTGCGCGCGGACGCTATGCACGGCCACCGCCTGCCGGCGCTGCAAACCATTGAAACCGCCTATATCTGGTTACAATCCAGTATGCTGCATGAAATGGAACTGGACGCCGCCTACTACGCCATGACCGTTGGAAAAGGCACCCACAAACAGACCCGCCTGCGCGGCCAGCTTAAAAAATACATCCATGACGGTATCGATGCGATCGAACAGATGGACCTGACGCGCACCGTGCTGCTCAAAAGCCTGAGCGCAGATGCAAGCCCACAGCCCCGCACTGCCAATACGGCAAAACCAAACACCAAAAGGCTGCACTAAAAATTCATAAGGTTTAGTTGATCGGCAGGCCGATGATCTGGTCAGCCAGCGCACGCGTAAATTCGGCCAGCTCATTCCCCATATAAGGCAAGACCACGAATAACAGCGCGAACATGGCCAGAATTTTAGGCACGAAGGTCAGCGTCATTTCCTGAATTTGCGTCAAAGCCTGCAAAAGACCGACGGCCACCCCCACAATAAGCGCGACCAGCATAAGCGGCGCGCTGATTTTAAGGGTAAGCCAGATGGCTTGACGCGCGAAATCGAGGATGATGGCTTGGTCCATGTGAAAAATCGTACCGCGAAACTTGTGCAGTGTCATGCTTTTATGCCAAGAATTCACGCTATGGAAAAACACCCCGTCAGCATTCTTGAAATCCGCCACGCCCACACAGAAGACCGTTGGGCCAAAGCCATCGACGTTGCCAAAGCTATGGGCGCCGGCGCGTGCGATGACGAAACACTCGCCGCCTACACCGCCCGCTATTTTGACAGCACAAACAAGCGCAGCACGCGTGAAATTGCAGAAGACGCAACCTTGAACTGGGCCAACTGGACCGGCGAACAAGGCTGGGCCACGATCGACTTCATCAATCTCGAACTCGAACGTCCAGCCTTTATGCGTATGAAGACACTATTCAACACGCAAGCCCAGCCCATGCCCGTCGATGCATTTAAAATCCGGCCGCATATCGTTGAACGTCTGAGCGAAGATTTCCTTGCCATTCAAGAAGCGCTGAAGCCCATCAATGGCGGGCGCGAAGATTTGCAGGAAGCCTTTGAAAAAGCGATGGCCGGTAACAGTGATGCGATCGCCGAAATCAGCACCATCGAAGCCGCCAAAAAGTTTGAAATCGACCGCATCGAACGCAGCTCGCGCGCCTACACCAACATGACCGAGGCAGTCACCGCCGCCAATGAATGCGGCATGACGGAAGCGTGGCTGCTCAATCAGGCGCGGCAAAACCTGCGCGGCATCGTCCCCTACAAACCCAAGCTGGCTTTGCGCGATTTACGCAAACAGGGCCGCGCAAGCCGGACCGACATTGCCAGCTGCCGCTTCCACCTGCAAAGCAACGTGAGGCTGATCGAACGGCATAACGCTTTATATGAAAGTCTGGGCACGGGCTCGCGCGGCGCCCCGCGCGCACAAAGCCGGATAGAACTGAATTAGATTTCAGGTTAGATAGGCATCCGCATGATGTCCTGATACGCGCCGACAAGGCGGTCACGCACGGTCATCACTGTTTGCAATGTCAGCTCGGCATCGGTCACAGCCTGCACAACGTCGGTGAGGTCGGCTTTGCCCATCACGGCCTGCGCCGAAATCGCTTCAGATTTTTTCTGTGTTTTAGATACCTGATCCACAGCCGATTTAATCATCGAACCGAAGGAGAAACTGTCATCTCCGCCCTCAGACACAGATTTATCGGCAATCTTGGCCGTATTGAGATACGCGCCGATCGCCTGTGAAACCTTGCCGCCGATATTTTCTACCATGTCATATCCCCTATGGTTCTATTGTCGCACTTATCCGCGTAGCAGATCAAGCGTATGGGTCATCATGCTTTTGGATGTTTCGATCATCCCCAAATTCGCCTCGTAGGAACGTTGCGCCTCGCGCATGTCCATAACCTCAACCAGCGTGTTGATATTGGGCAGTTTCACATAGCCATTGGCATCAGCGCCCGGATGGTCAGGCATGTATTTGAGGCGGAAGGGCGATGTCATGTCTTCGCTGATCTTGTCGGTTTTAATGACATCCGCGCCCAGTTCCTTGTCCAGCACGTTTTTGAACAGCACTGTCTTACGACGGTAAGGGTCATCGCCGGGCGACAAAGGCGCCGTGTCGGCATTGGCTATGTTTTCTGAAATGACACGCAGGCGGTCGCCTTGTGCGTGCATCCCGCTGGCTGAAATGCCGATAGCGTTGATAAGCTGCATGATTATCTCCCCGAACCTTGTAAGGCCATACGGATCATACCGGCGCTGCGGCGGTATAAATCCGTCGCGATCTGGTACTGCATCCCGTTTTCATTGGATTTGAATAATTGTTCTTCAAGCACCACGCCGTTACCGTCCGGGCTGGCTTCGTAAATCTTTTTCTGTTTCACGCTGCCGATTTTGGCGTTGGTGTCGCCTTCCATGGCACCGATATGGTTTGAATCAGTCACAGCCACGCTCAGCGGCTTCATGCTGCCGGTGCTTTCGCTCAGGGACGTGCCCATGAATTTTGAGAAATCTTCATCCTTCAGCGACATCGGGCGGAAACCCGGTGTATCAGCATTGGCAATGTTTTTGGCGACAACAGTCTGGTTCTGGTCAAGCCAGTTCATCTTCGCCATAATGCCTCTGAAGAGGCCAATTCCATCGAGCATCATTTTTTTATCGCTCTTTTAGTTGTTCATTCCACCACGTCAGGATTTTGCGAAAACCGTGCCAAACCCAGAAAACCCCGCAAACCCTTACGACGGGCCGGATCTGACCGATCCGCTCACCCCTGTGAATGCAGGCGTCGCACCCACCCGCATGACGGCCGTAGCGCTTAAAGACCGCAGCGCCGAAGGGTTAGTGCCCCAGTTGATAGCCGCCGGTCGCGGCGAGATTGCACGCCAAATCCTTGAAATTGCTTTCGAAAACGGCGTAAAGGTGCGCGAGGATGCCGATCTGGCCGAGATGCTGGCGCGCTTTGAACTCGACAGCCCCGTCCCCACCGAAGCCCTGATGGCCGTGGGGGAAATTCTTGCCTATGTCTATCAGGCGAACGGGGAGCCAAACCCATTTGATGCAGTGCTAAAGGAAGAACTCGCCAAACCGGAGAATACGCAATGATACCGCCTCGCCCGCCTGAAAAAACCCAGCCATCACCGCAAAAGCGGCTGGAGGATATTATCGCCCGTGTTGAAAAGGCCGTGGCCGATGTACACGCCGGCCATGCGATCAACATGGAGATTATGGATACGGAATCCAAAGCCCTGCACAAACAGATGCAAGGTAAACCATCACCCGAGATACAGCCGCTTTTAAGACAGGCCATAGCCACACTTGAAAAACTGACGGCGGCGCTTCAAGAACGCATAGAAATGATGAAAACCCGTCAGGGGTAACCGCCAAGCCCCCTCTTGCAGCGCTCGTACAAACCATGCACTCTCCCGTCCATGGGTCTCCACGATTACATCCGTTTCATTTTTTCGCTCGGCTTTGTGCTGGCCCTGATGGTCGCAACGGCCTATGCGCTGCGCCGCTTCGGCTTGGCCCGCTTGGGCATTGTGGGTGGCAGCAAACGCTTGGCCGTGCTTGAAACGCGGCTGATTGACCACCGTTATAAAATCGTCATCGTCAAATGCGATGACCGCGAACACCTGCTGCTGCTGGGCCCTGCCGGCCAAAGCGTCATTGAAAGCAATCTGCCACCTGTAAAATCCAACGGGGCTTCAGCATGACCAGAACCGATATGTCAAAACGCCGTAAATTCCTGATCATCGCGCTGTGCATTCTGGCCTTCACGCTGGTTACATTCGCACCGCTGGCCTTTGCCCAGGAACTGACCCTCGATATGGGCGGCGATGATGCAACGCTCTCGGGCCGCGTTGTTCAGTTGATGGCGCTGCTGACCGTACTCTCGCTGGCGCCAAGCATCCTGATCATGATGACATCGTTCATCCGCATCATCGTTGTGCTGTCCTTCCTGCGGACGGCATTGGGCGTACAACAGACGCCGCCAAACACGGTGATGGTCTCACTGGCCCTGTTTTTGACGTTCTTTATCATGACGCCAACACTAACGACCGCCTACAACGAAGGCATTAAGCCTTTGATGGCACAGGAAATTTCGGAGACCGAGGCGATAGATCGCGCGGGCGAGCCATTCAAGGCCTTCATGCTCAAGCAAACGCGCGAGGCCGATCTGACCCTGTTCATCGAACTCAGCAAGACAGCCCAGCCCAAAACCGCGATGGATACGCCGATTCAAGTCGTCATCCCCGCTTTCATGATCTCGGAATTGCGCCGCGCCTTTGAAATCGGCTTCATGCTGTTCCTGCCCTTCCTTATCATCGATATGGTGACATCCTCCATCCTCATGTCGATGGGCATGATGATGCTCCCCCCCATCATGATTTCCCTGCCTTTCAAGATCATCTTCTTCGTGATGGTTGATGGCTGGCACCTTGTGGTTGGCAGTCTTGTTAAAAGCTTCGATGTGGTGCCAGCGGGCGTACCCGGCGTCACAGGCTGAAACAATTACTTAAAACCCCATCTATTATTTACATAATGTTCATCCACATCCCCTATGGTGACGTTAAGCCGCAAACAAGTGGCATGACTGAAAACTACAGGGGGACTACCAATGACCAATTCCAAAGATGCCTTGCGCCGCGTGCATGTTAAAAAAGGCGATATCGTCATCCGTCAGGGTGACTTTGGTACCAACGGCTACATTGTTCAAAAAGGCCAGTTGCAGGTTTACATCACACAGGACGACCGGGAAGTAACGCTGGCCATATTAGGCCCGGGCGATGTTGCGGGCGAACTGGCCGTGGTCAGCGATGCCTGCCGCAGCGAATCTGTAAGAGCCCTGACCGATTGCGACCTGATTATCATTGACCGTGACGGCATGACCCGCAAACTGGCTGAAACCGACCCCAGCATCCGCGCCCTGATTAAAATTCTGAGCGAAAGGGTCAAACGGTCCAACTTCACAATCGCCAAAGCTGCAAAAGGCGAGCTGACTATGGCCAAAGCATAAAACTAAGTTTCTAGACTTGTTTTATAAAATCCTTTAGCATCAGTGGCATGAGCAATCCTGCCTACCAAGCCGCCCGTGCCCGCGCCTCCCACGATAAAATCGTGGCAGCATCACTCAAGCTGTTCGTTGAACATGGTTTCGACGCCGCCAAACTACAGGATATCGCGCGCGCTGCAGGCGTATCCACCGCCACATTGTTCAAGCACTTCCCCAAAAAGGATGACATGCTGGCCCAGGCCGTCAATACACTGGCCACGCTGGAAGACGATGCCAGCCTGCCCGCAATAGGGCGCTTCACACCTGACGCCCTCAAATCCATCGGCCTTCAATACGCCCGCCGGCTTGATAACCCAATGATGCTCGGCCTCATCCGTCTCGGTATTATCGAAGTGGGGCGCAACCCGCATATCGGCCCCATCGTCAGTGACGCGTGGCGCAAACCCTTTATCGGTCGCCTGAATGCCCTGCTGGACCAAGGCGTCAGTGATGGTATTTTGCGTATTGTTGATCGCACGGTCGCCGTGCGTCAGTTTTTGGGGCTCATGACCGACGCGCTGCTATGGCCGCGCCTTCTGGGATTGACCGCCAATACAGCCTCCGGCTACCGCGAAATTGTGGTTGATGAAGGCGTACGCACCTTCCTGTCCCGCTACGCGATCCTGACAAATTAACCTGATTTATTATTGGGCTGGCTTGCCAGCTTCAGGCACAGCCGCGTCTGCAGCAGGTGTGGCAGGCGGCGCATCTGCCGTACCTTCAGCGGGAGGTGTAACCGACGCAGGGGAATCAGAGGCCGGCGTATCCGCCGATGGCGTCGTTTGCGATGCCGGCGTCGCCTGATCTTTCTGGTCAGTCTGACCAGCTTTAACAGGAGCCGTGGCCACAGGTGGCGAAACTTCGCCCTTTTTATAAGCATCTAGCACACCTTTAAACAGGTCCACTTCCGACACCAGCTTCAAAAGGGTGCTGCGGTCAGCCAGCTTGGCTTCGCGCGCCGTACGGGTCACCAGCTGGAAGGGCTGGTACAATTCACTCCGGCGCATGATGTCGCCATAGCCGATCCGTAAGGTCTCAAGCTCATTGGTGTTACCGGCAAGGTTAAGAGCCAGTGCCTCGTTCAGCAGCATCTGTGCCTGCTCTTTGGTAGGCGGGCGCGTAGCATCCAGGTTGGATAGCTTAACCAGCTTGGCCAGCGCGTCAGCAGCCGCAGGCCAGCGCGCGGCTGACCACGATATATCAGCCTTCAGGCGCAACACATCGGCGTCCTCAGGAATGGTCGCAAGCTCAGCCAGCGCGTCGTCATACCGTTTTTGCAGGGCTTTGGCCTTGGCCCGCAGTAGCGCAAACGACTTCAGGTCTTCCGCCGGCAGGGCTGATAGCGCCTGCACATCAGCGCGGCTCAAGGCTTTATCAATAATTTTCATCGCATCTTCAGGGCGGCTATCGGTCACGCGAATGGCGGCTGCCTTCTGGGCATAGCGCAGCGCATCGGCCATTTTATCGGTCCGTTCAACCAGCGGCTCGATCAGGTCGGCCGCGCGGTCCAGCAAATCAACGGCCAGCATCTGGTCGGCAATGTTATTGGTAATTTCCTCCCCCTCGCCGCCGGCGGGCATCAGCTCGGCGAATTCGGCGGCTACAGACGCCGATTCCATCGGGGTCATTTTCTCTTTCGTTTTGCCGGAAAACAGCTCACGGAAAGCCTTCTGCATAACCGACACCAGCTTCTCGCGGATCGTGTCATTCGGTGCCTGTGCCGCAGCATCACGCAGAATGGTCAGGCCGCGGCGTTGCTCCCCGCCTGTTACATAAATAAGACCGAGGCGTTGCAATACTTCGCTTTCAAGCGCATCACCACGCCAGCCATATCGGAAGCGTTCAAGTTTACGCACCGCGTCCTCGCGCGAAATGCTTTTGGCCGACAACCCGCGCTCGACCAGCGCTAACGCCGCCTTCACAGGGTATTGGCCGTAAAAACCATCGGTGGCGTCACGGAAGGCTTCGGTCGCCCCATCGTTATCGCCACGCAATTGGGCCAGTCGCCCCCTGAAATACGCAACCGCGCTGTCATGGTCAGGGTACACGGACGGGTTGGCCGCTTTGTCGTAAAGGTCAATAAACAGCCCCGCCAGATCAATATCGCCGCGCGCCAGCACAGCCTCGATCAGCGAGGGCAGCATCAAAGCCTGCAACCGCTCGGGGTACGAAGCCATAAGCGTTTTGGCCGATGCCGGTAACGCCTTTTGCGCCTCGACAATCGAACCCTGCTGCGCCAGTACAAAAGCACGCCACAGATTGGCCTCGTCATTGGTGGCAAGGCCGGGCGTTGCAAAAGCAGCGCTTGCCTCATCAGTCTGGCCGGCCAGCGCATAGACCGCCCCGCGAATGGATTGAAATTCGGCGGAATCGCGCAGCATCGGCATATAAGTCTGTGCCATTTGCAAAAAGCCGATACCTTCCTGCGGCAGCCCCTGCGCCAGCATGAATTTGGCGCCTGCAATCAGCTCGGGCAGCTTGCGTTCATCGGGGGCTGTGGCCACACGCTCATCAATCAGGCGGCGCGCTGCCAGAAACTGCGTAGGCCCGCCCATGCCCCAATCGGTAAAGTTATAAAGGCTGGCGGCATTCTGGGCGGCGGGCAGCCCCGCAACCGCTACGGCGGCTTTATCATCAGTCGGCGCAATAATAACAGGCGTGCGGGGGCCAGCCGCCGTCATCCGCAAACCGCCTTGCCTGCCCACTTCAATTTCTGTCGCAAGCACGCTCACGCGCATTCCATCAGCCTTGGGCCTGATAACCGCGCCTACAATGGCGGGCAGAATGTCAAAATCCACGTACTTGTCGCTACTGACCAAACGCGCTTCCGACCGTTCAACCGTGACCACGGCAAGGTCATCGCCAACATCAGGGTCAGGCAGGCGCAAAACGCTATTACCCGCCATGATGGGGATATGCATTTTCGGCCCCTCGGCCGTGTCCGCAAAATCACGCTCGACCGTCACGCCCTTAAGGTCGGGCTGTTTGCCTTCAATAAACAAACGCCACACAAGGCTGGCACCTTCGGGTCGCACATAGGCGCCTGCGGGCAGCTTCACGCGGAAGGCGCTGCCACCATCAATTTTTACCGGCTCAAGCGTACCCATTAACGCAGCACTTGGGCCTGATATAACCGGCGGCACGCTCAATGATTCCTGCGATATGACGATCCATAAATAGCCCGATCGCACAAAAGCGGCCAGCGCCACACCCTGCGTGGACCCGATGGTAATAACAGCCGACCCCATGAAAGCGGGCACAGGGGCTGGCGCCACGGTTACCACAGCATCAACGGCGGTGGCCGGTACGGCAGGCATGGCAGCCGCAGGCAGCGCAGACGGCACAGGCGTATTTGATGCCGGAAGTGTTGGTGTAGGCGTGGTTGCTGGCTTAGCATCAACAATGGATGTTGTTGGCAGCACAGCACTTGGCACCGCTACAGGCGCAGGCGTTGATGTTACAACTGCAGCCTTCGCAGCGTCCTTATCGGGGGTCTTGTCGGTAAAAATATCAACAAACAGACGATTGCCCAGCACAAGCGTGCGGTGGCGGGTCATGCCTGCGGCACTCACGCTCACGCCCTTATGGGCGGCATCATCAGTCAGTGAAATGGATGGGGATATCCCCGCAGTCGCCGTGCCCAACCCCTTAAAGGCCACCGCATTGGCAAACTGGATGCTGAGCGCAGCTTTGCCAGATTCGCTGACAACGGCTTTGGGAAGCGCAGGCCCTTCAAAAACGAGGCGCACAAAACCATCCTGCACGGCAGCCCGAACCGACACGTCTGCGGCCTTGTCCTGCGCGAATGCGGGGAACGCGGCGCTAACAAGTAAAACCAGTGGGATGGACGAAAACCGGACCTTAGACATGACAAGGAACAGCGTGACACGCGCACCCAAAAGCGTCAACGGATACGCCCGTCATCCGCCTCGACACGCACCTCGATTGTGTCGCCGGCACCAGCCCCCTCGGCCAGTACCGCCAGTGATTTTCTGTAACCGCCGTTACGCATCGCCTCGGCAAAACTGGCCGCCCGCGCCATGTCGCTTTGCCAGTCGGTGCCGGGCACCACCACAATAACGCGATTACGAAGGTTGGTCAGGCTTTCGCCAAGGTCTTTGGCGGTTTTAAGCCCCGCAGCGTTCAGTGTATTGTCATCGATAAAGGCGGTGCCGGCATCAATTTTCAATTTCAAATGGTCGCGGCCAGGCACAATACGCACGGCATCGGTAAGCTTCACTTCACCAATCAGCCCTTTTAAAACGCCCGTTAGGTAGTCAAGATTCAAGGCCTCGCCATATTCGACATTGGCAATATTGTTAGTATCACGCGCGTCGCCAATAAAGCCTTTGGGCGGCGGCGGTTCATCTTCATGCAGGTTTTTAAGGTCAATATCGCTGGTCGCAAAAATCAGCAAAAAGAAGCACAGCATAATCGAAAACAAATCGGTAAACGAAATCAGCCACAGGCGGCCCGCAACAATCTTGGCCTCGCTGTCATTAAATTCGCGGCGGCGCGGCATGATGGCGGATGACGCAGCACGGGCAACGGCCGCTTCTTCATCGCTTATGGGTTCAGCAGCCAGAAGGGCTTTGGCTTCCAGCAAAACATCGTGCGATGACGCGCGGCTGTCGCTGGCCATTACTCAGTACCTTTCAAAACAAAGCGCAGTTCAATGGCATCGCGCCCCGCATCGTCATACCCGATGGAAAGTTTATCACCCTCCACGCCTTCATCGCTCAGTTCACCCGCATAGCTAACAAGTGCGGCGGCGCTTTCACGACCATTCAGCGCCAGCATCTGTAAATCATATTGTTTGCCTCGGCTGCGGTTGACCATAAGGTCACCAATACGGGTACGCAAGCTGGCCCAGCGTTCTTCAAAATCCGCACGCGGCACTTCAACCGTCAGCACTTTGCCAATGGCCGTTTTGCGTGACTGGAATTTGAGGTCGGGCATGACGGTACGCAGTTGCGCGCTGGCGTCATCTTCAAATTTACTGATATCGGCCTGCATGTTTTTTTCATACGCAACATGGGTAATGCCACCCTCGACAAAACCGAATGCGGTATTGAGCGAGTTACGAGCATTCTCCAGCTTTTTGGGGCTGTGCGATGAATAACTATCAAGTGTAATAAAGAAGGCCATAAGAGCGATAAACAGCGACACGGTAGTGGTTAAAACCAGCGTGCGAAAGTCTGTTTTTGTAACCGGATCTTCTTTTTTATAATCGCGCATAGCCCTGATAATACCACAAAAGCAATCCGCCCACGAGGGGCGGATGCACATAGAAAACAGACAGAGAAGACCGCCTAGAAACTGGCCAGCAATTTGTCGATATCGTCTTGCGAAATAGCATGGGCTGCCATTTGCGGGCCGTTCATCAATTTTTCCTCTTCGCTGCGAGTATCTTCCGATGTTACGGCCAGTGGGTGGTTGGCCCCCACATCGACATGGCCCAAAGCTTCCAGCAGGTGGTTGACCTTACCCTCGACCTGACGCAACACGCCCACAACCTTGCGGATGCGCTGGCCTGTAATGTCCTGGAAAGTGCAGGCTTCGTAAATTTTTGTGACTTCGTTGATGACGCCCATTTCAATCTCGTCACCACGCCCGCCCACCAGTTTTTCCATGGCTTCGCACGCTGTCATAATACTGTCGGTAGCACCTTTGGTGGCATCAACTACGGCGTCCAGTTCATCGGTCGCTGTCGGCACATGCTCAAGCCCCACATCGGATGTACGGGCAGCCGCCAGTTCCGCGCGGGTTTTTTCAATGGCTTCAACAAGGCCTTGCAACTCGTTGGTCAGGTTGCGAAGCGACTCGCCCGACAACCCTTCCATCTTGGCAATAACTGAGTGAACAATCTGAACAACCTTTGAACGGTCGTACTGGTCGGCGTCGCTCGCTGGCGCGTCTGCTGCGTTTGTCATGTGATCCTCTTAAAACTCGCCGATAACGGCAGCTATCTTACCCTTCAACGTCTCGGCGTTGAAAGGTTTGACGATGTAATTATTGACGCCGGCCTGCTTGGCCATGATGACGTTTTCGGTTTTGCTTTCGGCCGTCACCATAATAAATGGTACAACCTTGTTCTCGCCATTTCCGGTGCGGATGCCTTTCAAAAGGTCGAGACCGGACATCGGCTCCATGTTCCAGTCTGAAATGATCAGGCCGTATTTTTTTTGGCCAACCATAGCCAACGCCGCCTGCCCGTCATTCGCCTCATCAACGTTTGTGAAACCAAGCTGGTTCAACAAGTTGCGGATAATGCGGCGCATCGTTGAATAATCATCGACCACCAACACCTGCATAGCTTTATCGACCGCCATAAAAAACTCCTGTGAAAATGAAAAGAAAAAAGAAATCAGACATTGCCTGAAGGGCTATTCTGCCGCGATTTGGTTAACACGTCATGAACAATCTAACGTCCGCAAGGGTGGCGTAACTTTTTTTTGAATAATGCAAAAAATTATGAAAAAAGACAGCGTGATTACTGCGGTTTACCAAGCGCATCAAGCCCCGGCAGCGCAGCAGACCCCGGGGGTACATCTGTAGGCGCAGGGCCGCCGGTGGCGACATCGGGTTCGGGCAATTTACGCAATTCGGTGAGTTGTACCGTTAGCTCGTTAGCCTTGGCGGTTTCCATCGCGGCCAGAATGGGCGATGCTTTCCGTTCACTCATTTTGGATACGACCTTCAAAAGCACGCCCATATCCATCTGGTTGAAAATGGCAGCTGCGTCTTTTGGTTTCATGCCGCTATAGATTTTCACAAGGCTCTGGATACGGTTATTTTCCTGTACATCCTGCTGGCCCAGTAATTGTTCGATCTGGTTTTTAAGCTGCGTCATCTCCGACATTTTTTCATCGATCTGCTTTTCAGACGCTTTCATCAAGGCTTCACGCGTATCAAGTGATTTTTCGCGCGCTTCTAGCTGCTGGCGGCGTTTGGCCAGATCTTCCTGCAGTCCCAGCTGCTCGGGGCTATCAGCCATATTCTGTTGCGCGGGGTCAGCCCATACTTCAGGCAGCGCGTTGGCGGTATCAGCTTTGGCCTTGGCATCAGCGGCGGCGTCAGCAGCCGCTTTATCAAAGGGGGTTACAGGCGCGGCGGCTTTATCATCACCCTTGGCGTCCGGCTTGGCAGCTGTATCTGCGGCCGCCTTTTTATCGGTTTCGGCTTTTTTCTGGGCGTCTTCCTCGGCCGCGATGGCGGACGCAGCCAAGTTACGCACGCCGGTCACTGTTTCGCCCACGCGCACGGCAAAGGCCAGTGTCGCCACAAGCACAAGCAACGGCAAAATACGAAAACGGGACAGCAGATCATCCATGCAGCGATTCTATCATATCAAGGGGCGCGGCCAAACCCCCGTTGGAAACGGAGCAGCCTGCGCGGATGGATTATTTTTTGCCACGGCCCTTCATGGCACGGAACAGGTCACGCTCGGCTTCCGAATAAAGGGCACCGCCCTCCTCGTCCTGCATGGCGACTTCCAATGGATCGCTGCCGCGCGCAACATCGTTGTCACGAATGGTGAACGGCGAACGTGAAATGTTTTCATCCCCCGGTTCAAGTTTACGCAAATGCTTGGCGTAACTTGATGCAGGCGCAACTGCGTCAGCTGCCGGGGTCGTTGCCGAGGTCGTTGATGGTGCGGCAGGTGCAGCCGCACGGTCGGCCTTGGCGGTAGGCGTTGACGTACCGGCCAGCATAGGCCGCGCACCATCCACCAACACCTCGAGGCGGGAGGCCACACGGTCGCCAGACTCATTCATCACCTGTAATTCATCCGATATAGTGACCGCGCGGTCGATATTGCGCTGTAAATCAGCGCCTGCGTCGTAGGCTGCTTCCTTGAGGCCCGCAATCGCGCGCTCTGCCCTATCAAGGTTTTTGATAAGGTCACGCACCACGCGGTCAAGGTCGGATTTGGAATCGCGCAAGCGCCGCAGCTGCAGACTAAGCCGCGCCGCATAGACAATGGTCAGGCCCAGCAGGACCAATATAACCACGTTCAGAATAAGTGTAATGGGTGCACCTTCCATAAGAGCGAGACTACGGCCAGTTGTTATACAAAACAAGCATACAACATGCGGGATTACCGAAGGACTAACAGCTTTGAATAAGACTTGGTTGCCTTAAGAATTAATCATTCTTCTTTTGAGGCGGCACGTATTTATCGATCCGTACGGCCAGCATCCCCTGCTTCTGGCCTGTCGATGCCTTGTACATAGGGAATTGCCCGCAGCGCAATTCCACCCGGTCCTGCGGCTGGGTGTTGAAAACAATCAGCGTACCCGGCTTCCAGTTGAGGATTTCGCCAAGCGGCAATGTCTTCTCAGCGAGCACGGCTTGCAGGTCAATATCGGTTAAATACAATTCGTTAGTAAGGTGAGTTTCCCAAATCGAGTCACGGCCGAACTTCTCGCCCATGAACATTTGCAACAGCAATTCGCGAATAGGTTCGAGCGTTGCGTATGGCAGCAGAATCTCAACGCGGCCACCACGGTCACCCATATCCACGCGCAGGCGGGCCAACACGCAGGCATTGGAGCCTTGGGTAATAGCCGCAAAGCGTGGGTTGGTTTCCATACGCTCCAGCGTGAAGCTGACGGGCGATAACGGGTCAAACGCCGAGGACATGTCGGAAAGCACAACGCCGACCATCCGCTCAATCAGCTTGGTTTCAATGGTCGTATAGGGCCGGCCTTCAATACGAATGGCAGGCGTACCCTTACGACCGCCTAGCAGCACATCGACAATGGAATAAATAAGCGCGGAATCGACCATCATCAGGCCGCCATTATCCCATTCCTCGGCCTTGAACAGCGACAGCATGGCCGGCAGCGGGATGGAGTTCATATAATCGCCAAAACGCACGGTCGATACCTGATCGAGGCTAACCTCAACGTTATCCGATGTCAGGTTACGCAGGCTGGTTGACATCAACCGCACAAGGCGGTCGAACACGATGTCGAGCATCGGCAGGCGTTCATAGTTAACGAGCGCCGAATTGATAAGCGCCATAACGCCGGAGGCCTGCTCCTGCCCGCCATTGTCGTTAAAGCCAAGCAGGCTGTCGATTTCGTCCTGGTTCAGGATACGCGTGCCACCGCCGTCATCCATGGCGCCCATAGGGTCAGCATCGGCACCCACAGTCACATCCTCAACGCCAAGCGCCGAGGAAGCCATATTCTCCCACTCCGCCATCATGGCGCGTTCTTCGTCGCTCATGCTGTCGGCAGCGGTATCGGCACCTGTGTTGTCGGTATCAGCCATGTAAAACCGTTTTTAAAATTAACCTTAGTTAAGATATAGCACGTTTCGTGCCAAAGGTCATTGCCCGCGGTTTACTGGATAAGAATTTCCTGAAACAGCACGTCTTTGACCTTGATGGGTTGGGCCGCCAGGTTCACACGGTACAGCAATTCCTGCCGCAAACGGTAAATACCAGCTGAGCCGCGCAGGTCTTGCACGCGCATTTCACGAAGGAATGTCTGGAACTGGTCAACCACGCGCGGGGCAATCCCCTCAAGCTTGGCGAGATCCTCGGGTGACGCCACTTCCAGCTTCACCTTCAGTTTCAAAAAGCGTTGCTGCCCGCCAACCGAGCTTAAATTGACCAGCAAATCAGGAATTTCGAGGAATTGCGCGCCGGATGCAGCCCCTTCGCCGCCCTCGCCTTTAGCGCCAGGTTTGGCTTCACCGTGCGCTGCGGGTTTTTCACCCTCAGCCGCGGCATCTTCGCCCTTTTTACCGCCAATAATGCCGGTAAAATAAAGCGCAGCGCCAACCCCGATGAGCAGAATAGGGATAATAATCATCATCAGCTTCTTGGCATTCATGCCACCGCCGCCGCCTTCGTCGTCAAGAGGCTTTAAGCCCTCTTCCGTCGCAGCAACCGGCTTTTCATCGTCATCGTCTTTAGATTTTGTGGCCATGGCAGTTAGCGAATCCTTCAGCTTCATATAAAACTAACACATGCCCCCCGAACGATAAAGCGGGGCCGCCTTTGAAACCCGTATGGCAATTTTTACCGCACGCGCCCCCTGCGCGCGCAACGACTCGGCGCTCAAGGCTGCCAAAAACCGCCGCTGCGCGCTTAACCATATGAAAAAAAAGCATAAAATACTGATGGCACGGCCTGTGCATTATCACCTTCACGGATAACAATCCCTTTTGGTGGAAAAGCTATGGAAAATACAATCTATATCGGTCTTTCGCGGTTGAGCGCTCTCCAGGAACATATGAACCTGATCGCCAACAACATCGCCAATATCAACACGCCCGGCTACAAGGCGAACAAGATCCTGTTCTCCGAATATCTCGACAGGCCCAAGGGCATGAACGAGACAATGTCGATGGTGCTTGATTACGGCGACTACCGCGTCAAAGACAACGGCCCCATCAAACGCACCGGCAACCAGCTGGACGTGGCGCTCGAAGGCCAGGGGTTTCTGGGCGTGCAGGCACCTGACGGCACGGTCATGTACACACGCAACGGCAGCTTCTCGCTCAACGCCTCCCGCCAGCTTGTGACCCAGCAGGGCTTCCCCGTGGTCGATGAAGGCGGCCAGCCTATCAGCATTCCTGAAGGGCAGAACGACATCGCGATTGATGAAAAAGGTTCCCTTTCCGCCAATAACAGCACAATCGGCACATTGATGGTCAAGGAATTCAACAATATCGACACGCTCCAGCCGGTCGGCAACTCGCTCTACAAAACCACTGAAGCCGGCGCACCTTCAACCAAGACCCGCGTCATTCAGGGCGCGATCGAAGGGTCGAACACTCAGGGCGTGGTCGAGATGACCGACATGATCGATGTCAGCCGCACATACCAATCCGTCGCGCGCATGTTGCAAAACGAACATGACCGCATTCGCTCAACCATTCGCACACTGACAGAAAAGTCATAACGCAGCATTCCTAGAGGAGATTATAGAACATGCTTTCCCTTGATATCGCAGCCACAGGTATGCAAGCCCAACAGATGAACGTCGATGTCATATCGAACAACATCGCCAACATGACGACCGGCGGCTTCAAACGCCAGCGCGCCCAGTTTCAGGACTTGATATACCAGAACAAGGTACGCCCGGGCACAACCTCGTCCAGTTCGGGCACCATCCTGCCATCGGGCATCCAGCTGGGCCTTGGCGTCAAACCGGGTTCCATTTACCGCATCAACGAACAGGGTCCGCTGGCCATGACCGGCAACCAGTACGACCTTGCCATTTCGGGTCGAGGTTACTTCCAGATCACGATGCCTGACGGCGAAATCGGCTACACCCGTGACGGCACATTCCAGATCAACGCCGATGGCGCCCTAGTCAACGCGCAGGGCTATCTGGTTGAACCGACCATCACCATCCCTGATGACGCGACCGACGTCACCATCAGCGAGGACGGCCTCGTGCAGGTCAAGATCGCAGGGCAAACAGCCACGCAACAAGTGGGCCAGCTACAACTCGTGACCTTCCAGAACGACGCCGGTATGGAAGCCATCGGTAACAACCTCTTCCTCGAAACCGAGGCATCGGGCGCTCCCACAACAGGTAACCCGACCGATGTGGGCTTCGGCAAATTGCAACAGGGCGCGCGCGAACAATCCAACGTCAACGTGGTTGAGGAAATTACCTCCCTCATCAGCGCGCAGCGTGCCTATGAAATGAACTCCAAGGTTATCCAGACCTCGGACGACATGCTCGGCACGATCACTCAGCTCCGCTAACGATTAGCAGATAAGGCCAAAACCATGACAACCTTTGAAACAGTTTTAAAACGCAGCAACCGCGATGATTTACCAGCCCAATTGGCTGGCAAATTGCTGGCGACCATCGCGGCACTGACGCTGATTTTAGGCTTGTTATTAAGCACGATCGGGTCGGCCCATGCGGCCCCCCTGCCCCGCGCCGAAGTACTGGTACGTAGCGAAAACATCAAACTGGGTGACGTGTTTGACGGCTTGAGCCAGCACGCCGATTTCGTATTGGCCCCGGCCCCGGCCCCGGGGCAAGAACTGGTCTGGAATTCGCCGACCCTGCTACGTATTGCGACCGCCTTTAACCTGCCATGGCGCCCGTCGAATGACGATTCCGTGCATATCCGCCGCGCAGCCATTCAAGTGGATGCCGATGCAATCCGCAACGTGCTGCACGACCATCTGGCAACATTGAACGAAAACGATACCTACAACGTATCCATCACGACCCCTGTGCCCGATATCATCATCTCATCACTTGATGCACCGCGCATCGAACTGGCCGATTTCAACATGCCTGCCAATGGCGGTCCGTTTTCAGCCATCGTCAAAGTAACGGGTGACGACAACAAGGCCCAGACCATCAATCTGCGCGGTATGGCCGAACGTATCAAACGGATCCCGACCCTGCGCCGCAACCTTAAAAACGGCGATGTGATCAGCGAGAATGACATCGTCTGGGTTGAACAGCCTGCCGCAAGCGTACGTAAAGGTATTGTGCTCGATCAGGATGTGCTGGTCGGCTCTACCCCGCGCAAAACCATCAATTCCAATGAATTGATCCGCCCTGAAGACCTGCAATTGCCACTACTCGTCAATCGCGGTGACATCGTAACCATGGTCTTCAACCATAACGGCATGTACCTGACAACAAAAGGCCGCGCTATGGCGGACGGGGCCAAAGGCCAGATCATCAAGGTCAGCAATGTCGGCTCAAGCCGGATGATAGAAGCCAAAGTGAATGACGCCAAAGAAGTCGTTGTTGAATAAAAAGAACGCAGCAAAAAAATATAGGTGGAACCATGACACGCATCTTCAAGCAAATAACCGCCCTCGGTTTGGTCATCTGTGCATCATCGCTTCTGGCTGGTTGCAGCGCGATTGACCGACTGGCAAGCGTAGGCGAAATGCCGCGCCAGAGCGCGATTGAAAACCCCACGGCCAAGCCCGGTTACCATCCGGTCTCCATGCCGATGCCGACCCCCAAGTCTGACTTCAGACAGTCCAATTCGCTGTGGTCGGCGGGCACCAAGGCCTTCTTTAAAGACCAGCGCGCAGCCGAAGTCGGCGATATTTTAACCGTCACCATCAACATGACGGACGAAGCAAAGCTGAAAAACGAAACCACGCGTGACCGCGACGCCAGCGAAAACGCAGCAGCCCCCAATGCGCTGGGCTTTGAAAATTACCTTAAAAAAATGCTGCCAGGCGGCGTGGACCCAACCTCCTTGCTGGATATTACAACCGCATCCGCCCATAAAGGCACGGGCGAGATCAACCGCAAGGAAGACATCAAGCTCAAGGTCGCCGCGGTCATTTCGCAGGTACTGCCAAACGGCAACATGGTCATTCAGGGCCGTCAGGAAATGCGCGTGAACTACGAGAACCGTATCCTTGAAATGTCGGGCATCATCCGCCCGCAGGACATCAGTATCGAGAACACCATTTCATACGAAAAAGTTGCGGAAGCCCGCATTTCGTACGGCGGCCGTGGCCAGCTCACAGACGTGCAGCAGGCACGCTATGGCCAGCAGGTCATGGATATAGTATCGCCCTTTTAAAAGTTTTATTGCCTCCCTAAACCACCAAACTTCAGCCCCGCAAGCGATTGCGGGGCTTTTTTGTGCATTTAAAAACAGAATGGGCTTTAGTTCAGCAACGGCCGGTATTGCGGGTTGGCGGCTTCGACGACAGGCATGGGGCCATAACCATGGCTGATCAGGCGGTGGCGCTTGGGGTCAACAGACACCAGCGATACTTCGCTGGTCCAGTTCAGGTCATGCTCAAGCATAAACACCGAAAGGCTGCGCGGGGTGTGGCCTGCGCCCAGTATTTCAAGCTGGCTCAGACTCTCAATACTGCGTAATTCAGCACCAATAGGGTAACCCGTAATAATCTGTTCGCCCACTTCACGCAGGCGGACAATAAACTCAGCCTCATTCCCCGGGCCGGATTTCTGATTATAGGCCAACAGCTTATCGACTGATTTTTTAGCGCCGTCACCGGGAAAAATGGCGAATTGTATATTGTCCTGTGCGGCAAACAGGTCACGATAGCCCATTTCCTGCGGCTCGGTCGTAGCCTGGCCCTGAGCCGAGGTTTCAAACTGGTTGCCAACATCCGGACGCGACTTCTTATTGCTGTCTTTTGCAGCCATTGCCTTCTCCCCATTTTTTTATCGTTAGGATAAGCGTGCGCCTTTCAGGATTTTTTTGCAAATCCTGAATAAAAAACCAACGGAATTTCCGGTGATCAATCGTCGCGGTGGGTCTTTTCCAGACGCTCGTGGCGTTCCTGCGCTTCAATCGACAGTGTCGCAATCGGGCGGGCGTCGAGGCGGGCCACAGTAATTGGCTCGCCCGTTTCCTCGCAAAGGCCGTAGCTGCCGTCATCAATACGAAGCAGGGCTTCATTGATTTTCATGATCAGCTTGCGTTCACGGTCGCGGGTGCGAAGCTCAAGCGCGTGGTCGGTCTCGGCCGAGGCGCGGTCGGCAATATCCGGCTTCTGAAGCTCGGTGCCTTGCAGGGTTGTATGAATGGTTTCCTCGGAATCACGCAATAATTCCGTACGCCAGCTGATCAGCTTCTTGCGGAAATATTCAAGCATCACGGCATTCATGAACTTGCCCTTATCTTTTTTAGGGTCGTAATCCGGCGGAACGATCACGCTATTCGGTACGGTGCGAGGCGTCGGCATATGGTCAAATCCCTTGGAAAGTCGGTTTTATGGGGCTGTTATTTATAAAAAAGGGTGCCTGATTCCGCAAGCAAAACAAAGGGCTGCCGCAAAAACCAGTCAACATGTTGTTATACCTTGCTTTTATCACGTGCCATCTCAAGTTTGGCCAGTTCCACCTGCGCGCGCAGGTCCACATCATCCATAATCGCGAGCAAACGGGGGTCAGCAATCTTTTCACGATGGGCACTCACGCTCCGGCTGACATGCTCAAGCTCGGTCGTGGAAAGCTTGCCGTTCAGCAAGCCACGATGCACACCGTCCAACGCATCCAGCACGCGTGACGCGCGCTCCATCATCCGCCCGCGTGACTTTTTCTCAGCCGGGTCTTCATAGCCCTGCGCGGCAATCAATGAACCGACGCCACCCAGCGCAGGGGCCAACGAAGGGCCCGTGGCCTCTTCCGTGTCGCCATCCAGAAAACTTTTAAAATCAGACGAAGCACCGCCCGTTTTGCGGGTTTTCTCGTTTTTACGGACGCCTTCTGAAGCGCGTGGCCCTTCAATTCTCATGTCTTCATCATGGCATCGGAAGACACTGATCGGTCAAGCAAAAAAAGGCCCGGCACGGTTTGGCATGGTTCTCGCATTACCAACTAACCGAAAGGATCAACATGCGCCTCAGAACCCTTATTTTAGCCGCCACCGCTCTGTTTGCCATTGGCTTTGGCCAGGCAGCTTCGGCCTCCGGCACGTCGCGTATCAAGGACATCGTCAATTTTGAGGGCGTCCGTGACAACATGTTGATCGGTTACGGCCTTGTTGTCGGCCTCAATGGCTCGGGCGACAAGCTCAATAACGCCCCATTCACCAAACAATCTCTGACAGCCATGCTTGAACGCCTTGGCGTCAACGTGCGCGAACAGAACCTCAATACAGGTAACGTGGCCGCGGTTATGGTCACAGGCACCCTGCCCCCCTTCGCATCGCAAGGCAGCCGCATGGATGTCAGCGTATCGACACTGGGCGACGCCAAGTCGCTGCAGGGCGGTATGCTGCTGGTAACTCCCCTTATGGGGGCTGACGGCGAGGCCTATGCCGTAGCCCAGGGCCCCGTGGCCATTGGCGGCTTTGCCGCCAGCGGTGATGCAGGCTCGGTCACCCAGAATATACCCACAGCCGGCCGCGTACCGAATGGCGCCATTGTCGAACGCGAGATTGATTTCAAACTCTCCGATCTCCCCTCCGTGCGCCTCGCCCTGCGTAACCCTGATTTCACAACCGCCCGCCGTATCGCATCGGCCATCAACACCCAGTATGGTGAAAAAATTGCCGAGGCTGAAAATGGCTCGAGCGTCCGCGTCAGCCGCCCTGCCAGCGGAAAATCGATTGTCGATGTGATCACCGATATTGAGCAATACGCAATTGAACCTGACCAAGTTGCCAAAATCGTCATCGATGAACGCTCGGGCGTCATCGTCATGGGGGCCGATGTCCATATCAGCACCGTGGCCGTGGCACAGGGTAACCTCACGGTACGCATTACCGAGACCGCGCAGGTCAGCCAGCCAAACGCATTATCGCAACAAGGCACGACCACGGTCGTCCCGCGCACCAATGTCGATGTCAGCTCAAGCGGGAAAGACGGCAACATTGCCTACCTACCCGCCGGCGTGACATTGCAGGAACTGGTGTCATCCCTCAATGCGCTGGGTGTAACCCCGCGCGATGTGATCACAATATTGCAGGCCATCAAGGCGGCTGGCGCCATTCAGGCCGAAATCGAGGTGCTGTAATGGCCGATATATCAGCAGCACTGGGCATTGACCCAACCCTATCGCGCAATGCCACAGCCGATGCCGCAATGGTGCGCGCCAAGGCTGGCCTGAGTGCACAAAAATTGAAGGAAGTGGACGCAGCCGCAAAGAATTTTGAAGGCATGTTCATCTCCGAAATGATGTCCCACATGTTTGAAACCTCGCCCGTCGATTCTGAATTCGGCGGCGGTCAAGCCGAGGAAACATGGCGCGGCATGATGGTTGAGGAATACAGCAAAAAAATCGTGGATTCAGGCGGCTTTGGCATGTCTGACGCCATCAAAGCTCAAATGATAGCCATGCAGGAGGAACACAACAAATGAGCCCCGCCATGAACAATGCAGCCACCACACTGGCATCCGAAACCGAAAACGTGATCGGCATGTTATGCGACCTGCTAGACCGTGAAACAGGCGCGGTGACGCAGGCTGATTTCAAAACTTTTGCCGCCATGCAGAATGACAAGATCATGATGTTCGGGCGTTACAAATCCCTCATGGAAACGCTGACGCGCCAAAGCGCCATGCTCAAAGAAGCGGATAAAGGCGTTACAGCGCGTATCCAGATCCTCATTAACCGCTTTCAGGACACCGTAACAACCAACAGCAAAGCGCTGGAAACGGGCCGCCAGTCGATGCAGCGCATTACCGACCGTATTGTACGTACAGCACGTGAAACCGTGTATGCCGACCGCCAGACCTACAACAGCAAAGGCGCATCCGGTTACAACACCAAAACGCCACTGAATCTTAAAGTGAATGAAGTTCTGTAGAACGCAGCAAACCAGAATGGTGATCTAAATGGCACAAGCCACGCAACTGACGGAAATACTGGGTGGCTCATCCCCCCTGATGCAAAAGAAAAAAGGCGGCAAGGCCGGCCTTGAAGATGCGCTATTTTCAGGCGGCAACCCTATGGCGGGTTTCCAGTCGCTGTTTGCGTCATTCAGCAAAAAATCAGCCGCTGTAACGGCTGCAACAGTCGATACATCGGCACTTACGGCCAATAACGCGGCCGCCATCATTGCCAGTGCCAGCGCTGACGGCACGCCCATTCCGGCTGAGTTGCTCAAGCAAATCCAATCTTTGACGCCCGAACAACTGGCATCGCTGCAAATCGACCCTTCAACCATTGCGCTTGATGGCACAAACACAGCACCAGTGTTTGATGAAAAAGTTCTGGGTATTCTGGATGCACTGGCCAATCTGGGCGTCACGGGTGAAAAAGCCGCAACCCTTTTTAAACTGGTCAGTGACCCGAAACTGGCCGCAGCCCTGGCCGGTATTGCCGCCAAATTGCAGGCCGCTCAAACTGACACAGCACAGCCAACCACCACGACCGACCCCACCGCGGCATCGGTCGCAAGCCAGCTGGCCGCCAATAACGGCGATATATCGGTCAAGCTTTCGACCGGCGAAACACTGACCATCAATGTGGCCGATCTTGACGCCGATGGCTTCAACGCTCTTAAAAAACTGGCCTATGCCGATTTGGCACCGTTTCTGACCCAGCCGCGCATTGTCCGCATCGACAGCAATACGGTTATGAAAGTGACGCAAGGGCCATCCTTCCTGAATGATGAAGGCACCGACACCACGATGATGAGCATCATCGCAGGCCTTATGGGTGTGATGCCACAGGCACAGATAGTACAGGCAAACACCACAATCGACCCGCTGACAGGGCTGGCCGATGCAACAACAGCCACAGACGCCAAAGGCACATCGCTTGCAGCATTGCTTACGGCCGCCGCAGCCCAAGGCACCGTACCAACGGCAGCAGCCACGGCTACTGATGCGGCGGTCACCCCCTCGGCACTCGCAGCCCTGACGGTTGCCGCCAACCCGCAAAAAGCCGTGGCACCTACAGTACCATCCGACCACAACACCGCCACCAAAACCGAAACGCCTTTATTTACAGCCCCCACCATTCCGGTGGGCATGGACGCAATAAAAACCACCACACCCATAACACCGGCAACGCTGGCCTTAACGGCAGCGGCAGCAGCCATGACGCCAAAACACGCAGCCACGTCAGGCATCGTAGCCACGGCCAAAGGGCTTGATAACGCACTTGGTGGCCAGTCCTTCGGCAGCTTTGACGATGCGATGCACGGCATTGCCGCCGACCCGAGCCAGTCATTTGCGACCAGCGCAAACAATCTGCTCTCGGCAAAATCTGCCGGGCAGACACACCCGGCTTCCTACCTGGTATCGGCATCACTGCAAAAAGCCGCCAGTGACGTGCCCTCGGGTATCGCCAGTGAACGCCAATTCGTTATTCAGCTTGATCCGCCGAATTTGGGCCGCGTCAAAATCACGCTCGATTTTGCCGAGAACAATACGGTTAAAGCCAAAATTCTGGCCGAACGCCCTGAAACGGTATCGTTGCTGCAAAAAGATTCCAGCCTATTGGAACGCACATTGCAAAATAGCGGCTTCGATGCCAGCGCATCGGGCGCGATTTCCTTCAATTTGGCACAAGGCGACTCCTTCTCGCAAAGCATGCGCGATAGCAGCAACCAGTCTGGCCAGAATAAAAAATCGTCGTCATCTGAAGATGGCACGGATTTTGCAATCATTGAAAATGCCCTGCCCATCTTCGTGGATCCGAAGACAGGCCTGACACATGTAAACGTCGTAATTTAGGAACAGCAAATGACAAGCATCAGCACCACCACGCTTAGCTCGTTGACAGCCAAGACCACGGATTCAACCAAAAAAGCAGCCGATACCTACAGCCAGTTCCTGACCCTGCTGACGACGCAGCTCAAAAATCAGGATCCGCTTGATCCTGCTGACTCATCAGAATTCACCAACCAGCTTGTGCAATTCTCGCAAGTGGAACAGCAGATTCTGGGTAACGAGAAGATGGACACCCTCCTCTCACAGATCAACAACACGCAAATCGGCCAGTCACTCGGCTATATCGGCAAGGACGTCTTTTATAAAGGCAACTCCATCTATGCCGAAACCGGCGACAGCACCAAAATCGGTTACGCGATTGATGGCGCGCCAGTTAAGTCCTCGATCCATATCTACGATAAAGACAGCAACCTGATCCGCACCATCAGTCTGCCTTCAGGCACAATCAGCGGTAACATCAGCTGGGACGGGAAAGACGATTCAGGCAACGCCGTGCCCACAGGTACCTACACCCTTACCCTTGATTCCCTTGATGCCACAGGCGGTGCCCTCAAATCATATACCGGCGTGCCCGGCCATGTTGAAGGCGTCGAGACAACCGATGGTGTTTTGTATCTAGCCCTTAAAGGCGACAGCCGTATCGATGCCACGAACGTGCTTTCGATCTCGGAGCCGGACACCATTACGGCCCCTAAATCAACCGATACAGGCAGCACAACATAAAAGATTTTCTAAAAACAAGAACACAACAAACCAATACGGAATTTAAACCTTAGGAGATACCCATGTCACTTTTCGGCTCGCTCATTACCGGTGTGTCTGCCCTGTCTGCCCAAGCGCAGGCCATGGGTATGATCGCCAACAACATCGCTAACGTCACGACTGTCGGCTATAAGCGCCGCGAAGCGTCTTTCCAGTCGCTCGTCACATCAGCATCGGGTAACGCCCGTTACACGCCAGGGTCGGTCCTCTCCCGCGCAATCCAGAAAATCGGCGGTCAGGGTGCCCTGCAACAAACCAACTCGACGACCGACGTCGCCATTTCCGGCAACGGCTTCTTCGTAGTCCAGCGCTCGCCGGAAGGCCTGCAGGAATCCCTATTCACCCGCGCAGGGTCATTCAGCGAAGATTCCAACGGCTTCTTGAAAAACACCGCGGGCTTCTACCTGATGGGCTGGCGCCTCGATGTTGACGGCAACCTGCCTGCAGGCCGCGATGACATTTCATCGCTTGAAGCCATCAACGTGTCGCTGCTCGGCGGCCTCACCAAGCCAACCACATCGGCCGAGCTGAACCTCAACCTCAATGCTGCTGAAAAAGCAACCACATACCCGTTATCGGTCTCAACCCCAGCTGATTTCAAACGCACCATGAAGGTGTTTGATAGCCTCGGCGAAGGCCAGAGCGTTGAATTGCAGTTCACCAAGCATGAATCACCAACTGCTTACGCACAATCAAGCTTCGGCGGCTCTGGCCTCGACAGCACAACATTGCTGACATCCGTCACCGGTATCGATGCAGGCGAAACCATGAACATCGCCATCGGCAATGTCTCGGCGGCCTTCCCGGTCACCGCGACATCGACAGTGCAGAACCTGATCGACTTCGTAAACGACAGCACGACCCTGCAGGCAGTCGGCACCGCCGAACTGACGGCAGGCGGTGAAATCCGTATCACGGCCCGTAAATTCGACGAAGCCGTATCCATCACCAACGGTACGCAAACAGGCTCCATCGGTGCAGCATCGGCCCTTGGTTTCTCGACCATGGCTGCCACCAGCGCATCGACGTTGCTTGGCCCTCTGGCCGCAACAACCCAGCTTAACTCCCTCACCGGTGTGGCCACGGGTAACACGATCCAGATCGGTGTCGGCACCGATGCCATCAGCTTCACAGTTGGTGCCACATCAACCGTGCAGGACTTCATCAACGCGGTGAACGCAAACCCACCAGCTGGTCTGGCCGGCGTTGCTCGCGCTGAACTGACGGCGGCCGGCAATATCCGTATCCAGTCACTGAATACAACGCAGGCAGTATCGGTCACCGACACCGCCGGCACGGCATCGGCAGCTTTGGGCTTTACCTCAACCGCATCCAGCGTGCCGACGCAGCCTACCCCATACCCGACAGCTGGGCTGCAAAACACCGCCAACGCCTATGGCTGGTGGGACCTGAAACTCGTCAATCTTACAACCGGCACCACGCTGACTGAAGGCTCGATGAACTTCAATTCCGACGGTACGCTGAACGCAGCACAAGACGTTGACGGCAACAAGTACATCAAGCCGACCAATATCAACTGGGGTAACGGTTCCGACCTGCAGGATATCGACATCGACATCAGCGGCCTGACTCAGTACTCGGGTGAATATAACGTGACCAGCGTAACCCAGAACGGGGCCGAGCTGGGCCTGCGGACGGGTGTTGAAATTGACCGTAACGGTATCGTCACGGCGCGTTTCTCGAACGGCCAGACATCGGCTCTGTTCAAGCTGCCAATGGCAACCTTTACAAGCCCGAACAGCCTGACCGAACAAACAGGTAACGCCTACATCCAGACGTCGGAATCCGGCTCCTACAACTTGCGTGAAGCAGGTTCGGGCGGCTCGGGTCTGATCGAAGGGTCAGCCGTTGAATCATCGAACGTCGACATCGCGGACGAGTTTACAAAAATGATCATTACGCAGCGCTCCTACTCGGCAAGCTCCAAGATCATTCAAACCGCCGACCAGATGACGGAAGAATTGCTGAGACTGCGTTAACCGCAAAAAAGCCTAACAAATAGGTTTTTGGTTTCAGTAGTATCCCGGACACTCAGAACGAGTGTACCGGGATACACTTTTTATACCCCAACCCCTGTGCTAGGCTGCCCTTATGCAACTGCCAAAAGACGCTCCGCTCGACACCTACCTCAAGGCCGCGCTCGACCTGCAAAACCAGGAACGCTGGCAGGAAAGCATCGATGTGATCGAACAATGCCTGCGCGTCCATGGCGGGCACCCTCTCGCTTTTTATGTGGCTGGCCGTGCCTACGAAAAACAGAACAATTTGCAGGCAGCAGCCCAGCTGTTTGAAGCCACGCTGAAGCATGACCGCGGCTTCGTGTGCCTGCTTGACCTTGGCAAAGTCTATCTGCGCCTGCGCGACCCTGCGCGCGCCACCCCCCTACTGGTCGAGGCTCTGTCCAAAAAACCGCAATCGGCCGAGGCGTTAAGTGTACTGGGGCAGGCTTATCTGGACAGTGACGATAACGAACAGGCCGAAAAGGCACTTACCGCTGCAGCAAAAATCGAAGAAACCCCTGAAAACCAGTTTAACCTCGGCCTCGCATACTTACGTACCGGCAGGCCTGAAAATGCACTGCAAGCTTTCACCCGTTCGGTCGAACTCAATGAGGCCGACCCCGAGGCATGGGAATATCTGGGCCAAACATACTGCCTGCTTGAACAATATGTCCACGGCATCCTCATATTGCACAAATTGGCTAAAGAAAACCCGGCATCGCAGCGTTACCGCCACCTGCTGACCAATGCCTTCAAGGAATTCAAACCCGAAACATACGAACCCGTTTTCCGCGAAGCCCTGTTGTGCTGCCTCGATATGGAAGGCCTGTCCTACGATTACCTAAATCTGGCCTTCACCAACTTGATGGCGCGCGACCCCGCGCAAGACATGCTGCGCGCGGCCCTTGACGCCCCGTCCTATGAGGCCTTCGCCGCCCTAGCCGCTGAGATACCAACGGACAGCCTAAATGATGAGCTACTGTGCCGGGGGCTGACCGCGTTTCTTACCCGTGACATGCAGTTTGAAGCCGCGCTCACGCATTTGCGCCGCTTTGCACTTGAAACCAATGCCGCTGGCAAAAGGCCTGAGCTACTGCCCTTTATGGCCGCCATGGCCGCCCAATGCTTCCTGAATGAATATGTATTTGATGAAACACCCGTAGAAGCCGCTTTGGTGGCCAATTTGCAGGCAAAGCTGACCAAAAACGACGAATGGACGGACGATACCGCCATAACCATGCTCTTGCTGGCCGCCTACAGGCCGCTGGCCCCGCTAATTGATACGCTGCCCCTGCTTACCCCCGCCAGCATCGCAAACGCCCCCAAAGCCCTTACGGGCGTTTTATTCGAACAGATAACCGACTGGCTGGCTGAACGCGAGATCCGCAAAACCATCCCCTCCTTGCAGGCATCAGGCAACGAAGTGTCGGCCAAAGTGCGCGCGATGTACGAGGAAAACCCATATCCACGCTGGAAACACGTTTATCGCGACCATGGCGGTCCTAGCGGTCTTATTGATATAGATACGTTACGCCGCAATGCAGGTGGTCAACGGCTCGAGATGTTAAACGCCGGTTGCGGCACCGGCCAGCACGTCATGATATCCAGCGCAGGCTTCCCCGATGCCAATATCACAGCCGTCGATTTAAGCCTGGCCAGCTTGGCATACGCCAAAAAACGCTGCACCGAGGCTGGGGTTACCAACGTGACCTTTTATCAGGGCGACATTCTTGAACTGGGCAATAGCCTGCCCAGACAATTTGACATTATTGAAAGCGCGGGCGTCCTCCACCATATGGAGGACCCTATGCGCGGATGGCAGGTACTGACCAACCTTTTAAAACCCGGCGGGCTTATGCGGATCGGTCTATATAGTGAAACCGCCCGCCAAAACGTGGTCGCCAGCCGCCAGTTTATTGCGGATAACGGGTTTGAGCCAACATTGGAAGGCATCCATGCCTGCCGCGCAGCGCTTAAAAGCCTGTCTGACTTCCACCCGGCAAAAAGCATTACAGGGTCGCCCGATTTTTATTCGACCTCCCTGTGCCGTGACCTGATTTTCCATGTGCAGGAACATCGTTTCACAATTCCGCAGCTAAAAGACTGCTTGGCAAAATTAGGGCTCGAGTTTATGAGCTTCTCTATCGCAAGCTCCAAAATTATTACGGAATACATTCGAGCCTATCCGGATGATAAAAAGATGACCTCGCTGGATAATTGGCATGAATTTGAACAGCGCAACCCGCATACATTTGCAAATATGTACCAGTTCTGGTGCCGCAAACCGCACCAGACAATCCATTGATATATATGGGTTAAACGCGGGATATTATGCGGTGAAATATGTATGCGTATGAAGGAACCATGAGGAATATCTAAAATTAGCGCTTTAACCTTGTGTTAAGAATCATGCTATTATGATGAATACTAGTCGCCAAGGAACAGGCGATATTAATTTAACAACCCCTAGGATAGGAGTTACTCATGACTGGTGAAGTCGTTCTCAGCGCAGCATTGCGTTCAAACTTGCTCTCGCTTCAGCGTACGCAAGGCAGTATCGATAAAGTTCAAAACATTCTCTCGACCGGTTTGAAAGTGTCTTCGGCACTTGATAACCCACAAAACTTCTTTGCATCACAATCCCTGAAAAACCGTTCGTCCGACCTTACCACCCTTCTGGATGGTATTGGCCAGTCGATTCAAACCGTTAAAGCAGCCGACGCTGGCGTGACCAGCTTGACCTCGTTGGTGAAGCAGGCTCAATCCATCGTATCGTCTGCTCGTGACGCTATCACGAACGGTTCGAAAGAAGCGTCTGCTACCGGTACGGTAAACCTCAAAGGCGTAACAAACCTGACAACGCTGACGGGTATTCCTACCACGTCAACGCTGCGTTTCAGCATTACAAACGCTAACGGCGATGCTTTGACAGTAAGCGGCGGCGGCGCAGTAACCATTGCCAACAACGACTCGATCGAGCAGTTGATTGGTAAAATCAATGACTTAACAGATGCAACGACAACATCCGCAACCTTTGGCAAACAGATCCTGAAAGCTGAATTGACATCTGCAGGGAACCTGAAAATCACAGGTCAGGAAGGCCTTACATACCGCCTCACCTTCGACTCCGACGGCGACGGTGCAGCTGGTGAAATAGCTACTGACGCCGTGGCTGACAGTGCTTTGGCATCGGCGCTGGGTTTTGGCTCGGTGGCTAAATCGCAAGCGGCTCAATCCGACACCTTGTTCGAAGTGGGCTTCACGGCAACATCAAACACGAAACTGACATCCGGCACGTTCTACACTGCCACTGTCGGTACCAAGGCATCAGCGTCCACGCTGCTGACCGCGGTTCGTGACACGGATGGCGGTGGTACAGCACGTTTCGTCAACAACGCATCGGGTGGTACAGTTTACAACATTACGATTAACGATAAAACGGCCGTTAACCTTACCCTCGACAGCACCACGACCATTCAAGGACTCGTCGACGCAATCAACACCGACTCGACCTTGAAAGGTTTCCTCAAGGCATCTTACGATGCTACAACGGGTAAATTCGGGATTGAATCGATCTCGGCCGCAACACAAACCGTCAAAATCGGTATCACCGACGGTGCGAACGTTGCAACAGGCGATAAAGCCGATTTTGACTTCGGTGTCAAAGCTGGCTTCACGACTGGCACAACCAACGCTGCCGCCTCTTCTGAAAACTTTGTTCTGGCAGCTGCTGCCTCGACATTGTCCCAGTACGAGACCGACTACAACACCGTTCTTAGCAACATTGACACCCTGGTTTCCGATGCCGGTTACCGTGGCGTTAACTTGCTTGGTGGTGACACGTTGGATACCTACTTCAACGAAGACCGTTCGAACAAGCTCAGCACCAAAGGGCAGGATCTTTCCTCCTCAGGCCTGAACCTGTCGAAAGCCGACTTCTCCCGTCTCGATACGATCACATCTGCCGACACCAAAATCCAGGCAGCTCTGACATCGGTTCGTAGCTTCGGTGGCCAGTTGTCGAACTCGCTCTCGATCATCCAGACCCGTGAAGATTTCACGAAATCGCTGGTTGCAACGCTGAACGAAGGTTCGGATAAACTGACCGTCGCCGACCAGAACGAAGAAGGGGCAAAACTGCTCGCTCTGCAGACCCGTCAACAACTCGGCGTTACCGCCCTGTCCTTGGCATCGCAAGCGCAACAGTCGGTTCTCAAACTGTTCTAATAGTTTTCGGATTGTGGGCCGGCAGAAAGCCGGCCCGCTTTCCACCTTCCCGCCTCAAGCCGGAAGATCAAAGGAAAACAGGCGTTCTCAGGTTTTCTTTTGATATTTTGGTTTTAAACCGTACACTCCTGGACAGAACGTCCTTGTAAACCCGAGAGAAGCTCGCCATGGCACTAGTCATAGACCTGAAACCCAAAGAACGGATTATTGTCGGCAACGCCGTTATCACAAACGATAACCAGCGCACCCGTCTGCATATCGAAGGCGAAGCCCCCATCCTGCGTGAACGTGATGTGATGCGCGAGGAAGATGCAACCAGCCCCTGCAAACGGATCTACTTCATCATCCAGCTGATGTATCTGGCGAAAGACGCGACCGAAATATACGACACCTACTTCACGGCCCTGCGCGAAGTACAGGATGCAGCGCCCTCGACCACCCTTCTGATTGCCGATATTTCGCAGCATATTTTGGGCGGGCATTATTACAAAGCCTTGCGTGAAGCCCGCAAACTCATCGATTACGAACAGGAGCTGATGTCCCATGTCTAACAATCCTTATGCCGCAGCCGCAGGCAAATACGGCAAAACCGCCAAGGAAACACCGGACCAGCGCGAACTGGAAGGCCAGCTTCTGCTGAAAGCCGCAAACGAACTGCAACGCCTGCAGGAACGCTGGGACGAAGCAACGCCAGAGGATATCGACAATATCCTGACCTATAACCGCAAGCTCTGGATGCTGTTTTTCGACACGGCAATCGAAAACCCCGATAGCCGGCCGGTCGATCTGCGCAACAACATCGTGAACCTGTGCAACTTCATCTTTAAACGCTCGATCAATATTTTGTCGGAGCCGACGAAAGAGAAATTGAGCGTGCTGATCGACATCAACCGCCAGATCGCCAGCGGCCTGATGGTCAAGGTACCGCCAACGGCCGCCGCCAAGGTAGCCGCCGCCGCTCAGTCAAACGCGACCGCCGCCTCCTCGACCTCAACTTCAGCTTAAACAGACGAAAACCCTTAAAGGGCTATAGAATAAAAAGACCTGCCGAAATGGCAGGCCCATAAGCTATGATATTTTGAAGGGATGGTTATAAAAACGCGGATAAAACACGTCGTCCGCGCCCAACCCCAAGCCGGCGCGGATAAAAGAACACAAAACCGCATCGTGAAAAATCACGAAACCGATATTGCCTTAAGATGTGGCGCTGATTAGATCAGACGTCCACTTGTACGGATGTCGCATCAGCAGAACTCGTCCCGCTAAAACCCGTAGAAGTAGAAGTTGCGTCCTGTGACGGCTGCGGCGTCGGCGTAGATTCTGCTACCGTCGCATTCGTCCTGATGGGCGCTGCCCCCTTCTGGGTATCAGCATTCCGGGATAATTGTTCTGCCAGTTGAACGTCCTCAATCGCTTCACGCTGCCTGTAGCTGCGTAAAGCTTGCTCCGACGGAATCTGTGCCAGCACTTCGCCGGACAGAGTATCCCTAAACTCCAGAATTGCGATCTTGGTATTCACATCAACCCGTACTGTCGGGCTGACATAAGGTGCCACGGACGCAACTTGCAGTTTTTCAGGATTTGAAGCATACGAATTCAGTGTTGACGACTGGTCAACACTGCCTCGTGAAAGGACGCTATTAGCGACCGTAGATTTTACAGCCTCAATCATGTTTTTCCCCAAGCGGCAAGGTTTACCTGCCTACTATCATCGTACATGCGACAACGTCAAAAGTCAATGTTTTTTCTATTTTTCAATATGTTCCGAGCAAACGCTATCAACGATAAAGCGATTTTTGAGAAGTCGCAGATTTGCAGCGACTTCTCAAAAATCACCAACCCCGGAAGCCCGCACCCAAAGCATTGGTTTACATGGATTTTTTCTAATAAAACGGGTTCCGGTCGCTAGGCGTACAAGTGCATAACAACCAATACGCAACAACACCCTACATACCCCAATATAGCAGATAGGTTGAAAAACACCCACACATGCACGCCAAGGGTATAGAATGAAGGATGATAACTACAAAAGTCGGGCATTTTTAAACATAGAGTTTCCCACGAGTCGGACACAGCAACGCCCTGCACGCGACATTGGACAGCAACCAAAAATTAATGTATGTTAACAAAAGAATGACGGTCGCCAAAACGCTGTTTTTACAGCCCTTTATCGGCCTTTGTTCGACATCCAGGCCGCACGGGCCGCACACAAAAGTCATTACTTAGGAAAGCCGATGAGCAGTTTTACTGACACCATCAAAAGCCTGGGACCAGCCCGTCTAGCCGTCTTGGCAGGGGTCTTTGTCGGCCTGCTGGTTTTCTTCGTATTCGTATCATCTCAAGTATCGAAACCGACCCTGACCTTGCTGTACGGCAATCTGTCATCGGTCGATTCAGCGTCCGTCGCCGCCAAGTTGGAAGAAACAAAAATCCCGTTCGAGGCCTCGGCCGATGGCTCGCAGATCCGCGTCCCGAAAAATGAGATTGGCCGCGCCCGCATGTTGCTGGCCCAAGCTGGCCTGCCCAATGGCGGCTCGATGGGCTACGAAATTTTTGACCAGAAATCGGGCTTCGGCACCACCGGCTTTGTGCAGAATATCAATCAGGTTCGTGCGCTGCAGGGTGAACTCTCGCGCACCATTTCAACCCTCGATTCCGTTGAATTCGCCAAGGTCCACCTCGTCCTGCCGCAGCGCGAACTGTTCTCGCGCGAAACAAGCCAGGCCAGCGCCAGCGTGACCCTGAAGCTCAAGCCCGGCAAACGCCTGAGCCGCGAACAGATTTACGGTATCCAGAACCTCGTTGCCAACGCGGTGCCTGAACTTAAAACCGATAAAGTATCCATCATCGACACCGAAGCCAATTTACTGGCCGGCGGCGGCAATGACAGCCCCGAAGCCATGGCTGGCTTGAAATCAGAAGAAATGCAGCGCGCATACGAAGAACGCATGAACGCCTCGATCGAGGATATGGTCGGTCGTATTGTGGGCTTCAACAAGGTCCGGGCCCATGTCTCGGCCGAGTTGAATTTTGACCGTATCCAGACCAACTCCGAAACCTATGACCCCGAAGGTCAGGTTGTGCGTTCTACACAGACCGTGCAGGACGATTCAAACGAAGCCGAAAAAGGCAATGCGCCGGTAGGCGTCCAGAACAACATCCCCGGCGGTAATGGCGATCAAACCGATAGCGGCACCAGCAGCAAGAACAGCCGCGCCGAGGAAACCACCAATTACGAAATCAGCAAGACCGTCAAAAGCATTGTCAGCGAAACCGGCAGCGTCAAAAAAATCTCGGTCGCAGTATTGGTTGACGGCATCATGGTTGCCGACAAAGACGGCAAAAAAACCTACCAACCGCGTACGCAGGAAGAACTCGATAAAATCGCAGCATTGGTCAAATCCTCCATCGGGTTTGATGCCAAGCGCGGCGATACGGTCGAAGTTGTGAACATGGCATTCAGCGAAGTTGAAATGCCTGATATCGGCGCATCCTCAACCCTGTTCGGCTTTGACCGCGGGCAATTGCTGCAAACGGCCGAAATGATCATGCTCGCCATCATGGGTATCCTTGTCATCCTATTGGTCCTCAAACCCATCATGACATCGCTGTTCCAGGCCCAGAAATCAGCCATGGAAGACGCACGTAACGAGATGCTGATAGCCCAGGGCACCGGCCTTGGTCCAGCCCCTGCCCTGACCGGCCCCAGCGCCGCCGAAATAGAAGCCCGTATGCAGCAGGAAGAAGAATCCCTGATCGACATGCAGGCCGTGGAAGGCAAGGTCAAGGCATCGACAGTACGCAAAGTGGGCGACATCGTATCCACGCACCCAACCGAAACAGTATCGATTATCCGCAACTGGATGACGCAGGAGTAACGCGCCATGGCACTGAGGATACGCGAAGATTATCGGGCACTGAACGGCAAGGAAAAAGCCGCTATCTTCCTGCTGGCACTGGGCGAGGACCATACCGCCCGCCTGTTTGAATTCATGGACGAGGAAGAGATCATGGAAATCTCGACCACCATGGCAGGCCTTGGCAAAGTATCATCCAGCGTCATTGAACGCCTGTTTGTCGATTTCGCCGAACAGATGTCATCGACCGGCTCATTGGTTGGTACCCTCGATTCAACCGAGCGTTTGCTGGCCAAGGTGCTAGGCAAAGACAAAGTCAATTCCATCATGGAAGAGATTCGCGGCCCCGCAGGCCGCACCATGTGGGAAAAACTCGGTAACGTGAACGAGGAAGTGCTGGCCAACTTTCTGGTCAAGGAATACCCGCAGACCGTAGCCGTTGTGATGTCCAAAATCATGCCCGACCACGCCGCACGGGTTATGGCCCTGTTACCGCAGGGTTTCGCGATGGAAGTCATCCACCGGATGCTGCGTATGGAATCCGTGCAGAAAGACGTGCTGGAAGACGTTGAAAAAACCCTACGTACGGAGTTCATGTCGAACCTCGCGCGTGGCGCACGCCGCGACAGCCACGAAATGATGGCCGAGATTTTCAACAATCTCGACCGCACAGTCGAAGGCCGCTTTATGCTTGGTCTCGAAGAATCCGAACCGGATTCGGCCGAGAAAATCCGCTCACTCATGTTCACCTTCGAGGATCTGGGCAAACTCGACCCATCCTCGATGCAATCCATCATCCGCGCGGTCGATAAAGACAAACTCCCGCTGGCTCTAAAAGGCGCCACTGAAACCGTGCGCGACCTGTTCTTGTCGAACATGTCGGAACGCGCCGCCAAAATCCTGCGCGAAGACATGTCCTCCCTCGGGCCTGTGCGCCTCAAGGATGTCGAGGAAGCGCAGCAATATATTGTCAGCGTCACCAAAGACCTCGAGAGCCGCGGCGAAATTCGCGTGGCATCGGGCAAGGAAGAAGACGAGATTATTTACTAAGCGGGATCGATGGAACAGCCAGTGGGTGATAACGCAAAAAAATTCCTCTTCGACATCAATGATTTTGGTGAAGAAGCTCTGCGAAAAAAACGTGAGCACGCGCGCCGCCCCACCTTCTCGCAGGAGGAAATGGAAGCATCGCGCCAGACAGGGTTTGAACAGGGCCGCACCTCCGGCGTGCGCGAAACGCTGGCCTCACAGGAAGCGCAGGTACGCGATGTATTGCAGCAGGTGGTGTTTGCCGCCGACCGCCTTGAACAGGGCGAAGCCCAGCGCATCAACACGTTTATCGAACAATCAACCGTGCTGACGACTCAGGCCATCATCAAGCTGTGCCCGGCTTTGCTGGATGTTATGGCAGCAGCCCAGATTGACGGGTTCATCCGCCGCGTGCTGGCCGAGCAGGTCAAAGGCCAATCCCTTACCATCCATGTGGCACCCGAACATGCCGAGCAGATCAACATCCGCCTGACCGAGACACTGACGACGATGCGCCGCAAGGTCACCTGCAACGTGGTGCCTGATACGACCCTCAACGGCCTGCAATGCCGCTTTGAGTGGACCGGCGGCGGGGCGGAATGGGACCCAAGCGCGGCCATGAACAGCCTGCTTGAAACCATAATAACCCACCTGCCCGAAGAGATGCGCGGCCAAGCCGTAGCAAGTGTGGACGAACAGCCGCAAACACCACATAATAACGTAACCCAACCGGAGACGTGAGATGGCCGACAACATAGGCAAAGACCTGAATTTACAGGAAATGGCCGATCCCAATGCCGAGAACGAGACATTCGATCACGACATAGGCGAACCGATGGCCAAGGATGTCGAAGCGATTTACGACATCCCTGTACAAATATCCGCCGTTCTCGGCCGCTCGACCATGCAGGTCAGCCAGCTTTTGAAACTGGGCCGCGGCGCTGTCGTTGAACTGGACCGTAAAGTCGGCGAAGCCATCGACATCTACGTCAATAACCGCCTTGTTGCGCGCGGCGAGGTTGTTGTGGTTGAAGATAAACTGGGCGTGACGATGACCGAAATCATCAAATCGGACCGTTCATAAGAAACACGCATCATGGCCGATGAATTAACAGCACCCGCAACTGACGCCGCAGCCGCGCAGGCAACCGGCCGCCTTGCCAGCGCTATCAAAATCGTCCGCCCTAAAAAGCGTTTCGATATGGCCACCGTGCTCGGCATGGTTTTGACAATCGTCATCATCAGCGTGGCACTGGCCCTCACAGGCTCGCTCATGTCGTTTTACGACCTGCCTGCCGTGCTCATGGTTATTTTCGGCACCTTCACCATCACCACCATGTCATATAGCAGCGATGAGCTGAAAAAAGCCGCGCAGATTTTAAAATCCTCGATGATCAAAAGCGTGCGCCGCCCATCCACCATGGCGCGCCAGCTGCTTGATCTCTCCGTCCTCGTCAAATCCAAAGGTCCGCTGGCGCTAAGCCAGGTTGAAACAGAAGTGCGGAAAGACCCATTCCTGTTTCAGGGCATCCTGTTCATTGCCGATGGCTACACCCCTGATGAAGTAAACCGTATTTTAACGCAGGATATTGAAGCCCTGATAGAACGGCACCGCCGTACGGCCTCCATTGCCCGCAGGGCTGCCGAAGTATCGCCCGCCATGGGTCTTGTCGGCACGCTTGTAGGCCTTGTCCAAATGCTGCACCAGCTGGACGACCCCAGCAAAATCGGCCCCGCCATGGCTGTCGCCTTGTTGACGACGTTTTACGGCGCTCTCATGTCAACCGTATTCCTGATGCCTCTGGCCACGAAGCTGGAACGCAATTCCGGTGAAGATGTCATGATCAAGGAAATGATTTTAACCGCCATCGTCTCGATGGCGCGTCAGGACCACCCGCGCAAACTGGAACACGAGCTTAATATGCTCCTGCCTCCCGGTGAACGAGTAAGATATTTCTCTCAATAATAGCGAGGCAAGTGCCGAGCCGCGCGGCTTACCCGCGCGAAGCCAGCCGCGTGCAGCGCACGCGCCCCGGCGTTTGAGGGGCCACAAAAAAACGCGTGCGTTATTTCTCTCAATAAATATTAAATGGTTTTGATGCCGTATGCCGGCAGTTTGAAACGGCGTGCAGCGCCGTTATAGCGATCAACACGCTCGACAATTTTTGGGCGCTGCGGCTCGGGCACAGCATCAATGAAAAAAATGTGAGATGACGTGTTGGTATCGGCCACCAACCCCGCCGCACCAAATTCCTCGCGCAGCTTCTTGGTGGTTGTCACCGCATCCCTGAATTCGCCAACCGCTTCGGAAAATTTCTCAAAATCATCGCCCATATAGCGTTTGAAAGGGTCTCGGCCCACGGCCAGACGCGCATTCGGGCGTATTTCGCGAAGCCGCATCAAGGCTTCATCCATATGGTCGGGGCCGCCCACATTTTTGATTAAAAGCAGCAAGCTCAGCATGGCGCTGCGATCAACACCGCGCAGGCAATGAATAGCCAGCTTTTTGGGGTAAATGGCCTTAAGCATACTTTCAGCTACCGTCACGGTTTCGCTCACGGCTTCAAAGGCGATCGTGGCACGCATCTCAGCACGCAGACCGGCATCTTTAATACCGGCCAGACGTGATTTGATATCGTCACGCGAAACAGCATCCTGATGAAACACGCGGGAATAATAATGAGGTATTTGCGCTTCTTCGATCTGGGCCAGCATGGCACTGGCATGGGCCAGATATTCGGGGTCTTTTTGCTGGTAATATTCCAGCATATCCGGCTCGGACGCGGTAATGACCGCGCCGATCTCGCCGCTGCGGATATGCCCGTACATCTCAGCCAGACCGCTGATAGTTATCTGTTGTGACCAGTCAATGGAATTTGCCATGCGTTTCCATAATATAAAAGATTGGTATCTGTCAATTTATGAGTAGATTAAGCCGCGCCTTTGGCAAATCCAGCCTTGTCATCGTCCCAATCCATACCAAGCCCCACGCTCATGGCCAGCAAACGTGGTAAACTCCTTCCGAAAGTACAGATTGCTTCGCCTAACGAAGCATCTACACTTGGGAACAGATACAAAAAATATGCCTGAATCTCATAATACATTAAGGATCCTGCGGTATGCGGTTAATGATTGTCGGTCATCTTGAAGGTCATATCAGCGCGGCTGGTAAAATCGCGCTTCAGCGCGGTGCGAAGGTCGTCCACTGCGAAGACATCCAGCAGGCGCTTGGTGCACTTCGGAATGGCAAGGGCGCCGACCTTGTGATGATCGACGTCAAGCAGAACATCGCCGCCTTTGTTGATGCACTCAACAAGGAACGCTTTGCCATCCCCGTCATCGCCTGCGGCGTGGGGTCCGATGCCAATGCCGCCGTCAAGGCCATCAAGGCCGGCGCTAAGGAATACCTTCCCCTGCCGCCTGACGCTGAACTGATTGCCGCCGTCATTGAAGCCGTCACGGAAGAACAGACAGCCATGATCGCGGGCGATCCGTCCATGCAGCGCGTCATCAAACTGGCTGACCAGGTCGCTCCATCCGAAGCCACCGTCATGATCACCGGAGAGTCCGGAACCGGTAAGGAAGTGATGTCTCGTTACATCCATAAGAAATCCAAACGCAAGGACGGACCCTTTATCGCGCTGAATTGCGCGGCAATTCCCGAGAACCTGCTAGAATCTGAACTATTCGGCCATGAAAAAGGTTCCTTCACGGGCGCAGTTGCCCGCAGAATTGGTAAATTCGAGGAAGCAACTGGCGGCACGCTGCTGCTGGACGAAATATCCGAAATGCAACACAGCCTGCAGGCCAAGCTTCTGCGCGCCATTCAGGAACGCGTGATTGACCGTGTCGGCGGTAAGGAACCCGTTAAAATCAACGTGCGTATCATCGCGACAAGTAACCGCAACCTGAAAGAAAGCGTGGCCAAAGGCGAATTCAGGGAAGATCTGTACTTCCGCCTCAACGTCGTGAATATCCATCTGCCCGCCTTACGTGAGCGCCCGGCTGACTTGGCGGCCTTGGCCCAGCTTTATGCCGATAAATACGCCGATGTGAACGGTATCGGCAAAAAGAAACTCTCGAAGCCCGCTTTGGCCAAAATTCAGGGCAGCCGCTGGCAGGGTAACGTGCGCGAACTTGAAAACGCCATGCACCGCGCCATCCTGATTTCGCTGGAAGACGAGATTGAGGCCGATGCTGTCCATACATCTGATGAACCTGCCGCCGCAGAAAAACCCGCAGGGAACGTCGCTGGCAGTGGTCTGGGGGGCACCGTGGCAGATATGGAACGCAAACTGATCCTCGATACGCTTGACCATGTATTGGGCAACCGGACCCATGCGGCAAAGATCCTCGGCATATCCATCCGCACCTTGCGTAATAAGCTCAAGGACTATGGGCGCGACGAATAACCACCTTAAATGCTATAAATGCCAATTGTTACAGCCGTGATGACTATAGGCATACATTGTTACAACCAAAAAATGTGCTTTTTGCACATCAATAGAAACAATAAACATATTTTAATGTCAAAAACACTTAGGCAACACTCTTTTATTGCATTTCAGACGATATAGACAACGCCCCCTAGCCCCGCCGTCAATTACAAAAACACCACCAAAACAAAAACACTTTAAACAGTGCTTTTTGCACAAATACTAAAAAGCAAAAACCGACAAAACCGTGTGATCATCTATCAAAACCGCCTCGTTTTTCATGGGCACTGCTGATATACTGTTAAGACAAGTTCTAACCTAGGTATCACATCATCCATGGCTGATCAGGTAGCAGGCGCCTCCTCGGGAAACGCAGGCATAGATGCTTTTAAGGCATCTATGGGGCGCGGTGACGTGCTTTTGGCCCTCGGCATCATTGCCATTATCTGCGGGCTGATCTTCCCCCTGCCGACATGGCTGCTTGATATATCACTGGCCTTATCCATTACCTTCAGCGTGCTTATTCTAATGACGGTGCTGTTCATCGAACGCCCGCTTGATTTCACAACCTTCCCGACCACGCTCCTAATCGCGACCATGCTGCGCCTGAGCCTCAACGTAGCCACGACGCGCCTTATTCTGGCTGGCGGCCATGAAGGCACGGAAGCAGCAGGCCACGTCATCAAGGCATTCGGCACCTTCATCATGGGTGACAATTTCGTGATCGGGATCATCGTTTTCGCTATCCTCATCACCATCAACTTCGTGGTTATCACCAAGGGTTCTGGCCGTATCGCCGAAGTCGCCGCGCGTTTCAGCTTGGACGCCATGCCGGGCAAGCAAATGGCCATCGACAGCGATATGTCAGCTGGCCTTATTACAGAAGATGACGCCCGCCGCCGCCGCTCGGAACTGGAACAGGAAAGCAATTTCTATGGCGCGATGGACGGTTCAGCCAAATTCGTGCGCGGCGATGCCGTGGCTGGCCTTATCATCACCTTCGTCAACATCATCGGCGGCATCATTATCGGCACTGTTCAACATGGCCTATCGCTCGGTGAAGCCACGCATTCCTACACCTTCTTAACCGTAGGCGACGGCCTTGTAAGCCAGATTCCTGCGCTCCTCGTGTCGATTGCCGCAGGCCTTCTTGTATCCAAAGGCGGTGTATCCGGCTCGGCCGACAAAGCCTTGTTCCGCCAGTTCTCGCAGTATCCGCGCGGGCTTGCCCTCACGTCAGGCGCGGTCGGCTTCCTCGCCGTCATGCCGGGTCTGCCCTTTCTGCCCTTTTTCACGCTGGCCATGATGACGGGCGGGCTTTCATGGTACCTGCAACGCGAAGTCAAGCGTGTGGCCAGCCAGAAAGTACAAATTGCTGCATCCGAAGCCGCCAAAGTCAAACCGGCCGAAGAGCCGATTTCAAAGTCACTGGCGATGGATACAATCCGCCTCGAACTCGGTTACGGCCTGCTGACCCTCGTCAATGCCGAAGGCCACAAACTGACCGACCAGATAAAAGGCCTGCGCCGCCAGCTGGCCGAGGAAATGGGCTTCGTACTGCCCAGCGTCCGCATTCAGGACAATTTGCAATTAACCGCATCCGACTACGTGGTGCGTATCAAGGAAATTGAAGCCGGCCGCGGCACCGTCCGCCCCGGCATGTTGCTGTGCATGGACCCTGCAGGTGAACCGATTACCCTACCGGGCGAGACTACGGTCGAACCTACATTCGGCCTGCCTGCCATGTGGATTGACGAACAATACCGCGAGGAAGCGAATTTTCGTGGCTATACGGTCGTTGACGCCTCCACCGTGGTCACCACGCATCTGACCGAAATCGTCAAAGACAACATGGCCGATTTGTTGTCGTACACGGAAACGCAAAAACTACTCGATGAAATGGGCAAACCGTTCCAGAAACTCGTGGCCGATGTAATACCCGGCCAGTTGTCGCTTTCAGGCCTGCAGCGCGTGCTGCAGAATTTGCTGGCCGAGCGTGTATCCATACGCGATATGCCAACCATCCTCGAAGGCATTTCAGAAGCGGCCCAGCATACAAAATCAGTCGCCATGATATCCGAACATGCGCGCGCAAGGCTTGCCCGCCAGATATGCACCGCACACCTGAACATCCATGGCGTCCTGCCCCTTGTCACACTGTCGCCTGACTGGGAACAGGCCTTCGCCGATGCCCTGATGGGCGATGGCGAGGAACGCCAGCTGGTCATGGCACCATCCCAGCTGCAGCAATTCATCGCCCGCGTGCGCGATATTTACGAAGATTTCCAAAGCCGCGGCGAAGCCCCCGTATTGCTGACATCGCCCGGCATCCGCCCTTATGTGCGTTCGGTGGTTGAGCGTTTCAGGCAACAAACCGTTGTCATGTCACAGAACGAAATCCACCCCAAGGTGCGTATCAAGACTGTCGGGCAAATATAAAACCACCCATAATTTGACATAACACTAAGCTCTTTGGTACTTTCAGGCCATGGAAACAAGTGCAGCCAACACCAAAGCATGGTCGATCTGCCTGTGTGAACGCCCTGTCAAACGCGGCGCACGCCTCAATAAACTTGTGCTGGGCAGGCCACTGGGCCATGTGTTTCTGGCCATGATGACATCAGACGGCACAGTTGCCGGTGAAATACACGCGGGCGCATGGGTGAGCGGCGAACGACGTAAACTGGATTTACGCTCCCGCATCAGTGAACATGCCTTCGCACTCGCCTCCCTCGCCCACGCCGAAAGCCCATTACGGCAGGCCTTCAACATGGCCGGCCTTAAACCCGATTTACAATTGACCTTCCACGCATCGCTGGGAGCCGAACAGATAAAATCCGCCAACAATCTGGGCCGTCTGGTCGAAGGTCCGCGTGAAGAAGTAGGCACCATGTGGAAGCGTATGATGGACGAAGCATACGCTTTTAATCAAAAACATGTCCCCTATAACCGTTTCGGCCATAATGGTGACTTACAAAATTGCCAGACAGCAATTGTATGGCTGCTGGATAAAATGGACATAACGATCCCACCCGTCAATTTCGGCTATGCCGTGCCAGGATGGCGGCGTTTGGGCACAAAGCAGGGTGGCTCGGCCCCTAAATAACACGCTTCTTAACTTTTTATTAAGCATTTGCGCGGCGGCTCCAAAGCCCCTACGAAACACGTTCAAACCCCCAGTTTAGCTGGACTTTTCCCGAATCACCGCCGATACTGAATGTATGATTCGTTTAGGGGCTGCCCAAAAATGCGGCTAAAAACCTTTTATGCAAAGACGATGACCGAGGCGATGCAGATGGTGCGACAGACGCTTGGCGAAGATGCCATCATTGTTGCAACGCGCGAGGAAAACGGCGGGCGTAGCGTACGCGTGACCGCCGCGGTTGATCGTATGGATGACGGCCCCGCTTTTGAAGTCGGGCCGCAAAATTCCATGTCTGCAAAATCAGGCCGCGGCGTCCCCGAAAATTACCTCCAATACGATGCCGAGGAAGACGCCGAAGACGCGATCAACGAATTGCTGACCGACACCATGCTGCGCCATGGCATGCCGTCCGATATCAGCGATGCCATTTTATCGACTGCAACAATGGTCGGCCTGCCGGATGCCAATTCATCCCTCAAGGCCGCGCTCGAACACAGCTTTACCTTCGCCCCTCTGCCAATGAAAACCCGCAAAGCGCTGATGATGATCGGCGCACCCGGTGCAGGCAAAACACTCGCAACCGCCAAGCTGGCCGCCCGCGCTGCGATGTCCGACCTCAAAGCCGCCGTGATTACGACCGACACAGTGCGCGCTGGTGGTGTCGAACAACTCGAGGCGTTTACAAAATTGCTGCAGATCCCGCTGCAAAAAGCACGCAACCAGAAAGAACTCCGCACCCAGCTTGAACTGGCCCGCGATGCCGACCTTATTCTGATTGATACCGGCGGCTGCAACCCGTTTGACGTGGACGATATGCGCGCGCAGGCAACCCTGCTCGATGCTGGTACGATCGAACCCGTGCTGGTGATGGCCGCTGGCGGTGATGCCGAAGAATCGGCTGAGATTGCACGCTGCTTTGCGGTCTTGGGTGTACAACGCCTTTTCCCCACACGGCTTGATATCGCGCGCCGCCTGGGCGGGCTATTCTCAGCCGCTGGCCGTTCCGGCATCGCTTTTTCCGATGCGTCCAACACCCCTATGGTGGCAGGCGGCCTTGTAACGCTTTCGGCACAAAGCCTTGCTACCATGCTGCTACCGCAAGCCAATCGCAGCACGACGAAACCAGTTTCTCGCGGGGCTACCCAAACAGCCCCCAGCAAACCCAAAATGGGGGGCGCACCCGCTACCCCATCACCTAATACACGCCGGACAGGATGACGACGATGAACGAAGCTATCATGGTGCAGAACGCAGAAAATAATAATACGCAGACAACCGGCGGCGGTTTCCCGCGCGGGCATAACATCATCGCCGTGGCCTCGGGCAAAGGCGGTGTCGGCAAGACATGGTTCTCCATCTCGCTCGCGCACGCACTCGCCAAACAGGGCAAACGTGTTCTGCTGTTCGATGGCGATCTGGGCCTGGCCAATGTTGACGTACAATTGGGCCTGATGCCCAAACGCGATTTGAATGACGTGATCCGCGGCCGCCTCTCGCTCGACAAAGTCGTCCAGCGTTACGATGAAGGCGGTTTTGATATTGTAGCCGGTCGCTCCGGTCAGGCATCGCTTTCGGCCCTGCCGACCCAGCGCCTGATTATGCTGCGTGACCAGTTGCTCGATTTAAGCCACGAATACGACGCTGTCGTGATCGATCTTGGCGCAGGCGTTGACCGCACCGTACGCATGATGGCGGCATCCGCCACGCGTGCAATGCTGGTTGCGACAGATGAACCAACATCACTGACCGATGCTTACGCCTTCATTAAACTGGGCGCAGCAGCTGGCATGTCCAAAAACGTCAGCATCGTCATCAATCAGGCACAAAACGTGCTCGAGGGTGAGAAAACTTACAAAACGCTGCTGAAAGCCTGCGAAAACTTCCTGCGCCTCTCGCCCCCTCTGGCAGGCATGATCCGCCATGACCCCAAGGTCAAGGAATGTATCAGGCACCAGACGCCGCTGCTCATCCGCTCGCCCAATTGCGAGGCCGCAGGCGATATCGAGAAAATCGCCCGCCACGTGGACGAAGCCCTCAAAAAAGCTGCCGTAGCCTAACCAAAATAAACACCTAGTGGCCGCGACTGCGGCCCGCGGCTTATGCCGTGAAGCCTGCGTGGCGTTGTGAACGCCCAAAAAATTCGGAACAAATTTTTTGGTTTAAAGTTACAATGGGGTGGTATGACAAGTGTCCAGCCACCGCCGCCACCAGCGCCCCTACCCGCTACCAGTGCGGCGCCCCCCCTGCCTGCCGATGCAGTGCCCGTACCAGCCACCGCCACTTACCTGCCCCCGAGCCTCGAGATAACCGACCGGGCGCTAACCCTGAAGGGCGAGGTCATTGCCGCCAACCCAGACGGCACCGCCCGTATCGCAACGCCAAGGGGGCCGATTGATGTGCAATTGCCCCCCAACCAATTGATCGTCAAAGGGCAGGTGGTTGAAGTACAATTGCCCGCAGGCAGCCCGCCCACAGCCATAACCGTGACCCTGCCGCCTACAACAGGGGGCACGGCGCCCGCCGCAACAATTCAGCCATCAACGCTCCCAGTAGCCACCCCGCCCGCTACCTCCACGGCCACGCCTGCCCTGCCCACGATTACAACACCCAGCATCCCTGCGGCTGCCCCGCCCAACGCCATACAGGCAGCCCTGCAGGCAGTGCGCGGCCTGCTGCCCAACCTTACAACCCCTGCCGCCCCACAACCCAGTACACCATTGGCAGCAGGGGCCGATATCGGCCCGCAGGAACTGACGAATTTTCTAAAAGCATCCCTCCAAAATATTTCAAAAACCCCGGATACAGGGGCCGGTAACGCAGCACAATTAAAAGCCTTTGCCCAAAGCCCGTTGCAAACAGGGCAGATGGTGCGCCTAACCACGCTGCTTACATTACCAGTAACAGCCCCTGCCGCGCCAACGCCTGCAACACCAACGGCTTCGCTGCAGGCCGCACTGGCACCCAGTATTCCGGCAACAGCCACGCCCCATACGCAGGCCGCCTTACAAAGTTTTCTAAACCCGCCTGCAGTACCTGCACCCTCGCTTCAGGCCACGCTTAAAACCGCCCTATTGGCCACGCCCGATACACGTATAAATTTAAGCGGCACACCTTCTGAAACAGCCCCCGCCAACCCGGCTTTACGCATTTTGCAGGCGTTTACACCGTCCTTACAAAACGCAGCACAATCCAACACGGCACCAGCCACAACCATAATCCCGCCGCCCGCTTTGGGGATGCTGACCGCACCCGATGCTGCGGCCGCACCAACCGCCATTCGTATTCCCGTGATGGCCACGCCGCAAACCGCCCCGCAGCTACCCAACCCGATGCCGAACCCGATGGATGTACGCGTATCGGCCATCATGCCGGCCATCCAGAACGCGCAGCATATGGTGCCGCAACCCGCCTCCATGTCCAATCTGCTGCACGGCACACCCACGATGCCCGCCATTTTCGCGACCTTCACGGGCACAACGCCGCAGGGCTTGCCGATGGTCGAACTACCAACCTTCAGCATAGCGACGGACGGTATTGAAACGCCGGCCCCGACCCCCATGGTCATGCAATATCCAGCGCGCGGCCTTGCCCCCGCAAGTATCCTGAAACTCGATATGCTTCCTGCTGTTGCAGGTGCAACCCCCGCTTTGGGCACAACCGCCCAGCCCGCCATGACGTGGGACGCGCTGGACGATGCGCTGCAATCCCTCAAGGCCGACCCACAGACGGCGCCGCACGCGCAGGCTCTGCAGGCAGCCCTGCCGAAGGCGGCAGGCGGCGTGGCCTTTACGGCCCCAGCCCTTATGTATGCGGCAGCCATTCAGGGCGGTGACATCAACCAGTGGCTGAGCGAGAAAACAATCGACGGCATTAAAACCGCCAAGCGCGGTGACCTGCTAGCCCGCATCGGCAGCGATTTTGCAGCAGCTTCCAGCGACCGCGCCGATGATGCCGCCACAACGAATAAAGGCGAATGGCGCAGCCTGACATTGCCCATGCTTTACGGCGCACATATCCAGACTATCCAGATGCATACCCGCGCATTTGAACGTGACGACCCGAACGCAATTGACGGTAAAAAAACCGGCACACGTTTTGTGATGGATTTGTCGCTCACCCGCATGGGCCCGATGCAGATAGACGGGTTTTCGGTTGATAAACGGCTGGATGTAACCTTACGCAGCGAACAGGCGCTTAGCGCCCCGATGCGCGAGATGATGCGCGCGCGCTACAGCAGCGCCATGGAAGGCATCGGCTTTGCGGGGCAATTGAATTTCAGCGCCACACCTGAAAAACGCGGCTGGGTGGTGATTGAGGAATTGCAAAAACGCAGCGCCAGCGTGCGGGCGTAAAACCCGCCTTTAGTCTTCGGCGTTTTCTAGTTCAAGCTGCATACGCTCTTCAGCCTCGGCGTCTTCGCGCGCGCGGTGAAACCCTTCAATCGCGATGGCATCGAATATCTGGGCTTCCTTGCGCTCAAGGTCGCGGCGCATCCGGGCCAGACGGTTGCGCTGGATGATCTCGAATTTCTTAAGCTCGGTAAAACTTTCGCGCAGATCGTCCTGCGCGACGCCAATACGCGCATCAATCCGCCCGATCTCAACGTTAATCAGCGCCACGCGCTTTTTCATCTGGTTCTGGTAGGTCAGGAAGCCGGTAATGACGCGCGGATCTTCCGACTGGTCAACGAAGCTGCGTTCGTTTTTTACCTCGTCCAGCATCCGGGCCTTGTGGTTATAAACCTTCTCGGCCTCAGCAAATAGGCGCGCAATAAAGCGGCGTTTTTCATCCAGCTGGTATTTCTGGTACCTGATAACCGGCTCAAGGTTAGCCATAAGGCATATCCAGTATTTTCGCCAAACGCATAAAACCGTCTTCAAGGCTGGTCTGGTCGTTTTTTTGCTGCGCTAGAAACTCGTCAATTTGCGGGTAATATTTTACCGCTTCATCAACCTTGGGGTCAGCCCCTTTGCGGTAGGCACCAAGGCGTATCAGCTCGGCCATGTCCTCATAGGTCGTGATCATCTGTTTGGCGCGTTTAACCACGGCCCATTGCTGCGCTGTCTGGCACGCGGGCATGGCGCGGGAAACCGATTTGAGAATATCAATCGCGGGGTAACGGCCACGGTCGGCAATTGCGCGGTCCATCACAATATGACCGTCAATAATCCCGCGCACGGCGTCAGCCACGGGTTCGTTCATGTCATCGCCCTCAACCAGCACTGTGAACACGCCGGTAATGCTGCCCTGATCGCCCTCGCCCGGGCCTGCACGTTCAAGCAGGCGCGCCATCTCGCCATACATGCTGGGCGGGTAGCCCTTGGTGGTCGGCGGCTCACCCGCACTAAGCCCGATCTCGCGGATCGACATCGCAAAGCGTGTCAGGCTGTCCATCATGCACAGCACGTCATGCCCGTTATTCCTGAAATATTCAGCGCAGGTCATCGTCAGGTAAGCGGCCTGCCGGCGCATCAGCGGCGCTTCATCGCCCGTGGCGACGATGACGACAGAGCGCGCCAACCCTTCCTCGCCCAGATCGTCTTCAATGAATTCCTGTACCTCGCGGCCCCGTTCGCCGATCAGGCCGATGACCGACACTTCAGCCGCCGTGTACCGCGCCATCATCGAAAGCAAAACCGATTTACCAACGCCGGAGCCTGAGAAAATACCCATACGCTGCCCGCGACAGGTGGATAAAAACGTGTTCACCGCCCGCACACCCAGATCAAGCTTCTCGCCCATGCGCTGCCGTTTGCTGGCCATAGGGGCTGCGGCCTTCATGGGCATCGCGATGTCGCCTACAGGCAGCGGGCCTTTACCGTCCAGCGGCTCGCCCAGTGCGTTGATGACACGACCAAGCCAGGCGTGGGATGGCCGAATAACAGTGCGTGCCTGCCCGATTTCGGCGCGGCAGCCAAGGCCGATACCCTCAAGCGGAGCAAACGGCATCACCAGCGCGCGGTGGTCTTTAAACCCGACAACCTCGCATGGAATGCGGCGACCATCATCCGGTGCCAGTGTAATGCGTGAGCCAATGGCCAGCGTTTCGGGAAAACCGGTAATTTCAATCATCAGGCCCAAAAGCTTGGTAACGGTGCCATACACCCGCGCCACGCTCACGGCGTCAATGGCGGCCATCATCGAATCGACACGACGCCGCGCAATATCGCTGGCGGCAACGTCATCAGTGAGGGGAGAATTCGTCATGGAGAGAACACCTGAAGCAGGGCAGAACGAGCGTGAAGCCCATCATATCATATTCGGGCAACCCTGCCCAACACCCCAGTTTACGCCTTAAAAGCTACCCGAACGACAGAATGGAAGGAAATCATTGTGCGGGGCATTAAACTTTGTTAAAATTTTAACTAAGATTAACATAGTCAGGCACTTTAAAGCCGACACAATAGATGGGGGCACCATGCGCGTACTGCTCGTAGAAGACGACAGCTCTATGTCCAAGAGCATCGAAATGATGCTTAAGTCCGATGGTCACGTGGTTGATACCACCGATCTGGGTGAAGAAGGCCTCGATCTCGGCAAAGTTTACGAATACGACATCATCATCCTCGACCTCATGCTGCCTGATATGGACGGCTATGACGTGCTCAAAAAGCTCCGCGCCGCCAAGGTCGAAACACCGATCCTCATTCTCTCGGGTCTAGCCGAACTTGATAACAAAATCAAAGGCTTGGGCTTCGGTGCCGACGATTACCTGACCAAACCTTTCGACAAACGCGAGCTGATGGCCCGCGTACAGGCCATTATCCGCCGCTCCAAAGGCCACAGCCAGAACCAGATCAAAGTTGGCGAACGCCTGATCGTGAACCTTGATTCCCGCACGGTCGATATCGACAGCAAACCTGTCCACCTCACCGGCAAGGAATACGGTATTCTTGAATTGCTGGCCCTGCGCAAAGGCACAACGCTGGCCAAGGAAACCTTCCTCAACCACCTCTATAACGGGATGGACGAGCCTGAAATCAAGATTATCGACGTGTTTATTTGCAAACTACGCAAAAAACTCGAAGATTCCTCAGGCGGCCTCAACTACATCGAAACCGTCTGGGGCCGTGGTTACGTGCTGCGCGACCCTGAAGTGGGCGGTGCCGAAGTGACCAAGCCCACCAAAAAGAAGGCTTCAGCCTGATGAATTGGAAAGCGCTGCTGTTAGGCGCGTGCCTTGTGGTCACGGCCACCGGGAATGTTTTTGCAAACAGCACGCCTGCCGATAACCAGGGCACACCGGCATCCATCGCAGTCACACGCGAATTTATGGCCCTTGATGCCAAAAGCGGCACCGAAGCCACGCTTGATGCTTTGGGCAACCGCATTTCTGATGCGAACACCGACGCCGACACACTATCAGGCGCGATGCGCTTCCTCTCTGAGCGCGACACGACAGGCACCGACCCCCGCTACGGGCTGGCGATGGCGATGGTTGAACTCAAACTGGCCAACACTTACGCCGGCATGAAAAAACCTGAAGATTCAGCCCGCTTCCTGTTCCAGTCCGTCGCGCGTTTTCTGGCCGATAGCCTGATTTTGCATCAGGATAAAGCCCGCTGTGCCGACAAAACCGCCGGCCAAAATGCCCTTTATTTCTGGCAATCGCCGATGCAGACCGTACTGGCAGGGTACAAGCAACTGACCCCTGAGCAAAAAAAGAAGGTCCAGCTGGCAATCGACCTTTACGACACCAAAAAATCAGGCCGGGCGCCTGCCCCTTGGGTCTGCCGCGATGGGATGGATGCTGTTAAAATCGCGCAGGAAAAAGGGTTACTGACCACCACTGATACGGTCGTAAACGGCGTCAAACAAACCCAAAGCACAACCACCGCATCCGTGGATCCTTACCTCAAATACATATCAGGCGATGAATGGGCAAAAGCCCGTGCCGATGTGAAGGCCAGCCTGCTTCAGGCTCTCGCCAAATAGCCTTTTGCTGCGTTTTTGCGGTTGATTTCGTACCCTCAACCGCTAGGCTTGCCGAGCATATGGCATTCAATTCTCTCGACTTTCTAGTGTTTATCGCGCTTTTTGCGCTGCTCTGGCCATGCCTTAAAACCCGCCGCCTGACGCGCTACTGGCTTATCACCTTGGCCTCACTCATATTCTACGGCTGGTGGGACTGGCGCTTCCTGATCCTCATCGTCATCAGCGGCACGACTGATTTTTTTACCAGTATCGGGCTTGAGAGATACAAAACGCCTTGGGCGCGCAAAGCCCTGCTGGGCGCATCCATTGCTGTTAATCTCGGCACACTCGCCATCTTCAAATACGCGCCCTTTGTGGCAGGCACGGTCGATGACGCGCTGGGCACGACCCTCAAGGCCAATATTCCCGCCTTTATGCTGATATTGCCGCTGGGCATCAGCTTTTATACTTTCCAGTCACTCAGCTATACAATTGACGTCTATCGCGGGCATATCAAGGCCACGCGCAGCTATATCCATTTCTTCGCCTTTTTAAGCCTGTTCCCACAACTGGTGGCAGGCCCCATCATCAGGGCCACAAGCCTGCTCTGGCGTATGGAGGCCCCCCCACACACAACCGAGTCACAGCGCTTTGCGGCCCTGCGCCTGATTGTGGCGGGTTACATGCAAAAACTGCTGGTGGCCGATAACCTCGCCATCTATGTCGATAAAGCTTTCGCAAACCCGCAGGCATCAACCGGCACCCTTTTCTGGTGGGGTGTTATGGCGGCCTTCGCGGTCCAGATCTATTTCGATTTTGCAGGCTATTCCAACATCGCGCGCGGCCTGCTCAAATACATGGGCTGGAACATCACCGCCAATTTCCGCTTCCCCTATTTTTCGCGCGGGCACCGCGAATTCTGGAACCGCTGGCACATCTCCCTCTCCCACTGGTTTCGCGACTATGTGTACATCCCGCTAGGTGGTTCGCACAGGTCCAAAGCCAAACAATACATCGCGCTCTGGACGACCATGCTTGCATCCGGCCTGTGGCATGGCGCCAACTGGACATTTCTGGCATGGGGCGCATTACATGCCGCATTCGTATCCATTGAACGCGCAACAAAATGGCCCCAGCACGCGCCAAAAATCGTGGCTATCGCTGTAACCGCGCTGCTCACCACCATCGCATGGGTGTTTTTCAGGGCCGCTAATTTCAGCGATGCCGCGCATATTATACGCAACATGCTGAGCCCGCAAAACGCCGCCCATGTTGATATCGACTTCCCCGCCGCCAGCGCCCTGTTCTTCGTGGCTTTTGAAGCCTACAGCCTGTATTTACCGCTGCGCGCATTAGCCCGCAGCCACCCGCGCGCCATGCGCTGCATTGAAACCGTATTGCTGGCAGCGGGGCTTGCCATCGCCATCACATTCAGGGGACCGGGGCATGGCTTCATTTACTTCCAGTTCTGAACGCAGCATGTGGGCGCTTGCTTTGGCAGCACTGCTGGTGCTGGCAGTCGCCTACCTTAATAACGCATCACCCGACCCAAAATATGATGAAACCCGTAACGCTCGCACCTTCTGGCAGCATAAGGTTTTCGGCCTCGCCGATGGCATTTACAACATTGTGCTTAGCGGTGATTCCCGTATTTATCGCGGGCTTGCGCCAGCACAATTTGATGCGGTGTTAAAAGGCACAAAAACTTTCAATTTCGGCTTTTCAGGCGGCGGGCATAACCCCCTGATTTTCAGAGAAATCGACCGTATTCTGAATGATGACCCTGCCCGCACACACGCCGTAGTGCTGGGCATTACCCCCTATTCGCTGACGCCCAAGGCACAGATGAATGCCGAATACCTCGACTACAAAGCCAAAGGCCCGCCCGCCAGCCTGCAAGGCATATACGACTGGTTCAGGCCATTATCGTTTAGCCGCCTGAAAAAGCTGGCCGCAGGCAAAACCGCCAAACCATCGAATGAAGTTTACAGCTATGGCGATGACGGCTGGGTGCGTAGCGACTGGGTAAAACGCGATACCGGGGCCGAACTTGCCAATTATAAAGCCAATTTTGATGGCAATAGGGTCGATCAAGCCGCAATTGATGCCGTAATCAGCAAAACAGCTGACTGGGCCGCACAAGGCATTATTGTCGTGGCTTTCCGCCCACCCACAACACCCGCCATGATAGCTTTGGAAAATACGGCCAGCGGCTTCAACGAAACGGCATTCAAGGCCGCTTTCAGGGCAGCTGGCGGCCTATGGGTCGAGGCTGGCCAGCACTATGAAACCTATGACGGTTCGCACCTGACACCTGAATCGGGTGAACAATTGTCAAAAATCATCGCATCAGCGATTGAAGCCGCCGCCCGCACGCACTAAAACTATTCCCATGATCCTGAACGTGCCCAACAGCCTGACGCTTTTCCGCATCGCCGTGATACCGGTGCTGGTCGGCCTGTTTTACGTGCATGAAGTCTGGGCGGTATGGACCGCATTATCGCTGTATATTCTGGCCGCGATTACCGATTTTTTTGATGGCTACCTCGCCCGCGCCATGAACCAGATGTCGGCTTTCGGCCGCTTCCTTGACCCCATTGCCGATAAATTGTTCGTAGCAGCCGTGCTTGTGCTGCTAGCAGGGTTTGATCGCCTGCCGGGGCTTTGGCTTATACCCGCTATCATCATCATGATGCGTGAAATTCTGATCGCGGGCCTGCGCGAGTTTTTAGGCCCTTACAAAATCATCCTGCCCGTATCGCGCTTGGCGAAATGGAAAACAACCTCACAAATGGTTGCCATTGGCTTCCTGATTGTAGGTCCGCTTGGCGAAGTTATCTTGCCCTATACGCTTCTCATCGGCCAGTGGGGGCTAGTGATTGCAGCAATACTCACCGTTGTTACAGGGTGGGATTACATGAAAACCGGCATTGCCCACATACGCGCCATGGACGAACCGCAATGATCACCCAACTTTTCAACTGGCTTAAACCGCTTGTTTTTAAACTGGACCCAGAATTAGCCCACAGCATCACCATCAAGGCGCTGGCACGCGGCCTCTACCCCAAAGATAAAATTCCCGTCAATACGCGCTTGGCACAAACCGTGTTCGGCATCCGTTTTTCAAACCCTGTAGGATTAGCCGCGGGCTTTGATAAAAATGCCGAAGCACTAACAGGTTTGTTTGCCTTGGGCTTTGACTTCATCGAAGCCGGTACAGTCACGCCGCGCCCACAGGCAGGTAACCCACGCCCCCGCGTTTTTCGCGATGTCAAAAGCCAGTCGGTCATTAATCGCATGGGTTTTCCGGGGCATGGGGCCGAAGCTTTCTTGAAAAACTATCTGCGCTACCGCGCAGGCAAACAGCATGAAAAAAGCATTGTCGGCATCAATATCGGCAAGAACAAGGATACCCAAGACCCAGCCGCCGATTACCTGACGCTGGCAACCATGTTCGCGCCGCACGCAGATTATCTGGCCATCAATATTTCATCACCCAATACGGCAGGCCTGCGTGATCTACAAAAACGTGATTTCCTTCTGCCCTTTATTGCAGCAATCAAAGCCAATTGCGCCGCCGCCTGTGGCGATGCGCATGTACCGCCCATTCTGGTAAAACTAGCGCCCGATTTAAGCGACCCGCAACTCGATGAACTGGCTGAAACATTGCTTGAAGCAGGCGTTGACGGTGTCATTTTAACCAACACAACGCTTGATAGGCCAATCACATTGCCCGAAACTTTCACCAAACAAACCGGCGGGCTTTCAGGTCCGCATGTGCGCGATAAATCAACCGCCATCATCCACCGCTTCTACGATAAAACCGGCGGCAAAATACCCATCATTGGTGTGGGCGGCATTTCAACGGCGGCTGAAGCTTATGCCAAAATCCGTGCAGGCGCATCGCTTGTGCAGGTCTATACCGGTCTTATTTTCAAAGGCCCCGCCATCATTGAAGAAATCAAGGAAGGCCTGACCGCCCTGCTTGACCGCGATGGCTATCGCACCTTGGCCGAAGCTGTCGGGTCGGCGCATAAATGACCATCCCGCCTATCTATCAAAGCCTCGCCGATATTGCCCCGCGCTACGACCATTTTATCATCGATGTCTGGGGCGTTCTGCATGATGGCGTAAATGCGTATGCAGGTGCTGCTGATGCCATGCAGTATCTGCGCGAACAGGGCAAACAGACTCTGTTGCTTTCCAACTCCCCCAATCGCGCATCGCGCGTGGTTGAAAAAGTGGTCTCGGCCATCGGCATCCCGCCCACAAGCTATGACCATATTTTAACCTCCGGCGAAGCCGCTTACACTTACATGCTGACCCACCACGCGGGGCAAAAGGTCTATACGTTTTGGGACGATGAAGACCCGACAGCCCTTCAGGGCGTTGCAACAACACGGGTGCACGATGTGCGCGAGGCCGATTTTATTTACGGCTCGCTCGTGCCCTATGACGCCGTGGCATCCACTTACGCCGATGTATTGGCATTGGCATTATCACGCCGCATCCCCTTCGTGTGCGGCAACCCCGACCGCGTGGTAGGACATGGCGACGGGTTGCATTTATGCGTAGGCTCATTGGCTGAATGGTATGAAAATAATGGCGGCCCGGTTATCTGGATCGGCAAGCCCTACCGCCCCGTTTACGATCAGGCGTGGGATATGCTGGGCAGGCCCGATAAATCGAAAATCCTCGCCATCGGTGACTCACTGGTAACAGATGTTGCGGGCGCCGTTAGTTTCGGCTGCGATGTGCTGTGGAATGTAACCGGTATTCACTGGGAAGAACTGAAAGCCGAGCACGCAGCCAATACAATCGACCCCGCGCGCGTAACATTAGCCCTGAAAGGCCACGCCCGCCCAACCGCCCTGATGCCGGGTTTCAAGCTGTAATAACTCTATATTAATACAAAGTTGCTATAATCCTCGGATGCGTCTGTCTCAGCCTTTGAAAATCATTTTTGGTACCAGCGCCGCCGGCCTCGTCGTTGTCGCTGGTCTGGCGGGTGTGTTAGGTGCCGAACGTTTTTCCGAGGAAATGTCGTCGGGCGTCCAGTCCTGCACCATCACGGAATCGCATATGGGTATTGGCGCAAGCCAGCTGAAAAGCGGTCAGCAGGTTGCCCGCACCATCAATTTCATTAAAACAGCCGAATGTGGGAATTTGCGAAACGACACCCTCCAGATTCCTCTCGGCATCCCGCTGGCCCCGCAAAAGGATACGTATTGCAAGCTTCAGCCGGGCGATACATGGCAGCTCCAGACCTTCAAACGCGCCGGAAGCAGAGATAAATTCATCGCAAAAGCCGTAAAACTTGAAAAAACGACACCTTCTTTGAAGGAAACGCCTGCCAAAGCCCAAAAACGGGCTGATTTTTGCACGTCTATGGCCCTAAAGCCGTAAAATCAGGCCTTTAATCGCTCAATCCAACTCTGGCAGGCCATTTCTATCTGGTCCAGCACGTCATCAAAGCCTTTGGCCCCGCCGTAATAAGGGTCGCCCACATCGCGGCTATCAAACATCACGATTTTATGGTGCAAATCTTTGGGCGCGGCACGCTCCAGCGTCAGCTTGTGGCCTGCATCCATGCACAAAATATGGTCAAAATCATCGAAATCGTCATACGTCACAGCCCGCGCGCGCAAATCGCTTAAGTCGTATCCGCGTGCTTTAGCAGCTTCCATGCTACGAATATCGGGCGGCTCACCTGCGTGGTAGCCATGTGTACCGGCGGAATCGATGAGGAATCGGGCATCCAGCCCTGCTTCACGCACAAAATGGCGAAAGACACCATGCGCAGTGGGGGAGCGACATATATTGCCGGTACAGACAAACAGCACTTTGACCATAGACCAAGACGTATTAAAAATAACCGTTCGCGACAAGTTCAAACATCGAGGTTCAATGCTCCGCCGCCTTCTCCTGACCGCTGCCCTGCTGATGCCCATAGCCGCACACGCGGCCGAACCCGTTCACGGCATCGCGATTTATGGCGAACCCAAATATCAGGCCGGCTTTACGCATTTCGATTACGTGAATCCTGATGCCCCCAAGGGCGGCACGATCCGCCTATCCGCCATTGGCACGTTTGACAGCCTCAACCCCTTTATCGTTAAGGGTGTACCGGCCGCCGAGGTGGGGCTTATATACCAGACGCTGCTAACCGGCGCGTCCGATGAAACCTTCACCCAGTACGGCCTGCTGGCCCAGACCATCGAAGTACCGGATGACCGTAGCGCGGCCACCTTCAACCTGCGCCCTGAGGCCAAATGGAGCGATGGCAAGCAGGTGACGGCGGATGACGTGGTCTGGAGCTTCCAGACACTCACAAAAAAAGGCGCGCCTTTTTACGCAGCATATTATGCCGATGTTGAAAAAGTGACAGCTGAAACACCAGCCCGTGTGACCTTCAAATTCAAGCATGGCGGCAACCGCGAATTGCCCCTCATCGTAGGGCAGATCCCCATTCTGCCCAAACACTACTGGGAAACCAAAGGCCACGATTTCAGCGCAACATCGCTGGTACCCCCTGTTGGCAGCGGGCCTTATACAATCGGCAAAATAGATACAGGCCGCAGCATTACATATACACGCGTGAAAGACTGGTGGGGTGCCAATTTGCCCGTCAATAAAGGGCGCTACAATTTCGATACAATCAGCGTCGATTATTACCGTGATGCAACCGTGGCCGTGGAAGCGTTTTTTGCCAACCGCTATGACATAAGGCAGGAAAACGTAGCCAAAATCTGGGCCACAGGCTATGACGCGCCAGCTGTCAAAGACGGTCGTATTGTGAAAAAAGAAATTGAAAACGGCCTACCTGCCGGTATGCAGGGTTTTGTTATGAACACGCGCAAACCCGTCTTTGCCGACCGCGCGGTACGCAAAGCTCTGCAATACGCATTCGATTTTGAATGGGCCAACAAGGCATTGGCACACAGCGCCTATAAACGCACGGCCAGCTATTTTGAAAACTCGATTTACGCCGCACGCCGCCTGCCGACAGGGCGTGAGCTTGAAATATTGCAGCAATTCAAAAACCAGCTGCCGCCTGAAGTTTTTACCACCGAATATAAAAACCCCGCCACCAATGGCTCAGGTGATGCGCGCGACAATCTGCGCGAAGCCATGAAAATACTGGACGCGGCAGGTTACGTCGTTGGCACTGACGGCGTGCGCGCAAAAAATGGCGTGCGCCTGTCGTTTGAAATTGTCGATAACCAGCCTGAATTTGAGCGCTGGGTACTGCCCTTCGTGCTTAACCTCAAACGCATCGGCATCGAGGCATCTTTCCGCGTCATCGACGCATCGCAATACGTTGCCCGCATGAATGATTTTGACTTCGACATGACCATAGCGGGCTTCGGCCAATCACTCAGCCCCGGCAACGAACAACGTGAATACTGGGGTTCAGCCAAAGCAGACGCACCGGGCAGCCGCAACATCATCGGCATTAAAAACCCGGCTATCGACAAGCTCACGGAAATGGTCGCCAACGCCAAATCGAAAGATGATTTACTGGCCACCATCAAGGCGCTCGACCGCGTATTGCTGTGGAACTATTACGTCGTGCCTCAATGGCACACCAATGTCTGGAAAGTGGCGTACTGGGACCATTTTGAACGCCCGCAAACCCAGGCGCCTTACGACCTCGGTATTACCGATACATGGTGGGTGAAACCGGCCGCCACAACGGGGAAAAAATAACAATGGCTATCGCAATCATCATCCCCGCGCGTTACGCATCAACTCGCTTCCCCGGCAAGCCGCTGGCTCTGCTGGGCGGTAAACCCATGCTGCAGCATGTGTACGAAAAAGCGGTGGCTGCCATTAGTGGCGATCCGGATGTGCGTATAGCCGTCGCAACTGACGATGCCCGTATTCAGGCCTACTGCACCGAAAACAGCATCCCCGTCATCATGACGCCGGAAGATTGCAAAACAGGCTCCGACCGCGTGATCGAGGCCGCCGATATCATGGGCCTGATGTCAGACGATGTGGTCATCAACCTGCAGGGCGATGTGCCGTTGCTGCCGGTTGAAATATTGCGCGCCCTGCTCGATGAATTCTGGAACCAGCCTGCGACCAAAATCGCGACCCCCGTCAAACGCCTGCGCTGGGAGGAACTGGACAATCTGCGTGAAGCCAAGAAAACCACGCCGTTTTCAGGCACCACCGTGGCCCTGAGCACCCAGAACCGCGCCTTGTGGTTCTCCAAAAACATTATCCCCAGCATCCGTAAGGAAGCAGAATTACGCAAGGCCTCGCCCTTCTCGCCCATCTATCAGCATGTGGGGCTTTACGGCTATCAGGTATCGGTGCTTGAACGCTTCACCAACATGCCCGAAGGCACTTACGAGGCACTGGAAGGGCTTGAGCAACTGCGCTTCATTGAAAATTACATTCCCATCCAGTGTATCGAGATCCACCCCGACCTCGACATCCATGCAGGAATTGACAGCCCTGAAGACCTTGAACGCGCCGAAAAACGGATAAAAGCAGCATGACCGTAAAACTTCTCATCGCCCGCCACGGCAATACCTTTGCCCCAGGTGAAACACCCCGCCGCGTAGGCGCCGGCACCGATTTGCCATTGGTTGAATCCGGCCACGCACAAGGTAAAAAACTGGGTGCATGGCTTCGTCAAAATAACTTGCTGCCCGATATCGTTTACACATCGCGCCTCAAGCGCACCTACGAAACCGCCGTCGATGCGCTGGCCGAAGCGGGTCTTGTGCGCGCCATTCATCAGGCCGACCTGTTTGACGAAATTAACCACGGGCCGGATGAAAACAAACCCGACCCAGAAATCGTTGCGCGTATCGGTGCCCGCGCCTTTAATGACTGGGAACAGCAGAACATCATGCCGCGTGACTGGTCCCCGCAGCCTGATATCATCCGCCGTCGCTGGGTTGATTTCGCAAAACACTGTGAAGCCAATTACGATAACCAGACGGTACTGGTTGTAACATCGAACGGTATTGCCCGCTTTGCCCCGCCCATTGCCAATAACGCCAGCGACGTTGTAACCGAAGCCAACCGCAAAATGTCCACAGGCGCCGTCAGCGTCTTTGAAGGCAGCGGCGGGCTATGGATGATCAGCCACTGGAATGTGAAGCCCTAACAATCAAGTGAGGCCATCATGCAAAGCGCACAAACATCTTTTGCTGCCAATGCCACAATCCAGCCTTTGATGGACTCACAAGGCACCGTTGATGCCTACAAAATTATTGATGTGCTTGCCCGCCATGGCCGGTTTGATAACCAGAATGCAGCAAACACTCTAGCAATGGCATCGCTTTATGTTGATGCCGCCTTGTCATACTGTGAGCCAGACCCCGGCAATGGCCTGAATCAGAATTTTGTAGCGGGTTTTGCGCGTGCCCTGCGTATGTTTGACAGGACATCCCCGCAAGCTGGCGTGAAGACTGTGATTCTACCGCATGATTACAGCTATTTTAAAGGCCCCGAACGCAAAGCCATTCGTGCCTATGCCGCCAAACACGGCATTACCCCCACAATCACCCTGCCGTCAGGCGTCATCGTGCATTTCCGCGATAAAGCCTACGATACCGATTTAAGCGTCATTGGCCCTATTCGCCCTCAGGTCAGCCTGTTGGTGCCCGACCCTGAAAATACCGATAAATATTTACCTGCTGCCAATATAAGCCGCCTTTTATTGCGCGACGGGCGCGGCATGGCATGTGCCAGTGCCAGCATCAAAAGCAAATGGGACACGCAAGTGCTTGATGAAAGCAGAACAGCGGCCCGACAAATGGATTTCGGCTTTACGGCCACGTACCAGCAAGGTGCAGGCAATATTGCCAGTGCAAAGCCGCTATAAAGCCGCTTCCCCACCTTGGCCGATTGCTTTAAATTGGCCGCTATGTCCTTACCCGCTTACATCCTGCGCCGCTTGTTGCTCATCATCCCCACATTGCTGGGCATCATGTTGCTGAACTTTCTGATCGTGCAATCAGCCCCCGGCGGGCCGGTTGAGCAAATGATCGCGAAGGTACAGGGCCTTTCAACGGATGCGACCGCGCGTTTTTCAGGCGGCGGGTCCGACGTGCTGCAAAACACCAAACCGCAGGAATCACAAACCGCCACGGGCGCCACCAGCAAATACCGCGGCGCGCAGGGGCTGGACCCAGAATTCATCAAATCGCTTGAGGTGCAATACGGGTTCGATAAACCCCTGCACGAACGCTTCTGGCTGATGCTTAAAAACTATGCGCGCTTCGACTTCGGTGAAAGCTATTACCGCGATGTACCCGTGACGCAACTGATCCTCGAGAAAATGCCCGTATCCATCACGCTCGGGCTGTGGTCAACGCTGCTTATTTATCTCATCTCCATCCCGCTCGGCATCCGCAAGGCCGTGCGCGATGGCTCACCGTTCGATGTGTGGTCATCGGCCATTATTTTCATAGGTCACGCGGTGCCGTCATTCCTGTTTGCGATTTTGCTTATCATCCTGTTTGCAGGCGGCAGATATTTCGACCTCTTCCCGTTGCGCGGCCTGACGTCTGACGGGTGGGAAAACTTCTCAAGCTTCCACAAAATAACCGACTATATGTGGCACATCACCCTGCCGGTGGCGGCTATGGTTATCAGCGGTTTTGCGGGTTTGACGATGATGACCAAAAACTCATTTATCGATGAACTCGGCAAGCAATACGTGGTCACCGCCCGCGCCAAGGGCCTGCCCGAACACAAGGTGCTGTACGGCCACGTATTCCGCAATGCCATGCTGATCGTCATCGCAGGCTTCCCCGGCGCTTTCATGTCGGTCTTTTTCACGGGCTCGCTGCTCAATGAAGTGATTTTCAGCCTCGACGGCTTGGGCCTGCTGGGCTTTGAATCGACCATCAACCGCGACTACCCTGTCATGTTCGGCACGCTGTTTTTATTCACGCTCATGGGCCTGATCCTCAAAATCGTATCTGACATCACCTATGTACTGGTTGACCCCCGCATCGATTTCAATGCAAAGGCGGGCGCATGAAATTATCGCCAATAACAAAACGCCGCTGGCAGCAATTCAAGGCCAACAAGCGTGGCTACTATTCGCTATGGGCATTTTTGCTTTTGTTTGTGCTCTCGCTTAGTGCCGAGTTTATCGCGAATGATAAACCGATATTGCTCAAATACGATGGCCACTACACCATGCCCGTTTTCGCGATGGTCACTGAAAAACAGCTGGGTGGCGACTTCGACACCGAGGCCGATTACCGCGATGCCTATGTGCACGAGCTTGTGAAAAAGAAGAACGGCTGGATGGTCTGGCCGCTGGTGCGCTACCATTTTGACACCATCAATTTCGCCAACCCCAAACCTGCGCCATCAGCCCCTGATGCCGAAAACTGGCTAGGCACGGATGACCAAGGGCGCGACGTACTGGCCCGCCTGATTTACGGCTTCCGCATATCCATTCTGTTCGGGCTGGCACTGACCATTGTGTCATCAATTATCGGCGTCATTGCGGGCGGTATTCAGGGCTATTTCGGCGGCCGGACGGACTTGCTGATGCAGCGCTTCATCGAGATATGGTCGGGCCTGCCCGTTCTATTCATTCTCATCATCATGGCATCCATCATCACCCCCGGGTTCTGGAGCCTGCTGGCCATCATGATGCTGTTTTCATGGACAACGCTGGTTGATGTTGTGCGCGCCGAATTTTTGCGCGCCCGCAATTTTGATTATGTGCGCGCAGCCCGTGCCTTGGGCGTGCCCAATACAACCATCATGGCCCGCCACGTACTGCCCAATGCCATGGTTGCTACCCTCACCTTCATGCCCTTCGTGCTCACAGGCAGCATTACGGTACTAACATCGCTTGATTTCTTGGGCTTCGGGCTTCCGCCCGGCTCGGCATCACTCGGTGAATTGCTGCAACAGGGCAAGAACAACCTACAAGCCCCTTGGCTGGGCGTGGCGGCTTTCGTGTCAATCGCGCTGATGCTCACGCTGCTGACCTTCGTCGGTGAAGCCGTACGCGACGCCTTCGACCCCCGCAAGGCCGCAGCCTAATTTGCATGCGGCTTGCTGCGCCGCGTAATGCTTTTCACAAGGCTTGCGGCTACATATTCCAAAAGTTGAAAATCGGCGGCACCCCATGCATGACAATTACCAGCAAACGAGCCCCGCGAAGCGGCCTTCCCGGCCCTTTAACGCGGCCATGATGGTTCACGCCACAGGCGCGATTATTGATCTATCCGACCCATTGCGCACCAACGTCAAATTTTCACTAGGCAGCGAAGACATGTACGCCGACCTGACGACCTTGATATGGATGGTCAATGACGGCCGTGATGAAACGGGCGTTGCCACGACCATAGTTAGTGCATGGGAAAAAGTGCTGGGCGGTAAAACCGGATCATCGAACATGGTCACGATAAGCCCGCACGGTGTCATGCACCTGACACTGCTAGGCACGCCACAAGGCACTGAAAAACCACAACGTCATTTGTTGATGTAAGGCCGGTTAAGCCGCAATACCCAAACGGGCCATGACAATGGTCGAACGTGTTTTCTCGACGCCCGAGGCCCGCGCCATCGCACTGATGAGCGATTCACCGATGCCTGAATCATCGCGCATCTGGTCCATCGCGATATCGGCCCGGTCGGCAGCCGCATCGCTTAAAATCGTCATACTTTGCACACGCAGGTCTTTATCGTGCATGCCGCCAATCGCCGTTTTGGATACGCAATCCGACAGGTTGAAACCAACTAAAAAATGGTGGCGCGGCAACCCTGCCATCAACTCAGCCCTGAAGCTGGCCGACACATAGGCATTGGCATTGTATTCCTGATGCAGGCGGTCATCCTTCGTAATCAATGCAGCAATTTTCGGGTGCACACCGCCAAAAGCCTTGAACGCATCGTTATGCGCTGCGGCTGCAAACGTAAAACGCACAGGCATGCCAGCCGCCCTGAAGCGCGGTACAATCTGGACAATACGGTCAATCGCGGCTTCGGTTTCAGCCGTGCCCTTGCCATTAACCGAACAGCATTCGTTATTATGCGGATGGACAACCACAAGCATGGCGTTGCGGGCACTAAGGGTAACTAAGGCGTTTGTCGAATCTTTCATGGTCGCGAATCATGCCCGCATAAAGTTATGAAAACAATACGCAGCGCAGCAATTATCCTTGAAAACCGCCAGTGACTGGGCGCAGTATGGGGCATGACAAAACGCAACTCGATCCCCCCCATGCTTGAAGAAGTCGCTGGCTGGCGCCGCGAACTTCATCAGAACCCCGGCCTCATGTATCAGGAAGTTTTTTCTGGTGAGTTTGTAGCAGCCCAGCTCACCAAGATGGGCATCCCCTTCAAACGCGGCATCGGCAAAACCGGTATTGTGGGCTTCATCGAAGGGCGCAAAAACACATCGGGCAAAACCATCGGCCTGCGCGGCGATATGGATGCGCTGCCCATCATGGAAGCATCGGGCCAGCCTTGGGCATCCAAAGTGCCGGGCATCATGCACGCCTGCGGCCATGATGGCCACACCGCCAATTTGCTGGGCGCTGCCAAATACCTGTCTGAAACCCGTAATTTCGATGGCCGTGTGTTGCTGATTTTCCAGCCCGCCGAGGAAGGCGGGCGCGGCGCGTTTGCGATGATGCGCGACGGCCTGTTCAAGGACGACATGAAATGCGATGCGGTTTACGGCCTGCATAACTGGCCCAAAATGCCGCTGGGCCGCGCAGGTATCCGCCCCGGCCCTCTCATGGCATCAGTCGATAATTTCAAGATCACCATTCGTGGTGTCGGCGGCCATGCGGCCTATCCCGCCATGTGTATTGACCCCATCGTCGTGGGCTCGACCCTTGTAAGCGCCTTGCAAAGCATTGTCTCCCGCTCGATCCCCGCACAGGAAATGGCCGTGCTTTCGACCACCAACTTCAAATCCGGCACCGGCGCCAATAACGTCGTGCCCGATGTGGCTGAACTGTCAGGCACGGTCCGCACCTTCTCACCCAAAGTGCGCGATAAGATGGAAGACCGCATTAAAACCCTCGCGGCATCCGTTTGTGCCGGTTATGGCGCCACAGCCGAGGTACATTACGAACGCGAGATCGACCCCACGATCAACGATGCCCAGCACACGCAAATCGCCATCGAGGCCATGGCGCGCATCATCGGGCTTGAGAATATCGACACCAACGTTGAACCTACGCTAGGCGGGGAAGATTTCGGCGGCATGTTAGCCGCCGTACCTGGCGCCTATATTTTTGTGGGGCAAGGCGTGCCTGATAAAAACAGCCCGCATAACAGCGGCCTGCATAACCCCGGCTACGATTTCAACGACGATGTATTGCCCATCGGCATCGATTATTTTGCCGAGCTGGTCGAGTCCTCCCTGCCGTTGGCGTAAAACCGCCAATAAAATTTATTTGACATAGGGGGGCGCTTGCCCCCTTAATATCGGCATGATGAATATGGCTCACACAACACAACCGACGGCTGCAGCAAACGTTGCTGCGCGACGACGTACACGCTGATCACCGATAACGGGTGACCTCAGCTCCGGTACGAAGGCCATAACCAAAACCTCCCTTATCCGACAATTTGCTGAAACCACACGCCATGCGGTGATCGCGCAATACGCATCCCGTACGCTTGTCTTCAACTTTTTGCCTATAAGGGTTCATCATATGGACGACCACCCCGCCGCCACCGCGCCTGCACCTGCCTCCCTTTCAAGGGCCGCCTTCAACCATGTCTGCGTGCCGCACACAGTGCGTCTCGTCAGCGATGAAAAGGGTTTGGCCGCTTTCATGGCCTTGCACAATATCGTTACCGACAATCTGGATGACAGCCAGAAGCACTTTGTCAAAAAGCGCACGCAAGCCGATATAGCCCAGCACCTGCAGTCAGGCCATTACGCCATCGGCATCTATGCTGTTGACGGCCAGATGATAGCGCAGGCGCTAGTGGCCCTGCCTGATATGGAAGGTGCCAGCAACCTTAAAGGCTACCCTTTTGGTGACAGACTGCCGGTTGACGAAAGCGCGGTTATTCAATGCGTAGGCGTTCACCCCGCACACAAAAAATGCGGCCTTACCGAAAAACTGTTCGAGGCTGCCAAAGTGGTGGCCCAGAACGAGGGCCGCGCCCACATGGTCGCCAAAATGTCGGCCAACAACACCCGCAGCTATACCGCCTTCAATAACGCGGGTTACGGCCAGTTTGGCGGTAATGTCGCCGTTGAGGGCGACGGCTACGAATCGGCCTTTTTGGTACAAAAGCTGACACCAGTGAAAGACCTGTTTATACCAAGGGCGTTCAACCCTAAAAAGACACTGTTAACGATAGGCCACCCATGAGCACGCAACCACGTCATTTCATCAACCTTGAAGATATCCCCGCAGCCGAATTGCGCGGCATCCTTAATCAGGCCCGCGTCATGAAAACGCAAAAGATGGCGCCTGCACAAATCTTCAACGGCTTGTCGCTCGCGATGATTTTTGATAAGCCCTCAACGCGCACGCGCGTATCGTTTGAAGTCGGCTTCAAGCAGCATGGCGGCCACACGGTTGTCTTAAGCAAAAACGAAATGCAATTGGGCCATTCGGAAACCATCAAGGATACCGCAATGGTGCTATCGGGCATGGTCGATGCCATCATGATTCGCATCAGCAAACACGAAGACGTCGAGGAACTGGCGAAATACGCGACCATTCCCGTTATCAACGCGCTCACCAACGCCTCCCACCCCTGCCAGATCATGGCCGATATCATGACGATCGAGGAGAAAAAAGGCCCGATCAAAGACATGAAAATCGCATGGCTGGGTGACTACAACAACGTGGCAAAAACCTTCGCACAAGCCGCCGGTATTTTCGGCTTCGACCTCACGATGGCCATGCCACAGCAACTGCACCCAACCGGCCAGTTACCCGCCCGCGTAAGCCTTACAGCCGATGCCAATGCAGGCGTCGCAGGTGCCGATGTCGTCGTCACCGACACATGGGCATCCATGGGGCAGGAAGGCAAATCGCTTGATATGTTCTGGCCTTATCAGGTCAATGCCGCCCTGATGGCCAAAGCCAAACCGGACGCCATTTTCATGCACTGCCTGCCCGCACACCGCAACGAGGAAGTGACCGATGAAGTCATCGACAGCGCGCAAAGCGTAGTCTACCCCGAAGCGCATAACCGTTTACACGTCCAAAAAGGCATCATGGCATGGTGCCTTAAAAATGCCGGCGTCACGCCCAAAATGTAATCACGAACCAGTAAGAAGGAATTTTAGATATGGCTTCAAAAGGTAAAATCGTTCTCGCATATTCCGGCGGGCTTGATACGTCCGTCATCCTCAAATGGCTGCTCGAAGAAGGCTATGAAGTTGTAGCGTTTCTGGCTGATGTCGGCCAGAAGGAAGACTTCGAGGCCGCCAAGGCCAAAGCCCTGAAAATCGGCGCATCCAAAGTCTATATCGAAGACCTGAAATCGGAATTCGTGACCGGTTACATTTTTGAATCCGTGAAAGCCAACGCGCTGTACGAAGGCCGCTATTTGCTCGGTACGTCCCTCGCCCGCCCTGTGATCGCCAAGGCGCAAATCGAAGTCGCCAAAAAAGAAAACGCGCAATATGTCGGCCACGGCGCAACCGGCAAAGGCAACGATCAGGTCCGTTTCGAGCTGTCGTATTATGCCCTCAAGCCTGATATTCAGGTCATCGCCCCTTGGAAAACGCCTGAATTTTTAACCCGTTTCCGCGGCCGTACCGACATGCTGAATTACGCAGCACAACACGGCATCCCCGTTTCAGCCACACTTAAAAAGCCGTATTCGGAAGATGAAAACCTCCTCCACATCTCCCACGAAGCGGGCGTACTGGAAGACCCCGCAACCGCATGCGCTGAAGAAATTTATTCATGGACCGTTGCTCCTGAAAAGGCACCGAATGAAGCAGCCCTTATCGACATCACGTTTGCGGCAGGCGTGCCGGTGAAGGTCGAAAACAAGGCCGACGGCACCTCGCTGACCGACCCGCTGGCACTGTTCTTGTACCTCAACGACATCGGCGGCAAGCACGGTGTCGGCCGCCTCGACATGGTTGAAAACCGCTTCGTCGGCATCAAATCGCGCGGCGTCTATGAAACACCAGCAGGCACCATCCTTCATCACGCCCACCGTGACTTGGAAGGTTTGACGATGGACCGCGAAGTCATGAAGGTCCGCGACATGTTCTCGAACAAGTTTGCCGAACTGGCCTATAATGGCTTCTGGTTCGCACCGGAAATGGACCTCGTCCGCTCCGCCATCACGCAGGCGCAAGCCGGTGTTGACGGCACGGTCACGGTCAAATTGTTCAAAGGCGTGGCCTACCCGATTGCCCGTACCAGCCCTGTATCCCTCTATAACGCCAATCTCTCGTCCATGGATGAAGAAGGCGGCTACAACCAGCAAGATGCGGGCGGTTTCATCCGTATCAACGCTTTGCGTCTTAAAACCTATAGCGTCGTGCAGGCAAGCCGCGCTAAAAAGGCATCATGACAACGCAAAAGAAAACCAGTGCCATTTGGGGCGGGCGATTTTCGTCCGCCCCCGATGCCGTGATGGATGCCATCAACGTCTCCATCGATACCGATAAACGCCTTTATAAGCAGGACATCGCGGGCTCCCGCGCGCACTGCGCCATGCTGGGCAAACAGGGTATCATCCCGCAGGCGGATGCCGATGCCATTATCAAAGGCCTCGATGCCATCGAAGCCGAGATGGACGCAGGCACCTTTGAATTCTCCCGCGCTTACGAAGACATTCACATGAATATCGAAGCACGGCTGACGCAGCTCATAGGCCCATCTGCTGGCCGGCTGCACACCGCGCGTTCACGCAATGACCAGGTGGCAACCACCTTCCGCCTCTGGGTACGGGACGCGGTTGACCATTTATGCGCCCGCATTGATGCACTCACGCAAACGCTGGCAGACGCGACTGCAAAATACAAAACAACCATCATGCCCGGCTTCACCCATTTGCAGGTGGCACAGCCCGTAACATTGGGCCTGCACCTCGATGCTTACACGCAAATGCTGTTGCGTGACCGTGCACGTCTGGCAGATGCCCGCACCCGCGTAAATGAAAGCCCGCTGGGAGCCGCTGCGCTCGCTGGCACCTCCTACCCGATCGACCGCACCATGACGGCAGCCGCCATGGGTTTTGACAGGCCAATGCCCAATACGATGGACGCGGTCGGCGCACGCGATTTCGCGCTCGAAGTCATGTCCGCCTGCGCCATCTGCGGAATGCACCTCTCGCGCCTCGCCGAAGAACTGGTGATCTGGACGACCCCGCAATTCGGTTTTGTGCGTTTGTCAGACGGTTTTTCGACAGGCTCGTCCATCATGCCGCAAAAGCGCAACCCCGATGCAGCCGAACTTGTCCGCGCCAAAACAGGCCGCCTCAATGGCAACCTTATGGGCATGCTGACCGTCATGAAAGGCCTGCCCATGACCTACAACAAGGACATGCAGGAAGACAAAGCCTTCGTGTTCGAATCGGTCGACACATTAACCCTCTGCCTCGATGCCATAACAGGCATGATAGGCGGCATGAGCGTCAATACAGACGTCATGAAAGAAGCCGCCGAAGATGGCTATGCCACCGCGACCGAACTGGCCGACTGGCTGGTCCAGACGCTGGGCGTGCCTTTCCGTGACGCGCACCATATTGTCGGCGCTACCGTTAAAATGGCTGAAACTCAAGGGGTTCGGCTTGACCAGCTGGCCTTGAGCGACCTTCAGTCAATCGACGCCCGCATTACGGAAGATGCCCGCAAGGTACTATCGGCCACAGCCGCCCTTACCCGTCGCAAATTGATTTAAAACCCCCTATAATCGGGCCCATGCTTAAATCGACCCCGATTCTGACCATCCGCGACCTTGATGTGACTTTCCAGACCGGAAAGGACCGCACGTTCAAAGCCGTGCACGGCATCAACTTCGAATTGCGCAAGGGCGAGACGCTGGCACTAGTCGGTGAATCAGGCTCGGGCAAGTCGGTCACGGCCATGTCGGTCATGCAGCTATTGCCCAAGGGCATCACGCAATACGGCGTAAAATCCAAAATCGAATTTGAAGGCCAGAATATTGTGGGCGCGGGTGACTTGGTCATGCGCACCATTCGCGGCCGCCGCATCGGCATGATTTTTCAGGAGCCGATGACGGCCCTCAACCCCCTCCACACCATTGAAAAGCAGATTGCCGAAATGCTGGGCATGAATGCCGCCAACGCCCGCAAACGCGTGATCGAACTGCTGGAACTGGTGGGCCTCAATAAACTCACCACACGGCTTGGTGCCTACCCGCATGAGCTATCAGGCGGCCAGCGCCAGCGCGTGATGATTGCGATGGCCTTGGCCAATAACCCTGAAATCCTGATAGCTGATGAACCGACAACTGCGCTTGATGTCACGGTACAGGCGCAAATTCTGGAACTGATGCAGGAATTGCAGCAAAAGCTCGGCATGGCGATTTTGCTGATAACGCATGACCTGACCATCGTGCGTAAAATGGCTGACCGCGTAGCCGTCATGCAACTGGGCGAAATTGTCGAGCAAGGCCCCGTCGAAGACGTATTCGAAGCCCCGCAACACGCCTACACCAAACGCCTGCTGGCGGCACAGCCCAAAGGCGCCCCGCGCCCCGTGGCGGCCGATGCACCTGTTATCATGCAGGCCAGTGACATTAAAGTGCACTTCCCCATCCGCCGTGGCTTCTTTGGCCGTGTGAAAGATTACGTGCGCGCGGTTGACGGCGTATCCCTCACGGTGCGTGCCGGTGAAACCGTGGGCGTGGTTGGCGAATCGGGCTCGGGTAAATCGACTCTCGGCTTCGCATTGCTGCGTTTATTGCCATCGCAGGGCACGATTGTTTTGCAGGGCCGAAACATCGAAGCCTTAGGCGGGAAAGACCTGCGCGATCTCCGGTCATCCATGCAGATCGTGTTCCAAGACCCGTTTAGCTCCCTCTCCCCCCGCATGTCGGCAGCTGAAATTATTGGCGAAGGGCTTAAAATCCACCGCCCGCACCTCAATGCCGCCCAGCGCGATGACATTGTGGTGGCCGCAATGCGCGATGTGCAGCTGGCCCCTGAAACCCGCGACCGTTACCCGCATGAATTCTCGGGCGGGCAACGCCAGCGTATCGCCATTGCCCGCGCCCTTGTGCTCGAACCCACGTTTTTAGTGCTCGATGAACCCACATCAGCGCTTGATATGTCAGTGCAGGCCGAAGTGGTCGAGCTACTGCGTAACCTGCAGGAACGGCGTAACTTGGCCTATCTGTTCATTTCGCACGATCTGCGGGTGGTAAGAGCCCTGGCCCACCACGTACTGGTGCTTAAAGACGGCCAGATCGTTGAATCCGGCCCGGCTGCCGACATATTTGCAGCCCCCAAAACCCCCTATACGCGCGCTTTGATGGCGGCAGCCTTTGAAATCACAGCAAAAGCTGCCTGAAATAGCTTGCCATCCCCCTGAAAAGCGGGCATAAACCGCCCGTTCAACATTTTTTGCGTGGGTGCCCCCGGGGCCTCGCGCCTCCTCGAAGGGAGGGATTTGTTTGGTTCAGGTATCTGTGCGTGACAACAACGTCGAACAGGCGTTGCGCGCTTTGAAGAAAAAACTGCAACGCGAAGGCGTTTTC